>Ga0056115_1000232_pt1 | contig 27009 bp, 27 predicted proteins | sample WorMetOlspDAHAB1_FD_77007 | JGI IMG/M metagenome (GOLD analysis project Ga0056115, IMG submission 77007) | Marine gutless worms symbiont microbial communities from Max Planck institute for Marine Microbiology, Germany - Olavius sp. DAHAB.1 ...
AGTACCTGGACAGCTATCTCAGATGGTTCCATCTCATCGAACTCGGCGACCAGCCATCGCCAAGAGCCTGCCTCGAGGCGGCGATGACGAGGCCATGCCTTCGTTTTGCGAATTGAGCCAAAAGATTTCAACCTCCGAAACAGGGACGCCGCCAGATGACCGACAAACCGACGCTCCTCGTCACCCGCAAGCTCACCGACGCCGTCGAGGCCCGCGCGGCCCGCGACTACGACGCCCGGCTGAATGCGGACGACCATGAGTTCTCCACCGAAGAGCTTCTGGAGAAGTGCCAGGACGTGGACGCCGTGCTGCCCTGCCACACGGAGTTCTTCACCCGCGACGTTGTGGCGCAGTTGCCGACGCGCCTGAAGATCATCGCCAACCATTCCGTCGGCGTCGATCATTGCGACCTGGCGGCCTTGGGCGAAAAGGGCATCGTGGTCACCAACACCCCCGACGTGCTTTCCGACGCCACCGCCGAGATCGCCATGCTCTGCATGCTGGGCGCGGCCCGCCGGGCGGCCGAGGGCGAGCGCATGATGCGCGACGGCAGTTGGGATTTCTGGTCGCCGGCCTTCATGGTCGGCACCCAGACCACCGGCAAGCGCTTCGGCATCGTCGGCATGGGCCGGGTCGGCCAGGTGACGGCGGCCCGCGCCCGGGGCTTCGGCATGGAGATCCATTACTCGAACCGGAGCCGGCTCGCGGAAGAGAAGGAACAGGGCGCCATTTTCCACGAGACCGTGGAGGATCTGCTGCCCCACTGCGACGTCTTGAGCCTGCACTGCCCGGCGACCCCGGAGACCGCCGGGCTGATGAACGCCGAACGCTTCAACCTGCTGCCGGACGGCGCCGTCTTCGTCAACACGGCCCGCGGTGCGCTGGTCGACGAGGACGCCATGATTGCGGCGCTGAAATCCGGCAAGCTGGCGGCGGCGGGCCTGGACGTCTACCGGAACGAGCCCGGCGGCAACCCGGAGATCGCGAAACTGGACAACGTCTTCCTGCTGCCGCATATCGGGAGTGCAACTGGCGACACCCGCGACGCGATGGGATTTCGGGCCCTGGATAACCTGGATGCGTTTTTTGCGGGCAAGGAACCGCAAGACCGGGTCGCCTAGGCGGCGCGGGCCTCTCCCCCGGCACTGAGTGAGGCCCCGGGAAGGCCATGGGGCCGGGACGGCGTATCTCCGATGCGCCGTCGCGGGCGGGGCCGATGGGTCGTTCCTGCGCTGTCCCCGCGTCCCGCCTGTGGATAACTCTCCGAAATGTCCGCGAATGTACGCAGATGTACGCATTTTCGGGAAACCAGAGATTTTACGCTGTGAACTCAAGGGCTTAATCACGCCCGCATTTGCGTACCCGATGTCGCATTTCGTCGCAAATGTCCGCCTTTTGTCGCGTTTTGTCGCAATTTGGGAAGCCGGCGGTACGCTACCCGCACATATGCACCCCAATTCGGCCCTATCACCCCCACCGAAATTCCGCCACAATTCATCATTGTAATAATCATATGTTTTTCGTTCATTGAAAGATGCGTGACACGCCCTCCCAAACGGAGAGAGAAAATGCCCCACCGATACGAAACGCCTGCAAGACCGGCCTTCCTGCCCGCCGTGATGCTGTCGCTCCTGACCTTGGCCGCGCTGATCGCCGAACCGGCCCGCGCCGGCGGCAATCCCGAGGACTACCCCCTGAACGCCGCCGCATGGGAAGCCGGCGACGCGCTCCACCGAGTCCGGTATTTCAAGGAAGGCGATCCCCACGTCACCACCAGCAAATGCATCGGCAATCCGATCACGCCGCTCTGCGCGGCGGAGACCTTCCTGGCCGGCAGTTCCGATGACCGGCTTCGTGACATCGCGCAGGGCGAGGTTCCAGGGATCAAGGACTTCCGGTTCGAACCACCCCACAACCCCCACGTATCCTGCCATCAACTCACCGGGTACTGGTACTATCACGAGAAGGATTTCGCCTTTCGCAGCGAGTATCCCCTGAAGGCAGGGGACGTGGCCTTGAAGTTCCGCCACGGCTACATGGTGCGGGGAAAATGTCACCTCGATTTCTATCCGGGCAGCAACGCTCAGGGCCTGCTCATGCGCAGGGGCTCCCACGGCTGGTACGTGGCTAAGGAGCATCATGCCGCGGATTTCGTGCGGGAACCGTACCGGTCGGCACATGACGAGTGAGAACGCCGCCCCTGACGGCAACGTCCTCTTCTCGTCTGCATGATCAATTCGGTTCACGGCCGCAATTTATCGAACCGACCGGTTTCGCCCTTTGCTTTCCCGGTCAGTTCATTTGCAATGGCATTCAATAGCTGGCCCCGCGTCGCCGGATCGGCAAGGAGCCGCCGGTAGGCGGCCAAACTTTTGGAGCCGAATACCTCGTCGATTTCCGGCGCCCGGGGATCAACGTTCTTCATGGCCTTCTGAACCGCTTTCGCACCCTTCTCATGGCCAAACCGAAACACCCCCTCGGCCAACGCCACCGCGCCTTTCTCATCGCCGATCCGCTCGAACACTTTGTGCCCGCCTATTTTCGGGAACTCCGCATCCATGTAACGCCGATAAAGGCGGGCCCGGTCCACCGCCGGAAGGTCTTTCGGCTTGGTTCCGGGCTTCACATGAGACAGGTCTCCAGTACCGATGAAGCGTTTCGCAGTTTCCGCTAACAAACCGCTGGCCGCCGAACTGTTGGGATCCTTCGCCATGCCGCCCTCGCGGCCGAAGATGCGCATGTAGACGTGGCGCTCCGTCTCGCTGCCGCCGGGCAGCTTCCCGGTGGCGGCGTAGAAGTCCCGCCATTCCCGTTCGCGGCCCTTGAACCAGTCCTTCTTGTCGTCGGGAATGGGCGGTGCCTGATCCGGTTTCGGTATTGGCGCCGCCGGCGGGGCGGTGTTGCCCGCGCCGTCTCCGGCGCCAGGCTTGGCGCCTGCAGGCGGCGCACCGTCCCCGGCCGCACGGTTCTCGGCCAGAGGTACCCGTTCACTGTCTGACTCGGTCTTCAGGTGATCCCGCACCTTCGGCGCGATGGCCTTGTCCAGCGCCCTGGCGGTCTCGCCGGCCGGGCCCATCCAGCCGTCCCGCTTGACGCCCGCCGTGCCTTGGAAATTCTCGATGGCCCGGAACAGGTCGTTGTCCGCGTCCTTGCTATCAACGCCCTGTTTCGCCGGCAGGTGCCCGCTCCAGGCCAGCGCCCGGCGGGCCGCCAGCACGTCGCTGGGATGGTTCCTGCGTCCCCAACCGACCTCGCCCATGGTGCCGAAGATGGCCTCCGGGCGCCGGTCATGTACCGGCGGTTTCCCGTCGAACGGTTCACGGCGGATCGGTTCGCGGTCCCGCGCGGCTTCCGCGATCCCCCGTGCCCGCGGCCGGGTGTCGGCGCCGCCGAGCACCTTGCCGATGGCCCGCTCGGTCCCGCCGCCCGGCTTCATGATGCCGTCTTGCTTGAGGCCGTTCGCCCGCTGGAAGCTCCTGACCCCGTCGAACAGGGATTGGTCCGGGTATTCGGTGACGCCGTAGGCCGGCGTCTCGAAATGGCCCAGGTCCTTCAACGCCTTCTTGGAGCGGAATACGTCGTCCAGATCGTGGTTGTAGTCGGCCCCTATGGGCCCAGTCAGTCTGAATGTCATCGTCGACCTCTTCTCGGGTGCGGCCGGCCAGGCCGTGCCGCGCGTCATTGCCAATGCGCCGGCGGATGGGGGCGCGCGAGCGCCCTCGCTCACCGCCATGCGCGGTTCAATTTCAGGGAAAGTGTTATCCGCCTCGGGTTGTCCCGGCCTCGGCGCGACAGGCATCGATTTCACCCGCCGGCGCAGGGGATATCGGGGCCCCACGGGCACTTGAACTTGTGAACAGTATAGAACAAAATGAAAACTTTATCAATATTAAAATTTGTATTACTAAAAGTATTTCATCTAAAAATTATTCTCCGGAAAACCGTGCCGTACCCCGGTTTTCCAGACATTCCCCATATCGGGTGGCATCGATCCCATGAGTAACCCACTTCGAAAACCTAGACGCGATAGTCCATTCGACACGCCCCGCAGTTCGCGAATTCACCCCATTTTAGCCCGCCGCAGGACCATTGACGCACGGTTTACGGTTCGCCGCCGCGCCCACTTCGGCTACCATCGGATTCCCCCTTCCCGGACCGCGAGGCCAAGCATGAAAATCAACATCGTCATCCAGACCGACACGCCGGACGCCGGCGACACGCTGATCGAAAAACTCCGCGACATCGGCTTCACCGACGGCGACGACGGCGCCAGCCTGGTCTACGACGGCGACATCACCGCCAACGACCTCCACTACGGCGCCGCCATGGCGAAGAATTTGATCAACCAGAATAGATAATTGGTTTTTTGGCCCCTCAGGCGCCGGGACGGGCGGTTTCCGGAGATACCGGTGCGGATGAGGCTGAGTTCGTGAGTCTTTTTTAGCCCCTCAGGCGCCGGGCGCACCCCTCCGGAGTGCTTGGCTTTCGGGCTGGCCGCCCGGCGCGCGGTCGCGCTTGCCTCCTCGCTGCGCTCGTCGGAAACGTCCCATTCTTTCCGCGGTGGTCGTTGCCCGTCCCATTCGAGCGTTGGCGAGGGATGTTACCGTCGAACCGAAGGTGAGGAGGCAAGCCCAAGGGGCGCCGCGCCTTATGGCGCGAAAGCCAAGCGAGCGGAGCGAGCGCCCGGCGATTTTGGCCCGTGCCAAATGGTTGGCAACTGAGGGGCTAATAAAATCCCGCCGTTTCACCCTCCTCCCCCTTTTGCTAGCCTAGTCCCACCACCCAAGGGGGACCCATGGACCAAACACCCGCGCCCGAGCCGCCCGCCGTCCCGGACGGCGTCCTCGTGGACGAGGCCGAGACCGTCGCCGCCGTTCTCGGCACCAAGCACCTCCGTGCCTGGCAGGCTTCCGGCGACATCCGCGAGGGGATCCTGGTGCTCACCGACAAGCGCCTCTACCAACTCGGCCATTATCTCGAGCCCGGCACGGACGCGAGCTACGACAAGCGGAAGGGACCCGTGAACATCGAAGCGGCGGCGCTCCGCGCCGTCACCCGCACGGACAAGCCCGTGGCCAAGAAGATCGGGGTCATCGGCGGCATCCTGCTGGGCCTCGGCCTGGTGATCCTGCTGGGCGGCATGATCGACGGCAGCGTGTTCGGCCTGGTGGTCGCCATCTTCATCGGCGCCGCCTGGTTGGCGGTGCCCGGTGCCATCATGCTATCGCACTGGAAAACCGGGGCCCGGAAGTTCCTCGACATCCAACACGACGGCGGCACCTTCGCCATGGCGAGAGGGTGGTACGCTGAAGACGAAATCACGGCGTTCGAGGAAGCCTTTCAGGCGAGTCTTTCTTAAAGCCCCTCAGGCGCCGGGCGGGTTCCTCCGGAACCCTTGGCTTTCGGCGCATTCGCGCCGGCGCGCACTTGCGCTTGCCTCCGGGCCTCCGGCCCGTCGGTAACATCCCTCGCCCACACCGAAATGAGACTGCTCGCGGCCGCCGCCGGGAGAATGGGACTTTACCGACGAGCGCAGCGAGGAGGCAAGCGCGACCGCGCGCCGGGCGGTCAGCCCGAGAGCCAAGCACCCCGGAGGGGTGCGCCCGGCGATTTTGGCCCGTGCCAAATGGTTGGCAACTGAGGGGCTAATAAATAACTAACGAACTAAATCTCATCCGCACCGATTTCTCCGGAAAGCACCGCTCCCGGCAACTGAAGGGCTAGTAACGTGCGGGGAAGAGTCCAGGCTCGGCGCCGTTTCATTTCGACCCCTGAAACACCCCTTCAATTCCCCTTGCACCGGCCCCCTCCTCCCCCCTATCCCTGTCCCCTCTCGCCAACCACCCAGGAGCATTCCCATGCAAGGCATCCTCTCAGGACTTCGCGTCCTCGATTTCGGACGCTTCATCGCCGGGCCCTGGTGCGCCGCCCTGCTGGGCGACATGGGCGCCGAGGTGATCCGGGTCGAGAAGGTGTCGGGCGGCGAGGACCGGACCCTCTATCCCTTGAGCGAAGAAGACGGCTCCGGGGCCATGTACCTGCAGAACAACAGGAACAAGCTGGGCCTGACGCTCAATCCCTTGAAGCCGGAGGGCCGCGAAGTGCAGGAGAAGCTGGTGGCGACGGCCGACGTGGTGGTGGCCAACATGCCGCCGGCCGCCCTCGAACAGCTCGGCCTCGATTATGAAACCCTGAAGGCCATCAAGCCGGACATCATCCTGACCACGGTGACCGCCTTCGGAACCGTCGGGCCCGACGCCCACAAGCTGGGGCTCGATTCCGTCGCCCAGGCCATGTGCGGCAACATGTTCATGTCCGGCACGCCCGGCAGCCCCATCAAGTCCTTCTCGCCCTGGGTGGACTACAACACGGCCACCTACGCCGCCTTCGAGACCATGGCGGCGCTCATGCACCGCGACGCCACCGGCGAGGGCCAGGAGGTCCAGGGCGCGCTTCTGGCCACGGCGCTGGCGACCACCAACGCCATCCTCATCGAGCAGGGCGTCGCCGGGGTCAACCGCACGGCCACGGGCAACCGGGGCCAGGTGGCGGCGCCGTCCGACGACTGCACCACCACGGACGGCCACATCTTCGTCACCTCGGCCGGCCAGCCCCTGTTCGAGCGCTGGGCGAAACTCATGCAGGAAGACGACCGCAGCCGTGACGAGACGGGCGACGACCATTGGCTGACGGACCCCAGGTTCCATGACGACGCGGCGCGCTCCGACAACGCGGAGATCATCTCAGAGCGCCTGAAGCGCTGGTGCGCGGTCCGGACCACGGCGGAAGCCCTCGACGCGCTCGCCGAAGCCCGCATCCCCGCCGCCCCGGTGCTGACCCCCCAGGAGACCCTGGACCACGCCCACGTCCAGGAATCGGGCATGCTGGCGGAGACGCACTATCCCGGCACGCCCAAGCCGGCCCCCGTGGCGGCCACCCCGGTGCGCCTCCTGGCGACGCCCGGCGAGGTGCGCATGCGCGCCCCGACGCTGGGCGAGCATACGGACGAAATCCTCGCAGGGCTGGGTTATGCGGAAGACGAGATCCAGGCGTTGCGGGGGAAGCGGGTGGTGTAAGGGGTCCGGGTATTCGGCGATTTCGGTGCGGATGAGACTGAGTTCGTGAGTCTTTTATAGCCCCTCAAGCGCCGGGCGCTCGCTCCGCTCGCTTGGCTTTCGGGCTGGCCGCCCGGCGCCCCTTGGGCTTGCCTCCTCGCTGCGCTCGTCGGTAACGTCCCATTCTCACCCCAGTGGTCGTTGCCCATCCCATTCAAGCGCTGGCGAGGGATGTTACCGACGGGCCGCAGGCCCGGAGGCAAGCGCGACCGCGCGCCGCGCCTTATGGCGCGAAAGCCAAGCATCCCGGAGGGATGCGCCCGGCGCTTGAGGGGCTAACAAATTAAACCCGCCCTATGCTACCATAGGGCGGGCCGCCCGCGCGGCTTTCGACAATCAAAATCAAACAGCCTCAGCCTCCGGGCGGGACCCGACATCAAGCGGCCCGCCGAGCCGTGGCGGACCGCCAAAAACATGGAGGATCGTCATGGCCGAGAGCGTCTATAAAGTCATCGAACTGGTGGGCACCAGCACGGAGTCCTGGGAGGCCGCCGCCAAGGCTGCCGTCGACAAGGCCGGCGAAAGCCTGCGTGAGCTGCGCATCGCCGAGGTCTCGGAACTGGACATGAAACTGGAGGACGGCGCCGTCGCCGCCTACCGGGCCAAGGTCAAGGTCTCCTTCCGGTTCGAAGGGGAATAGGCCTAGATCGGATCGCATTAAATCGGAAACATCCCGTTTCCGATTTAATGCGTGAATCCGATCGGTTTTATAAGGGCCGAGCAGATTCGCGCCCTTTATCGCAATCACGATAGTGATTCCGATAAAGGGCGATCTGCTCTAGAACTCCATCACCGTGCCATCGGCGAGGACCACCTTCTTCACGGTCAGTTCCACGTCCACCTCGCTTTGCGGCAGATCGCGGAGCTTCAACTGCTCCGGGTTCAGGGCATTGACCGGGTAGCGGCCGCCCAGCGTCGCCGTGGCCCGGGCCTTGACGCCCCGGGTCTGGTCCAACTGGATGGCCATGAAGGGGGTGCCGGCCTTGTCCTTGAACCGGAGCGTGCCGTCGATGCGCTTCACGTCGGCGGCGATGTTGCTCTGCAGGGTGTATTTGATCTCGTAGAGCTTGCGCTTGCCCTGCAGGGCGTAGTTGGAATCCCAATGGATCAGGTCGAAGGGCGGGCCCTTGGAACTCATGTGGGGATCCGCCTGGGGCGTGACCGCCGGGGCGGGTTTCGTCATGGCTTGTCCCTGGGCCGCCTTGGCCTGCATGGTGGTCTCGGCTTGCGGGGTCATGGCGGGCTTCGCCGTCTTCAGACCGCCGCCGACGGAACCGCTGCCGGTGATGGCCTTCTGGGCGAGCATGCCGAACAAAGGGCCGGCGGCCTGGCCGATGGCCTGGCGGCTGGTTTGGGTGAGGCCGGCGACGAAGGTCGAGAACTTGCCCTCGGGCAGGTCCGCATAAAGCTCGGAGCGGGATATCTTGCCGTCCCCGTCATAGTCGAAGTTGGCCATCACCAGTTGCGCCGCCACGGGGCCCAGGATCAGCGCGGCGGGCAGGGTCGGCGGCAACGGTTGGCCAGGGGCGGCGGCCTTGCCGACCTGTTTGTCGAAATGCTCGCCGAAGAACCGAGCCATGCGGCTGAGCTCGGCGAGGCTCAGCATCTGGTCCTTGGAAACGTCGCCGAAGGCCCAGACCGCCTTTTCGCATTCCAGGGCCTTCGCCGGACCGGCCTCGCATAGCCCCACCAGCTTGGCGAAATCGGCCGTCTTGTCGGCCCGGGCCTGTGATGGAAAGAAACCGTTTCATGGCGCCATCTTAGCAGAAAATACCTCGCGGCAAGGCCTTTTGATCGGGCCTTGGAGCGCTGGGTTTTTTGCGTCAAGCTGGGCGCAGATCAGCGGAGGCGCCCTTGCCCTTCTCCAACGAACGCACCTGGGATTTCACCCCGGGCCATCACCGGATCGCGGCCGTATTCGACGCCGAGCAGTGCGCCGAGATCATCGGCTACCACCGGGGCCTGGAGCACTTCCAGGCGGCGTCCACGGCCGGCCAGGAAAGCTACCGGAACACGGACGTCTACTGGCTGAAGCACGGCAAGCGGGACCATGTCTGGATCTACGAGCGCCTGGCCGAGGTCACGCGGGTTTTCAACGATGCCCACTACGGCTTCGAGATCGCCGCCTGCACGGACCTGCAACTGGCCCGCTACGCGCCGGGCCAGCACTATGATTGGCATTCCGACCTAGGCGGCCAGGGCTACAGCCGTAGGAAGCTCTCCGTGGCGGTGCTGCTCAGTCCCCTCGACGCCTTCACCGGCGGCCGGTTGGAGTTCGGCATCGACCGCTTCGTCCAGGCCGCCGAGGCGGAACCGGGCGACGCCATCGTCTTTCCCTCCTGGCTGGCTCACCGGGTGACCCCGGTGACGGAAGGCGAACGCTGGACCCTGGTGGGCTGGTGGCTCGGGCCGCCCTTCCGCTGATGGCCTTTCAGAGGATCTTCTGGAAGGCGACCATGATCACCGCCATGGCGGCGACGAAGCCGATCTCGGTGCGGATGGCATAGGCGCTCTTGCGCACGAAAAAGCCGGCCGCCGCCAGCAGGCAGATCATGCTCAGCACCGCCAGCCCCACCACCACCGGCCCGCCCAGGGGCATCAGCGCACCGACAGTCCAGGCCAAAAGGAAGGTACCCGCCGCTTGGGTGGTCATGGCGGCCACCGGGAGGGTCTCGGTCTCCTCCAGGTCGATGCCCACGCCGGCGGCCCACTTGGCGCCGAACAACTTGGGCGAATACCACAGCCAGCCCAGCATGAAGGCGGCGATGGCGCCGGCCACGGTGGCCAGCCAATTGATGTTGGCGGTGATCACGTCCATGGGCATTCCCTCCCTGTTTTCCGACTACGGCACTCTAACCCATGCGGCGGCCCTGGGAAGAGCCGCGCCGCGAGAATTGAACAGCCCCCTTTCGCCCTGTGAAAGGAATTGGGACGGGTGTTTGTCCCGGCCGCGGCGGCTGGCTAGGCTGGCGTCAGCCAATCGGAGGAGACAGCCATGACCCCCAACCCCATGGGCCTGGAAGGCCGCAACATCATCGTCACCGGTGCCTCGCAGGGTATCGGCGCGGCGGCGGCCCGAAAGATCGTCGAACTCGGTGGTCGGGCGATCATCAACGACGTGCAGGAAACCGGCCTCATGGCGCTTCGGGAAGAACTTGGCGACGCCGCGGAAGTGCACGTGGGCTCGGTCACCGATCCCAAATTCGTCCAAGACATGGTCGATGCGGCGGCGGCAGCCAACGGCGCCATCCACGGCCTGATCAACAACGCCGGCATCGTCCGCGCCGCGATGATCCACAAGATGCCCGTGGAGACCTGGCGCGACGTCATCGACGTCAATCTGAGCGGCGTCTTCTACTGCCTGCAGGCGGTGGGCCGGCACATGATCGCCCGTGCCAAGGAGGGCGAGGCGAACCCGGGTGCCATGGTCAACGTGTCGTCCATCGCCGGACGCCGCGGCACCATCGGCCAGATCAATTACGGCGCCGCCAAGTCCGGCGTCCTCGGAATCACCATGAGCGCCGCCAAGGAATGGGGCCGCTACGGCATCCGCGTCAACTCGGTGGCCTTCGGGGTGGTGGAGACGGAGATGACCGAGACCATCCGGTCCGACAAATTCCGCGACACCTACCTGGGGCAGATCGTGCTGGGCCGCTTCTCGACGCCCGAGGAGGTGGTCACCCCCATGTGCTTTTTGTTGTCCGACGCGGCCAGCTACATCACCGGCCAGCACCTGAGCGTCGACGGCGGCAGCCACATCGAGTTCTGAGCGCACCGCCGCCGCCGCCGTGTGGACTCGCGCGGTTTTTGTAATTGTTATAAGATTCCGCCCGGGAAGATCGTACTAAAGGGATCACGCATGTCGGAACTGGTGCAAACGCTGAAGGCGGAGCACGCCAACATCGTCCGCATCCTGATGAAGGTCAGCGAACTGGGCATCGAGAGCAGCGAAGGCAAAAAGGCCCTGATGTCGGCCAAGACAGGCCTCCTGGCCCATCTGCAACGCGAGGACGACCACCTCTACCCGGTGCTGTTGAAAGCCGCCGACGACGACGAAATCATCCGCGACGCGCTGGAGTTCTTCGAACACGACATCGCCGAGGTTTCGCGCCTGGCCCTCGATTTCTTCGCCAAGTACACGGATGAACTGGCCGGTGACGATGTGATTGCCGAGTTCGTCGAAGACTTCGGCACCCTGGCCGGGCTGCTGAGCCAGCGCATCCAGAAGGAAGAAGCCATCATCTACAAGATGTACGACCAGCTCGAGGCGTGAGCGGGCCGAAGCGCCGGCGCTCTAACCCTCCGCGTCGTCTCCGGCGCCGACGTTGAGCAACCGGCGGATTTCAGCGATGCGCGCCTCCTCGGCCGGCTCCACCTCGCCGTCGGCGGCGCTGACGGCGACACAGATACCGATCACCAGTTCCGCGCCGTCGCGGTTGGTCGCCACCTTGGCCACCACATCCAGGGCCCGGCCCACCCCGTCCTCGGGTTCGGCGACGATGTCCTCGCAATAGGCGTCGAAACGGCCGAGCGCCTCGTCGGCCTCCATGTCCAGTTGCTCCAGCAGGTCGAGGGACTGCAGGGTACGCACCACGTGCCCCCTTTCCTCGGCCTCGATCTCGTCGTCGGCAGCGGCCACCAGGGCTGAGCCGGCCATGATCGCCTCCAGGAGCTCGCGGCCTTCGCGGCTTTCCTCGGCGCCCGTGAACAGGGCCCGAAGGTTGTCCGTCACGCCGCCCGAGAAGATGCCGCGGATGCGCCCGGCCAACTCGCGGATCATGCGCTGCTTCTCGGCCTTGTTGTTCTCCCGGGCCAATTCCCGGAGGTAGGCGCCGTGGCCCATTTCGTAAGCCCGGGCGCGGTCTTCCGCGGCCTTTTTCAAGGCGCCGGCGAAGCGCTTGCTCTTCTTCACGGCGGCGCCGACGGCCTCGGCAGGGATCTCGTAGACGACGCTGATCCGGCTCGCCTGGGCGCTTGCCCGGTGCGCCGTCCCGTCGACGGCGCCGGCCAGGCCGAAGACATCGCCGGCGGCCAACTCGGCGCCGCTGTAGGCTTGCCCGGCCTCGTCCGTCAGCAGCATGACGACGCGGCCTCGGGCGATGACGTAAAGCGCGCCGCCCTCCTCGCCGGCCTTGCACAGGACATCCGTCACGCCGGCATCATGGCGGATCACCGCCGCCGCCAGTTCATCCAAGCGGGCTGCGGGCAGTTTTTCGAACAGCGGTGTGTCGGCCAGATTGGCGCGGATGTCCATGGCCGACTCGCGCGTGCGGGCCGACCAGGCGTCCTCGTCGAAGCGTCCGCCGGGGCCGGCGAAGCGGTGGTTCAGGCCGGGCTGCAGGCCGTGCGCACGGAGCGCCGACCAGATCGCCTCGTGGGCCTCGTTCCAGGCCGGCCACCAATCGCCGTCGCGGCGGATATACCAAAGCGCGCGGTATTCGATGCCGAGTTCCGTGTATTGACGGACGTGCACCAGGGGGGCCGGGTCGCTGAGCACCCAGCGGGCCCGGCGCAGGTGTTCCGTGGTCGCCTCGATGACCAGGTCCGGCGGCGCCGAGAACTCCACCGTGAAGTAGACGGCGCGGCGGTACAGGGGCTCGGGAAGCGAGGAGTTGGTGAACTTGGCGCCGGCCACTTGGGAGTTGGGGATGACCACGGTGGAGCCCAATTTCGGCTCCATGATGGATACACAACGCCAGTTGATGTCGGAGACCCGCCCGAAGGTATCGTCGATGCTGACGATGTCGCCCTTCTTGATGCTGCGGGCCAGGTTCAGGGACACGCCCGCGAACAACTCGGCGAGCGTCGATTGGGCCGAATAGCCGATGATGAAGGCGAAGGCACCCGAGGTGGCGACGATGGCGGTGATGGATTGGTCGTAGACGAAGTGCATGACCACCATGATCGCCGCCAGGTAGATGAACACCTGGACGAAATCCGTGAGCAGGCGCGGCACCGTGGGCTGACCATCGACGGACAGAATGCCCCGCCAGACGTAGCGGTTCAGGGCGCCTGTAACCAGGAAGGCGATGGCGAACCAAAGCAGGGCGGCCACCACCCGGCCGATATCGTCGGCGTAGTCGCCGAGACCCAGGAGCCCGGAAAGGCCACCGTGAAAGGCGTAAGCGACGCCGAACAGGATGACGAACTGCAGCCCCAGCAGGGCCTGGTTGCGGCGCTTGCCGAAGACCATGCGCACGGTGGTCCGAAAGACCAGGGCGGCGATGGCCAGGATGATGATGATGCCAACTGCGGAGACGAAATCTTCGGCGGTGTCCATTCTGCGGCGGTTCCCCAACCCCTCTATTCATGTCCCATTGGATTGAGGGGATAGATTACCGGCTTTTCCCAGCTTTTAAACCTTGGAAGCACGCGGTCGCGGCGGGGCGCATTGGCAACCGCCTGGTCACCTTTTCAGACGATTACGTCCGGCTTTTCCAAATGGACCGACGAAGGCATCCGCCAACGATCCGCCTCAAGGCATTCGAAGCGCACCGCCGTGGGGTCGGGACGTCCCCTTTGGGATATTCCCGTAACCCTTGAATTCGCGTTGCAAAGTCAATCTCGTCAACATGAAACCACACCTATATGATCGCCCCTCAGGAGTGAATGGGGCGCACATAAATCATGTACGGTGAACTGGTGAACCAGGTTTCCGAGGTCGCTGACGTGTTCGTCAACGATCGCGGGTTTCACGGCCTGATCGGTATCTTGATCTTTGCCTTTGTGGTCGTGTTGCTCATGCGGTTTCCGCAAGCGCTTCGCAGGCACACGGGCTTTTGGTTCATCGAAGCGATCATCGCGGCCGTTAGCATCTACATCATCGCAGCTGCCATCGGCTCGGGCTTCCAGGCGTTGGGCATCTTGGAGGGGGCCGCGGAAATCTCACCGCTTTTCAGCGTCCCGCCCGTTCTCATGTGCGCCTAACTGTTCAATCGGGCGATGCGCGTTTTCGTCTGGCAGGGCATCTTCGAACGGCGCGCACTGGTCGTTCCGCGCATCGTCTGGAACATTCTTGATGTTCTCGCCTACGTGGCCGCCGGCTACGTAATTCTGGCGTTCGTGTACGAGCAGCCGATGACCGGCTTCATCGTGTCCTCGGGTGTCGTCGTGGGCGTCGTCGGCCTCGCCTTCCAACCGACACTCGGCGATGTCATCGCCGGCATCGGATTGACCATCGAGCGGCCGTTTTCGACCGGCGACTGGATCGAATTGGAAGACGGTTCCATGGGCGAGGTCATCAATATCGACTGGCGTGCGACGGAAATCAAAACCTGGAACAATACGGTCCACGTGGTGCCGAACGGCAAGCTGGCCAGCGCCGCCATCCACAATTACGACCGGCCGGACGGGGTCTATGGTTACTGGTTCTATATCACCGTGGCCCGTGCCGTGCCGCCGGCACTTGTCCGGCGCCTGCTCCTTGAGGCGGCCCTCAAGGCGGACCTGATCCTCGACGAACCATCGCCGGTCATTCGGGCCTGCGAGTCGGACATCCGGCCCATGCGCTACATGGTATTCGTCCACTGCGAAAACTATCGGGTGAGCTTCGCCGCGACGGACCAGATTATGCTCAACGCCTGGGGGCTGTTCACCAAGGCCGGCTTCAATTTCGCCACTTCCCCGCAAGATCTCGAGGTGCACCGGGGCGAGCCCCATGAAGCCAGTGAAATGGAGGCCGCGGCGCTTCTGAAAGAGGTTTCCCTGTTGGAGCCGTTGACCGACGAGGAACGGGTGAAGCTGGCGAACGACGGGATACACCACGCCTTTCACCCCGGCGATACCATCATCGAGGAAGAGACGGGCGGCGGATCCATGTTCATCATTCTATCGGGCATGGTCTTGGTACAACGCCGCCTACCCGATGGCCGCACCCTCGATCTCGCCAGATTGGGCACCTACGACTATTTCGGCGAAATGTCCTTGCTGACCGGTGAGCCCCGTTCGGCAAGCGTCGTCGCGCACACGGAATGCCAAGTCCTCGAGGTGGCCAAGCATTCCTTGGAGCCCCTGCTCGCCCGGCGTCCGGATCTGGCCGAACAGATCGCGGCGATCATGGCGGAACGAAAACTGAAGTCGGAATTGATGACGGCGGAGACCAAGAAGGCATCCGTCGGTGAACGGTTACGCGACTACTCCGAGGCGTTCGCCCGATCGATCCGGTCGTTTTTCGGGGGATAGGGCCCACCCGCCTCTTCGGCGCTTTGCCCACCCCCTCAGACCGGATTGGTTCCGCGCACTGTGGCGTCGATTGCTTTTGACCCAAGCGGATAAATCGTTTCCCCGCTCAAGTGATCCATTCGGCGCGGCCGCGCGTAAACATCACATGGAAATTGGCGTAACGGCGTGGCTGGCGACCGGAGAACGGGCGTGAACCGGATCGGATTTCTTGGCGTATTGGCTTTCGGGACGGTGTTGCTTTCGGCCGGCCTTCACCCGGCGAGCGTTTCGGCCGCCCAAAATCCGCGGCTGGCCATTCCATCATCCCTAGATCCGCGGGCGCTCTACGGTGGCGACATTCTGTTCGACGTCTTCCGCGCCGGCGACAAGGTCGGTTTCCATCGGGTCGCCTTCGATACGGATGACGCCCGCCTGACGGTCCACAGCACCTTCCAACTGAAGATCGATTTCCTGTTCCTCACGGCGTTCCGCTACGACTACCAATCGACGGCGGAATGGCGCGGCGGCGTTCTGGACAGGATCGAGGCTCGCGTCGATGACGACGGTGCGGAATCGAGAATTCTCGCAACCCGCGCCGATCAGAAGATGCGCATCCGCAACTCCAACGGCGATTTCGAGACCTTGGCACCGCTCTTCCCCACCAATCACTGGAACGCGAAGGTTCTCGGTGAACGCCGCGTCCTGAACACCCTGACCGGCCGCATCAATGAGGTTGAAATCGTGCCGCAGGGTCGCGAAACGGTCGCCACGGAGCGTGGTCCCGTACCGGCGACCCGTTTCGCCTACACCGGTGATCTCGACAATGAGGTCTGGTACGACGACGCCGGGCGCTGGGTGAAGATGCGGTTCAAGGGCCGCGACGGATCGACCATCGACTATGTCTGCCGCCGCTGCCAGGGCGGCCCCGCCGGAAACCCCGCGCCATGACGGCCGCCGCGAGCAATCGCGTCGCCTGGGTGACCGGTGCCGGCAAGGGCATCGGGCGGGCCCTGGTCAAGCGCCTCGCCCAGGACGGCTGGACGGTCGCCGCCAGCGCCCGCACGCCGGAAGACCTCGCCAGCCTGGAAGCGGAATGTCCGCCCGGCACGGTGCACGGCATACCATTGGACGTGACCGACACATCGGCGACGGCGGCCGTTGTCGGCAGCATCGAGGCACAGTTGGGGAACCTGGAGATGGTGATCCTGAACGCCGGCACGCATATGCCGGTGTCGGCCGGGGATTTCGCCACCGATACCTTCCGGACCCTGATGGAAACCAATCTCATGGGCACGGTGAACGGTCTTGCCGAGGTTCTGCCTCGTTTCATGGCGCGCCGCGGGGGCCACGTCGCCGTGGTCGCGTCGCTGGCCGGCTACCGGGGCTTGCCCACCGCTGCCGCCTCCGGCGCCAGCAAGGCCGGACTGATCAACATGTGCGAGGCCCTGAGGCCGGAATTGGCGCATGCCGGCATCAAGCTGCAGCTGATCAATCCGGGCTTCGTGGATACCCCGCTGACCGGCAAGAACGACTTTCCCATGCCGTTCCTGATTTCCGCCGAGGCGGCGGCCGAACGGATCGTCGCCGGGCTCAAGTCCCGGACCTTCGAGATTGCCTTCCCGTGGCGGTTTTCCATGTTGATGAAAACCCTCCGGCTGCTGCCCGACGCCTTGTTCTTCGCCGTGACCCGGCGGATGATCGAGCGATGAGCACACCCTGCGCGCGTTACCGCGAGTACCTTGAGACGCTGACGCCCGAGACCCTGTCCCGGTTGGGCGACCATGTGGTCGACGACGTCAGGTTCAAGAACCCCTTCAACGACGTCCGGGGCGTCGAGGCCATGGAGCAGGTCTTCCGTCACATGTTCGAAACCGTGGGGCCGGTGCACTTCACCGTCCGGGACTGCGCCGGCGACGCTACAACCTGCATGATGAGCTGGCGTTTCGAAGCGGTTCTCCGGCGGCGCCCATGGGCCTTCGAGGGGACCAGCGTGATCCGTTTCGCCGCCGACGGCCGGGTCGCCGAACATATCGACCACTGGGACGCGGCGGCGGCGTTCTATGAACGCCTGCCGCTTATTGGTTGGCTGCTTGCATGGCTCCGGCGACGGCTGGCCATCGATTGAATGTGTTGCTGGAGAACACTGCCTTTCCTTCCTTCTTCACGAACGCCAGCGTCACGGTGCCGATCTCGATGCCCAGCTTGCTGACCCGGGCCCGGTTCAACAGGACGCCGGACGGCTGCAGGTACATCCAGTCATTGAAGTGCACCCGCATGGTGCCGTCGCCGATCTTCAGGTCCATGTCGTAGCGCCAGTTCAAGGCATTGCCGTGGGCTTCGCCCCGGGCCGTGCCGATGACATCGGCGGCGCGACCCGCATAGGCGTTGGGGCCGGTTTTCTCGATCCGCCAGACCCGACGGTCCCGTTCGCCGTCGCTGTAGAGGAACCGTTCGTCGAGAACTAGTTCGCGGCCGTCCCAGGTGCCCGTGATATCGACGGTGAACTGGCGGCGGAGCGTGCCGAACCGGTCCTCGAAAATACCCGAGGCCTGGGTCTCACCGGAGAAATAGTCCTCGAGAACCAGCCTGGGCGTGGTGTCCTTGAAATCGGTGGGTTTCATCTGCGTGCATCCAATCAATGTGACCAGGGCCAAGGCGACTATCGTCAGGCGTCCCGTCATCAGATCGCCTCCTCTGTGAATCTCCATTGACGGCCCAAACGCCGCCGGATGATGGCATGCCGCTCGCGGGTCAGCGGGAACCGCCAGATCACCGCCACGGCCACCAGTTTTATTACGGCCGGGGCCACCGCATAGATCACCACCAGGGCACTAATTCCCTGCGCCGTCGGCGTGGCGGGGTCGAAACCGAAAACTTCCAGGGCGGGCAAGGCCAGGCCGACGGCGATGGCCAGGGCGAACTTGGTGCTCATGCCCCAAAGCGCGAACTGTAGGCCGGCGCGGCGGTGGCCGAAGCGCCATTGGTCGTAGTCGACCACGTCGGCTTGGATCGCCGGCGGCAGCGTCAAATCGGCGCCCAGCGCCATGCCGGTGACGACGCAGATCACCGCGAAGGCCGCAAAGGCCCCCGCGGGGATGAAGGGGACCGTGAGGAAAAGCAGCGCCGCGACCACCATCGCCGCGCACCAGGTGTGGTGCTTGCCGAAACGCGCGCTGCACCATAACCAGAACGGGATGGAGAGAACCCCGGCGCCGAAATAGGCCAGAATGAACAGCGGACGGATCTCCGGACCGGCGCCTAGTCCGTATTCCAGATAGATGAAGAACAGGGCGGCGGGAATGCCGTTGGCGATGCCGTTGAGGAACCAGCCGGCGAGCAGCCTGAGAAACGGCCGGTTGGAAAGCAGGGATCGAAACGGGGCCCGCGGGGCTTGCCGTGGCGCCCTTGTCGGACGGTCCGGAACGCCGAAAAGCAAAAGCGGAACCACTGCTGCGCCGATGAGGATCGCCAGCCAGGCGACGGCACCGACGGAGCGGGCCTCCGGCCAGCCCAGTTTCGCCGTCAGCGCGCCCAGCATCCCGGCGCCGAGGATGCCCAGCAAGGTCATGAATTCCCGCCACGACGTGATCCGCGTGCGCTGGTCGTAATCATTGCTGAGTTCGGCGCCCCAGGCCATGTAGGGGACGGCGACCATGGTCCAGCCCGCGTAAAGCACCACACACCAGCTAAGCAGGTAGGCCCCGTCGGCGCCGGCCGGCGGATTGAGGACCTTGAAAAGACCGAGCCCGGCGATCACCGCGCCGACGGCGATCCACGGCTTGCGGCGCGCCCCGCGAAAATGGAAACGGTCGCTCAGGGCACCGATCAGTGGGTCGCTCACCGTATCGAACAGCCGCGCCGCCAAAAGCAACCCGCCGGTGGCGGCCAGACCGAGGCCCATCTCGATGCCGTAGAAGGCCGGCAGATGGATATAGACGGGAATGGTCGGCAGGGCGACGACGAAGGCCGGCAGCGCATAGGCGAGCAGCACCCGGACCTTGAGGTGCTCGGCGCCCCCGGCCGTCATGATCGCTCGAGGACGAACTGCCCGACGTCGATGGTGCCCTGGTCGAATCCGGTCTCACAGTAGCGCAGATAGTAGTGCCACATGCGGCGGAATCGTTCGTCGAAACCGAGCTTGGCGATTTCCGGCCAGTTGTCCCGAAACGCCTGGTCCCAGCGCCTGAGCGATTCGGCGTAAGAGGCGCCGAAGAAAAAGGCGTCGCTAACCTGGAACCCGCCGCGCTTCGCCGAGGCATGGAAGGCTTCCGGACTGGGCAGCATGCCGCCCGGGAAGATGTAGCGCTGGATGAAATCCGGATGGCGTCGATAACCGGCGAACTTCGTCTCATCGATGGTTATGATCTGCAGCGCGGCCCGTCCGCCGGGGACCAGGCGATCATCCAGAACCTTGAAAAAGGTCGGCCAATGCCTTTCGCCGACGGCTTCGAACATCTCAATGGAGACGATCTTGTCGAATTGGCCGGAAACGTCGCGGTAGTCCTGCAGCCGGATGTCGACGGCGTCCGCCAAGCCTTTGCGCGCCATGCGGGCGCGGGCATGGGCGGCCTGCTCGCTGGACAAGGTCAGCCCAACGACCCGGCAGCCGAATTCGGCGGCGGCGATTTCGGCGAATCCGCCCCAGCCGCAACCGATTTCCAGCACCCGGTCTCCCGGCCGCAGGTCCAGCTTCTCGGCGAGGCGCCGGTACTTGCGCCGTTGCGCCGGCACCATGGGCTCCTTCATGTCGGCGAACAGGGCCGACGAATAGGTCATCGTCTCATCGAGCCAAAGGCGGTAGAAGTCGTTGCCCAGGTCATAATGGGCGGCGATGTTGCGGCGGCTGCCCCGCCGGGTATTGGCCCGCCGGGCATGCCGGATCCGGCCCAACAGGTTGGCCATCCAGGACCGGCTCAGGGCGCCCGACAGGGCATCAACGTTCAGACATCCGAGCCGCAACAACAAGGCCAGGTCGGGCGTATCCCATTCGCCGGCCATGTAACTTTCGGCGAACCCGAGATCGCCGCCGCGCAGCATCCGGGACACTAGGCGCATGTCGTAGATCTCCAGCATGGCGTGCGGCCCCGGTTCGCTGCCGGCGAAGGTGCGTTGCGTGCCCGACGGGAATACGACGGTCAGTTGGCCCCGGCGAATGCCGCCGAACCATTGGCCGAACAGCCATTCGCGGAATCCGAACAGGCCCGGGCGATAAAGCGCGGGGCCGGCGTCGGCCAGGGTGGTCCATGAATTGTTCATGTTGATCTATTGCCTCGTCGTTTGCAGGTCGCCGACACTGCTTTGCACCGGCTTGCCGGTGGGGCTGTGGGGGAACACCCGCAGTCCCTTCAGCCACAGCCGGACGGCCTCCCAATGGATGCCGGCGACGATCTTCACGGTGAGCAAGGGGAACCGGATCAACAGGCGGGCCAGCGATCGCTCCGTGACTTCGGCACGTTTCCCCTGGAAGGGGGCGGCGAGCAACAGACCGTCCGCATCCTCCTGGCGGATGACAATGTTGATGCGCTCGCCGGGCGGCACGATTCGGAAATGATAATTGCAGTCCATGCCGATGAACGGCGAGACATAGAGCCGCTTGTCGCAGCTTTGACGGATCACCGGCCGGCTGTCATCGTCGACAGGAATCACATAGGTGTGGCGTTCCTTGAAGGTGTTGCAGACCTCATACAAGATCGCCGCCAGCCCGCCATCGCGGCGGTAGCAGAAGTACACGCTGAGCGGATTGAAGACGTAGCCAAAGATCCGCGGATAACAGAGCAGCCGGATCGGGCCGCCGTCGGCGTTCAGGCCGGCGGCACGGAGGCGCTCTTCGACCCAGGGCCGCAACGCTTCACCCGTCGCCGGGCCGTGATCGCGGTCGTGAAAGGCCAGCGGTGCCGCCCGGTTGTATCCGAACAGCCGGCTATCCCGATCCAGGTCCGCCAATTCGTCGAGATCGACAAGCAAGGAGAAGACGCCGTAACGCAATCTATGGCGCTCAGGACGCAGCCTCTCGTGGACAACCGGACCCTCGTATATGGCCGTGTTCAAGGTCATGCCGCGGCCGCCCGTGCGTTCGGATGCAGATGAATTCGGCCGTTTTCCCCGGGCACCGACCACGGCCGGCGAAGCCCGCCCAACTGTTCCGCCACGGCCAATCCGGACTGCAGCGCGTCCTCGTGAAATCCGTAACCGAAATAGCTGCCGCAATACCAGGTGCGGCGATGCCCCTGCAGCCTCCACAGTTGGCGTTGGGAGGCCAGCGCGGTACCATCGAAATAGGGATGGGTATAGTCGAAGGTCCGGATAACCTTGTCCGCCGCCGGCTCGTGAACCGGGTTCAGGGTGACGAAAAGCGGCGTCGAGGTCTCTAGGCTCTGCAACCGGTTCATCCAGTAGGTGACGCAGAGGCCACCATTGGACCCGCCCTGTTGGCCCTCGATGAAGTTCCAACTGGACCAGACCCGGCGGCGCCCCGGCATCAGCGACGGGTCACTGTGCAGGACGGCGCGGTTTTTCGTATAGCGCCAGGTGCCGAGCAACTCGATTTCGCGGAAATCGGGATCACTCAGCAGACCATACGCCTCGTCCGCATGGCTGGCGATGACCACCTGATCGTAGGTTTCCACATTACCGTTGTCGTCCTCGACCTCGACGCGCTCGGGATACCGTCTGACGGCCTTGACGCCGGTCTTGCGGATCTTGTCGCGGTAAGGGGCCGTGAGACGCCGGACGTAGGCGCGGCTGCCGCCGTCGACGGTGCGCCACTGCGGCCGGTCCTTCAACAGCAACAGGCCGTGGCTCTCGAAGAACCGGACAAACGCTTGCGCCGGGTAATCTTCCATCTCGGGCGCGGTCGTCGACCAGATGGCGGCCCCCATGGGCAGCAGGTGGTCGTCGATGAAACTCCGGCTGTAGCCGCCGCGGCGCAGGAAATCGCCCAGGCTCAATTCCCCGGCCGTGGGATCGTCCAACAGGGCCGGCGCCTCCTTGTAGAACCTGAGCACGTCCCGCATCATCCGCCAGAAGCGGGGCCGCACAATGTTGGCGCGCTGGCCGAGCAAACCGTTCAGGTCCGTCCCCGCATACTCGAAGGCGCCACCACCGAGCGATGCGGCGAAGGACATGTCGCTGGGCTTGGTCGGCACGTCCAGGTGATCGAACAGGGCGATCAGGTTCGGGTAGCTCCGTTCGTTGTAGACGATGAACCCCGTATCCACCGGGGTGACATCCCCGACGCCCGGCGCGTCCACGGTGTTCGAATGGCCGCCGATCCAGGCGTTCTTCTCATAGACGGTGATGTTGTGGAGCCGGTTGAGCAGCCAGGCCGCCGACATGCCGGCAATGCCGGTGCCGACGACGGCGATCCGCAAGGGTCTTTGTTGGGGAAAGCTGATGTGGTTCAACGTCGAAGTCTCTCAATTCAAATGGGGCCGTCGGCCAGCGTGGCGATGGTGTCTAGTAGTTTACGGGGTCGGGCCGAAAATGGATCACAGGGCGGCAAGAAATAATTCAACTCCGGTGATCCGAACCGCCGGGCGGCGCGTAACACCTACATGGATGCCGCAGCTCACATGGACAACCCCTGGGTCCCCGACGCGTTCCTTCGCCACGGGCTTGCGCCGCCGATCAAGCGGGTACACCGGGTCATGACGGACGAATCAGCGAGCACCGAATCCGCCGCAGGGATGGACGATCTGCTGCGGTCCGTGGCGGTGGATCAGGACCGGGCCGCCTTCCAGGCCCTGTTCCGCCATTTCGCGCCGCGCCTGAAGGGTTTCGTCATGCGGCAAGGGACCGCCCCCCAATTGGCCGAGGACGTGATCCAGGAAACCATGGTCAGGGTCTGGCGCAAGGCGCGGCACTTCGATCCCGCCAAGGCCTCCGCATCCACCTGGATCTTCACCATCGCGCGGAACATCCGCATCGACCTGATCCGGAAAGCCAACCGTCCCGAGCCGGACATGAACGATCCGGCATTCGTCCCGGACCCCGAGCCGCACCCCCAGGACATTCTGTCTCGTGAGCAAGACGCGAACCGCCTGCGCGAAATCGTCGCCGCCTTGCCCGCCGAGCAGCAGGACGTGTTGCGCCTGGCGTTCTTCGAGGAAAAACCCCATCCCGACGTGGCGGCCGAGCTGGGCATTCCGCTGGGCACCGTGAAGTCGCGGATCCGATTGGCGATGAAGTGAATCCGAAACGAGTTCGGAGACCGATCATGACCATACATCATCACCCGAGCGACGAACTGCTCCTCGATTATGCCGCCGGCGGGCTCGGCGAGGCCTGGAGCCTGGCCGTCGCCACGCATCTGGCACTCTGCCCGGTTTGCCGGCGGAGCCTTTCGCGCCTGGAGACATTGGGCGGTGATCTGCTGGAAACCACCTCACCCGAGCCCATTGCCGACAATCTGTTGGACGGTGTCATGGCGCGGCTCGACGCGCCTGATGAAATCGTCCTCCCCACGCCGGCGGCCGCATCCGGCGAGCCGCCACGATACCTGCTACCCGAGCCCTTGCGTGGATACCTCGGCGGCGACGCGGACTCGCTTGAATGGCAGCGCCTCGGTCTGGGTGCCCAGCAATTGGTGATCCCCTTGCCCGATGAAGAGGCGACGGCGCGACTGCTGCGCATTCCGGTCGGACGTCCGGTGCCGGAACATTCCCACGGCGGCCTGGAATTGACCCTGGTCCTGAGCGGCGCCTTTTCCGACAAGACCGGAACCTACGGCCGCGGTGATCTGCAGGAGGCGGACGAAACCGTCGAGCACCAGCCCCATGCGGCGCCCGGCGAGGATTGCATCTGCCTTGCCGTGACCGACGCGCCGCTGCGCTTCAAGAGCCTGGCGGCGCGGATGGTGCAGCCCTTGCTGGGTATCTGAGCGTCCAACACGGAATTTGAGAATGTTGGCCAATGGCGCGAAGACCAAGCCAATCCCGCCGCGCAAAGCCCGCTCCAACGGTTCCACCGGCGGACTTGGGCCCGCCTACACCTTGGTGACCTCGATCAGCCCGTGCTCGATGGCGTAGCGGGTCAGGCCGGCGGTGGAATCCACGTCCAGCTTGCGTTTGATGTTGCGCCGGTGGGTCTCCACGGTGCGCAGGCTGATGTCCAGGTCGCGGGCGATCAGCTTGTTGCTGAGCCCTTCGGCGACGAGGCGCAGGATCGCTTTTTCGCGCTCCGTCAGCGGCGTGTCGTCGGGCGTCGCGCCGTTGTTCAGGAGAATCTCCGAGACCCCGGAACTGAAATAGGTGCCGCCCCGGTAGACGGCCTCGATGGCGGTGACGATCTCCGCCGTCGGCACGTCCTTGAGGACATAGCCGCGGGCCCCGCATTGCACGGCCCGCGAAATGTATTCGCGGGTGTCGTGCATGCTGAGGAACAACAGCTTCACTTCCGGCAGGTCGTCGCGGAACCGGTCCGCCGTATCCAGGCCGTTCAGCTCCGGCATGTTGATGTCCATGAGCACGATGTCCGGCTCGATCTCCTTCGCCTTGGCCAGGGCCTCGGCCCCCGTCTCCGCCTCGCCGACCACCTGGATGTGGTCGAACATCTCCAGGCAGGACCGCATGCCGTCGACCACCAGCGGGTGATCGTCGACCAGAAGGATCTTAATTTTTGACGGGCTCGACTGCGTCATTCCAAAGCTCCTCCGTCTCCCCTTGCGGCTTCGCCGGCGCCGGTTCGTCGCGCAACAGGTTCCTCGGCAGGCGGGCCAGGATGGTGGTTCCCCGCAAGGATAAATCGACGAAGAACCCCCCGTTGTGATAGGCCAGCCGCTCCTTCATGTTGCGCAGCCCCAGACCGCCCACGGAATGGCGGTCCGATTCGTAGCGGGTCGGCTCGAAGCCGCGGCCATCGTCGCGGATCTTGAGTTCGACGCCACGCCGGGCGACCTCCAGGCGGATCGACACGTGGCTCGCGTGGGCGTGGCGCTCGATGTTGGTGAGCGCCTCCTGGGCGACCCGGAACAGCGTCGTCTTGGCGTCCGTGGGCAAAGAGCGGCGAAACGGGATGGTCGAGATGTCCACCTCTATGCCGGTGCGTTCGGAAAATTCCGCGGCCAGGCTTTCCAGGGCCGGCGACAGGCCCAGGTCATCCAGGATGTGAGGGCGCAAGTCGCGGGAGATGCGGCGCACCTCGCGGATCGCCGTATGCAGGCCTTCGGCGCCGCTGTCGATGGCGTCGCCCACGTCGTCGGATTTCTGCTCGGCCCTTAGCCGGGCCAGTTCCAAGGCGTATTTCACCGACACCAGAATCTGGGAGATCCCGTCGTGCAGTTCCCGGGCGACGCGGCCCCGCTCCTCCTCCTGGGTCTCGACGATGCGCTGCGTCAGTTCCTTCAGCTTGGCGTCCGCCTGGCGCCGCTCGTGCAGGCCGAACACCAGCGCCGTGACGAACACGATGATCAGCGCCTTCACCGTCAGCACTCCGATGACCACGGCGTTTTGACGGAACCGGGCGAGCGCGCTCACCTCCGTGGAGCGGACCTGTTCGAGCACGTCGTCGACGAAGATGTCTGCGCCAAGCACCCATCCCCCTTTGTCCAGGGCGACCACGTAGCTCACCTTGTTGCGCACGGCGTCGCTTTCCGGTGATTTCCAGGCGTGCGGCTGGAAACCGCCGCCGCCTCGCGCCTTGCGGATGAACTGCTGGATGTAGGGCTCGCCGTTGGGATCGGTGAGCGACCACCAGTTCTTGCCCACCTGCAGCGGTTCCTTGGGATGGACCAGACTGTTGCCGTTGAAGTCATAGACGAACAGCGCCGCGTCCGGATCCAGGGTCAGGCCGTTGAGGATATCGACGGCCTTCTCCTTGGCGGCGATATCGTTGGTCTTGGCCCCGTCGTAGAGGTTGCCGATGGAGGCCTGGGCCAGCGACACGTAACTGCTCAGCACCGTCCGCTTGGCCACCAGCATGCGCTCCTCGAAGGCGGCGATTTCCGCTTCCGTCAGGCTTTGCGCCCGGAAATTCATCAAGGTGGCGACCACCGACACCACGATGATGATCGGGATCGAGGCCTGCAGGACGATCTTCTGCGATAGCTTCATTCTGGATCTGCCCAGGTGGTTCCGGTTCTTCCGCCGCCAGGCGCCGGTCCGGGGAGATTAGCACGGGATCGCCCGATTTTCCCAGGCGGCCGCGCGACGGCCGGTTTTTCTGATCTGGCCGCCTACGTGAAAACCCTTAGACGCATACCGAGTGCCCCCCATTTCCTCGCTTCCGGCCCAGGTCTAGAATATTGGGGTGATCATCGAACACGTGCTCACCAATTCGTTTGTTGCTCGGCGGTGGGAACGGGTGCGATGATGAAGGCCGTCAACCGACGGCAGGAGACCAAGAAGCCCGGAAACCGGGCCGCGACACAACCCGGACGGCGGTCCGTCCGTTGTCCGGATGTCCTAGGGAGGATCGAGGACAAATCCGAAACCAATCGGCGCCGTGACGCGTAACGGCGCCACCCCCGGCAAGGACCGATACCATCGTTCGGTTCCTTCCGGCATACCAAGTTCCGCGGCGGGTCGCCGAGCGCACCGCAGTTGGGACGGAACACAAGTCGACTTACAAACTAGGGAGGACTTCAATGGCAGAGAAAAAACAAAGGCTCAATTCACAAAACGAAGGCATGGCCTCGTCATCGCCGCCTCGAGGCAGGCTCTTGGCGATGGCTGGTCGCCGAGTTCGATGAGATGGAACCATCTGAGATAGCTGTCCAGGTACTTGGTGGCGATGCCGC
>Ga0056115_1000233_pt1 | contig 26795 bp, 23 predicted proteins | sample WorMetOlspDAHAB1_FD_77007 | JGI IMG/M metagenome (GOLD analysis project Ga0056115, IMG submission 77007) | Marine gutless worms symbiont microbial communities from Max Planck institute for Marine Microbiology, Germany - Olavius sp. DAHAB.1 ...
GGAAATAAACTAGAAATAATTAATACCTGAATTTTGAAAACAACAAACATCGGCCAAGGTCAATTATGAAAAATTAACCTTGAAGAGTTCGTAGAGGAGATTTTCGTGCAAAATTCAGGTATTAGTACCTGAACCTTGCCAGCACTCAACACTTAATTGAAAAGGAGAAGAAAATGAAAAGAAGAAAACTTTTGAATCTGTGCTTGTGTTTCGCATTTCTGCTTGGAATGGTCGTGGCGGCTCAAGCCGGCACCCGTGGTGTGACCAAAGACGAAATCGTTGTGGGGACACACACCGCCTTAAGCGGCCCCGTCGCTGGATGGGGAATCGACGCAACCAACGGAATAAGGATGCGTTTCGACGAAGTCAATGCCGCCGGAGGCATTCATGGGCGCAAGATCAAATATATTGCCGAAGATTCGCAATATAGCATGCCTATCGCCATTCAAAAAGCCAACAAACTGGTGAACCGGGACAAGGTTTTTTTTCTGATTGCCAGCATCGGCACCCCCATGAACAATGCCATTTTTCCCATGCTGGAAAAGAAAAATGTACCCAACCTATTTCCCTACACAGCGGCACGCTCTATGTACGAACCCCATCACAAACTAAAATTTGCCAACCTGGCTCCGTACTATGGGAATGTTCGCGCCGGATTGAAATATTTTGTGGAAGAAAAAGGCAAAAAACGCGTATGTATGATGTACCAGGACACCGATTTCGGTCTCGAAACGTCTGAGGCCGTGCATGATCAGTTGAAAGTCATGGGTATGGAACTCGCCGCTGAAACGACGCACAAGGCTTCCGAGACCAATTTTGTGGGGGCCATCACCAAATTGCGCCAGGCCAATTGTGACCTGGTCATACTGGGTACCATCATTACGGATACGATCATCGCCGTGTCAACCGCTCGAAAAATGGGGTGGGAAGTGGATATGGTAACCCAGACGGCCGGCTGCAACTATGTGGTTCCACTGAAAGGCGGGGAAGGTGTAGACGGGTTGTATGGCGTCACTTCTATACCGATCATGTATGCGGATCAGGCAGCCGGAAAAGCAAAAACGTTTTTTGAAAACTATCAAAAACGGTTTGAAAAGATGCCCTCCGAGGTGGCACAGCAAGGCTATTTCAGTGCGGATCTGGCCGTGATAGGCCTCGAAAGAGCGGGCAAAAAATTGACCGTTGACAGCTTTATCACAGCGCTTGAAAGCATTCAGGGCTATCAGCACCCTTTTGGCGGTCCTGTTGTCAACTTCGGCCCCCAAAAGCACCTCGGATCGGATGAATCATTATTTCTCCAGGTACAGAATGGGAAATGGGCCTATCCAAGCGGGCAGAAACAGGTTCTTGGATATTAAGAAAATGAAATTAAGTCGCTTATCCCCATTATAACGGGGATAAGCGGCAACGAAATTTTATTTTGTCGCGGAAAACCTGGTCCTATGGGCCCGGATCTTTACTCTTAAAGTCCATCCCCAAATACCACCCGCATATCCTCATCCGTGAAGCAGCGTTCCGAGCTGTCCGGACTCATGGCATCATTTTCCATCCTGCGGCGGTCATAAGCAGGGTCCAGAACCTGGTTGTAATATTCATGCTGGATCATGAGGTTCATGATTTCGCTGGTGCCGGTCCAGATCATGCCGAGCCGGATATCCCTCAAGGCCCGCTCAATAGGGTAGACATCCGTATATCCAATCCCCCCCATGACCTGCATGGCGTTGTTAACGACATCCCACGCCGCTTCGGTTGTGAAGCGCTTGGCTTCGCTCACAATGCGGCGGACGTTGGGGTAATTATCATCCACGGCTCGGGCTGCCATATAGCAGATGCTGCGTGCGGCATCGAGCTGGGTTATAGCGTCAGCGATTTTGAAATTGACGCCCTGATACTTACGGATTTTTTTGCCGAAAGTCCTTCTTTTGTCGGTGTAGCGGACCGCCAGGTCCAGGGCCCCCCAGACCCCGAGGCATCCGCCGGCCGACGTCAGGCGTTCCGGAATCATCATCTGGTTGAAGCAGAGGGCTCCCCCATGCAGTTCACCCACCAGATTTTCCTTTGGCACCTTAACGTCTCTGAACACCAGCCGGCCAGTACCGCCGCCCCGGCACCCCATGAGACCGTATAAGTATTCCGTCTCGACACCCGGCCCCTTTTCCACGATCAAAAGGCTGAGACGACCGTATTTGTGAGCATTGGGATCGAAATTGGTTCTGCAATAAACCAGGAAGAAATCAGCGCCCTCGGCCCCGACGACAAATCTCTTCATACCGTTTAATATGAAATGATTCCCTTTGAGTTCCGCCCGTGTCATGGCACCAAAAAAATCCGAACCGCCCCTGGGTTCGGTTAGTGCCTCGGCTGCCACCAGCTCCCCTGCAATATACGGCTTCAGATATTTCTGCTTCTGTTCCTCTGTGCCAAAAATGTTCAGGGCCTCTCCGACAATCGAAGGCATGACAAATGCACATCCCAGGGCCATGCCCAGGCAGCCGATCTCTTCAGTGGCCGCGATCTCGGCCACCCAGCTCATTCCAAGCCCCCCATACTTTTTGGGAAACCGGATGCCCCTCAGCCCCCTGGCAGCCAATTTTTCGACAAACTCCCGCGGGTAGGTAATATCATCATTATCCATTTTGCGCAGAAAATCGCTGGTGATTTCCTCACGGGCAAACCTCCGCACTTCTGTTTTCAGCTCCTGTTCTTCCGGGGTAAGCAGAAAATCATACATGATGCCTCCTTCCAATTTGAATTCCCGAAATAATGAAGACCGCCCTCTGTACTTGTTGTTGCCGCTGCGCTTCGATCAGAGGTGGAGGATTGCGAACTCAATAACTTGAACAATATTACTTGTCTTTTGGCCCGTCTTCTGCGTTGCGTTAAAGCCCACATACGAAAAGTATGCAACTTTCAACGCGCCTTGAATACAAACCAAAATCCATCGCAATCTTTGTTCAATTAATTTCGTCCCCAATCCTAAGCAACCGGTCTATACATGTTTTGTCGAACCCTGCCGCTACCTTGCCATCTACAACAAGGGCGGGCGTGGATCGAACGCCCAGGTTGAGCAATTCGTCCCGGGCTTCTTCGTCGATCATGACATCTTTTTGGGTGAATTCTACTTTTTTGCTGGTCAGATACTCTGCCAGTGCCGCACAGGGGCCTCAGAAGGGTTGCGAATATAAAGTGATTTGCCGGATGCGCATAATATAATCCTTGTATTTTTTTGTACTAGACTTAATTCGGTTGATTGGCCTTCTGTTGCTATGCTTTTTGCACTAATTCCTGCCGTCTGGTTTCGGCTTCTTCGGAAATGAAAGGCTGCTTATCGGTCATAAAATCTTCGATCCATGCCTTACTGTCTGACCACACATAGGGCAGATCGACGATGATCCCGGGCTTGTCGGCCTCCTCCAGCAATTTCAGCCCCGCGCGCAACACGTTACGCTGATTATCCGGATCATGGGGTCGCCCCGCCGGATTGCCCAGGGGATAGTTTAGGAAGATCTGTCGCGGATTGCCGGCGCTGGCAGCGATGTCCCGCGCATTGGTGAAGGTTACGGTGGAAATGCCTCCCGTCTCCAAAACCCTGGCAACCAGACTCACGGTCTGGTGGCAGACCGGTCAGACAGGCGTCAGCAAGGCCACATCCACATTGTCTTCAAGGCACTGCCGCAGAATTTCCGGCCCGTCCGTTTCCGTTGTCTTGCGTTGGCTGTAGTTGGGCAGCGTACGGTAGTAGTTCCGGCTAAGGGTGCCCAAGGCACCTTCGTTGAGAAACTCCTGCATCCGCGTCGTGGGGAAAAAGGCATCCACGTCCTGCATGTCCGTCTGGTAGCGGTCATGATCTTCACTGGTGGAAAGAATACGATCGGTAGGCCAGTCGCTGGGCACCGTGAATACCTCCAGTTCATTGGTGCCAAGCATTCTCGGCTCTTCCAGCGGATTGCCTGTGTCCTCCAACAGCACGAAGGCCGCGGTGGTCACGAGCGCCACCCGGGATTCTGAGAGCAGCTTCTTGAGCGGGGTGAAAGGAATATCTTCGTTGTAAGCATAGTTGTAGGTCTTCTCGTAGCCAAGACTGCGGTAGTATTGGTGAGTTTTGTCGATATATCGAATATATTCCATCATGCGCCTCCGTTGTGAATTGATTCAAAAGGGAGTCCATCGTGTCCTACCATCATTTATCATTACGGGTGCGCGATGTCATCATATATTTAGTTTTGCATCCAGAGGCTGGATTTGCAGCCTCGACAATAGCTCGATATGTGTTATAATTTAACTTTGGTTTTAAACCTCATTCTATCTATCGATTTTAACGGTAAACAATATCTGAGCTATTAATATATGAATGCAATAATTGTCAGTGACCTGCATATCGGTTCGCGCTATTTTCAATTCGGCGTCTTCGAACGTTTTATAGAAGAGTTTCCGGCCGATCATGAACTTATCATGAACGGTGATATTGTTGATTCGCCTTATGTGAAAATGGAAAAGTCGGACCAGCGAGCCCTTGATATGATAGAAAGTATTTCTAATCGTCAGAAGGTGGTTTGGGTCCGCGGCAATCATGACAATGGTTATGTGCCGAAAAGCTTCGGTAAAACCATTTTTAAATCTTCCCATAATATCGGTCACCGGCTTCTAATCACCCACGGAGACGACTATGATGAAATCATGCCCCGCAGTCACCTGTTCATAAAAGCTTTCAAGCTGATGCACAACATGAGGGTCAAAATGGGAGCCAGACCGGTGCATGTGGCGGAATATGCCAAGAAATGGAAACCTCTTTACCGGGTCCTGCGCAAAAATATCGCCTTAAATGCCGTCAAATGCGCTGCGGAAAACGGTTATGAAGCGGTTACCTGCGGCCATACCCACTACCCGGAAGACATCACGATCAACAGCATCCGCTATATCAATACGGGAGCCTGGACCGAGTTTCCCGCATATTACCTTCACGTAGCCCCGGATAAAATGGAATTATATCAGGTAGATCCGTCATTCGTTTCGCATCGCATACAATCCGTCCGTCCGAACCAAGATGATGCGGCCGTCCCCTTCCCCGATGCAGCCCCTCAACCCACCAAAGCAAGTCGAAATTATCAGAACTTTGCACCATAATTTATCCGCCGAAATAAAAAGTGATTTTAGGTTTCTAAATTCTTCTTTCCATCTGAAGAATGCTGATACCTTGAAGGGTTTGCGGATAAATTAATTTATTTAGTTATGTAAAACAAATTTACGTATTTCTACGCACCAGCATCAGCGTGTTGCCGGTGACACTCAAACTGCTCAGCAGCATAGCCGATACCGCCACCAGGGGGTTGAGCAGGCCGCTCATGGCGATGGGAATACTGACGGCATTGTAGAGGAAGGTAAAGGCAAGATTCTGGTAAATTTTTTTGTTGACCTGTTTGGCAAAATCTAAAAATTCAAGCAGTTGAGATGGCTCACCACGCATCAGCGTGATATCGGCGGTTTCCTTGCTCAACTGTCCGCCGGAATGAACGGCAATGGAAAGATCCGCCTGCACCAGTGCCGGCCCATCATTGATTCCGTCGCCGACCATGGCCACCTGATACCCCTTATGCTGCAATTCGACTATAAAGCGAGATTTATCACCGGGCAGCTGACCTCCTATGGATTGCGGAATACCGATTTTATCTGCGACGGCCTTGGTGGAATGCTCACCATCGCCGGATATCAGGGCCAGGCGCAATCCATTGGATTTCAATGTTTGTACTGTTTTCTGCGCATCCGGGCGCAAGGTATCACCAAAAACAAATGTCGCTGCCAGCCGACCATCGATCCCCAGATACACAAAAGAATGATTGGCTGTTTTATCCAATACTCTTGCATCCCCCAGGGTATTCGTTGACTTCAGTTCCTTAGCCAGAAATTCGGCCGAGCCGATTTTTAAAGTTTGACCGTTAAATTCACCCTGAATACCTTGACCGTCATGCCGGGTGTAGGTCAGGGAGAGCGGTTGAATATTATCTGCCCGTGCCTGGTTGATAAATTCAACCGCGATAAAATGTTCTGAATCCTTTTCCAGGCCGGCGGCCAATGCTAAAGCCTGATCGGTGGTAAGCGACCCATCGCAGAGGGTATCCAGCAAATTCCATTTACCGGCAGTGATGGTGCCGGTTTTGTCAAACACAATAGCCGTCACGTTTTCAGCCTGTTCGAAGGCCTGAAAATCCCGCACAAGAAGTCCTTTTTTACCGGCGATGGAAATCCCGGCCACGCGGGCCAGCGGTATGGCGATGCCCAGGGCACACGGGCAGGAAATAACGAGGACCGTGACCGCCCGCAGGATTGCTTCTTCCATTGAAATTCCCACGAACAGGCATATTAGTGCCGTGCCGACTGCCATTGTGATAATGATGGGTACGAACCATTGTAATATGGCGTCCGTTTTTCCTTCCAGCGGTGTCTTGGTCATCAGGGTTTTTTCAATGATGGTGATCATCTGACCCAATGTCGAATCGGCGCCGACTTTTTGGGCGCTGACTCTAAACGATCCCTTGATGACGCTGGTACCGCTTCGCAAGGTATCCCCAGGCCTTTTCCGGATTGGCAGCGGTTCACCGGTTAACGATGATTCATCCACAGTGCCGCTGCCATCAATTACCTTGCCGTCGGCGGGGATAATTTCATCTTCATCAACCCGGAAAATGTCTTCTTTAAAGAGCCTGTCGGCACTTGCATAACGTCCTTCCGGATAATCATCCGTACAAATCCGAACCTTGGTTGGTTTGAGCGAGAAAAAATTTTCAAGCCCGTCCAATACCCTGCCTTTGGCACGCCTTTCCAATGCTTTGCCCAAAAGGACGAGCGTGATCAGCATGGCCGACGTATCAAAATAAACGTGAATGCTCCCGGCAAACAGGTTCACCGTGCTGTAAATATAAGCGCTCGTGGAGCCCATAATAATCAGCGTTTCCATACTAAAGGCGGCATTGGTCAGACCGGCTATGGCTTTTTCTATTAATTCGAAACCGCCGTAGACGAGTACACCTGTCGCCATGACAAAAGCCGGCCATGACAGCTTATAAATGGTTTCCCGGCTGAATTCGGTGAAAAAACCGGAATACAACGCGTACGACAGCATCATGATGTTCATTGTCAGAAACGCCGAGACACCCAAACGAATAAATTCCCGGCGTCGCTCAAGGGTATCCCGGGATGCATCGGGTTCCACCGCCCGGTAACCCAGCTTTTTGACGGCATTGATAATACGGTCCGGGGAGGTTGTGATGGGGTTGTAGTTGACCTGCAGCCTGTCGGTTGAAAAATTACATGCGGAATCTATAATTCCGGGTGTTTTTTTGAGGGTTGCATCAATCAACCAGGCGCAGGCCGGACACCACATGTTGCTGACTTTAAGATTTAGGTTTAATATGCTGTCTGCCGGGATAGCGGGCTGTTCAGCGGCGTCCGGTTTATCAACTTTTCCGGAGGTGGATACGGTTGGCTTGCCGGTTGCGCCGGTTGAATTCAAATCAGCTTCGGATCGAGGAATAATGCCTTTTTCCAGGCATTGCTTGAAAAGATCTGATTCACGGAAGGTTGCCGGATCTTGGGAGTCGGAAGCTTCGATCAGGATGCTGAAGACCTGGCGGCATCCCAGACAGCAGAACTGGTAAGTTTTGCCGGAAAACGTCGCTTCAAACCGCCCAGCGCGCAGAGGAAGACCGCAGAGATCGCAAATATCGGAGGAACTATTGGAGTGGTTATCGATTGCCAAGAGACTTTACAAAAGCGACAACATGCCAGCGATCATCGATAATGATGGTCGTATGCAGGGCCGGTTGCCGCCCGTCGGGAACACCGTAGCTGATGGATTTAAATAATTCGCCGTCGGCTTTGGACTGAACCTTGAGGCTGCGCAGATTCGTGGGCAGCGGGTGAAAACTCTGGCCAACCGTACCCTGGCCGTCGTAATTGAGGCCATGGCACTGGGCACAAAATGTCAGGTACACAGCTTTACCCCGGTTTATGACCGAATCCTGCGACATATTCACAGGGGAAGTTAGATCGACACCGGCGGTCGCTCGATAAATGGCTTCCCCTCCATTGACAGGGACAATGCCGTCTTCCATTTTCAGCAGCGGGCCTTCATGGGGCCTGACCGCCGGGGTTTCACGCATACGGCCATAGCGGAAATTGTTGTCATAATACATCAACGCTTCGTAACCTACGTAAAGGACGACTCCAACCACAATGATAATGCCAATTATTTTCTTCATTTATTCAACACCTTGCAACGGAAGCGTTTTCAAATGCAATGGATTTTCTTCTTGGCCCAATTTTCCTCGTACGTGCTGGCCATAGGGCAGTGCATGATAGGGCTTGTCAATAGCATAGATCGATTCACCCGGTACATCCATAATCGGCCGATAATCCCAATCGGGTTGGCCGAGATCGCCGATAACGGTATATGCCAGCCAGCCTTTAAATGCCACCCAGCCCACCATCACCATGATGAGAAAATATGTTTTGATTGCAGATGCTTCGTGTTCCGAATGATCCATCAGATTTTCACCTTTAGCAAACCGATTAAAAGAATATACGCTACCACCCAAATAATCGTACCATAGAGCACCAGATATGATATTAACGGAAAAGGCGCATTGCGGCCTTCAATTCCTTCTGGGAAGCGTTCGATGACCCGGGATTCGCGTTCGGATGAATCCTTCCGATTAATATGGTAAAATCCCAGACCGATCACGAACAGCACAAAAAATGCAATTGCCGGGAACAGATACATGACAAAATGCTGTATACCCAGTACCTCAAAATATCTCATAACCAAATTCCTTCATGTCCCCCACCGGCAAGCCGCGCTGGGAGATATTGCATTGCCCGCCTGAATAAGTTTGCTCCTGCGGTTGAATTTTTCAATTGGCAGCCTTCCACAGAGAAAATGTGATGACCGCAACCGAGCACGACAGACAGATGCCGACCAACGCAAACAGGGCAATTGTCTGAATGCGTGCAAACCGTGATGCCTTTACCGGTTCTGTATTCAGATCGCTTTCCAGCGGAATAAAGCGTGCCCGCTGCTGGTCCTTGAATTGACCACTGTTCAGGGCCCAGATAAAGACGGCGATGCTGATCAGAAAACCGGCTGACATGTATGCTATGTAGTAGGGAAAGTACATGTTTCGTTAATTCGTAACTATTAGTTTATTGGTTAAATGGTTAAAAGGATAAATAGTTATAAGTTATTGGTTATTAGTTTAAGGAATTAAAGCCGACTTTTATCCTTTTTTCCAAATAACGGATAACAAATAATCATTAATATCTTTACCCCGATCAGGGTTCCCACGCCGAATCGATGCCGCGGGGCTCGGCGTTGGCATCGCTCTCATTGATAAAGTAAACCGCCACGTAGTCACCGACCTCCCAGATCTTTTGGGATTCCAGATCCCGCTTAAAATAAGGCATGGCCGTTCCGGTAATGCCGTTCATGATCTGATAGTAAAGTATACCGCCGGAGATTCCACGGTCTTTTAATATCGTAAAATTCAACGGCGGCGGATATATCCAGGGTTGGGCCGGTCCCATGCCGTCTCCGACCGGACCGTGGCAGCCGATGCAAAAATTCTGATATATTTTTTGCCCGCGCTGCAGGCTGGCATCCGTCGTCGGATAGGGATTGGGAATTTTCCGCCATCCGGCCGGGACGATATCCGACAGCCATTTGGCGTTGGCTTCAGGCCCGGCTTCATAGGCTTTAATGGATTCTGCCTTCCAGAACCGCTGGCGCTCCATGCGGCGATCCGCATTTTTGAAACCCAGACTCTGGATATACTGGGTCAGCGTATTTACGCGCTCCATCCCCATCCACTCGAAGGGCGGCATGATCGAGCTGGGCCGCGTATAGCGCGGGTTGATAAAATGGGCAATGTGCCAATCGTCCGGATGTTCACCGCCTTCCTGGGATAAATCCACACCGGTGCGCTGGGATCCCAGTGCAACCGGTTCGTCGGCAACATAGTCGCCAACCTGGGCGATGCGGTCCGCCCCGTGGCCCCAATCAATACTGCGGATGGATTGGCTGTGGCAGTAGACACATCCGTTTTCCAGATAAATTTTACGTCCGGCTTCCTCAACGGTGGTCCGCTGACGGAAAATTTCTGAAGGGGTCATATCACGGTTGACATACGGCCAGTATACCACTGTTAGCGTAATAGCCGTCAACAGGGCCAGGATACCGATCAAAATGACAGTTGGGGTCATTCTCATGTTGAAACTCCACGATTAAAATACAAAGACCGGATCACGTTGTATAATCCGATATAGGCACCGATCACAATCAATAATCCCAGCGATGCTCTTAATACATAATAGGGCTGAATTTCCGGCAGCGTCCGGTAAAGGGTTTCACCGTTATACCAGGCATTGCCCTGAATTAATCCGACCGTTGTCAGGACCACGGCAAACCCGGTCATGCCGATCAACACCATCCAGTACTGCACGTCAGCCAGAAATCTGCTGTACAATGGTCTGCCGGTAATTCGCGGCATAATGAAATACAGGCCGCCTAAAGCTGTCACGCCGGCAAATCCCAGAACACCCAGATGAGCATGGCCGACGACCCAGTTGTTAAAGTGGGTGATGCGCTGCACATGGGGCAACGCCATCATCGAGCCCTGGATATTAACGAAAAAGTACATAATCGTGCCGGTGAATACAAATTTGGCTCCGATGTCGGCATGGATATCTCCCAGCTTGCCTTTGACGGTGTACCAGAGATTGATCAAAACAATCATGACAGGAATGACCATGGCTACACTGTCCACAATCGAGATGGTTTTCAGCCAGGTCGGCACCGGGACCTGCAGCAAATGATGGGTGCCGATGTGGGTGTAGACAATGATCAGCGACCAGAAGCCCAGCAGGGACAATGTATGGCTGTACAACGGGCTGCGGGTTGCAATCGGCAGAACATAGTAGGCGACGGCCAGTCCCATGGGGGATAGCAGCAGACCGAAGATATTGTGACCGTAAAACCACAGCAGGATGGCATCCGGAATCCCCATCAAGGCGCCGGTGTCCGGTTTCCAGATGACGTTGCCCAGACAGTAAGTGATGGATGTCAGCACCACGGCCGCCGTCGTATACCAGATGGACACAAATAATATCTTCTCTTTGCGCCGCCGGACAGTCATCAGGATATTGATCACAACCATCACAAAACAGATGACGACCATAATGTCCACGGCCCACGGCAATTCAGCATACTCCCGGCCCTGGGTGTATCCCATGGAGATACTGATGACGCCGGCGGCGACCATAATATTCCAGAAAACCGCACTGAATACACCCAGCTTATGGCTGAAGAGTTCTGTTCGCAGCAACTTCGGGAAATAGTAAAAGGCGACGGCCAGCAGGCCCGGCGTGACAAATCCGAACAGCACGGCATTGATATGCATGGGCCGTATGCGCCCGAAGTGGATGTATTCGATATTCGCCAGAAAGTCGGGTGCAATCAGATAGCCCGCACCGATCAATCCAAAGGTTGTCGCAACGGCAAACCAAAAGGCGGATGTCAGAGTATAGGCTTTAGCCGTCGGGTTTCCGGTCGATACAAATTCAGTCGCTTCTTCAGACAAAATAAGAACTCCTTTAACGCTTCGCGCAGTTATTGGTTAAGGGTTATTAGTTATTAAAGATAAAGATGATATCTACAAATAACCAAATAACGGATAACTAATAACTTTCAGCTAGCTGTGGCACGCCAGCCAGCAATCGACATTGGCGTTTTTCTCGTTGTGGCACTCCAGACATATTCCCATCTGCCAGTCCTTGAGCGGCAGGCGCTGCGAATTTTCAACCTGGCCGTGGCATTCCCGGCAGGCGACTTGTTTGTTAATATGGCGCTGGTGATTGAACAATACGTGCTCGGCCACATAGTTTACCTTCATCCAGGGCGTGGAGGTTTGGGTGTTGAAATATTCGTGCTCTTTTTGGATCTGCGGATGATTTTTAATAATATAATTATGACAGTGCAGGCACTTTTCCACCGGCGGAATGCCCGGAAAATTTGAGTAAGCGACCGAAGGATGGCAGTACTGGCACTGAATCTGTTTGACAGCGACATGAACATTGTGGCTGAAGGGGATCGGTTGTTCAGGACCGAGTCCGGCTGACGGTGTGGCCCAGAAATAAATCACAAATGCCGCCACAGATAACGTGGTGATAAGCGTAAGAGCAATTGTTGCTGTATTTTTTTTCAACGTCCTATTTCCTTGTCGAAAACACGATTTATCTTTTGCGGATCAGTTACTTTCCTTTACCAGGATGGTTTCCGGAAAGACATTTAGAAAATATCCAACGGCAATTACCATCAATCCCAAAAAGCCCAGCGAAATCAATCCGTCCGACACACTTAAGGGAATGGATTGCGCCTCGTGGCTTAAGGCCGGTCCCAGCAGCAGGAGGTGTTCCAGCCAGATTCCAATGATCACGACCGAACAGATAATCATCATTAGAATCGGCTTGGTCTTTATGCGCTTGTTTAACAGGATGAAAAATGGTCCGATAAAACAGATAATGAAAACCGTCCAGGCCAGTTTATTCCAGGGAGCCAGCATGGTGCGAATCAGCACATAATGGGTTTCTTCCGGAATATTGCCGTAATAAATTACCATCAGCTGGACATAAAAGAAATCCGCCCAGAGCAGGCAAAAGGCAAAAAACAGCTTGCCGATGTCGTGAAAATGGGTGGCATGAATGTTTGATGCCTCCCCTTGTTTGAGACGGATAACGGCGGCCAAAATGATCAAGGCCCCCAGCCCGATAAAAAATGCTTTGACAAAATGGTATGCGCCGAACAGCGTCGAGATCCAGTGGGGATCCATACTCATCACCAGATCGAATCCGATCAAGGATAAAACCAGCGCGAAGGCCAGAATATAAAAACCGCCCCAGATTGTCATGCGGCGCTTGATCTGTTCCGGTTTGCGGTGGTTGCGCTGCCAGGCTTCAAAAATCGATTGGCGCAATCTGCTCCTGGGCTGGTGGGGATCGAGTTTGAGTTGCAGGGCGTTAAATAGATACCCGAAGCCGAGCACATACAGGATCAACAGGCCGATGCAGTCACGGGTGAACAGAAAGGGAATATTGAGCCAGACTTCCTTGCCGTGCAGATCTTCATGCAGCCACGGGAAAATGTGGGCTCGGCCCAGAAACAGTATCAGAAACAGGACATATGAGATCGGGAAAAATGCCGCAAAAGATTCCGAAAGTCCTGAAAGCGGCCCGGTCCAGCGCGCATTGGTCATATGCATGACTGCTGAAAATAATACCGCCCCCTGGGCAATTGCCGACCACAACAAAAAATTGATCAGGTAAGCCTGCCAGGCCCTTTCCGGATGCTGGCTGGTCAGTCCGAAAATAAAGGCAGCCACGCCAATGGCAACCAGGACGTAAAACACCCAGGGTGGTTTTGATCGATTGATTTCCATGGTTTTGGTATCGTTTTCACTCATAGCTGCGGAATTTCCTTTTTACTCGAACACTTTGACTTCGGCCCCCTGTTTTTGAAAAAAATCCTTCAACCCGTCTTCCTGATCGGTCTCACAGGCCGCCAGCACGCCGAAATGCTCGCCGGAACAGCGCGGATCATAATACTTAAACCAGCGGGAACTGGGCAGTCGGGTCTGGGTCAGAAGCCCCAGGACATTGCCGAACACGGCACCGAGGATTGTCGCTTCAAATCCGACCACCACAAAGGGAATATATGCCACTATCGGTTTGCCGCTGACGATTAAATCCCAACGGGTTGCCGTAAAGATGGCCAGGGCAAACCCGCCGATAAACCCTGATATTCCCCCGATTAAGGTAAACCAGCCCACCATGCTTTTTTTTAATTTCAGGGCATCCATAATTTTGTGGCTGGGAATGGGTGTATTGACCCGGATAAATTGATAACTCGATTCTTTGAGCTCATTAATTGCTGATACGACTTTATCTTCATTTTTAAAGAGCCCCATGATGTGTCGTTTATGCGCCATGGCCAGCTCCTTCTGCAAGGGTTTCTTTCATTTCAGTCATTGAAACTGACGGCAGATGCTTAACGAATAATACGAATAAAAAGAAAAACAGGCAAAATGCCCCCAGCATGATGCCGTATTCTATCAGTGTCGGCGCATAAAGCCCCCAGGCGTGGGGTGCAAATCCGTGGGCGACGCCCCCGACGATGATCACAAACCGCTCCCACCACATCCCGAAATTGACGATCAAAGAGATTATAAAAAGCGATGCGATGGTCGTGCGGATTTTTTTAAAAACAAACAAAAGCGGAATCAGAGTGTTGCACAGCACCATGAAATAGAATCCCCATTTGTAGTCACCGAGCGCTCGCCAGCGAAACTGTTCCATTTCAATCGAGTTGTGGCTGTACCAGGCAATGAAGTATTCAGTCCCGTAAGCCAGTCCCACGATCAGGCCGGTGAGCACAATGGTTTTGGCCACATTTTGCAGTACCTCGATGGTGATGATATCCTCATATTTAAAAATTTTGCGCAGCGGGATCATCAGGGTCAGCACCATGGCCAGGCCGGAATGGATGGCCCCGGCCACAAAGTATGGTGCAAAAATGGTGGTGTGCCAGCCGGGGACGATACCGAGGGCGAAATCCCAGGAAACGACGCTGTGCACCGAGATGACCAGCGGAGTGGCCAGGGCGGCAAAAAATAAATAGCCGCGTGTATAATGGCGCCATTGCTCATGGGCGCCGGTCCAGCCAAATGACAGGAATTTAAAGATTTTGTGACGGGTGCCGGTCGACCGGTCTCTGACGGCTGCGATGTCGGGCAGCAGCCCGGTGTACCAGAATAGCGAGCTGACGGTTAGATAGGTGCTGATAGCAATTACATCGAACATTAGCGGCGAAAGAAAATTGGGCCAAAGCAGCCGCTGGTTGGGCAATGGAATCATGTAATACACCTGCCAGATGCGCCCCAGGTGAATGAAAGGGAACAGCCCGGCAATGCACACGGCAAACACTGTCATGGTTTCAGCGGCCCGGGCGATGGGGTTGCGCCACCCGGCTCGAAACAGGTGCAGAATGGCTGAAATCAAGGTGCCGGAATGGGCGATACCGACCCAGAAGACAAAATTGATCAGATAAGTACCCCATCCGACCGGATTGTTTTGCCCCCCAACACCGATCCCGACAAAGATCTGATACGTCCAGCAGGCCGCTCCGATCATCACCCCGACCAATAAAAGAAATAAAATTAACCAGTAATACTTTTTGGGCGGACTCAACGTATCCAGGATCGTTTGATCAATTTTTGCGTAGGTAAGTTGCGACATGTTTTCTTCCGTTTTTCCGTTGGTCTGTTATCCCGTTGTCCCGTTAACCGGTTCGGCCGATATCTGTTTAGATGGCTGCGATCTATCTCAAAACATTAACTAAAAACAATTTACCAATAACTCCCAATGGGCTTTAACCGGCACACAGGCAAACCGGCTAAACCTCCTTCTTTAAACCTCATGCAACACTTTTTTCAGATAAATTACGGCCGGCTTGGTATTGGCATAACCAATGGCCTGATAGGCGCGTGGGTCATCGGCCAGTTTGCGTACCCGGCTGTGTTTATCCATTAAGCTGCCGAACACCAGTGCATTGGTCGGGCAGGTTTGCACACAGGCCGGCGTAACTTCACCATCGGCGATCATACGCTTTTCATTTTTGGCCGTGTTATGGGCATTTTTTATGCGCTGGATACAAAAGGAGCATTTTTCCATAACCCCCTTGCTGCGTACGGTCACATCGGGATTCAACTGCAGGTTCATGGGATCCGGCCACTGCCAGTCAAACCAGTTGAAGCGACGCACTTTATAGGGACAATTCTGATTGCAAAAGCGGGTTCCGATGCAGCGGTTGTAAATCTGATTATTCAGTCCCTCTTTAGAATGATGGGGCGCATACACCGGACAAACCGACTCGCAGGGTGCATTGTCACAGTGCTGGCACATCATGGGCAAAAACGTTAGTTTTTGCATGTCATCTTCCGAATGGTAACGTTCAACGCTCATCCAGCCCATTTCACGCCCCTCGAGCACCCGCTCCGCGCCGACTATGCCAATATTATTTTCCGCGTAGCAGGCCGATGCGCAGGCCCCACAGCCGATGCACTTGTCCAGATCGACAATCATTCCCCAGCGATAGTTTTCATGGTCGTGGGGCGGATAAAAATCGCGCTTCGGATCGTAGCCTTCAGGCAGCGGAAGCGTCAGCGGAAAATTTTCCATGGTCAGGCCGGGCTCATGATGTACAGTCGGTTTTTGCAAATCCGCCAGCTTTACCGAAAGTGCAAAAGTCCGGCCGTGCTGTGTGAGACTGCCGGACGTACTGGCCAGTTTTTGAGTCCGCCCTGTTTTTTTGATGGTCAATTCGGCGACGTTGAAACTGGTGCCACCGGAATCCGGATTAATGCCGGACGAGAGCAGCGTCAGGGGGTTAATCCCGTCGTTCTTGGCATACCTTCCGTAGGCGCTGTGACCCTGTCCGATGCTGATTGCCGCGAGTCCCGGAATGACCAACTCGCTCACATAAACGGCAGCTTTCAGCTTGCCGAATTCGGTCTGAAGCTCGATGATGTCTTCTTGTTTGACGCCCCTGGCACCGGCCGTTTTGGGATGAAGAAAAACCGGTGTCTGCCAGGCAATGCGGGATAGCGGGTCCGGAATTTCATTCAGCCAGGGCTTATTTGCCCCCCGTCCGTCGAAAAAGCGGATAGAGGGGATTGCCGCAAAAGATAAATCCGATTTAAGGGGCTCAATTTTTTTCGTCAGTAGATCCGCCAGGTCATTTGGGCGGGGACTTTTTCGATTTTTTGCGGGCTTGACGGTCAGGCCGAAATTGCCGCCTTGCTGAAGTGTTTCAACCCATTGAATTTCACTGTCAATGCCACGCATTTTTGCAAGATCCGCAATGAGGAAATCTTTGTAATTTTTGGCCGGCGGATTGTCTTCAAAACCGGCAGAGAGCATGACATCCCCCAGGCTGGGGGCCTTAGTCATTTTACCCATGGCCGGCTGGGAGGTCGATACCAGCAGCAGTTTGCCGCCGTATTCATCCCAGGATTCCAGGGGCATTTGGACCGGCAGGACAAGATCCGCCGATTCAGCTGTTTCATCCATGAAATTACTGAAAGCGACAACGAATAGATCCTTGGCTTCCAGTGCTTGCTTGACCGGGTTTTCAGGCGGCAGCGTGAATACTGGATTCACGTTGTTGAGCATCAATAAATCAACGCTGTCATCGGACAGCGAATTAAAAAATTGCAGAATGTCGGATCGTTTGGCGGCCTGTTCAACCCGGTGGCGGTTGGTGAAATCGATCAATCTGAGTTTCGGATCGAGAAGAAGATTGAGCAAGTTGACAGCCAGGTTGGTTTGCAGGCCGTTCGGACCGGATGCACCGGTGCCGGTTCCCAGCATCAGCGGGCGGGCGGCGCCCATCAATTGTATGATCAATTTTTCATATAATCCCAGCGGAATTCCGGAATGTTCCAAAACCATGTCCTGGGAGAATGGTGCCGTGGCTTTGTTTAAAAATGTCTGTAATGACTTGGGAAGGGATTTGCCTTTGCCGATATCCAAGGCCTGCCGGACCAGGCCGAGGGCGACGACGGATTCACTGCCGGGTTTGCAGGCCAGCCAGTGGTCGGCATTGGCGCCGGTCAAAGTTTGACAGGGACTGATCTGGAAAAATAAATTTTTGTTTCCGTCTCTGAACTCGTGCATGGTTTTAAATTTCCATGCGTATTCAACCGGAGACAGCCAGGTTTCAAGAAAATCCGCGCCAAAGGACACCAGGATATCAGCCCGGTCCATGTGATAGGACGGCAGCCCATCTACGCCGAATACTCTTTCATTGGCTGTCTTCAGGGATTCGTAGGCGTAAGGTTCAAACACTAACGGTGGCTGGGAGTTTAAGCTCTGCAAAGTTGCCGTGAACAGATTCATCAGGCTATTGCCGACGGTTTCCGTCAGCATGCGCACCCGACCGGCTCCTTTCCGGGCGGCCTCAGTGGCCCTGACCTTTAATATTGACTCAGCCTTCAAAAAGGAAATCGATTGCCATTTGTCGTTTTCTTTCAGCATGGCGGTCTTAAGCCGGTCCGGGTTGTACATCCCCTGCAGGGCGGCCTGTCCGCGAATACAGAGTTTACCCCGATTGATCGGGTGCAGCGGATTGCCCTCTAGTTTAATAATACGTGCTTCCCGGTTTTTAGCCAATATGCCGCAACCCGCCGGGCATTCGCGACAAGTGGACGCATACCAGACGGCGTTTCCGACCACCATGTCGTCAGGCGCTTGAACTTGGGAAAATAGATTTTTGGGGGGAGGATTGCAGCCAAACGCGAAAGATATGCTGCCCATACCGGCAATTTTAAGAAATGTGCGCCGATTCATATCAGATACGATCTCCTGAAAACAGAACTGTAAGGATATGCTCTATCGAGAATTCAATAATAAGGTGACGGCCAACAAATACAAGCTATATATAATCAATTAGAAAGTCGGGTTGTTCCAATTGAGGTATCTAATTAGGAATCGTTCTTAGTAACTGTCTTATAAAAAAATGCAAGGGTCTTGTCAAGTCGGTATGATCAAAAAAATTAGGTGGATACCGGTGCCTTAATATATGAACGATGATTTATTAATGAGGTGAATACTTTATTATATAGGTTTAAACACCCTATCCAGAAAAAATTGAATATTTTAAATTGTATAGCTTCGTTATTGGTTCTTTCTCATCCTTAAATTGATCTCCAAGCGTTCCAGGGATAGCGCGATCACATCTTTGGCCTTATCTTTTTTATTCCGGTAATCATTAAAAAACGTTTTCACCTCATCCGTCCGTTGAATTCCGGCGTTCGGGATAATGGCCGCAACCACCCGTTCATAGAGCATGGGATGAAATTGCTCAATCTGTGCTAGATTGGAAACATACCAGTCCCACATCAGTTCAATGGCATGAGGGTTTGAGCACAGGGCCACCACCGGGATGAATTTGTTGCGGGCCGGTACGCTGTCCAATATATACTGCTGGGTTTTTTTTATTAAACCGGCATTTTTGAAACAGCCGATGGCACTTAAGATATTCATGCGTTCATGCTCGATTTGGGAGATCTGGAATCGCTGATCAAACCAATCAAACACCTTCTCATCACCGGTCAGCGCCCCGGCCTGCATCACACTTTTCATAATGTCGGGGTGGATCGTATCACCCTTCATCAATGCGGCAAATTTATCCTGGACAAAATCAAGGGCCGACCGCGAACCAAATAAGGCTGCATCCCAGATGAGTTGATCCCGCAGCAGGGAAATCGGATGAGCCTCGTCCAGCAGCGGTTCGAATCCGATTCCTGCCAGGATGTCTTCATATTTTGGTATGGCCAGGGATGCAATTTTTTGCCGGCTGTCTGAATCCATCACCAGATAGGCGGAATACAGATTTTCAGCCATGCCGGCCAAGGGCAAATAGGTGTCTTCCCGGTCATAGAAGCTGAGCCATTTAAGATATTCATCCAGCGGTATCTGACTACTTTTAACTCGGGCAAATAAATCATTTTGAAGCCCCCAGCGATCTTCAGGTGCTAATGTTTTTTCGCGCACACGTATGCCAAGTTCGTTGATATTTTTTTGATCACTGTACGCGACCCGATAAAATCCGGTTTGACGGTCATTGCCCTTGTAAGCCACAATATCATCGTCTATGTCAATTGCCTGTTCGGCCTCATCTAAAATCAGGGATATCGGGCTCGTTGCGCCTGATTTAGAAAAAAGACCGATGGAAACCGGCACCAGCCACTTTTGATCGGAGTTGTTCGGCAGGTAGGTGAATCGTTGCTGGCTCAATACCAGTTGGCCGTCCCGGCGATCGACGGTGATCATGGGAAACCCCGGTTGTTCGATCCAACTTTTCATCATGGCGCTGATAGGCTGATGGGAAACGGTTTCAAAGGATTCCCAGAGATGGTGACTGGCGGCGCAGCCGTATTCATAGGCCTTGAGATAGTGCTGCAAGCCTTTTTTGAAATTTTCGTCGCCGATATACCCTTTAATCTGCATTAAAATACTGCCGCCTTTGTTATAAATAATCGGTGCCGTGCTGACATTGATAACAACATGCTCCCCGCCCGGAATTTCTATGGCAAATGTCTCCTGCAGTGCATCGCGTACCATGGCCGTTCCGGTCTGGCTGTAGAGAAACTGCTGCCAGGTCTCCCACTGCGGGTAATAGTGATCCACCACCCCGAAGCCAAAATAAGTGGCAAAACTTTCGTTAAGCCAGAGGTATCTCCAATCGGACGGGGTCACCAGGTTGCCGAACCACTGGTGGGCGATTTCATGGGCGATGACTTCGCATATTCTCTCCTCGCCGGATTTTGAGGTAACCCCCGGATAATGAAGCAGCAGATTTTCGCGAAAGGTGATTGCCCCCCAGTTTTCCATCGCCCCGAAGGCAAAATCCGGGATGGCAATCAAGTCCATTTTGGGCAGTGGATAGTCAATGGCATAATAGGATTCACTAAAAGCCAATGATTTGCGACCGAACTCAATGCCAAAATTCGCATATTGCTGCATGCCCGGCAGCGTGACCGCCCGCACACGGCGGTCTTGCGGATCAACGCTAATTTCAAAATCACCGACGCCGAAAAACACCAGGTAGGTCGACATTTTGGGGGTTTTCGCGAATCTAACGCGTTTTTTTCCGTTTGCGAGCACCTCTTCATTTTCAATCGCTTCGTTGGATATTGCCACCAAGTGCTTGTCAATATCCAGGGTGATATCAAAGGATGCTTTGGCGGCCGGATGGTCGATACAGGGAAAAGCCCGTCGGGCATCACTTTCTTCGAACTGGGTGACCGCGATATAGTGGCTTTGTTCCTGAACAGTATATTGGCTGCGGTAAAACCCGGCCATTTTATCATTGATCAACCCCTGGTAGTCAATTTCCAGTTTGATATTTCCCGAACCCGGTTCGGGCAGATAGATGATGACAGCTTCGTTTTCCGGATCCATCTTGAAAGCACAATCCACCCAATGATCAGACTGCCGTATGCGACAACTCCGGATGGCGATTTCCAGTATATTTAGCGACACTTCGGCAACGGGTTTGCTTGCCTGGAATAGAAATTCACACTTGCCGCTGAAGCTGAAATTTACCAGATCAGGCTCCAGCTGGATTTTGTAGTTTACAGGAACTATTGGCTGCATTTGATCCTCCATGTCGGTAGGTTGATCGGTTCGGGGTTCAAGGTTCAACGGTTATAAAGAACTGAAGAGCGCATGTCAATCAGTCATTATTGCTGATTAAAACCATATTGAGCGCTATCTTTCCGCTTGGAGGAGTTCGGATTTTCATGCAATACAACAGAGCTGTCGATTGCTTGTATTTGAGCGCTGGATGATTATTTTTACGAACGGACGAAGCGAGATTTTTCTGAAACTTAAGACAACTAGGATAGCGGTTGTCATAATTTACGGTAATTTTATTGCGATACAAAAGTGTCTCTGCCTGTTGGCAAGCCAGACCGAACGGGACATTTACATGACAATCGCTATTATATACATTTTATACGATCTAGGGAGTTCACAATGCCTGAAACGACAAACTATGATGTGGTGATTTTAGGGTCCGGTCCTGCTGGTTTGCAGGCCGCGATCCATGCGGCGCGTAAAAAAGTTTCGGTACTGCTGTTGGGCAAGGAAACCAAAAGCAGTCTCTTTCATGCCCATATTGAGAATTTTTGCTGCCTCTTCAATGTAAAAGGCGAAGACATGCTCCAGGTCGGTCGTCAGCAAGCGGTAAATTTCGGCACCCAGGTGCTGGAAGAAGATGTGCTGCGGGTATCACCTGCCGGGCCGGTTTTTGAAATCATCACGGAAAGTGGACAAGAGCTGCAAACCCGTTCGCTGATCATTGCCACCGGAACCACCCGCAATAAGCTTGGTGTAGCCGGAGAAAAAGAGCTGCTGGGGCGCGGGGTCAGTTATTGTGTCGAATGTGACGCCAATTTCTACAAAGGTGAGGATGTCGCCGTGGTCGGAGGTGCCAGTGCAGCGGTTTCCGGTGCCCTGACCATGCTAGACTACGCCGCTGCCGTTCATCTGATCAGTGATACCCTGGAAGTCACCGATGCGCTTGAAAAGCAATTGAAAGACAGTGCGGTCATCATCCACGAAGGCCGCCAGGTAAAGGAAATTGTCGGCCGCAACAGCTTGGAATCACTTGTTTTAAAAGATGGCTCAACCATACCAGTTAGCGGTGTATTCATCGAACTCGGCGCCAAAGGGGTCATGGAACTTGCCACCCATCTCGGCGTGCAGCTCGATGATCAGATGAAATATATTCAGACCAATAAAAAAATGGAGACCAACGTTCCCGGCATATATGCCGCCGGCGATATTTGCGGCCCCCCATGGCAGATGGCCAAAGCCGTCGGCGAAGGCTGTGTCGCCGGTATCGGGGCTGCCGGCTATGCCAGAAAAGCCAAAAAGAGCGGTTAATTGTTATTGGCTATTTGTTTGTTGGCGGATTGGAATCAGCAACTACGAAAGGTTGTTTAGGGAGTACCATCATGACAGGCAAGACGATACCGGATAGAAGCCATATTGCCGATGAACACAAATGGGACCTAACCCCGCTGTTTGAATCAGAAAAATCCTGGGAACAAATGTTTGCCGAAATTGAAGCAGAGCTGGTGTCCTACGAACGATACCGGGGCCATTTGAAAGATTCCGCCGGGTTGTTCAAAGAGGCCCTTGAATTTCACCTTGATCTCACGCGTAAACTGGAAAGAGTTTATACCTATGCGCACCTGAAAAGTGACGAGGACAAGTCCGATCAGCACTACCAGGGATTTCATCAAAAAGCCCTCAATTTGTTTACCCGGGCCTCTGAAACCGCAAGTTTCATGACACCGGAGATTCAGGCAATCGCAGATAAAGTTGTCAGCCAATACCTGGCAGATGAATCGCTGAATGAATTTAAATTTTATCTGGAAAAAATACTGCGGTATAAACCCCACACCCGCAGCCAATCCGAAGAACAAATTCTGGCCATGACCAGAGAGATGGCCAACGGTCCGTCTCAAGTTTTCGGGCAGCTGGACAATGTGGATTTGGATTTCGGCGCGATCACAGACGAAAACGGAAAAGAAGTCGAATTAAGTCACGGCAATTTTTCAACCTTTTTAATCAGCCCCAGCCGCAATGTTCGCCGCAAGGCCTTCTTGCAGTATTATCAGGCCTATCAAAATCACCGTCACACGCTGGCGGCAACCCTGGCAAACTCGGTAAAAAAAGACCTTTTCTACACCCGTGCAAGAGATTTCCTCAATTGCCGGGTTTCCGCACTTTTCAGCGACAACGTTCCTGAAACAGTCTATGACAATCTGATGCAGACCGTTAAAAGCAATCTTGAACCGCTATTTAAGTATCTAAATTTCAGGCAAAAGGCACTCGGGTTAAATGAGCTGCATTTTTATGATACCTATGTCCCAATCGTCGAAAACGTTGAATTCCGAATGCCATATGAAGAGGCGGTTGAGGTATGTATTAGCGCAATCGAACCTCTGGGCGAAGCGTACGGTCGAATCCTCAAGCTGGGTCTGTTGGGGGGCTGGGTCGATCGCTATGAGAACCGGGGCAAGCGAAACGGAGCTTATTCTTCCGGCTGTTATGACTCACCACCGTATATCCTGCTAAACTACGAGGAGAATAATATTAACAGCCTCTACACCTTGATGCATGAAGCCGGCCACTCCATGCATTCATACTATTCGAAAAAAAATCAACCTTACGTAACCCACGATTATACAATTTTTGTGGCCGAGGTGGCCTCGACGTTTAACGAGGATTTGTTAAGCCGATATTTGCTTGAATTTTATCAAGATAATCCCAAGATGAGAGCTTACATATTAAATCGGGAAATTGATAATATCCGCGCCACCCTGTTCCGGCAGACCATGTTTGCTGAATTTGAGAAAATTGCCCACAAGATTGTTGAGACGAATCAACCGCTGACCCTTGATGTGATTTGCGAAGAGTATCGTAAGCTGCTCCAAATCTACTTCGGCAACGCCTTGATACTCGATCCGGAGTTATCCCTGGAATGCCTGAGAATTCCACATTTTTACAGCGCTTTTTACGTATACAAATATGCTACCGGGGTTTCGGCGGCGATTGCTCTGGCCGAGCAAGTTGTCGCCGGGGGAAATTCGGCCCGGCAAGCATACCTGGATTTTCTAAAGCTGGGGGGCAGCAAGTTTCCCCTGGATGAGTTGCTGGATGCCGGCGTTGATATGCGCTCGGCTGAACCGATTGAACTGGCAATCCAGCACTTCAGTCAGCTGGTTGATCAATTGATGGAAGTTTTTCAACAGCTATAATCCACAGATATCGCAGAATAAATAGTAAAATCGGGAGGGTGAATAATGCAAAATATATTTTTCACAATTATAGCGGTCTTGTTGCTGACGACTGCGACTTACGCGAGTAGTGAACTAGTTTCCGTTAAAAGCGCCCACGATGTCAAGACTACCGCCGATCGGCTTGAAGGACTGCTGAAACAAAAGGGGATGACTGTCTTCATTCGAATTAACCATGCCCAAGGTGCCCAAAAGATCGGTAAAGAATTGCGTCCTACCGAACTCATTATCTTTGGCAATCCGAAGGTTGGAACACCGCTGATGCAATGTGCCCAGAGCGTTGCGATTGATCTGCCCCAAAAAGCACTGATCTGGCAGGATGCCCAGGGCCAGGTCTGGCTGTCTTATAACGATCCGATTTACCTGGTCGAACGTCACCGGATCACGGGCTGCGACGGAGTAATTAAAAAAGTTGGGAAAGCCCTGGGCAACTTCGCAAAGTCTGCGACCATGCCGTAATTCAAGTGTTAATTTCAGAGAGGATCAGAATTAATTAGACATAAAGGCAGCGATGAAGTGGATAATCACCACCAAAACCGGCTAAACTCGACCATAAGGGCTCGTACTGAATGAACAGAAAACCATATGCTATCATCATATTATGTTTGAATCCTGTCTGTATCGTTAACTGAAAGTCTTGGACTAAAGCTGTTCATTCAAAACGAACCCTAATGGTCTCAGGCAGCATCCGCCTTCGGTGGCGATCATCCACTGCGCTTCAATCGGGGCTTTACGCCGGAAACTCCCCAACCCGTTGCATGGAAAAAAGCCAGAGAGGACACATTATGCAAAGTTGGATCATTTTGTCCGTTGCGATCCTTTTTGAAGTTGCCGGAACCAATTGCATGAAACTATCGCAAGGGTTTTCCAGGATAATTCCATCGATATTGATTTTTGTATTTTACGGCCTTTCTTTTGTGGGCCTGACCATCGCTCTCAAAAAAATAGACGTCAGTATCGCCTATGCTGTCTGGGCCGGAATCGGCACCGCGCTTATCGCCGGAATCGGCATGTTCTATTTCAAAGAACCGCTGACCCTGGTAAAGGTACTTAGCATTCTTCTGATAATAATAGGCGTCGTCGGGCTCAATCTTGGCGGCGTTAAGCATTAATTAATCCACCTTGAAAAAACATTGCCGCCGAAATATAAACTTTTTCCTGAGAACTGAAGAAAATTATGAGCGCCGTCGCTGGCCTGAAAATCGGCCAGTTTAAGCGAAAAAGAAACTGAACCCCGAACCGAAAATACCAAGGAGGATCTTATGAAAACAGGTTTGATTCTTGTCGACATTCAAAATGACTATTTCGCAGGCGGCCGCATGGAATTGGTTGGAATGCGGAAAGCCGGGTTAAACGCGGGAGAATTGTTATCTAATTTTCGCCGTAAAAGCTGGCCGACGTTTCATATTCAACACATCGCCGCCCAAAAAGGCGCAACCTTTTTCCTTCCTGAAACCGAGGGGGCTGCGCTGCACGAAAGCATAAAACCGCAAGGCGACGAGATCGTCATCCAAAAGCATTATCCCAACAGTTTTCGGGAAACATCGCTCCTACAGGAGCTTGAAAGACACGATGTGAAAAAACTGGTCATCTGCGGTGCCATGAGCCACATGTGTATTGATGCCACGACTCGGGCCGCCTTCGATCACTGTTTTGATTGCACTATCGTGCATGATGCTTGTGCCACCCGCGATCTGGAATTTGGAGGCAAAACCATCGCCGCCGCGGATGTCCACGGCTCCTTTATGGCGGCCCTGGGATCGGCCTACGCGCGGGTAATTAATTTGGATGAATTAAACCTCGGTTAAGCGGATCAACGTTCACAGTTTTATAAGAGGAATTTCTCGTGCCAAAACAGACAAAACCCAGCGTATTAATGACAGACTCATTAGATAAGCTGGACATTAGAGTCGGAAGAATTATCGATGTTGAGTTGGAAACACGGACGCCGAGGCCGACTTATAAAATGGAAATCGATTTCGGAAAATTTGGCAGACGGGTTAGTTACGGTCGTTTTACCCGGCATCCGATAGAAGAAGTCAGAAACAGACTGGTTCTGGGAGTGTTAAATTTTGATGGCCGTAAAATGGGTGAGGTGATATCCGAAGTTTTAGTGCTCGGGGTTCAATACCCCAAGGCGGACAGCGGAGAGGCTACTTTTGTTTCACCGGCTGTCCAGGCAAAAGTCGGTAGTAAGTTGTTCGGAACTATATACGAAAAAAAGGTAAAATTTCGTAACGCCTTGAAAGTCCGCCTAATTTCATTTTTAAGCCATTATTCGGAAAGCTTGCTAACACCTTGTTTTAGCATTAAAAATTGTCA
>Ga0056115_1000236_pt1 | contig 26402 bp, 23 predicted proteins | sample WorMetOlspDAHAB1_FD_77007 | JGI IMG/M metagenome (GOLD analysis project Ga0056115, IMG submission 77007) | Marine gutless worms symbiont microbial communities from Max Planck institute for Marine Microbiology, Germany - Olavius sp. DAHAB.1 ...
AAATCTTTCTCTCAGTTGATCTGTATTCATAATATCTTCCTCCTTTGTTAGGGAAGATATTACCAGATGCTTGTGACAGATCCGGTCACAGTTTAGCCTTTTTATTGTATATAGATCCGTTAGTATTTCTTTCGATCGGCTCCATTTTTTCCAACAGATCATCGATCTCATACTGGCCTTTGGTGATAAAGCGTTTGACAAGCTGGGCGTTACCCCGGATAACCATTAGTGGCTGATTCAGTTCATGGGCGACCCCGGCTGCCAATTCGCCGATGGATGCCAATTTGCCTGATTGAACCAGCTGGGATTGGGTGTGTTTGAGTTCCTGATAGGCTTTTTTCAGAGACTGTTCCGCCAGGTTTCGATCGGTTACATCCCGGATGATACCTTGAAAACCGTTTGGCAGACCGTCCGGGCCTTTAATCAGTGATACGGAAGCTTCCAGGTGTCTCTTTTCGCCATCTTTTCTGATAATTAACCATTCGAAGTCTTTAGATGGCTTATGGGATACGTAAACATTGTTGAATGCACGAAATACCCTGCCGGCATCCTGAGGGTCGGTAAACTTTCGGTAATTGATACCCATCAGATCTTTTCGGCTATATCCGATTATTTTATAAAAGGCATCGTTGAAAAAGTTTAAATTGCCCGAAACATCAATTTCGTAGTAGCCTTCAGCCATACTTTCCAATATGCTTCTGTATTTTTCCTCGCTCTCCCGCAAATGATCTTCAGCCAGGGCGCGTTCGCCGATTTCTTGCTTGAGTACTTTGTTTGCCTTTAATAATTGACTGGTTCGCTGTCCGACTTTATTTTCAAGTTCAAGATTTGCGTCATGCACTTTCTTTTTTTCGGTTTCCAGCAACCGCGCCTGCAAAAATTCCTTTCTTGAATTTAATTCGATCGAATAGCAGGCAAACATGCCGAATAAATTTCCGGTTAAAAAGAAAAAGTTATTGTTGATAAGTAATGGAATCGGTGTATGGGTCGCCCAGATTGCAGCAACCTCATAGGCGATCACAATCATGATTCCGATTGCTGAAGCAAAAATGAAGTCTAATTTGAAAAAGGTATATCCAAAAATGAACACCAGAATAAGACCCGCATAGTAGGAATTGTTACCTGACTGCGGCGCGATTACGATCATGGCGATGATCCCTAATCCGGCAAGCCCCACAACCGAGGAGATACAGACCTGCATGTATTTTTTGAATAATTTGCTGTATGAAAAAATCAGAACGGCCAGTGCATATGGGCAATAGACCGCATACCGGATGAACCAGAGCTGATATTTTGCCTCGGGTACAATCCAGGCATCCAGAAAGCCGAAGATCCCAAAAAAGAATATGGACAAAAGGAGGGCGGTCCTCACATGCCGCAAAGATTTTTTGAAGTGCTCGTCTTTGAAGTCCGTTTCAAATTCTTTTGGAAAGGAAAGTGTAAAAATATTCAGCTCAACTTCTTCCCAGGCTAATCCGGTTTTACTCATTTAATCACGCCTCTTCTATCTTAATATAGACTTCAAAGTCTTATTTTTTAATAACAACCAATGTCATGTCATCTAATTGCTTTTCCTGATAAGACATGACTTCCTCGATAATCTTATCGCGCAATTTTCTAACGGGCAGATCGGCGTACTTGTTCAGCGCCTGCTCCAGGCCCGCCTGATCAAACATTTCGCCTGCGGTGTTGGTTGCCTCGGTCAGCCCGTCGGTGTACAGTAAAACGATATCGCCGGTGTTAATTTGAAGAGTAACTTCCGGAAGGCTTTCTTTGATGTCATCTTTTATTCCTAGCCAGGTTCCGGGAATTATCACGTTTTCTATTTTATTCAAGCCCGCACGGTATATAATCAGATCCTGATGCTTACCGGCGATAGTTATCTCAGACTGGCTGAGACGAAGAGCCATCATCGTCATATAGTGGTCAGAACCCAATCTCGAGATATTTTCCCTGACAATCCCATTGATCGAATTGAGTAGCTCCGAAGGGCCGCAATTGCCATTATTGTTCACCTTCGACAATATGCTGGTTTGAGCCATCATCATGATTAAACCGGAATCCACCCCGTGCCCGGAGACATCGCCGATGGTCACCCATCTGTCGCCTTGTGGCGTTTCAATAATGTCGTAATAATCGCCGCCAACCTCCTTGGCCGGAATCATGGTTGCGGCAATGTCGAATCCTTTTACTATTTGATTATCCGGCAAGAGAGCCGTTTGAATGCGCTTGGCGAGTTCCATTTCACTCCAGATCGAATCCCGGGCGGTTTTCAATTCACACATTAAATAAAACTCTTTTTCGATAAGCCGGTGTTTAACATAGTTTATACTTACCGCGATGACACTGGTCGCACATAGAAAAAAAAGATTGTTGATTAGATGGTTGGCTTGATAATCGCCGACGTCAGAAAGATTTACCGCGAGATACAAAAGAATGATGATGCCGCTGTTGAGGGCGGAATGTTTTGCCCGCCAGGGCAAAAGTAAATTCACACCGATGATGACCAGATTAAGCCCGGCATAATAGCTTGAGTAAAAACCGCCTAAATCACGGGTCATCAGAACAATTACGCCACCTACGACAATAGATACAATATACCCATGCAGTAAGGAAAATGGATTCGGTTTGGTGGATCGAATGATTACATACTGGACAATGACGATAAATGTGGCGATAGCTCGATAGATCCCGACTTGCTTTAATAATTCTTTCGGAACAATAAAATAGTCGAGGATAAAAAAAAGCGGAACCAGTGTAATTACTAAAAATGTCAGGGTCTTAAGCCAATCATGGATGATGCGATTCAAAAACTGATCGAAATCCCTGGCTCCGATTATTGCCTGCTCTTCAACGCTTAGTTTATGTTCCACAATTTCTTTCATTATTTCTCTAGCCGTTATATCGTTTAGTTGTGGCTCCCTTAGGCGCCGGACTTTTTTACTTGCAAAAACATTTGACTTCCGGTGTCTTCGAAAACGATTTTAGTTTCTGCCGACGGAACGTTCTTTAACAGGTCTATGAACTCTTGCTCGGTCCGGTAATACAGAACCCAATCAAGCCAATACTCCATGTAATACCGGCTGGCATTGGAAATATGGAAGTTGCCAATGACCATATCCCCGCCCACATTTAATATTTGATAAAGTTTTCCGATGACGGCCTTGGCGACCGGCGGTGTCAGGTAGTCAAAAAGGCCCATCGAATAAATATAATCAAAACTGCCCCACCGTTTATCCAATTCACGAGTTTTGAGCATCGTCCGAACCGATTCGTTCAAAAATTCAGCTTCAATTTTCCGTCCCAATTTCTTTTCGATAATCTTTATCTGGGATTTGGCCTCTGATAAGGCATTTTTGTCCTGATCCAGGAAAGTAAAATGAAATCTTTCGCAATCCTCCGTCGATGTTATGACATCCTGCAGTTCGAATGCCGGACCGCAGGCCACTGATAATATATTTATTTTATTTTTCGAATTTAATTCTCTGGATTTTAATGAACTGATCATTTGAGCAACCAATTTTCTTCTATTTCGTACGGCTTGGGCTCCCGGGTGTTCATTGGGATGTTTGTGCATTAAGCGCCCGAAAGTGGAGCTGCCTTCATACTGGTTATCATAGATCATTTTCATCATGACCGAATCTCCGCTGTAGCCCCGCGGCTTTATGTTAGTGCGGGTCATAAACGGCGAACACATAAGAAAACTCCAAAGCTGCTTGCGCAGGTAATATCCGTGGCGCTCATGATCCTTTTTGCTGAAATTCATGATGATGTTTTCAAATTCTTCAAGCTTTTCATCAAGAAATTTCATAAATTTTCGACCCTCTGTCTCAATGATAGCCCTCTGAACGGATTGCTTTATCTCCTCCGGCTCGGCCGCACATCTCGAGTCAAGTAAATCAAATAAATTCTTATACACATTTAGGTCATAAGTTAAGTTGGCTATATATTCTTTAAATGATTTTTTTATTTTATTTTTGTGGGCGATGATCAGTGGCAGATTAAAAAATTCGGCCTGCAGTTTTTCAAGTTTATCGTCAAAAAATAAACTGTTCAGGTCATAGACATCCTGATAAAAAACGATGCGTCCGTTGCAGCCGTTATCAGCGGCATCAGGAATAAATTGAAATGGACCGATTTCGATTTTGTCGCCATTTCTCTGGAAAACCATTTTTCGATAAACGGCTTTTTGATTGGCCTTGTTTCCGTTAAGAAACCGGATTGATAGTGAAAACTGCGACGCGTATTGCGCTTCAATGGCGATTTTCTCGTTGCCCTGCAGAAGATGGGCTTTAAATTTTATCGGCTCCCGATTCATCATAGTTATAACCCTTTGATTTCCAGTCGATTATCTTCGGTTCTAAATACATCTAACGCCGTGAAATTCAGTTCCTGCCACTTCAAAGCTTTTCGATAGGTAATGGTTATTTTGGTCATGCCCATTTGGGCTCGATCCAAAATTTTTATGATCGGAGTAATGGTCGACGAATTCATATAAGACAGGCTCTGAAAATCCATCAAGATTCTTTTGTTCAGAGCGTTGGCCATTTCCAGTACCTTGACTAAAATCGGTGATATGAACTTGCCGGGTTCACGATCAATGCTCTTGCCTTCCCACTTCACATCAATAGTCGTATCATGCTCGATGACTTCGATCGACAAATGCGTATTGGTATATTTTTCCGGTTTTATCATGATAATTTCCTATCGTCCCCTTCAATGTTTGCGACAACAGATACATTTAGAATACTATTTTCCCCAACAAAGAAATCCAGTAGCGCTTTGCCTTCATAGGCGATTCTGACCAGTCCAATACCACTCTCGGCGTCCTTGAGCGGTTTCTTGGAAACTTCTTTGATCCTTTCTATGTAGGCCTCAAAAGGATCCTGATACCCCCGGATCCATTGAATGGTCTTGTCTAATCTCGACAGATGCTTATCGGCATTCTCGTCAACCGGATTAAGAACCTCGATGGTGACGGTGTTGCGGTACATATTAATATTGACAGCGACTCTATTTTCTACCATTTTGAAGTTGCCGTACTTGATGCCGTTCTCGATGAGTTCACTGATTATCATCGACAGCGAATGAATGGTATCATCCGTAAGTTCATGGGTCTGTAGGAATTCAGCACTTTCATTTCTAATTTTTTCAATTTCATCCCATTCTGGTTTTACCTTGAATTCGATTGATTTCTTCATTGCCTATCCATGCTCCTTGTGGGCTGCCTGATTTCTGGTATGTTAGTCTTGCCTGTTTTTGTGCATTAAACATGCCAATCCCGAATTAAAATCGAAATTTTAAATAATAAATGTATTTCTAATAGGTTATCACAATCAGAGGTGCGGGGAAAATTTTGAAACGCCGGTAGGCCAATAAAACATTTGAGAATATTGTTAAACTTGATCCTTATAGTGTATTATTTTGTATTATTTCAGATGGTTAAATATATGATAATTCTTATATGCGGTTGACAATATTATTAATCGAAAAATACCGCTGGCACCACAACATTTTTCCCCGTGCAATTCGCAATTCGCATCAGCAACCCGGAGCAATGATATTACGGACAAGTTAGTTCGCTTCGCTCACCATTGGAATGATGGAATTCTGGAATATTGGAATCATGGTTCGAGGATAAAGGAATGTTGGATTTAGATAATCAAAACGAAAATATTTGTATTGAATATCTCGCAACGGTGGCGTATTCTTTGGGGTAAAAGTAAAAAAGGGATGTCTGACGGGCATCAACATATACGGATACTTATGTATTAACTTATCAAATATAAAAGCGCGAGGTTGTCATGGAATATTATATCATCCCGGATAAAGAAGCACTGGGGCAATGTGCCTCTTGCCAGGGCAATATTAACGACTTGACGGAAGTGTTGGCTCTTGGCGTTAAGTTAAAGCCCGAGGTTGACTTATCAGAATTTGAAAGCCATTGTATTGAGATAGACTTGGTCTCTGAAGAAAAGCCGGTTTATATGATGGTTACAAAGCAAGGCTCGGAAGCCAAAAATGACGGTAAAGACGGCATGTTTTTACTATGTTCTCCAAGCTGCTGTAAAAAATTAAAAAATATTCTAGAAAAGGAAATATCTTTAGGAAAGATGTTTGAATCCGTTCTCAATTTATAACCTGGCCCGCTTAAAATCATCATTTCGAGAATTTAAAAAATGAGTTTCGGAATATCCAAAATCAAAAATAAAATCATACCGATTATCATTGCGGCTTCCCTTTTCGTCTTTTGGAATGTATGCAATTCGAAAAAATATCCAACAGAAGTTTCACCGGTTTCAAAAAAAATTTCCGCCATAAATGTGATTGAAAATGGTAAATCCTGGAATTGTGTCATCGAAGGCGATAACCCGCTGACATTTTCAGCAATAAATCAGGTATCACCAGCAGGTGTCCTGTTATATTTTCCCGATACAACGCTCGATATGCCGGTAGCGGATCCCATTGTACCTGAAAATGAAATCATCGCTTCGATCGAGGCCGGCGAGATTGTTGATGGAAATCTTAAGAATTCACGTATACTGATCGGACTAAACACGGATAGGCCCTACTCCATATCCCCCGATGAAAATGGGTTAAAATTTTCATTTCCCAAGACACTCGCTCGACCGGTTGAAGACGCACCGGTTAATACTTCAACAGAAACAAATGCGATTCCGGACAATACGCCCGATTTTTCGTCGGCAAGCCGGTTAAAAAGAGTGACTGCAACAACCTTGACAAATCATACTATCGTGAATCTGGCTGCCAATGGAACCATATCGAACTATAACTCATTCACAATTGAAAATCCGGCCCGAATCGTATTTGATATTTACAGTATTCAAAGCCCGCATTCGGAAGGCCGGACCATACCGGTTCACTCGAAATGGGTGAAACAGATGCGCTATAACCCATACCCGGACAAGATTCGACTGGTACTTGACACGGAAGAACAAGCTCTGACAAATTATTTTTCTTTTCCAACCGCTTCCGGGCTGTTGATTTATGTTGGCCGATTGCCGGAGCCTCTCAGAAAGAATTGACATTCAAGGTACCGATACCCATCATAATGAGTTGAATTCAAGATCAGAATATTTTATTTCTAAAAGTGTTTTTTAATTAATTTATTGACAAACGAACTGTTCTGATCTATATATTTGGTATTGAAAAATAAATACCAGAGAATTCTTTATTTTTTTAATTTTTCATTATTCTGATGACAGGCCAAACAAAATTCTCTGAAGTGGATTATATATAGTCGGAAGTTTATTTTTTTGGATACTCACCGCATTTTACCTAAATTAGGTTCCCGGTAAGAATGGTAGGTAACCAAAAAGGAGCATATACACAATGAAACGTGACTATTGTTTTGAACTCAAAAGTAAACTATCAGAATTGAATGCATTGTGCCGGCATCTGGAAGACTGCGGCAATGTGTTGGAGCTGCCTCAAAAATGTCTGCTCGAGATAAACCTGGGCCTTGATGAACTGTTTACCAACATCATCACATATGGTTTCGATGATGGCATCGAACATCAGATAAAATTCTCCCTGGCAAAAGAGAAGGAAACACTGGTTGTGCAGGTCGAAGACGATGGAAAACCGTTTAACCCCCTTGAAGCAGCAAGTCCCAAAGTATCGCAGGATTTAGATACGATAAATATCGGAGGTCTGGGTATTCATCTGGTAAAAAAGATGATGGATGACATCGACTATCAACGGGTTAAAGGCAAAAATAAGTTAATCTTAAAAAAGTGTGTGGCGGCCGCATAATATCCTCGCGCGGCGTTTATGAATTACGGCCACTGCGAAGTATCTCGGTTTCAGTGATGTCAACCTGGAATGCTTCAGGGTCCAGGACGACGCCATAATCCTCTAAAGCACTCTGCACGGATAGGATGCCGTTTCGCACCTCGCTGGCCACCTGCTCAATAGGCCTTTGAAAAGGATCGCCGTACCCTCCCCCACCCCCGGCGACCTGGCGTAAAATTGCCCCTTTCGGAATTTCCGGCACCAGTTCTTTGGATTGGGGCTTGTGGCATCTGTCGCCCGGGTATCTAAACTCCATCTTGTTGATGCTGCCCGCTTTGCCGCCAAAGAGTCCAAAAACCCGTGCTTCTTCATCGATCCCATCCCCAAAGACAACGCCTTTCGAATTCTCGCCCTCGAATCGGATTATGGTCTCGACGCCCAGTCCCCCCCGCCAGCGTCCGGCCCCCGCAGAATCTGCCGCATATTCGTGTTTGACAAGAACGTTGGGGGTCTGCAGTTCGAACATTTCCGGATCCTGGGCCAAAATACCACCGGCACAATTAATCAGGCCGATATGGTCATAGCCGTCGTATCCATGGGTAGCACCCGAGCCGCCTTTGAGCGCATTAAAAAGGATATCGACATATGGTCGGTTGAATCTGGGGTCAGTTCCGGAGACAGCCAGAGCCAACATTCGATTCCAGCCGGCTGTCACCCGATCCGGCAGCGCCTGGGAGAATGCCTTTAAAATGGCGTCCGCATTGGGTCCGGTAATACTGTTGCCAAAAGTCGTCGCCGCCGGGAAGCTTGCATTTAAAAAAGTGCCTTCCGGAATATGAATGTGCAACGGTCTTGTCAAACCGTCATTATGAGGGATGTTGGGATCGATCAGCATCAGAAATGTTAAAATTATAGCCGAAACACTGGCGCTTAATGGCGCATTGGCGAAGCCTTCCGTCTGGCCGTCCGTACCGCTGTAATCAAAAAGAATTTCATCGTCTTTGACGGTAACGGTCACCTTGATTTTAAACCTGGAGCCTTCGTGGAATCCATCGTAAAACATCCAGCTTTGGCCCTCATAGCTGCCGTCCGGAATACGATTGATTTCGGAGCGAACCATTTTCTCAGTCGCGTTAAAAAGCAGTTCGATATGCTCCCGAAGTTCATCGACGCCATAGCGTTCGAGCAGAGATTGGATCAGTCGTTCACCCACCGCACAACCCCCGATCTGGGCTTTGATATCTTCCGCCACAATCGGATAACGGATATTTGCAAAAATAAGATCCCAGACATCCTGCCTGATTTGGCCTTTATCGAATATTTTCACCGGTGTAATTCGTAGAGCTTCCTGCCAGATTTCCCGTGCATTCGGGTTATATCCGCCCGAAACCGCACCGCCGATATCCGCCTGGTGGCCTTTTACGGCGGCCCAGGCAAAAAGTTCGCCTTCATGAAATACGGGCTTAAAGGTGGCGACATCGGCGTTTTGATTGCCTCCGGTAAACACGTCGTTGTGCAAAATCACATCTCCCGGGGAAATGTCGTCACCAAAATATTCCACGATCTTCTGGCAAACCGGCTGCAGCGCAAAGGCCAGCACCGGAATGTATTCCGCCTGCTCGAGCATCCGGCCTTTGGCATCATAAATACCGGTGACGAAATCCCGGGCCTCATTGAGAATCGGGGAACGGGTGGTCCTCAGAAGCGTATAGCCCATCTCCTGGGTAATCGCCTTGAAGCGGCATTGTAGGATAGAGGTGAAGACGCGGTCTCTTTGATTTTTAGCCATACGATACCTATTCCTGGCGTGGTTTAGAGTCTTAGGTATGAATTCTTTGCAGTTTATACAAAAACATTTTTTGCCAGATACAAAGACACGAAGGAAAATTTTCGCCAAAGATTTCACTTTGTGTCTGGTGGCTGTTCTTTCCGGTTTATCCGAGTTAGGGATTTTTAGGGTACAATTAAGCCCGATTGAATATCGAACATTCAACCTTCTATTTTCCCTTTACTTCAATCAAGGATGTCTTGCCGGCCTCACGCGGCAGTGATTGGGGGGGAACCAGTTCTATTTTCGGTTTAATGCGCAATCTGTCCCGCATCGCATCCGTCAGATCCCGAACAAATGTATTTTTATCTTCATCGGTCATATCCTGGTAGCCGTACTCAATTCTTAATTTTATTGGAGGAGTTACCAGCGGGCCAGGACCATCCAGGATTATCCTGAGCGCTCCGGTGGTATCGGGCACAAATTCACCCACCAGGCTTTTAATGGCCGCCGGGTAAATATTAACCCCCTTGATAATCAGCATATCATCCGCCCGTCCCAGGATCTTGAAGCGCATTTCAGGCCAACCGCAGGCACACGGTTCGGTAAAAATTTGAATCAGATCTCCGAGGGCGTAGCGCATGAAGGGTCCACCTTCCCAGCCTATAAAGGTAAAAACCATCTCCCCGATGGCACCGTCGGTCATTGCCATCGGCTCTTGGGTCTCCGGATCCACCAGTTCCAGAACACAATGATCGGGGGAGATGAAATGCATGCCCGGATAGGGCTCGATGTCACAGGAAATGCCGTGAAAGGCATGCCCACCGCCGGTATGGTCGAAAACTTTGGCACCAAAGCCAACCTGCAGTTTCCTTCTTAGTGAAGGAATACCGGCCCCCGGCTCTCCGGCACAATAAAACCAGTGAATTCCCAGTTCACGGGCCTCTTTGCCGATTAACTTCGGAGTCTGCTCAATGAGATATTCACCGAACGAAGGGGTAGCGATCAATACATCGGGTCGTGTCAATAAGGTGAAATCCAGTACCCTTTGAGTACCGCCCTCGATTCCCACCGGCACGACGCATAACCCCATGGCCTGTAAACCGTCTGCAAGCGGCAGACCGCCGGTAAACATACTCAATGACAGCGCCTGCAGGACAATATTTCCCGGCCTTAACCCGGTACGCCAGTATTTACGAGCATGCATCTCGTTAAGCACATCGATATCATTTTTCGTGAGGGTGTATAGTGTGGGTTGACCGGTGGTACCGCTGGTGGAGTTGATGCGGATAATTTTTTCGATGGGTGCGCAGGTAATGAGACCATAGGGATGCCCGAAGCGCCGCAGGGATTCCTCCTGGGTCCAGCGATGTTCATCTTTGGTCATCAGGGGAATATTTTGAAAATCCTCAAATTTGTTAATATCCTTGGGCGTAAGATTGACTTTATGGAATTTTTCTTCGCGATAAAACTCGGAATGATCGTAATTGTATTGCAGTTGCTCCTTCAATCTCCGCAATCGCAAGGTTTTCAAATCCTCCGGAGGTAGCGTTTCGATCGCGGGATTCCAATATTTTTTTTCGCTATTCATGGCAATGACTCCCGCTCCTCACAAATCTCAATCATCAAATCCAGCCCTTCGGTGGGATAAAAAAAGGCCACTTTGCCGTGGGCGCCCTCTCGCGGAAAGCCCTTGACGACCTTTAATCCTTTATTCGTCAATTCAAGCAGTGTGTTATCGAAATTATCCACCTGAAAGGCAATGTGCTGCACCCCGGATCTGGGCTCAAGAACAATGGAATCAACATCTTCCATTGGTTTTTGGAACTCGATCAATTCCATCTGCCCGGCTCCCAGAGGGTAAAAGGCAATTCGAATGCCGGCCTCTTTGATTTCCATCTGCTCCCGGCACTCAAACCCGAAATAAAAAGAAAGCTCGCTCATCGCTTTTTTCAAATCGCATACTACGATGCCGATGTGATCGAAACTCTTAAAAATAGACATGGCCCGATTTTAAATCTATTTATTGACGGAGTTGTTCGGATTTGCTCAAACAGTGGTTGACAGTGAAAATGCCGTATGCTAATCGACTGTATACTGTATACGAAAATCGTTGTCAACGTTGGGCTAGATTTCCTTTTCAAAATTTCTAATCGCCTTTTAATTACAGTTCACTGCGCAATCGCCAAGGAGTCCGGATGCTGCTTCAGGTCATATTCAGCGGACTTGCCACCGGAAGTATTTATGCCCTGGTTGCCCTGGGTTTAGCCCTGATTTACAACACCACCGAGCACGTCAACTTTGCCCAGGGTGAGATGTCCATGGTGTCGGCGTTCATCGGGTTTACTTTTTTTAATTTTCTGGGTCTCCCCCTTCCCGTAGCCATCCTGCTTACGCTGATTCTGTCGGCCCTGCTGGGGATCATCGTTGAACGACTGGTCATCCGCCCTGCAATTCGGGCACCCCACTTCAATATCTTCATTATTACGCTGGGGCTTTCTATTGTCATGAAAAGTCTGGCAGGCTTCATCTGGAGCCACAATGATTATCCCTACCCCAGTATTTTCCCGGATAAAACCATATCTATCGGTTCGGCAACCATTGATATGATCGGTCTTGGGAACATCGGCACAACAGTGGTGCTGATGCTGTTCCTATATGGATTTTTCAAATACACCCGTTATGGAACAGCCATGCGAGCGGTCAGTGAAAGCCAAAACGCAGCCCTTTTAATGGGCGTAAATGTTCATCAGTCTTTTTCGGTCACCTGGGCCATCAGCTTTTTAGTGGCCGCAGTGGCCGGTATACTTATGGCGCCTGTGATATTTTTGAGTACCCATATGGGCGTCGTTGTTATAAATGGTTTTGCCGCTGCCATCCTGGGTGGATGGGGCAGTATTCCGGGGGCGATAATTGGCGGATTGCTGCTGGGTGTCATCGACAATGTGGCCCCCTTATATCTTCCCTCCCAGATTAAAAACATCGTGCCGTTTATAACTATTTTTATCGTCCTGGTAATCCGCCCCAAGGGAATTATGGGAGTGGAACGGTTTACTAAAGTGTAATAGGATAATAGATGCAAAAACCGGCGAAGTGGAAAGTACTGGGGTGGATCATCGCATTGGTCATCCTTTTGGCAGCACCCCTTTTCCTGGGGAAATACACGATATTTCTCCTCAGTCTCCTTGCTATATATGCCCTGGTGGCACTGGGCTTGAATCTGTTGATGGGTTATACCGGACAAATTGCGGCCGGACATGCCGGGTTTCTGGCTCTGGGAGCTTATTTCACGGCCATTATCGGCGAAAACCTGCAATGGCTGCCCTGCCCGGTGATTCTGCTGCTGGCCGGTATTTTCACCGGTGCCATCGGGTTTCTGCTGGGAATACCAATCCTGCGCTTAAAGGGCTTCTATATTGCGATGGCCACATTAGCCTTCGGCGTCGTCGTCAGTGAAGTTATTCTCCAATGGAGTTCTTTAACCGGCGGCGATGATGGGTTTAGCGTTCCGACAGCTCATATTGCCGGGTTCGCATTCGATACGGACTATAAGCTATACTATCTTATTATCCCGATTACGCTGATGATGACCATCCTGGCCAAAAATCTGGTGAATGGCTATATCGGACGAGCCTTTATCGCTTTGCGGGAAAGCGAAATCGCCGCCCAGACCATCGGCATCGACCTGGCCCGGTATAAAACGATTGCTTTTGCCATCAGTGCCTTTTATACGGGAGTTGCCGGCGGTCTGTTTGCTTATTTAATTACCTATTTATCGCCGGATGCATTTACGATAGAACTCTCCGTCGACTTCATCGCCATGATCGTCATCGGTGGTATGGGCTCTATCCTGGGCTCCATCATCGGAGCCGTCATCCTGACCGGAATGCAGCAGATGCTGGCCGGCCTGCTTGATTTGCAGATACTGATATTCGGGATCTCGCTGATCGTATTTATGATTTTCATGCCCAAAGGCATCTCCGGCATGATTTATGATCTTAAAGAAAAGTTAGCCAGATCGAAGTAATCCGTATTTTTTTAAACAAATTGCAGTTGCAAACAATTTCAGTGCTCAACTAACAATGGTTCGGATTAAACCTAAAATTGGAACCTTTGAACCTTGAACCCAGAACGCTCTATACAACCACACCACGAAAGGAGGGCATTACGATGAACCGTATCAGTAAATTTTCAGTGTTGGGGATATTTCTGTTGTTTTTTTCGGTTGCCGCAGGAACCGGAGCATATGCCGAAGTCGGGGTAACCGACGATTCGGTCCTGGTGGGATGCTCCAACAGTTTTTCGGGTCCCCTGGTTTATCCCGGTACCCAGTTGGTTAACAATGGGCTTGAGGCCTATTTCGGCTACGTCAATGACCGCGGCGGTGTGCACGGCCGCAAAATCCTTACCCAGTATTACGACGACGGCTACAAACCGCAAAATGCCGTGGCCAATACCAAGCGCCTGGTTGAACGCGACGAAGTCTTTGCCATCGTATCTTCCCAAGGGACCGGACCGGTCATGGCAACTGTCAAGTACCTGACCCAAAATAAAGTGCCGTTGATTTTCCCCTTTCAGGGAGTGCCCATCTCTGGCCAAAAAACCATATTCACCTCATTTACCCCTTATCCGAATCAATCGGAGCTTGTCGTGACTTGGCTGGTTAAAGTCAAGGGCTTCAAGAGAATCGGAATCCTGTATCAGGATGACAAATATGGCTACACCTTCCGAGATCCGGCTAAAAAGACGCTCGCAAAATTCGGTCTGAAGCTGGTGGCCGCGGAATCCTATAAACGGGGAGCCAAGGACCTGAGTGCCCAGGTTGCCAAGCTTCGCAAAGCCAATCTCGATGCCTGTCTGCTGGTCGCCACACCGCCTCCGGGAGCTGCCTTCCTGAAGGAAGCTCACAAACAGGGCTGGAAGGACACCAAAATCATATCCTCAGGACCCCTCACGGATGAGAAGTATATAAATCTGTCAGGCGGAGTCGGTGAAGGAATCTGGGGTCTGTCCCTGTGGCCGGATCCGGTCAATTCCAATGATCCGGCAGTGGTCGAATACCGCGAGATAGTGGAAAAATACGGTAAAGATAGAGATAAAACCCCGAACCGCTACAGCCTCTATGGCTATTACTATGCCAAGCTCTTCGTGGCCGGACTCCAAAGAGCGGGCAGGGATTTAACCCGCGAAAGCTATATCGCCGCTCTGGAAGGAATCAAGGATTGGGAGAATGGAATTACGCCTCCGGTCAGCTTTTCAGCTTCCGATCATTTGGCCCAAAATTCCGGCTTTATGGTGGAAGTCCAAAAAAGTGTTTTCAGGCCCATTTCCGGCTGGATAACCCTGAAAAACGGTGTACTGACACCGCTGAAGTAAGAATATCCCAATCAAGAGGAAAAATTGATTGCACGTTTTTGGGAACTGGAGTGATGAAGTATTGGAGTATTGAAAAACTTCCGTATTTCACACCAACTCATCACTCCATAACTCCAGCTGGTCCTTGGGCTATTTTTATGAGTATAAGAATTTTGTGGGAGCGGTTTTTGCTTGCATCCCGCTGCTTTTTAGCGGGGCAACCGCGATCAACTCGGCTCAGCCAACCCTATGATCTTGGTTGAAAACCACTCCCACCAGGCATTAAGCTCGACCAGTTAGGATTTGGAATTTCGGTCATTATGATTTGTTTGGAATTTGTGCTTTGTAATTTGGAATTTTTCTTTTAATTGGCTCCCAGATAAACTCGCCGAACATAGTCATTCTTTATCAGGTTCTCTGCTTGATCATGCAGGGCGATGTTGCCGGTTTCCATTACGTATCCATACTGGGCGGTTTGCAGCGCCATATTGGCATTTTGTTCCACCAACAAAATGGTAACGCCTTCCTGGTTTATCTCTTTTATGATTCGAAATATCTCCTCGACCATCAATGGGGCCAAACCTAAAGACGGTTCATCAAGCAGCATCAGCGTCGGGTTGGACATCAGCCCGCGTGCGATGGCCAGCATTTGCTGTTCCCCACCGCTGAGGGTCCCGGCCTGCTGGCGAATTCGGTCATTTAGAATAGGAAAAGAGGCATAAATGCGCGCCAGGTTATGTTCGACCTCTTTGCCATCTTTGCGGGTGAAGGCCCCCATTTTCAAGTTTTCCTGAACCGTCAATCCCATGAATATATCCCGCCCCTCGGGTACCTGGCAAATCCCCAGGCGCACGATTCGGTGGGGTGCGGCCGTGTGAATCGCATTTCCCTGGAACAAGATCTGTCCTCTGGCCGGTTGTATGAGCCCGGAGATGGTTCGAAGGGTGGTGCTCTTGCCGGCCCCATTGGCACCCAGGATGGCCACAATTGCCCTGGCCGGAACCTCTAGTGATATTCCTTTAAGCGCCTGGATATTGCCGTAATACGACTCAACTGATTTAAGTTCCAGCATTTTTTTTGGTTCCCAAAAAAAATATATTTTTATTTTTTTAAAATTGACTCTATCAACAAACTTTGAGCTTTCAGCTTTGAGCCTTGAGCTTAGTCGAATAGCGCATTCCCGCACCACGCAACGCGCATCCCGCACCTCGTAACCCGTAACCCGGCCCCGTCACTTTGTCCCCAAATACGCCTCAATCACCTTCGGATCCTGTTGTATTTCCTGGGGATTGCCTTCTGCAATTTTGACACCGAATTGCAGCACGCATATCCGGTCGGAAAGTCCCATAACGAGCTGCATGTCGTGTTCCACCAGCAAAATAGAGATGCCTCTTTTGTCTCTGATGGATTTGATTATCTGCATAAGATGTTCTGTTTCCTGGGGGTTTAGCCCGCCCGCAGGCTCGACAAGGAGCAACAATTTGGGATACATGGCCAGCGCCCGGGCCATTTCCACCCGTTTTTGAATTCCAAATGCCAGATCCGCCACTTTGAGATCCCGGTAAGATGCAAGCTCCAGGAATTCTATAATCTCATCAGCCTCTTCTTTATTTTGTTTTTCTTCCGTTACAGCTCGCCCGAGTTTTAAGAAATTTGTCAGCACCCCGGTCTTGAAAAAGAAATGGCGTCCGATCAAAATATTTTCCAGCACGGTCATTTCATTGAACAGCTCAATATTCTGAAAGGTTCGGGCGATACCGCGTTTAGCGACCTGGTGCGGTTTCAGGGAAACCAGATCTTCTCCTTCCAGTAATACCCGGCCCTTGTCAGGCCTGTAAAGTGCATTAATAATGTTAAATATCGTCGTCTTTCCGGCTCCGTTGGGGCCGATAAGCGAAAATATTTCATCTTTTCGAACTTCAAAGGAACAATTATTAACGGCCTTCAGCCCGCCGAAACTAATCGATAATTCTTCTATTTTAAAAATGGGGTAGCTATCTTTCATGGTATATTTCAACCCAATATCCTCTTTTCCACCTCTTCCTCCATGCCTTTTAAATACATCGTATAGGAACCGTATTGATCGACCATCAGGTTGTATTCAGGAGTCACGAAAGTTGTCGTATTCACCTGCTCCAATATAGCAGGGCCGGAAATTTTGTTGCCGAATTTAAGGCGCAACCCGTCGAATACATCTACATCTTCAGTCTGTCGTTGTGTCGGCAGAAAAATTTTCCTGTGATTTTTTACAGCTCGGGATGGATCCGCACCGTCGTAGTCTTCCTGTCGGAAGGCCGGTTTATGGGTTTCGCCAATGCATATCAGCCTTAGATTAATCAACTCTACTGCAGCATTCTCATTTTCCAGAGAATATCCATAAAGGTTGGCATGCTGCTGGTGAAATCTGCCGATAATTTTATCGAAGGTCTCCAGATGCAGCTCTTCAGCTGTGATTAGCAGGTTGACCTCATGATATTGGTTGACATAGCGCAGGTCAACGGAAAACCGGTAATTGATCCTGTCCCGCGAAATTCCCTCCGCTAATAGCAGTTTGTCGCCTTGGGATTGCATCTCCCCAAATATTTTTCTGACTGTCACGGGCTCGATATCCTTCAGCAAGGCTACAAAAGTGCGTACAAAATCGTGCTTGAGATCGGATCTCAGCATCCCTGCCGCGCAAAAAATGGAAGATTCCCGCGGAATGATCATCAGCGGAATTTCAAGCTCTCGGGCAAACATGCAGGCATGATTCGGTCCGGCGCCGCCAGCCACAACCAGCGGGAAGTCTCGCGGATCGTAGCCCTGTCTGATCGACACTTCGCGAATAGCGGCTGCCATGTTCACATTGATCACATTATACATACCGGCAGCCGCTTCATAAGCATCCAGATTCAGCGGTTTAGCGATAAAATTTTCTATGGCGGCCCGGGCGTTGTCCGGATTTAAAGGGATGCGCCTCCCTGCAAAAAAGTCCTTGTCCAAATACCCCAGCAGCAAATCCGCATCGGTGCAGGTCGGAAGCTCACCGCCCTGGTCATAACATGCCGGCCCGGGAATAGCCCCGGCACTTTGCGGCCCCATTTTCAGAAGACCGCCGTCGTCGATCCAACCGATACTGCCACCACCGGCACCGATCGTCACAACGTTGAGCATGGGCAGCGCCAGCTTCAAACGGTTGATCTCACCGGTCGTCGTCACCATGGGCGTACGATCTTTTACCAGGCAAGCATCAAAGCTGGTGCCGCCCATATCCACCGTAATACAATCCCGATACCCCTGGATTGAGCTGTATTCCACCCCGGCCACTGGGCCTCCGGCAGGACCTGAAAGCAAAGTCGTGGCCGCCCTGTCGATGGCCAGCTCAGGCGATGTGACACCGCCGTTGGACTGCATAATCAGCAGGACGCCGTTGTATTGAGCAGCCTCGAGCTTTGTTGTCAGGGATTGCAGATATTTTCTTAAAGTGGGACCGACATATGAATTCAAAACGGTGGTGCTCACCCGATCATAAAATCGAATGGATGGCGAAAGCCGATTGGAAACCGTCAGGTAGGCCCCGGGCATTTTAGCGCTTAAGATAGCAGCCGATTCCTCCTCATGGCAGTTGTTCGCAAACGAATTCATAAAGCAAACGGCTACGGCCTCAACCTCTTGCCGCACCATGATATCCGCTGCATCTACCACATCCTGTCTGAGTAACGGCGTAGCTACCTCGCCATTATTTTTAAGACGCTCTTCAACCGGCAGCCTTAAATACCGTTCAATGAGAGGCTTTACGTTTGTGAAGCGGTTGTTGTACTGTTCCTCCCGGATACCCCGGCGCATCTCAAGGCTATCCCGCAATCCTTTCGTCGTCAAAAGGGCTGTTTTGGCCCCGCTGTAAGTAAGACGGCATTGGTGGTGACCGTAGTTCCGTGAACAATCACGCTGACTTCCCGCAGGAATTGTTGCAGGCTCAGATCACAATCGGCCGCCATTTCTTTTGGCCCTTCCAGGGTAGCTTCAGAGGGATCATGGGGGGTGGAAAGGACTTTATATATTTTTGAAGAATCGTTTTCGAATGCCAGAAGAAAATCGGTAAATGTCCCGCCGACGTCAATGCCGATTTTGTAGGCCATAATTATTATCCAAAATGAGGGGAAATGCTAAACTAAGCTTTATAGCACCCATGAGACAGAATGGAGTGATGGAGTGGTGGAGTAATGGAGTGTTGGAAAAAAATATGAAAGGGTTTAGTCAAGTCGATATTCCAGCACCTCGATTCCCAATGCTCCAGTACGCCAATACTCCGTTACTCCTTGTGTCAGTGAGGTTAGAAGCGAACAATTCTGTAGAGTGGTTATTGCTACTCTTCGATAACACACTCCCCCGCATCATCTTCGCCGGGCGCCTGCCCGCAAACATCCAGCCCTTGTTTTTCTCTGATCGCCGCTAGAATCCGTTCCGGGGTAATCGGCAGGTCATTGATGCGGACCCCGATGGCATCGTAAATGGCATTGGCAACCGCCGGAGCAGTCGGAACACACCCCGGTTCCCCGATCCCTTTGGCCCCGAACGGTCCGTCTTCATCATAGGTTTCCAATACGGGCGCCTCGATCGGCACCACGTCTTTGGCCGTTAAAATTTTGTAATCCCGAAAATTAGGATTCATATTTTCTCCTTTTTCCGAAATCACCTGCTCGGTCAGGGCGTACCCGATTCCCATCATGACACCGCCGTATACCTGCCCCTCTAGCAGCATGGGATTAATAGCTTTTCCGACGTCGTGGGCTGCCACGTATTTTAGAATTTGGACTTTGCCGGTGTCCTGATCCACTTTAACCCGCACTCCGTGGGAGCCGAAGGTGTAGGTCATGGACATGTTGCCCTTGAAATCCTTACCCATATTCTCATTGACGGGGTCATAGAAATGTTCAGCCATTAACATCTGGCCGCCATGACTGAAATGCGCTTTTCGAAGTAGTTTGGCAATGGCGATGCGGTTCTCCGGAGCCTCCTGGTCGATGATACTTTGCTCATTCAGGACCAGTCTTTCCAGGGGAACATCCAATTGCTTGGCGCCCATCTCGAGCAGGCGGGCCTTTATCTTTTTGGCAGCACCAAGCGCAGCGTTGCCGGCGATAAATGTGGTTCGGCTGGCATGAGCTCCGACATCCCAGGGGCAGATGTCCGTGTCCGAATGAACGACATGAATGTCGTCTACCAGCAGACCGAGTTCTTCGGCCACGATTTGGGCGACTACCGTGTCCGCCCCCTGTCCCATATCGGTGGCACCGGTGAAAACGTCAACCTTGCCGAAATCGTCCATTTTGATAATGGTTCCGCATCCGTCCGATTTGTAGACCCTGGCCCCGCCACCGACATGAATCAGCGAGGCCATCCCGACGCCTTCCCCCGCCTGTTTTTCTCCATCCCAGTCAAGGGTATCTTTGACTGAATCCATGCATCCCTCAAGGCCGCAGGTGGTAATACGCAAGTCCTGAGGGGATACATCACCGGATTGATTGGCGTTGATGCGACGAAATTCAATCGGATCGATACCCGCTTTTTCCGCCAACATGTCCATGGAGCATTCGATGGCAAATGTTGCCTGGGGATTGCCGTAGCCTCGCATGGCCTGGGCATAGGTGTTGTTCGTGTAAACGCATTTAGCATCATAACGAACATTGGCCACCCGATAAAGGGTCGTAATCGGCATCATCATCACCGATGGGGTCGTGGCACCCCACGAGGTATACGCGCCATTATCCAGAATCATGGAAAGGTCCCTGAAAAGCAGTTTACCATTCGCATCGCAGCCCTGTGATATATAGGTAACCGTGGGCTGGCGGGTCGAGGTGGCGATGAACTCTTCAGTGCGGTCAAATTCAATTTTCACCGGCCGGCGGGTGTTGAAAGCAAGCAGGATGGCGATATATTCATAGGCATAGGTATCTAATTTACTGCCGAATCCACCACCGATGCAGGGTTTGATGACCCTGACCCGTTTGTCCTTAAGACCCATCGCTTTGAGAGCCTCCAAAAAATCTTTTTGGGCCAGGGAGGGAATCTGGGTGTTGGTATGAATCGTGAGATTGTTGATCGGATCAAACTCGGCAACCGCACCGCTGGCTCCCATACAGCAATGGGTAACCCAGGTCGTGCTGAAACGATCTTCCACCACATGGGCCGCCTCCTGCCGGGCGGCATCCACATCACCGTAATGCAGTTTCCACGGCATTCTAAGCACATTCGTCTTATGCGCCTCGTGCACAAGGGGAGCACTTTTTTGCATGGCTTCCTCGGGATCGAAAACGCCGGGCAGCGGTTCGTAGATCACCTCGATCAGGCTTACGGCTTTTTCGGCGATGTCGGGATCGGTTGCAGCCACTGCAGCGACTTCATCCCGGTAAGAACGGACCTTGCCGGCCTTCAGCGGTCGGTTGTCCTTGTAAACTCCCATTTTTATTTCCGGACAATCATCACCGGTAATAACCGCCCGGACTCCCGGCAGCGCGCGGGCTTTGGATGTATCAATTTTTACGATCCGGGCATGTGGAAACTTACTGTATAGGATTTTGCCGTACAGCATGCCCGGCAATTTTAAATCCTGGATATATTGCGCTCGCCCCGTTGCCTTATCAACGGCATCTATTTTAGGGACTCTTTTTCCAACTGAACACAAGTTTTGCATCTTTAATTCTCCTATGTCGATACAATTGAATATTGAAAATTGCAGATTGAAGATTTGTGGAGGTCGCTACGCTCCGTCAATTCTTTACAGATTTTATAGAAATCGACCTGCCGCTGGCAGACCTCAAATATTCAATATTCAATCTTCATTCTTCAATCATCTAACGGCCCACCATGACCCTCCCAGGCGGCAACCGGTCCTTCTTCTTCCTCCTGGTAATAGCCGCTGAGGGACTTAATGGAGTCTATTATCTGCACGTAACCGGTACAGCGGCAAATATTGCCGGCAATGCCGTGTTTGATTTCATCTTCGTCGGCATTGGGGTTTTCATCCAGCAAGGCTTTGGCAGACATAATCATTCCCGGAGAGCAGAAGCCGCACTGGATGCCGCCTTTTTCTACAAATGCTTCCTGGACCGGGTGCAGGGTTCCATCGTCTGCCGCCAGGCCTTCAATCGTCACCAGGTCCTTGCCGTCAATTTCAGCCGCCAGGTATAGACATGAATTGACAGCTACGCCATTGACGATCACAGTACAGGCACCGCACTCCCCTCCGCCGCACCCTTCCTTAGTACCGTTATATCCAAGTTCCTCACGGATCATATGCAACAGCGTCCAATGGTCCTCGATCGTCATCGTAATGGGGTTACCGTTGAATTTGAACGATACATCTCGTGCCATGAAAAATCTCTCCTTGTCTTGGAAATGAAAGGAGTATTGGAGTATGGGAGTGCTGGAGTATTGGTATTTCCAGTACTCCATTACTCCATCAATCCATTACCCCTGAAAAATTCATCATAGTTGCTGTTTATATAAAGAATCAATGATTACGCTTTTTGTTTGGTCCGGCGCAACGCTTTCATTCCCATGCGCTTGACCAGAACCCCGACCATCTCCCGCCGGTACCAGGCAACACCCCGGATGCTGTCTCTGACCTTTGACTCTTCAGATGCAATTCTGCCGGCTTCAACCAGGGAACTTTCATCGATGGTTTTGCCGACTAGATACTTTTCTGCCTGAATACATCTGAGGGGCGTGGGTGCCGCGACACCGAGGCATATGCGGGCTTTGGCGCAGGTTAGCAGGTCTTCTTCCAGACTGAACAAAACTCCGGCACCGAGCATGGGAAGTTCCATCGCCGACCGCCGACCGTGTTTGACATAAGCGCCCCCGGTGCGGGGGGCCAGCGGAGGAATTACGAGTTCGGCAAGGATTTCACCGCTGTCCAGGTCACACTGGCCGGGTCCCAAAAAGAACCGACGCAGCTCCGCCGTACGCTTGCCTTTGGTTCCGTAGATTTGGGCTTTAGCATCCAGGGTAATCAACGGAATGGCGCCATCCGCCGAGGGTACGGCGTTGACCAGATTGCCCCCGATGGTGGCAACATTTCGAATCTGTATGGATCCGATGTTGCTGACGGCGTCATGCAGAATCGGATAATTTTTCCGAATTATCGAAGATGTTTCAATACTGCGATGGGTCAAAAAGGCCCCGATAAATAATTCGCCGGTTTCATGGTCTAAAAATGGACGATCCTGGGCAATGATGTGTTTTAAGGAGATTAAAAAATCAGGCGTCATTTTGCCTTCTTTAATCTTTACCAGCACATCGGTGCCGCCAGCCACATACATGGCCCGATCACCATACGACAGGTTCAGTGAAACGGCCTCGTCAAGTGTTTTGGGAACGAGGTAGTTGAATTTTCTCATGGTTTCCTCTTTGAATCGTTTAGATGGTTTAGATCGTTAAGTTCGTTATTCGGCGACTCTCAACCTGGTTGCAGATGATAGAAGTCAGAAGACAGAGATCAGAGATCAGATAACAGATAACAAAAAAAAATTCGGCTTCATATCGCCCTGCGCTATGCTCCTTGCCCTATGCCATCCCTACAACCAGCACCGATAAAATCGATCCATATCCTTAGACTTTGAGCTTTCAGCTTTGAGCCTTGAGCCTGCCGCTATAAGGTTCTGCGCTGCGCCCTCTGCTCCATGCCCTATGCTCTCTGCCCTATACCCTCTGCCCCCTTACCCGCATGTTACCTTAAGCACAACTGCCGCTGCCGTATCGCCGGCAGCACATCCGGCAAACAGCATATAGCCGCCGCCAGTCATGACGACTTCCTCAATGCCTTCGATGATCAGCCGCCCGCCGGTTGGGCCTTGTGGGTGCCCGAAGATCAACGAACAGCCATAGTTATTCATGCTATTGACATCAATGCCCAGTTTGTCGGCTAGAAAAACATCGTTGGCTGCAAACGGATTGTGGGTTTTAACGGCCTTGACATCGCCGGCAGAAATGCCGGCCTTGTCCAGGGCCATTTGGGCCGCAGGGTATACGGCTGCGGCCATAAAAGCCGGTTTGGCCCGCGCATACCCGTAGGAAACCACCTGAAGCTCAACGCTCGGGTCGGCTGACAGCTCTTTGGCTTTCTCGCGAGTGGTGACAGTAATAGCACAGTGGCCATCGGCCGGATGGGTCTGGGCACCGTAGGTGAGAACGCCGCCGGGCAGCACCGGTTTGAGGTTTGCTAGGCCCTCAGCCGTTGTTTTCATGATCCCTTCATCGGCTTCCAGCGTAATCGTCTTTTTCTTGGATACTTTGAGCTCTACCGGAAACATGTAGCGCTTTTGAAAGGCGCGATCATCAGCTAGGGCATCCGTGTATTGCTCGTAGCGCCGCAGGGTCACGGCATCACACTGCTCGCGGGTGATGCCGTGTTCCGAGGATACATTTTCAACCGTTTTAACCATGGCCTCACCGGCCCAGGGGTCCTTGCTGAAATTATCCATCAACCAATCTTCTGATATCACCTGCCCGCCGGGGCCGCCAGGATTTGGCCAGATTGCATGGGGGCCGTTCGAACAGCGGTCCGTCAACAGGCAAATAGGCGTCTCGTATAATCCGGTTTCCACCCCAATGCTCGCCTGCCCAACAGCGATGGTCGAGGTTGAGCAGGCCTGACTGACCAGAAGTCCGGGAATCCCGGTGGCTCCCATCAAGGCCGCCGCCCAGGGGCCGCCGTAAAAGCCGTGATGCTGATGAACCGTGATTCCCAGGAACAGATAATCAAAAACCTTGGGGTCCCAGCCTTTTCCCTCGAGCCATCTCTTGGAAGTTGCAGCGGCCAGCTCAATAGAGTTATAATTAGCCATGCTCCCCTGCCAACGTGAAAATGGCGAGCTGTAGTAACCCTTGTACGGAATATACGCTTTCGTTAACATTGCAATCTCCTCCAAATTTTCGTTTGTTTTTAAAAATCGACAGTCAATTATTCATTGCTTATTTTCAGCAAAAACCAATATTTTCGACGCGGCGAACACGAAAATTAATAATAATTTTATTTGTCTTCAACGTGACACCATTCGCTTTGTTCCAGGCACCCTGCCCTATGCCCCATGCGCTTCGCCCTCGGCGTTTCGCATCATTTTCTAATTCCATAATCCGCAATCTAAAATCCGCCATCGAGACCTTCCCACTTCTATTCGGGTCTTTTATCAAAAAATCTCTTCGATTTTCTTTCTGATCTTGGCAAGGAGCAGTAGTCCAGGACGTCCACGTCGCAACTAACCATAATTTTCTTTTTTATTTCCGCTTGCACAGTTTTGGCGAGATCAGGCTTGCGGACCGGATCAAAATTATCACAACACTCCAGGCGGATCATCATATAATCTTTGCCGTCATCTTTTCTTTCCAAATGGACCTGGTATTCACAACCGGCTTCCGGAATCGTCGACAATACTTCGTCGATTTGACCCGGATATATATTTACCGCCCGGAAGATGATCATGTCATCCGAGCGGCCCAGCAGACGATCATGCAACGGAAGGATATTGCCGCAGGAGCACGGTCGTTCAATCGTACGCGTCAAATCCCTCGTCCGATAGCGGATTAGCGGAGCGGCTTCCTTGCATAAGGTGGTAAGCACCATCTCTCCAACCTCGCCCGCCGGAACCGGTTCAAGGGTCTCCGGATCCAAAATCTCTAGGATATAATAATCCCCCCAGTAATGGATCCCTTCGTGTTTGGCACAGTCCAAGCCTGTCCCCGGGCCGTATAGTTCTGTCATGCCGGGAATATCAAACATATCCTCCAATCCCAGAAGGTCCTGGATTCGCTGACGCATGGCATCACTGCTTCTTTCTGAACCGAAGATCATTTTTTTAAGCTTAATTTGCTCCTTAAGATTTCTGCGATTAATCTCTTCAGCCATCAGCAAACCCATGGAAGCCGTGCAGCACATCACAGTCGATTGAAGATCCACCAGGAACTGGCATTGCATGTCGACGTTGCCGGGCCCGACGGGAACGGCCATGGCACCGAATTTCTCGCAGCCCATTTGGAACCCCACTCCGGCCGTCCAGACACCGTATCCGACCGCAATTTGCACCTTGTCTTCGGTGCTGAGCCCCGCCATCTCGTAGCATCTCGCAAAAAAATAAACCCAGTCGTCAATATCTTTCTGGGTATAGCTTAAAATCTTCCGTTTCCCGGTGGTGCCCGATGAAGCATGAATCCGAACCACCTGGGATTCGGGCACCGACAAAAGGGGAAAAGGATAACCATCCCGCAGGTCGTCGGCCGTGGTGAATGGAAGTCTTCTGATATCATCCAGGCTCGAAATGTCTTCGGGCCCTACGCCGCCCGCCTCCAGGTGTTGGCGATAGAATTCAGATCCCTGATAAACGTGCTTGACCGCCCATTGCAGCCCCTGCAGTTGATGCGCATGCAATTCATCGAGATTGTTGAATGACGGCATGAACGTTTTTGACATGTCAATATCTCCAAAGATTATAGATAACAAATGGCGGATGACAAAAGTCAGATGACAGAAAAAAGGTACATTTATGAT
>Ga0056115_1000238_pt1 | contig 26351 bp, 22 predicted proteins | sample WorMetOlspDAHAB1_FD_77007 | JGI IMG/M metagenome (GOLD analysis project Ga0056115, IMG submission 77007) | Marine gutless worms symbiont microbial communities from Max Planck institute for Marine Microbiology, Germany - Olavius sp. DAHAB.1 ...
TCTTAACGAGATCGGTTTCCGCTGGGATCACCGAACCCCAGAAGAAAAAGTTACCAAAAAAGGAGAACGCAAAATAGTTATGTATCCACTGCCGGTGATGGAATTGTTGCGTTCCCTGTTAGTTAATGCTATCGGTAGGCAGCTTCGTTGGACGAAAAATGCCGGAATTTTACAACTTCGTCTAGCTGCCGCCCAGAATTATTAGCCTTTTTTTCGTATATAGTTCCGTATTTTTTACCCAATTAATTCCATCTTCGGAAACCGCGTGACCAATTTCAGTAATACCGATCGAATCGCCTCCTGTATACCACATTTCATAGCTGCCATCATTTTTGATGATCGAGAAATTGAAAACCTGGCTAATCTCCCAATCATCGGTTCCGTGTTCTAATACTTTAATGCCTGGATAATCCCAATTGATTGCATCGGTTGAAGTAGAGTAATGGATGTTTTGACCAGGCCAAGGACCAACTGTATGATACATTTTATATACACCATCCTCATATAGGACAAATGGGGATTCAAACTGGTTCTCACTTCCAAGTGGCGGCCCGTACTTTGTCCAGTTAATCCCATCAGATGAAGTGGCTAAATTTGATCCCACCTTTACTATGGATTAGTTCGCCCAATAGAAAAACCTTCCAAAATATTTGCCAATATTTACATCAGGCGCGACAATCCCAATTCGTACCCTTGCAAAATACCGCCCAATACAATATACAATGATCGAAGCCGAAGACTGTAAAGATAGGATTGTATGTTTTCTATGCGCTACTATTTATAAAAAAATGATTAAAACGAATAAGGTCAAAGATTGCAACAAGGAGTCCGATGCGCTGGGATAAATATCAACGGCGGATGAGCTCGTTAACACTATATTGCATTTACAAACATGGGTAATTCAGACAGCAAGCAAGCAGCAAAGCAGCCATATGATGAAAAAGAGCAGTTAAAACTGATCATCTCTGCGTTCAATACCGGCCTGGCGCTCATTGATCCGGATATGACATTGGTCTGGTCTAATGAAATAATCAAGAAATTGTATCCAGATGCAGAACTTCCAGGCAAGAAATGTTTTGCTGTGGCTGAAAACAGGACTGCGCCCTGCGAGGATTGCCAGGCGGTTCTTGCCTTTAAAGATGGTGAAATACATGAACGGGAATTCCAGAACCAACAGAACAAACGCTGGTATAAAGTGATCGCCCTGCCTATAAAGGACCAGGAGGGTCGTGTAATATACGTGCTGGAGGCCTCCTCGGACATCGATGGCCGGAAAAAGGCAGAAAAGAAACGCGATCAGGCAATAAAGGAACTTGAAGCACTTAAAAAAAAGCTGGAAGAGGAAAACATCTATCTCAAATCAGAGGTCCGTGAAGCCCGTCATTTCTCTGATATGATCGGCACGAGCAATGCACTCCGCTATGTTCAGACACAGGTGGCCCAGGTGGCTTCAACTGCTTCCACTGTGTTGATCCAGGGTGAAACCGGGGTCGGCAAGGAATTGGTGGCCCGTGCAATTCATAATGACTCCAAAAGCCGGTCAGATAACCCCTTTATAAAAGTTAATTGTGCAGCCATTCCTTCGAACCTGGTCGAAAGCGAACTCTTCGGACATGAACGCGGTGCATTTTCCGATGCCCGGGAACAGAGAAAAGGACGTTTTGAGTTGGCTGACACCGGCACGTTGTTTCTCGATGAAATCAGTGAACTATCTCAGGGTGCGCAAGCCAAAATTCTGCGCGTTCTCCAGGAAGGAGAGTTTGAGAGGGTCGGTGGTACCCAGACCTTAAAATCAGATGTCCGGATTATTGCAGCCACGAATCGGGATCTTAACGTTGAGATAGCTGCCGGCCGCTTCCGCGCCGATCTTTTCTACCGCATTAATGTATATCCCGTTACAGTGCCGCCGCTGCGAAAACGGCGAGAAGATATCCCACTGCTGGTCGAGCATTTTGTTTCGCAGATAGGAGCGGACATGGGCAAAAAAATCGATAAGATACCAAAAAGTGTTATAGAACAGCTCAAGGCTCACGACTTTCCTGGAAACATACGCGAACTGCGGAATGTGGTCGAACGCTCGCTTATCACAAGCCCGAACTCAACATTTCAGCTTGCCGATTTCTCAATTGAAAGGCACAAATCGTTTTCTCCCCCTTCAAATAAAAGGGTTAGTCTTGACGAGATCCAGCAGCAGCATATCCGGCATGTCCTCAATGAAACCGGGTGGAAAATTAATGGCGTCGGCGGTGCTGCTGAAATCCTGCAGATGAAACCCAGCACCCTCAGAAACCGGATGAAGAAATTGGGGATTAAGCGATAGCAGCTAAGCTGCAAGCTTTTAACTGACAGCAGTCAGTTTCAGCATTCAACAAAGACAGTTTTAATATTCCTCCAACCTCCTACCTTCCACCTTTAATCTCGACCTGGCCGCAAAAAGGCACAAAAAGCACAAAAACAAAATTTCAGAGCTCATAATTTCAATGTTCTAAATTGAAAAAAAATTGAGATTCCGACATCTTACGAATTCATCAACCTTGGGCCTTCAATCATTCTTTTCCAACCGAATATGGAGACACTCACCAAATACGGAGAGCAGATAGGCCTTCTTGTTTTCCAACCGCCACAACCGCATCTAAATATAATATTTTGAAATAATTATTCAAAATTTATTTTAAGTCAGTTTTCTCTTTCAGGCATCAACCTTGCTAAGTATGTATTTATCTTTCCCCAGACCTAACCAGATTCGGGAGGTATTTTATGCAGGTTGGCCTTCAAGTACTATCAAAATTTCCGCCGGAAAACCGAAGGGAGTTCATTCGTTCTTTCAATGTTTTGCCACAATTTGATGGATGCCGGAAGAACTGCAGCTTTTGCCGGCTGTTTGAAGATGTGGGAGAACTAAACAGCTTTTTGTGGGTGGAGTATTGGCGCAATGAAAACGCCATGGAAGAATACCTGCAGTCAAACCGTTTCAAAACCCTTATGGGGGCTATCGAAACACTGGGGGAGCTTATTCATTTCAACAAGGTTCAATTTCAGAATATTAAACAATAAAAACAATCCAAGGAGAAACGATCATGGCAAAACCAGAATTCAACAAGATTGTGACCGTACCCAAACCCTACACCGTCGAATTGGTAAAGCGACCTTACCCACGCGTAAAACCGGGTTCGGTTCTTGTTAAGACGGAAATCGCCGCGGTCTGTGTCGATGATCGCATGTACACGGATCATGTCCATGAATGGTTCGACTCGCCTCTGTACGGGATGGGTCACGAGGGCGTCGGGACCGTGCTCGAGGCGCCCGAATCCCCCACGTTTAAACCCGGTGATCGGGTCCTGATCTCGCACGGGGCCTATTGCGGACGCTGTTTCGCCTGCAGTAGCAGTCTCAGCCAGGCCCATTGCACATCATTGGCGGGCGGTGGTCCGCGTGCCGGCAGCAGCACAACGGTTCCTGAATTTTTTATCGATGGTTTGGCACCCATTGAAATTAAAAACGAATCCGAATCGGGCTGGGCTGCTTTTGGGGAGTATCGGTTGGCTGAAGAGGGCATCTGCAGCTTGCTGCCCGATGATTTGGATTTTCGTTACGCCATTGCCGCAGAGTGTTCGGCAGGGATGGCATACTGTGCCCAGGAATTCATGGAAGTCAAAGCGGGAGAGCGTGTATTGCTCGTCGGCAGCGGTCAGCGGCAATTCTCACTGGCACACGTCATTGTCGGACTCTTCCGGGGTGCCAGAGTCATTGCGGCAGTGGACGATGAATTTCAACTGGAGACGGTACGCAAGATTGGCGAGGCCAGAGGGGGCACGCCGGATTTGCACATCATTGATATGCGCGACCCGGCCTGGACCGACAAAGTATTCGAACTGACTGACGGTATTGGACCGGACAAGGTTGCGGATTTCACAAGCCGGGAAGAAATCCTGAACACCGAAATTGATCTTATACGCCATGACGGCATGCTCTATATCCAGGAAAACCTCCGCAACAATAATCGCCTTCTCAAAGTCGATCCCTATGCCGCGATTGCCGAGAAAAACCTAAAAATAATGGGCACCATCGACTCGCGTCGAATCGATCGACCCGGGATCATTCGCATGCTTCGCAACAAGGAGTTTCAGCGGATGTGGGATGTGGCTGTGACGCACGAATTCCCGATGTCGGAGGCGGAGGAAGCCCTCAAGATCTCAGCCAGTCAACAGTGCGGCAAGGTCCTGATCTACCCGCATGGTCTTCCAGCCCACCTGGAGGTGACTGATGGCTGAAGTCTCGCACGCCAACGTACCAGCCGCGGGATGGCGGTTCAAGCTCGGTGTCGCCCTGTTCAGAACCAAAAACGGGTAACGCTTAGTCTCTAAATTAGTCTACGACAAGTAGTGCCGCTGAACTTGACTAGGAGAAAGTATATGAGTGCAAATGCAAATTCATCCGAGAAACCAGCAGCCGGTTGGCGCTTAAAGTTAGGAGCTGCGCTCTTTGGGCTAAGCATTTTATTGCCGGTCGCGGGTGTGCCCCTGGTAACGGTGCTCGGCCTGTCGACGACACTGACTGCATCGGTATCCGGAGGCCTCCTGGTGGGGGCTGAGGTTCTCGGAGTCTGTGCCGTAGCAGTCATGGGAAAAAGTGGCTATGCCTACATTAAAAACCGTGTTTTGGGCTTTCTAAAGCAGTATGGCCCACCCCAGAAAGTCAGCCGCGGTCGTTACAACATCGGACTCGTGATCTTTTGCGTGCCGCTGCTGTTTGGCTGGTTGTCACTATATATATCCGAGTGGGTTCCCGGCTTGTTGAGTTATCCGCTCCCTTTTGCAATTGGCGGTGACGCCCTGATTTTGGCGAGTTTGTTTGTCCTCGGGGGAGACTTCTGGGACAAGATTCGTTCGCTATTCATTCATGACGCTGAGGTGCACTTTACCCAATACAAATAGAGATTAATTGAATTGAAGGCATCATTGACTCGCACTAATTACCTTATTTACCGAGTTACCGAAAGTGTGGTTCATGTGCCAAAAAACAACGCGACCAGGCAGCCGCTGCCCAACAGCAACAACTGGAAATGGAGCGCCGACGAGTGGAGGAAGAACGGCTAAGGCTGGAGCAGGAGCGACTTCGGTTGAAGCAGCAGGGCCAATGAAGTTAGACCTAATATGACCTGGTGGTCTGAAGATCAGCCAGGCCAGGCGCATGAAGGATAAAATGTTACGTACATGTTTGAAACCGTATGGTGCTTTAGAAATCTATTAATAATGTCTATGAGTTGTACCTCTCCCAAATAAAATCGTTGAATCAATATGAGAGGAGTGTCCATTGAAGAAGGAATTGAAAACAGTTTTAGTCTTGTTGTGTACTTTCGTTATGTTGGCGGGAGTGCAGGCGCAGGCTGCCCATGACCACTGGCAAAAACTGGCAGAGCTGCAATTCGCTGGTGGATACCCCACGGTAGAAAGTTCAGAGCGGTTGTTTGACGAGCTTGACTTTCAGCGAGCCGTGCAGGTCTACCTCTGGGCCATGCCGGCGATGAACATCGACGCCATGCGGCAAGGTTCGGAAGCCGCATTCGGCGCCGGTAACCATATCCTGCCCGTTTGGAAAGATCAGTTGAACAGCAAGACCAAGGTGACAACTCCTAATTCCGATGTTGTTTACGCCATGAGTTATCTTGATTTGAAGGCTGGGCCGGTCGTGGTCGAGGTGCCGGCAGGACTCCAGGGTATGTTCGACGATTTCTGGCATCGGCCTATCTGCGATGTCGGATTCGTGGGACCTGATAAGGGCAAGGGGGGCAGATATCTGCTTCTGCCGCCCGATTACAAGGGTCAAAAGCCGAAAGGATATTTCAGCTACCGCAGCCCCACCTATCGTTTGTTTCTTTTCTGGCGCGGTTTCCTCGTAGACGGCAAAACCGACGAGGCCGTAAAAACCATCGAAAAGACTGTCATCTATCCAATGGGCAAGAAGGCCAGTGCACCGGCCATGGTGTTCCCCAATGCGTCGGAAAAGCCTGCGAACATGCTGGTCACCCAGGACATCAGCTACTTCGAGAATCTGAAGCAATTCATCGACTACGAGCCGGTGGATCGCGAAGACTTTGCCATGCGGGGAATGATGGCGACCCTGGGTATGATCAAAGGCCAGCCGTTTGAACCCGATGCTCGAATGAAGACCATACTCAACCGGGCCGCCGGTGTGGCGTGGAAAATGGCCTCGGTGCAGCGCTACGAGCGGCGTATCCCCGGCACAAGGCGCTACGAAGACCGCCAGTACGATGAGGGCTTCATCGGCGGCAGCGAAGTGTTCGAAGGCGACACCTACCTGAACTTGGACTCGCGCACGGCGTTCTTCCGCTTCGCCTACTCCAGCAGCCCGGCCATGGTGGTGGACATGGTGGGCAAAGGCTCCAAATACCCGCTTACCTTCAAGGATGCCGACGGCAACTTCCTGATGGGCGGGAACAGCTACAAGATGCACCTGCCAAAGGGGATACCGGCGGAGAATTTCTGGGCCGTCACGCTTTACGCTGCGCCCACCACCGCGGGTGTGGATAAGCCGGGGCAGCCGATTCCTTCCATCAATTCCAATAAAAAACTGAAATATAACGAAGACGGTTCCATTGACCTCTACTTTGGCCCCAATCTGCCGCAAGGTGCGCCTGAGTCCAACTACATCGGAACCAACAAGGGAGAAGGATACTTCATGATTCTCCGGCTCTACAGTCCCGGCAAGGCTTATTTCGACAAGACCTGGAAGCCGGGGGATTTGGTCAAATTGAACTAAGGGCTGCAATGAAATAATCTAAGGAGGCCACACAATGTTAAAAGCACTGATCAAAGGTTTCTTTTTAGTTTGTGCGATCGTCATGCTGGTAGGGACGCAAGCGCAGGCTGAAACCTTAAAAAGCCCCATCGGTTTGCTTAGTTTCACCCAAGACTTTGCTAACGGCTATCCCACCGATGCGACCGTTAAAAAGCTCTATGATGCCCGTGATTTCCAGAGGGCTTGCCAAGCCTATCTTTGGTCGATCCCGATTGTCTCGATGGCGCAGTGGCAATACGCCTACACCAAGCAATTGGGTGCGGAGAACGGACAGACCGTGCTTACGGAAAGCTACGATGACAAAGTGGGCGACTTGACCTACAACGCGACGACGCCCTATGCGATTCCCTTCATTGATCTGGTGGACGGCCCCTGGGTGGTCGTGATGCCTGAAGGGGAGGTCCGCGGTGCCGCTCACGACATGTGGCAGATCGGTATCACCCAGATTACAGAACCGGGTAAATACCTGTTTGTGGGGCCGGGCCAGGATGTGCCCAGCGGGGCCAAGGCTGAGGGGTACCGAATATTCCAGTCCCCCACCATGACTGTGATGCTGGGAATCCGATTGATGTCGACGGATAAAGGTGTACGAATGAGCATTCTGAAGAAGATTGGTATCTATCCGTACGCGGAGCGAAAGGACCCCAAGCCACGAGGCTACATTATACCGAATGGAAAACCCTGGCTGGCGGCTCATCCGCGGGGCATGGAGTACTGGGAAAGGCTGGCCGATGTCCTGAATCGCGAACCGGTCGCAGAACGGGATCGCTTTTTCATGGCCATGCTCAGACCTCTGGGCATTGAGAAGGGCAAGCCCTTCAAACCCACCAAACGCCAGAAGCTGATCCTGACCCAAGCGACACTGGTGGGTGAGGCGATGGCTAAGGCCAACGATTTCGCCAAGCACATGGAAGAAGCGCATTACGTGGATGGTCTGCAGTGGCATTTTGCCACAGTGGCCAACCCGGACCAACGCGCCGAATATTACGACCAGCTTGATGAACGGGCTGCCTGGCTCTATGAAGCAGTCACCAACGACCCCGCCATGCACGGCCAGAAAACCGGCAAGGGTCAGGTTTACATGGGGACCTACAAGGACAAAGACGGCGACTGGCTCGACGGCAGCAGGAATTATGTCCTGCATGTTCCGCCGGATGTTCCGGCGGAAGCGTTTTGGTCGATCACCCTTTACGATGTGGATACGCGATGCCTCATCCGGAACGAGCAGAAGATTGCGGATCGATCGTCACGCATGGACCTGATTAAAAATACAGACGGTTCTGTAGATATCTATATGGGGCCGGATGCGCCCAAGGGCAAAGAAAAGAATTGGATTCCAACGGTGGCCGGCAAGGCCTGGTTCCCCTATTTCAGGCTCTATTCACCAAAGAAGGCATTTCTCGATAGGACATGGGTGCTGCCGGATATCGAAAAAGCCGGATAAATCTTTAAACTCTCCGACTGGGACAAGATTAGAGCAGAGTTCATCCACAACTTCAAAGTGCAGGTGGACGGTCAACCATGATCCAAACTTTTTAGAGATTTAAGAAAATGCAAGACACGCCGGAGGATAAAGCCCAAGTTCAGGCGTGAGTACCTGCAATCACATAGTAAAACGCTTATGGGAGGTTTAAAATGCATCGAACTGCCTTTTCGCTTCATCTATTTGCAGCATTGACACTATTTATGATCGTCGGTTGCGCCGCCACCCTGCCTACCGGCTTTGATCGACCCGAATCGTATGCTTTGACCGATACGGAGGATACCGATCTCGGTCGGGCACGCGCGGCGGAACAAGCCGCCCATCCGGGAAAATCCGGCTTCTATTTGTTGGATGACGGTCTGGATGCCTATGTGGCCCGGGCGGTTTTGGCCAATCGCGCCGAGCGCAGCATCGATGTTCAATATTACCTGTATCACGATGATTTGGTCGGCAAACTGTTTTCCCATCTGCTGCTCGAGGCAGCCGACCGCGGCGTGCGAGTGCGTCTGCTGATCGATGATATGGACTTTGAGGGCCGGGATCTGCAATTGGTTGCGATGGACAGTCACCCCAACATGAAGGTCCGCATATTCAACCCCTTCAGCCGCAGTGCCGGCCGAACCTCACAGTACGTGAGTCGAATGGGCGATGTCACCCGGCGCATGCACAACAAATCATTTACGGCGGACAACCAGCTGACCATTCTCGGCGGACGCAATATCGGCAATGAATACTTCGATGCCGATCCGGATTTGGCTTTTGCCGATCTGGATGTTCTGGTCATCGGGCCGGTTGCCCGGGAAGTTCCGGCTGTTTTCGATCGCTATTGGAACAATGAACTGGCCTATCCGGCTTCGGTGCTTCCCGTGGGAGAGCCGCCTACATCCGAGACGATTTCAGAATATAGAGTGCATTTAAACCAATTTGTAGCGGATCAGCGCGATTCCGAGTATCTTCGGGAACTGCGTAATTCCAATCTGGCAAATAAAATCAGAAACAAACAGGTTGAATTCAGATGGGGAGATGCGGAGGTCGTGTTCGATCAGCCGGAAAAGCTGCAGCATGATTTCGGCGAAACCGAATATTATCTCGAACCGATGCTCGCGCCCTATGTGGATGCGGTCGAAAAAGAGCTGATCATTTATTCGCCTTACTTTGTGCCGGGTAAACCGGGCACCGCTTTTCTGGTCGAACTGGCCCAAAAGGACGTTCGGGTGAAGATTCTGACCAACTCTCTGGCTTCCAACGACGTCGGCATCGTGCACGCCGGCTATCAAAAATATCGCAAAAAAATGCTGCGAGGCGGTGTCGAGCTTTATGAATTAAACAAAAAGTTGACCCGCAAAGAGCGCAAAGAAAAAAAAGGCCAGAGCGGTTCCTCCAAGGTCAGTCTGCATACCAAATCGTTTGTCTTTGACCGCCAACAGGTTTTCATCGGCTCCCTGAATCTAGATCCCCGCGGCACGGAGCACAACACTGAAATCGGTGTGGTTTTGGAAGTGTCTGAAATCGCAGAAGAGATGGCAGTGTGGTTTGATGAGAACATTGAGCGTATTTCTTTCCGCCTGGAGTTAAAAAAAGATCATGACGGGGTCGAGCGGTTATACTGGCACGGTTGGGAAGACGGCGAACCGGTAGTTTACTCCCGGGAACCTCACACCAGCTTTTGGCGCCGGCTTGGCATCAGTTTTATGAGTGTCCTGCCGATTGAGTCGCAATTATAATTTGAATGCCCCATTCCATAAAAGCCATTTCAAATAGGGCAAAGACTTTATTTTGAATCAAAAAGGAGGGCGACATGAAAAATTATATGAAAATGACGATGGTCCTGGTAGTCGCCTTTGTCATGTTGGGCGGAACGCAGATACAGGCAAAAGACGATATGTACCCCAACAAGGTTAAAACCCACATCGGCACGCTGACCTTTGACCACGGCATCCCAACCGAAGAGACTTCCGAAAAACTTTACTACGAGCTGGATTATCACAGGGCAGTGCAAGCCTATCTGTGGTCGCTGCCGATCGTGGGGCAGGCCCAATGGCGGCAGTCGTATCTCGATCTCTACGACATGAAGCCGAACCAAATCGTCTACTTGACTCAGTTCAATGATCGCTCGCTCATACTCACGGCCAACGAGTCAACTCCCTATCTGATCGGTTGGACAAACGTTAAGGAAAAGGCAGCGGTAGTGGAAATACCCGCCGCGGCGATGATCGGCTTGTGTATTGATTTCTGGCAGCGTGGTCTGGCGGATTTCGGCATGTTCGGTCCATTCTCGGGAAACGGTGGTACATGGGTGATTACCGGCCCAGAGACACCCGGGTCGGAAATACCATATATCGAAGGCGCCAAATATATCCGTTCCAATACCAACAACATCTGGTTCCTGCTCCGCCTGACCATGCCGCCGCAAGAGCGCGACCAGGTCATTCACCAAATCAAAATTTACTTCAGTGGCGAGACGCCCGCAGCGGCCAAAGTCATTTCTGTGGACAACAAGCCCGGCCGCAACTATCACCCGCGGGGCATGAATTACTGGCAAATGCTGCACGCCATTTTGCAGGAGGAGCCGGTGGAAGAGCGCGACCGCTTCTTTATGTATTTTCTCAAGGAGTTGGGCATCGAAAAAGGTAAGCCCTTTAATCCATCCAAGCCCCAGAAGGTAATTTTGGCCGATGCTGTGGTCGTCGGTGAAGCCATGGCCAAGAACATGGTCTTCCGCGAGCGTTTGCCTGGTGTGCTGCGCGATGACGGCTGGCGCCTGATATTGGGACGCGTTGAAGGTACGGAACCCGGTGATGCCATGGAGCACACCCAGAGAACCAGGTATTTTGATCGGTTCGATCCGCGTGCCCGCTATACTTATGAGGCCTGCACCACGTCCGAGCGGATGGTGTTCCCCAAGCCGGGTTTCGGTATGGGTTATGGCGGGATGTTCCTGGATACCAAGGGCCGCGCCCTGGCTGGCGACCGCTCCTACGTGATCGATGTGCCGTCGAACCCGCCGGTCAAGCTGTTCTGGGCGGTCACCATCTACGATGTGGACACCCGCGGCCTGATAACCAGCGACCAGCAGCGCGCGGAGCGCGGTTCGGCACATAAGGGAATCAAAACCAATCCGGACGGTTCGACCCCGGTGTTCATCGGTCCTGAGGCCCCAAAGGGTTGGGAGAACAACTGGATCAAGTCGGTTCCCGGCCGGGCCTGGTTCCCCTACTTCCGCTTCTACGGGCCGACTGAGCCGTTTTTTGATCAAAGCTGGAAGCTGCCCCAAATTAAAGAGATGGACTACAGTAAATACGGCAAGGATTAAGAGCTTAATTTGTTAAAAGGGAGATCGAACACTGATTTCGTGCGAAGCCGGGGCACAGCTCAATGGTCATCCATAACCGCTATTTTTTAAGGGATTCGAAAAATGCAAGACAAGCCGGAGGATAAAGCCAAGCGCAAGCGTGAGAACCTACAATTGCATAGACTTGAAAGGATGGTCGATGTCGTTTATGCCATTATTATTTGGCGCGCTTTTATCCTGCTTCCGCGGCCGACCGCCGAGCAATTGAGCTGGGATCATATCGGCGCTTTTCTAAGCGCCAACATTGGTGTTTTCCTGCTTGTCATCATAGCAATCGTCGTCACAATTATCTACTGGATACAAAATAACGTTTTATTCGGCAATCTGCAAACCACCGACAGCCGCCATACGATCCTGTCGATCCTGCAACTCTTCTTTTTGCTGATTTTTCTGGTATCCATGCGCCTCGGAATTGAATTAGGAGCCTCAACCGCAACCCGGGCGTTGGAAAGCATTGCCGCCGCACTGGTCGGCATCGCCGGCGGCTGGGGCTGGACATATGCCATCAAAAATCATCGTTTGTTATTGCCGGAAGTCACCGAGCAATATGCTTATCGATTAAGAGATCGTATTCTGGCGGAGCCGATCACCGCCATCATTACTATTCCGTTTGCATTTGCTGGACCGATCCTCTGGGAAGCCTCCTGGCTGAGCTATCTGCTGGTGGTGATTTTGGTAAGACGGCATCGGCGAAAGAAAATTGCCAAATGAATTTAACCATAAAGGAGGAGATGACCATGGCTGTTAATTCAATTCAAAGCAGACTTTTTAATTTTGTTCTGCGGAAACGATCTCTGATCCCATGCAGCCGAAGACTTATGAAAATCGGCGGATTTTTTAAGCCTGGTTCCGGCAGATATGCCCGTGCCATCTTCCCCGTGATTTTAATCATCCTGATCACTGCCGGCTGCGCCCAGTTTCAGCATAAAATGCCCGAGGCGCTGCCCTTCATGGACCGGTCTCAGACCAAAACCGAAGACGGGGTGCGGGTGACCGTAGCTGTTCCCAGCGCTGAGGAAAGCGAGCAAATTTTCGGTTTCCCGCTGGCCCGCCACAACATGCAGCCGGTGTGGCTGGAGATAGAAAATAACAGCGATCGCGCCTTTTTTCTCCACAACCTTGCCCTGGATCCGGATATTTATTCGTCCGGCGAAGTTGCCTGGAAGTTTCAATCCAGCCTCTACTCCAAGAATTCTCAAAAAAAGATTTACAAGTTGTTCCGCAATAACGAAATCGAATGGTATTTCAAACCCGGCACCACGACCGCGGGATTTGTCTATACCCACTTGAAAATGGGCACCAAAGCGGTATTGGTGAGACTTTTTACTGAAGGATGGGTCAAGGAGTTCGCCTTTTTTGTGGAGGTGCCCGGCCTCAAGGCCGATCATCATCAGTTCAATCCCCATACTTTTTACTCCGAAGAAGACTTCATCGACCTGGATGATGACGGTTTGCGCCAGGCGCTGGAAAACCTGCCGTGCTGCATGACCAACAAGGACGGTACCGGCAAAAGTGATCCGCTCAACATCGTTGTTACCGGCCCCAATGAAGAGATATTTGCGGCCTTCATCACCCGCAATTGGGATGAATCCGAGATCGTCTACCGCGCGTCTTTGGGCAAAACCATTGCGTCTTCTTTATTCGGCAGGCGTTACCGCTACTCTCCGATGAGCCCGCTGTACTTCTACGACAGACCCCAGGACGTCGGGCTGCAGAAAGCGCGCCAAACCGTGGACGAGCGCAATCACCTGCGCCTGTGGCTCAGTCCGATGCGTTATCAGGGCATGCCGGTCTATGTGGGGCAGATCAGCCGCGACATCGGTGTCAAATTAAGCTCCAAATCACCCACCCTGACCACCCATGAAATCGATCCGGATGTCGATGAAGCCCGGGATTATCTGTTGCTGGATTTGCTGGAGTCCCAGAAGGTGGCCAAGATCGGTTTCGTGGGAGGTGTCGGCAGCGCAACACCCGACAATCCGCGCTATAACCTGACGGATTCTCCCTACTGGACCGACGGCCTGCGGGTAGTATTCGTAATCAGCGAAGAGACGACTGCCCTAGATGAAGTCGAGATCTTTGACTGGAAGCGATTGTATCAAAAGTATGAATAGGAGGTGTCTGCCATGATATTCTATCCCTCATCTCATCGCATTCTGACAACGCTTTTTATAACAGTTATTCTCTTATTAATCATCCAAACATATTGTTTGGCAGCCAAAAAAAATAAGAACAAAGGGTATGTCATGACCGAGGTCGAGATGCAGTCCGAATTGATGAGTTATGCCGACCGTTTTGTGAGCATTATCACGCAAGCCATGGAAGATTTTGAAACGTTAAAGCCCAAACCCCAGGCGCGGCAAGTTATCTTAAGCGACCTGGTATATTCCATGTCATCGGTATATACGATCGCGGCCGAACCCAACCCCCAGGTGGGACTGCTGGACATGGTCGCGGTGACGACCCTGGGGCGTATCATCTATCAGGACAATATGAGCCGCAAATACGGCAAATCCACTGTTGTGATAGTCAGAGGCTTTCAGCAATTGGAAAAGGACGTCTGGCGCATGGCCGCCAAAGTGCTCACCAAAGGGCAGCAGGATGAATTGCGTCAATTGATCCTGTACTGGCGCAAAAACAACCCGCATAAGGTCGTCTATAACTACCTGCGATTCAGCGATTTTGCCGCCCAACGCCGCAACTCGACTCTCGTAAAAAAGGTCCAAGCCGGAGGATTGTTTAAAACGGTCAGGGAAGTGACCCAACAGGTGGAAGAAACCCGCATGCTGGCTGAACGGGGCATTTTTCTGGGAACCCGCCTGCCGCTATTGACGGGCAATTTTGCCGAAGTGTGGATGTCGCAACTGCTGGGCAGTCCGGAAACAAGCAAAATTCTAACCGATATTCACACTTTTTCGACCGTTTCGGAGCGTCTGGCATCCGTTGCCGAGGAAATGCCAGACAAGATAATGAAGGATGTCGTTAGGATACAAAAGCAGTCGGTCGACCAGGTCATGAGGAATATCAACCAATGGAGTGATGTCACACTGGACAAGGTCATGGCCGATGTCGCCATCGAGCGCGAGGCTTTTATCAATCAATTCATGGACCGCTTAATCGGCGAGCAGAAAAATGCGCTCGCGGCACTTATGTCGGAAGAGCAACGCGTAACCGATTTGGTCATCGAACTGCGCAAGACGATCGAGGGGAGCAATACCTTACTGCTGACCGTCAACACGCTTACCGAGAAATTTAAGATCGGCGAACCTTCTCCTGAACCCAAGGAGTCGAAACCCTTTGACATTAAGGAATACCAGGACACGATTGCTGAAGTGACGACACTGGTTGAATCAACCAATCAACTCGTCGGCACGATTGGTCTGGAAAAACTTTTGCCTGAGCTCGTCAAGGCCATCGATCAAGTGAGCAATGAAGGTGAGGAGATTATCGATCATTCTTTCCGGCAGGGAGTTCTGTTTATTCTTATCGCGATGGGGGCTTATGTTGTTGCCAGGCTGATTTATAATTTTTTGAATAATAAACTGATTAAACCACGGGCATAGATTCCCGCCAAATGCTCAAAGGTTCAGAGTTCAAGGTCCAGAGGCTGGGGTCTAATTTAGAGGTTATGGGTTCTAGATTCAGATCAGACTAAGGAATAGCTATGAAAATTAAAAAATTTCCCATTCGGCAGAATAAAAGAAAGGCCAAATCTCACTGCTTACTATGGATTGCGGCAGCGTTATTTTTGATCTCCGGCTGTGCCGCCCAGGGGGCCAAGCGTGTTCCCCGGGATCGTTTCGATTACAACGCTGCCATTGCTCAATCCACCAGAGAGCAAATGCTCCTGAATATTGTGCGCAGCCGGTACCTGGAGGTGCCGGTGTTTATGACTGTCAGTTCTGTGCTGACCCAATATGAATATGAGCGCAACGCGGGCATTGGCGCCATATTGGAATTTGGTGAACATACCACGGACAGAGGCACCGGTCAGGCCAATCTAAGGTTCTCAGAGCGACCGACCATTACTTACCTCCCGATCGAGGGCCAGGAGTTTTCGGCCCACCTGCTTTCGGACATCCCCTCTGGAATGTTCTTTGCCGCAGCTCAGGCAGGCTGGCCAATTGACGTCTTTATGCGCATTGGCATTCAACGGCTTGGAGCGATGGAAAACATGTCATTTGGCGAGCTGCCCGCTTCCGGCTATATTGATGTAAAAACACAGTTTGAAACTGACTTCAGTAAGCTCAAAGAATTTGAACGAATGGTTCAGTTAATTTTTATCCTCGGTGATCGGGAAGTTATCGAAGTTCAACAGGTTGAAGAAAATGGAAAAAATGTCAGCTATTTGATGTTCGCCGAGCAGGTGCCGGATGACTTGCGGTCCATGCTAAGCGAGTTAAGACAGATCATCGGGCTCAGCAACCGCAACCGGTTTCGCATAACAGACCGGGTCACCAATATAAGGGACGATGAGATTTCCATCCAAACACGCTCGGTTATGGCGATGATGGAATTTATGGCACGGGGTGTTGAAGTACCCCTTGAGCACCTCAAAGAGGGACGGGTCATCGACTACGGGCTGCAAAACAGTGAGGGTGAAGTGGCAAAGGGGCTGATTCCCTTCAGGATGCATTCAAGTGAAAATCGTCCGGAAAAGGTGTTTGCCGCTGTCCGTTTCAATGACTACTGGTACTACATTGATCATGCTGATATTACCAGCAAGCGTGCTTTAGGCCTGATTATCGTTCTGTTTCGGCTCCAGGCACCCACGCCCGCCGGCGCAGCACCTATTTTGTCACTCCCAACGGGGTAATCAGGATGAAAATGAAAATTAGAAAAGTATTGGGACTCGGTTCTCGAGAAAAGCTTATAATTCTTGGCCCGGCTCTAGGACTTGCGATCTTCGCCTTCGTTGTTGCCTTCTATTTTGTGGATCCGTTCCCGCCACGGCACCTCTCCCTCGGCTGTGGCCCGCTGGAAGGTGCCAATTATCAATTCGCGATGGCCTACCGGGAAATTCTGTCCAAGGAGGGTATTAGGCTGGATTTGAAAAACACGGCCGGCTCGGCGGAAAATCTTAAACTGCTGGCTTCGGAGACCGGCGGCGTCGACGTTGCGTTCGTTCAGGGCAGTATGAAAGCGTTGGCCCAGGACACTGATCTGGTATCACTAGGCAGCTTATTTTTCGAGCCATTGTGGATATTTCATCGTAACGACTTGGCGGTGCGTCGAATTCCGGATTTGAAGGGACTACGGCTTGCGGTCGGAAAAGAAGGCAGTGGTACGAAGATTTTGACGATGCGGTTGCTCGAACTAAACGGTGTCACTACACAAAATACTCAGATTCTTTCATACGGTTACCAAAAGGCCGCCGAGATGCTTTTAAACGCTGAGGTGGATGCTGCCTTTTTCGTTTCCACCCATCTTGCCTCCCACGTTGTTAATCTAATTGACTCAAAATCCGTCAAACTAATGGGAATTGAGCGGGCGGAGGCCTATGCACTGATTCATCATTACCTGTATGTTTTGAAAGTGCCTGAAGGTGTTATCGATTTCGAGGCCAACATCCCTGCCCGTGATCTTACCCTGGTAGCTCCGACCACCCAGCTTGTAGCCCGATCGGATCTGCATCCGGCCCTGGTCACTTTACTTTTGGAAGCAGCGCAAGAGGTTCATAAATACGGTGGGGATTTTGAACGCGAAGGAGAGTTTCCTACAGCGAAATATCTGGACTTTAAATTGAGCCCGGAGGCCGAGCGATTTTACAAATTCGGCCCGTCTTTCCTGCAACGCTATCTTCCCTTTTGGGTAGCCATCTTCGTCAGCCGCATGGTTGTGTTGTTCCTGCCGCTGGTTGCGGTGGTTTTCCCTTTATTTAAGCTCATGCCGCTAGTATATCGCTGGCGAAGGCGATCTAAAATATATCGCTGGTATTCGAATCTGCGGAATTTTGATCCCGAGAGGCATAAGGCTGAGTCCACCGAACGCCTGCAGGAGCATATGGTAGGACTCGAACAGATCGATGAAAAAGTCTCCCATCTTTCAGTGCCGCTGTCGTTTTCAGAAGAACTTTACCACCTGCGCATGCATATCGACCTGCTGAGAGGTAAGCTGAATCAAAGGATAGAAAACCTGGAAAATAGTTAAACCTTTTAAATTCGGCCTTAGCACCGGAATACAGGTCCAAGATCCACAACTTACCAAACTTTGAGGATTCAAAGATTGCAAAACAAAGCAGAGGACAAAACAAGCCAAAAGCGTGAGATCCTTCAACTCCATAGGCTGGAAAGGATGGCAGATGTTGTGTATGCCATCATTATCTGGCGCTGCTTCATGCTTCTTCCGCGGCCGACTGCCGAGCAATGGAACTGGGAATTTATCAGCACTTTTCTTAGAGACAATGTTGGCGCATTTATATCGGTCCTAATCGGAATCGTATTTACGATTATCTACTGGATACAGAGCAATATTTTGTTCGGTAAAGCGCCTATCCAGCGCTTCAGGTATTCGAGGGCCTTGCCCAGCGGATGGGACTGAAGCTCAATGGTGAAAAGACGCGTATAACAAAGCTGACCGAGGGTTTCGATTTTATCGGGTTTACCTTTGTAAAGCGTCGCAGTCCCAACACGGGCAAGAATGTAATCTACATTTTTCCCAGCAAAGCGTCACAGCGCAGCATTCGTCGTCGGATTAAGTACTTTACCAAACTGCGGGCTCCGGTTACGCCGGATAAATTTGTGGCCCAGATAAATGAAGCGGTGCGCGGGTGGGTCAACTACTATCGACACACCAATGCCAGCGCAGCATTCAGAGAGCTGCAGCGATTTATCAACATTCGTTTTCGACGTTACCTGACCTTTAAAAGCAAAGGCCGGGGGTTCGGATGGAAAAGATTTCCGAATAAGAAACTGTATGCCATGGGAATAATCTATATTGGCAGCGGACTTATCAGGTACGAGAAAACCCCTGCGCAAGCCTCGTGACGAAGACTGTCGGACCGCCGTACTCGGGAAAACTGAACGTACGGTGGGATGGGAAGGGAATGGCGAACCAACCATGAGAGGGCTAGTGAGGCACTGCAACCGGGAAACCTGCAGAAACAGATAGGCCCTGTCTAAAGTTACTGAGCCATTCCTTTACCCTAGATTGGGTTGTGCTCTGTCAGAGTATGGAAGAAGCAAAAGATGCTTTTTCACTGATCCAATCATGGATTGATGATAACGGACTTGAGTTGAGTGCCGAAAAGACCCATATTGGGAGTAGCCTTCAACCAGGTCATGGATTTGAATTTTTAGGGTATCGGTTTGAGGACGGTCGTCGCTATGTGCGATCGAAAAGTCTGAAGAAGTTTAAGGATAAAATCCGTCTAAAGACTCGTAGAACGCGAGGCGACAGCATCGAGCAAATCATATCCGATCTTAATCCGACCATTAAAGGTTGGTTTGGATACTTTAAACATGCGCATCACTTCACTTTTAATTCTCTTGACGGATTCATTCGTCGACGCCTAAGAGCGATACTGAGCAAACATCAAAAGCGGCCAGGATCTGGCAGAACTGGTAAAGACCATTGGCTGTGGCCAAATGCCTTTTTCGCTGAACGTGGGCTTTTCACCATGCGCGAAGCCCACATTTTAGCGCGCCAATCCCGATGAGGAAACCACCGACTGGAGAGCCGTGTGCGGGAGAACCGCATGCACGGTTCGGAGGGCGGGGAGAGGCGACCCTTCCCGACCCCTATCAACTTGCCATACTCTGCAATTCGACAACTATCGAAATTTATGAAGATAGGTTTCTGATATCAAACTGTTTTTATGGTTGTCTATTCCCGTGATAGATAGCAGTTTAACGCCGGCAATAAGTGGCGAGCTGGTCCAACCCTGGAGCTATCATACGGATTCCCGGCGATAATTAGCCGATGCCCCTCTAAACAGCGAGATATAGCCCGTCCATCATCATGCCTTTTCGGACTTTTTCTGCATTGGATGAAAAGCTAAAACAAAATTGGTTCTATATGCAATAAGACTTCCTGGAGTAAAACTTGGGGGCACTTGCTAATGAAAACTGCTTTCCGTGCCCTGTGATCAAGAGACCGTAATTGATCCGACATTATTACTCCCGTTACTTTCTCGGTTTCTGGGATAGGTACATAAAATGGATTTCTGCGCTTGGTGGTGCTTATAGGACAAACAAATGCAAACCCCATTTTTTTGTTAAAAGATGTGTGGCTTAAAACAAGGGCGGGTCTACTTCCCATTTGTTCATGGCCAGCTTGTGGATCAAAATTGAGCCGAATAAAATCTCCCCGTTTAGGTATATATTCTACCAAATTTCGTCTCCTTCAGGTTTGCCCCACGATATTTCTGTGCCAGGATCTTCTACTTTGGATAACAACTCTTCAAGGGCATATTTCTTGACTGGACGAACAGGTTTTAAAATCAATTTGCCATTTTCAATAGCGCAACTTACTTTGTCTTTTGGTCTCAAGCGAAGAATTTCTGATACATACTTGGGAAGTCTTATACCAAGAGAATTACCCCATTTTCCAATTTGCAGCTCAATATCCTTTTGCATAGTAAAGCCTCCAATAATATTTGATATACAACGTATATCCCAAAAAGCTGAGTGTCAACTCTATATTTTTAATTTTCAACCTCCACAATCATCTCGATTTCTACCGCGATGTTTGACGGCAGGGCGTTGGTTCCGATCGCGGAACGGGCGTGCTTGCCTTTATCGTCGAAGACCTTGACCAGTAAATCCGAGGCACCGTTGATGACCTTGGGCTGATCGGCAAATTCGGGAGGGCAGTTGACAAGCCCCAACAATTTGACCACGCGTTTAACCTTGTCCAGATCTCCGATCTCTGCTTTCAGCGACCCCAGCAGTCCGATGGCGATCCGGCGGGCCGCCTGATATCCCTGCTCAGCTGTCAAAACCGCACCGATCTTGCCGGTGATCAGGGCACCCGCTTCATCCTTAGGCCCGTGGCCGGAAAGAAAAATCAGGTTGCCGCTGCGTACGGCAGGCACATAGTTGGCTACCGGAGTTGCGGCCGCCGGAAGTTCGATTCCCATGTCTTTTAGCCTGTTTTCAATTTGCATTTTGCAGCTCCTTTCTATTAGACAAATTTAATCCACAGATTTCGCAAATTACACATATTATAATGAGTGTGAGGAAGAGAAAGAGATTGCGAAAGCTGCCGGGTTTAATTCCCCGCAGCTTGCTTGGTTAGGATTGAATTAATCCTTCATCGACACCCCGAGGCTTGCCGCGGGGAATTTCATTTCGCGATTATAGCATGAAAATCAACTCGAAGTTAGGATAATATACCCCTTATTTGCATAATCAACAAGGTAAGGGAAAGTTAAGAGGCTGTGATTGTGGCCATTATTATAGCAAACGCTACGATCGGGAATTGCCGGTTGCGTGTTTGACGGAAAGAAAGAATACGTAAAAAAAGCCTAAAGCATAAATCAACAAAAAAGGGCTTACCAAATATTTGCTGAAAAAGAGAAACATGAAAAGCCCGGCCAGTGAATAAACACCCAGAAAAAATTCAAGCACGCTTGTCGAATTCAACGGGATGGAGTACTGCTTTCCGATCCAGCGGTCGGTCCGTTTTTTTACCCCGTATTTGGGTGTGCGGATGAAACCGCTCTCTATGTTCAACAGCGCTTCCAGGACGGCTTTGGTGTTGTTGACCGCGACTCCGGTTCCCAGACAAACCAGAAACGGGAGGTATTTAATCCGGCTTTTCCAGTCCGGATAAAGAATACGTTGCGAAAAAAGATACAATGATGAAGGGCCAAAGGTGGTCAGGCACAGGACGGTAAAAATAATTGCCGGATAGGTCAGGGTGTTAAAAAACCATTGCGAATACAGCAGTGGAATGGATGTCAACACCACCAGCAGCATCATGGGGTGGACCATGTAGTGGGTTAGGTGTAAAAATGCCTGGATTTTGATCAAAAGTGAAATATCCGCCCGCCACAGCCCTCCCAGATTTTTTTTGGCTGTCTGAATCGACCCCTTGGCCCAGCGATGCTGCTGCGATTTGAAGGCATTAATGGTGACCGGGATCTCAGCCGGGCAAACCACCTCGGAAACAAAACTTAATTTCCAGCCCCTCAGTTGAGCCCGATAGCTCAAATCCAGGTCTTCAGTCAGTGTGTCGGCCTGCCAGCCCCCGGCCTCTTCAATGGCATTTTTGCGCCAGATTCCGGCAGTGCCGTTAAAGTTCATAAACAGGCCGCTAAAGGATCGTGAGGCCTGTTCGACACCAAAATGTCCGTCGATTCCGATGGATTGGGCCTGGGTCAGCATAGAGTAATCATGATTGATGTGGCCCCAGCGGGTCTGCAGCATCCCGATTTTTCGGTCCGCGAAATATGGCACTGTTTCTTTCAAAAAGTTCGGCTGGGGGATAAAGTCTGCATCAAATATGCCGATGAGCTCACCTTTGGCAGCAGCAAGGCCTTCTTGCAGAGCACCGGCTTTAAAGCCGGTACGGTTCTGCCGGTGAATAAAAACGATATCGACGCCCCGGGATCTCATCTTCTCAACGGTCGATTTTGCGATATGGATCGTATCGTCGGTGGAATCATCGAGAACCTGAATTTCAAGCAGGCTGCCCGGATAATCCAAGCAGCATACCGAACCAATCAGGCGCTCCACGACATAGCGCTCATTGAAAATCGGCAACTGGATGGTGACATGGGGCCAATCTTTTAGATCGGTGTTTTTCTCAAATTGATCTTTGAATTTTTTATGGCGCCTGATATCCCCGGGTCGATTTAACCGATACAAGACCATTAGCAAATAGCAGTTCACGCCATAGGTTAACAGGCATAGGAGTGCGAACAGATATATCGCCAACCAGATGTACTCTATAAATGCCACCATGATATGAAACCCTGGAATAGTTTATAATCAGCATGCAACATCAGGGTGAAATAAACTTCATTTTGGTTTTAGTCTCAATGGGCTTTAAAAACATACACCCGCCCGTTTTTTGGTTAGTGATTTAAAATGAAAATGGATTTGAAATCGGTTCCCCTGTAGAACTCGAATATGTTAAGGATTGCGAACTCAATGACTTGAACAATACTACTGGTCTTTTGGCACGTCTTCTGCGTTACGTCAAAGTCCACATACGAAAAGTATGCGATCTTCAACGTGCCTTGAATACAAACCAAAATCCGTCGCAATATCTGTTCAAATTGTTTCGTCCCCAATCCTAAGCACGAATATAATCAAATGCAATTGGAAGTGGCCGAGCGTGTGTTGCTCGGCAGGGGGATAGTATTTCGATTTTTTACAATCAACCCGGCCAAATCTAATATATGCGGACGATCTTGGTTTTTGATGTTTTAAACACAACTCGGATGGATTTTAAGGATTTCGGATTCTTCTTAAGGGACTGCCGAGATTAAAATCAGGCAAAAAGGCGTTGGCGGTTAAAAAAAGAGGTAATGGTGTTCGGTGGACCTGCATAATACAGAACACCGAACACCATGCTGATGGTTATGCTTGCGGTGGGCTATTCCCCGCCACCGTACTTAAATGAGAGGTTGACCCGGGTTCGAAAGGCTGTCACCTTGCCGTTTTCAACTTTCATGTCAAGCTTGGAAACCTCTGCAACTCTCAGGTCTCTAAGGGTTTGACCGGCTCGTTCAACAGCATTTTTGGCAGCGTCTTCCCAGGAAGTTTCGCTGCTCCCCACCAACTCGATCACCTTGTATACACTGTCAGACATTTCTTCCTCCTTTCTTGCGTGTTAGTATAACAACACAATTAGGGTTCCATTTTAGGCACAGGGCGATTGCTGATTTACCGCCCGTTGCCGCCTCGACATCAACTATGGATTTGACGAATCTCTAAATCCTCCCCAGGCACGCTACCATCTCCAAGGAGGCTTTAATGCGGTACATCCAAAGAGCCTTTTGTCATCTTTTCCCCCGCGATGTCTTCTGTATTATGGGTTTGCAGAACATTTGTGGCCGAAGAAGAATTATAGAACAGGAATATGCAACGGCCTGTTAATAGGAGAGCGACTTGCTCAATACGAATCTAGCCGCTCGAATGCGATAAGAAGAATGACGAAAATGAGATTGCGGCCTAGCCGAAAGAGATCCGAAGCAATCAGAAGATATTGAGCATATTAAGTACACTAAACAAAGAAGTTGCTAAAGTCAAGGTTGAAAATTCGACCAAATTTAATCCTTGATTATGGGCTGAAACATTTGTATAAATTTCAGTTTCGGTAATCAGAGAACAATTTAATGCCCTGGACTCGATATTTTTCAGGCGGATTAATTATGAAAGGCAGAAGTGGATGAAACTTGAGACGTCTTTAAGCAGGCCGGCAGCGGATCTTTCTATTAATATTGAGAATATCTGTAACTTAATCGCGCAGACCCAATTATCCAGCGGTGAGATCCCATGGAGTGAAGGGCAAAAAACAGATCCCTGGGATCATGTTGAAGCCGCGATGGGGCTGAGCATCGGCGGCTACTGGAATCAGGCAAAACAGGCCTTTGAATGGTTGGCGCGCATGCAGCACAAAGACGGCAGCTGGTATTCGGCTTATATGCAGGGCGTGCCCGAGGATAAAACCCGGGACGCCAATATGTCCTCCTACATTGCCGTGGGGCTGTTTCACCACTACCTCATCAGCGGCGATCGCGCTTTTCTCGACCGGATGTGGCCAACCATCTCCGCTGCCATCGATTTTGCCCTGGGTCTCCAAACACCCAATGGCGAGATCCACTGGGCGATCAGCCCGGAAGGCGAAGTTGATCCGATGGCATTGTTGACCGGGTCTAGCTCGATTTTCATGAGCCTGAAATGCGCTCTGGCGATAGCCAACGTACTCGGTCAGCGGGTGCCCCGGTGGCATGATGGCCTGCTCAAACTTGGCAATGCCATCAAACATAAACCGCATTTGTTTAATATGACCAAATCCCGCTATTCGATGTACTGGTTTTATCCGATACTGGCCGGTGTTCTAACCGGAGCTGACGCTCAAAAGCGAATCGATAAATACTGGAAAAAATATATGATTGAGGAACGTGGCGTTTTGTGCGTTTCCGATGAGCCCTGGGTGACCATTGCCGAAACTTCAGAACTGGTCATTGCCCTGGCAGCCATGGGAAATCACAAACTGGCCGAAATCGTATTTAGCTGGATTGTCGACCGGCGGTATGATGATGGATCCTACTGGTGTGGTTTTACCTGCCCTGACATAATTATCTGGCCTGAAGAGAAAATTACCTGGACCAATGCCGTAGCCCTTATGGCGGCCGATGCCATATACAACCTGACGCCGGCCGGGCAGCTTTTCAACCATGAATTCTGGGAGGATATCGGTTTTTGAGAAGAGACCACCGTCCCTACTACATCAAAAAAGCTTACCAGAAATTCGAGGAGTTTTACGTTAATCACTTTCTGCGCCCCCAGTTGGAATCCCTGGGTGAGGGCTTTACCTTTATGCGTCCCTGGCGTGTTGAGATTTTCGGTGCTCCCATCAAACTGGGTGATTTCGTCAATGTGGTGGCATCCACCGACAAATCGGTCAGGCTGGCTATCTGGGCGGAACAGCCGGACAAGGGACGCATACAAATCGGCAACTACTGTTTAATCTGTCCGGGGGTAAGAATTGGTTCGGCTCATGAAATTGTTGTCGGTGACAATTGTATGATTGCCAACAATGCATACGTCACCGACTCTGATTGGCACGATATTTACAACCGGATTTCCATCGGGAAAACCGCCCCCGTCAGTATTGAAAATAATGTTTGGATCGGCGACAGCGCCATTGTCTGCAAGGGGGTTACCATCGGAGAAAACAGTATCATCGGCGCCGGCGCCGTGGTGGTGGACAACATTCCGGCCAATTGCGTTGCAGCCGGCAATCCGGCCAGGATTGTAAAGCAGCTTGACGTCGGTGAAAAATTCACGACGAGGGCTCAATTTTTTTCTGAACCGGAAAAGCTGTTGCGGGGATTTGATCAAACCGACAAAGCGCTTTTACGTGAAAATTCGTTTTTTCACTGGCTGAGATACCTGCTGTTTCCGTCGAAAACGGATTAGACGGCAGAAAATGGAAGTCGGAAGTGGGAATGGGGAAGTCGGAAGGGCAGGGGGGGGCAAAGAGCATAGCGCAAAGCGCAATAAAAGATGACAGAGGGCAGAGGACGGATAACAGAAGACGGATGGCAGAGGACGGATAAAGGAAGGCAGATGTCAGAGGTCCGATGACAGAAGGCGGATAGGAGCTGTCAGGTTTCGGATTTCAGGTGCCCCACTTCACTTTCCAGGATACTGAGGGCAGGCAGATTTCAGGTGACAGATAAAATACCCTGACCTATACTTGAGTAGACAGAATTGGGAAGTAAGTTAAAACGTCAATTGGCAATATGATTTCATATATTTTTTGGAGTATCTCAAAGTTTGTATACGTTGGAGACCCGCAGTTTTGAAGGTTTCTCTCCGTTGCAGATAGACGGTGGGATATGATTCCAAGTGATTCGCAAATTAACTCTACAATTTGGGACAAACTTATTTGTTGTTTAAGAGTTTGTCTGATAACCCGAACGGTTTTTAAGCCGAATTTCGGCTGAACAGAAATTAATTAATGAATTAATCATTAATTGTGTGCAGGAGTAAAAGAAAAAGATCACAGTAGATAAAA
>Ga0056115_1000241_pt1 | contig 26197 bp, 23 predicted proteins | sample WorMetOlspDAHAB1_FD_77007 | JGI IMG/M metagenome (GOLD analysis project Ga0056115, IMG submission 77007) | Marine gutless worms symbiont microbial communities from Max Planck institute for Marine Microbiology, Germany - Olavius sp. DAHAB.1 ...
GCGCTTTAAAGCGCGAGAGCTCGATCGGGATGCCCAGCGCGACGAACCCGCCGACGCCCGCGGCGACAAGGAAAACAAGGGCGACAACCGTCAGTCCGGCCCATCGCAGAAACTTCCACATGGTCACGTCCACTCCTGCCTGTCGCACCGACCCCGCGGCCGCCGTCTCAGCCGTCTTGCCCCTGCCGGTACGCGAAGGACTGATCGTAGCGGCTCTGTATGTAATCGCCAGCGCGAACCGGCGGGTAGTGTGCCTCTTCGCCCGGCATGACCACAGGCACAACCTCGGTCGCCCAGTCGGGATCGACGAAGACGGCAAGGGAATACCGCTCCTGTCCCGATGCGTTCACCACCCGGTGCGGCGTCGATGCGAAACGGTCGTTGGTCCAGCGCGCAAGAAGATCGCCCACATTCACCACCAGGGTTCCTTCGATCGGGTGCGCCGTCAGCCAGCGCCCGTCCCGGCCCTGGACCTGCAACCCGCCGACCGCGTCCTGATAAAGCAGCGTCAGGCAGCCATAATCGGTGTGCGGCCCGACGCCGAACCGCGCGGCGCCCAGATCGGGCGGCTGCGGCGGATAATAGATGACGGCCCCGCGCGAAATCGGCTTTGAAAAGTTGCGCGCGAACCGGTCGGGCCCGACGCCCAGGCCGACCGCAAAGGCGCGCAGGAGGCGGCGGCCGCAGGCATTGGCCTGATCGAAATAGCGGTTGTAGACGTCCGCCATGCCCGCCGGCGACCGGGGCCAGTTGTTCGGCCCGACCATTGGAATGCCCGCGACATGATCCGGATCGTCGGGCGGGACCTCCAGGCCCCAGACGAAACTCTCCTTCAAATCCGGATGCGTCTCGCCGGGCATCGTTGCCTGGCCGATGCCAAGGAAGCCCCGATGCAGGCGGTTGATCGCAGCGCTCCGCTTGTTCTCCGGCGTGTCGGCAAAGAAAGCGCGCGCGAGGTCAAGCACGGCGTCAATCAGGTCCTGTGCAATCCCGTGGTTGCGGATATAGAAGAACCCGGCCTGTTCGGCCGCGGCGCGCATCTGCGCCGCCACCTCGGCCAGGCCGCGGTCGTCTTCGGCAGAAAGCGCGCCCACGTCGATCACGGGAATCTCGCTGGCCGCAATCTGATCGGCGGTGGCGTAGGGCATGGCGGCGATTCCTCCGGACAGGTGGGTCCGTTCAACCGGTGCGGGCGGACGGATCGTCTTCCTCGCGGTAGTATCCGATCACGTCGCCGTCGGTCGTCACACCCAGCCCGTTTAGCAGGCGGTTTGAGTAATTGAAGTAGGAGACAACCTGGTTCACTTCCAGGATCTCGCCGTCGTCGCAGCCGGCCTGTTTCAGCGTATCGAAGTCCGCCTTCTCCATGGCGCCCACCGCAGCGGTCAGTTTGCGGGCGTACCGCAACAGGGCCAGTTCCTTGCCGTCGAATGCGCGTTCCGGCGTATCCGCCTTCAATGCGGCCTCGATTGCATCCGCCCGCGGCTTGTCCTTCAGCAATCGTCGCGCGTTGGTGAAATGATGCAGCAGGCTGTAGGCGCAGTCGTTGGTCATGCTGACATAGGCCGCAACCGTCTCCAGGAACCACAGCGGCAGCACCGTGTCGGCGTGGTGCAGCACGCTTTTGTAGAGCGCCAGATGCCCGGCCATGGTGTGCGGCCGCAAGGAATGGGCGCGCATGACATTGTCCACGGTGCCGTGCGGCGTCCTGACCTGATCGTACAGCGCCTTCAAATCGCCCCTGGCCTCGCCGTCGTCGATCATCTTTATCCAGGCGGCTGCCATCGCCGTCTCCTTCCCGCTGTTGCGCCCGATCAGTCCAGCGGCACTGGCCGCGGCGGACGCATGAACACCCGATGCACCATCGGCTCGAACTCGCTCAACCGGGCATTCTCGATCGCAGGATCGATGGTGTTCTGGTCGTATTTGGCGACGAATTGTGCGGTCCACGCGAAATGCGGGTGGCCGCGCCAGCGTTCGCGTTCGTTCGGGTCGATACCGTCATATTCGCTGATATGGACCTGCTGAAAGATCGCGTGGCGCTCCAGCATCCAGCGGTTCTTTTCCGAGACATAGGGCGCCAGCATCGCAGCGGCGAAGGCGCCGTGGCTTTCTGGGCAAACGATGAAGCCGATGTCATGGAACAGGCCGCAAACCACGGTTTCTTCGTCGAATCCGTCGCGCCAAAGGCAGGTTGCGGTCTGCAGGCAGTGTTCGTAATTGTTGATTAGATAGCCGAAGCTGGCGTCGTCGCGCGACGCCTCCAACAGTGCAAGGGCTTGCCGGGCCTTTTCCTTCTTCAGGTATTGGTCACGCTGCCGGTTCAGGCACGCCCAGTCGTCGCCGCGAAAATCGTCCAACGCGGTTTTCTCCACATAGCGCCATGCGGGATCCAACAAGGCGCTGCGCCTGCCGCCGCCCGGGTCGTCCGCCATCCGGTTCTCCTACTCGTCCAGAAACTTCACGTAATCCTCGGCCAACGCGGCCACCGCCGCGTCCAACAACGCCTTGCCATGCTGCGCCCGCGCCAGGCCGGGGTCGGATCCGACCCGGCCGTCTGGGAAACTGGCACGGTGGGCGCGGGCGTCAAGGTGATTGTCGCCGCCATGATTGGCAAGGGTCTCTGCCGACAGGACAGGGGCCGGCCCGTCAGTCGATTGTTTCGCATTGCCCGCGAGGACCGCCCGGGTGATCGAAATCTCGCTGGGCGTGGCATGCAGCCCCTCGTGCTCGGCGAACAGCTCCTGCCGGAACCGAAGCGCCGCGTCCCGCCGGCCGAGGCTGCGATCCGCATGCAGGTCCTGAAACGCCGCCTGCAGCGGAGCCAGGTTCGCGCCGTGGGCATTCAGCCAATAGAAATGGGTGAAACCCTGGGCGGCGAGCGATTCGACGATGTCGCCGACCAGCGCCATGACGGTCCGCGCCCGCACCGAGATGGTGCCGGGAAATCCCAGATTGAACTGGGCCTGGGTGAAGGCCAGCGCCGGCGCGACCAGGGCGCCGGTCCGGTCGCCGACCGCCCGGGCGATCGTCTCCGCACAGATCGTATCGGTGCCGATCGGGCCGTCGGGACCGTGCTGTTCCGTCGACCCGATCGGCAGAACGATGCCGCGCGCGCGTTCCAGGTAGGCCTCGACCTCCCGCCAGGTCAGATCATGCAGCAACACGGCGCCGTCCCGGCGGGCAACCTGGGCGGCGATCGGCTAGTCCATATACGCTTCGCTGATCTTCCACTTTGCGCTCAGGTCCCGGAAGAAACCCCGGAACTTCTTCGACTTGATCCAGGTGTTGACGTAATTGATCCAGATCTGGTCGTCCTGGGGCAGGACCATGGCGATCGGCGTGCGCAGCCGGCCCTCTTTGACCGGAACGATCGCCATCTGCGGGTATTGTGCGACCAGCATCGATGCCTCGACGTTGGACGTGATGTGCGCATCGGCACGGCCGGCCAGGACCTCCTGGAAGTCGCGCGCCGGCTGTTCGATGATCGCGTGTTTTGCGTTGGGGAAGAACTGCTTCACCTGCTGTTCCTGGGTCGTGCCCAGGGTCGCGGCGACCACCACGTCGGGCTTGTTGATGTCCTCCCAGGTCTTGAACCGGTCAATCTTGTCAGCCAGCGTCAGCGGAACCGTGGCGACCTCCAGATAGGAATCCGAGTATCCTACGACCTTGGCCCGGGCCGGCGTTACCGACAGGCTTCCGGTGATGTCGTACTTGTCCGCCAGAATGCCGGCGATGATCGTTTTGTAGTCGGTGGCGACGTATTCCAGCTTGACGCCGAGGTCCTTGGCCAGCTCTTCGAAGAAATCGGCATCGAATCCCTTGTAGCCGCCGCTGGCGGGATCGCGCACGGACATCGGGTTCCAGGCGCCCGTGATGCCGGCTCGCAGCACGCCGGAATCCAGGATGCGCTTCAGCCTGGAGTCCTGCGCCTCGGCAATCGCGGCGGTCAGCGCAAGCGCGACCAGCGCAACTATCAGTCCTGCCTTTCTCATGTGACTTCCCCTGTTTTCGTCGGTGGTTTCTTGGTTTTCGGACCTCGCCGCACTTGCGACCGCGCCAAACCTTGATGATGATTGGACGGGGGGCTCAAGTCCAGAGCGCAGATGACCGGCCGCCTGCGGCCCTGCGGGCGCCGTCTGGAATGCCCGGGCACGTATGGAGGTTAGACGTCATGAACCGACCGGATCCCTCCCTGATCATTGCCATGCGCGGCGTTTCCAAGTGGTACGGCGATTTCCAGGTGCTGAAGGACATCGACCTGGAAATCGCCCAGGGCGAGCGGGTCGTGGTGTGCGGTCCCTCCGGGTCGGGCAAATCCACCATGATCCGGTGCCTCAACCGGCTGGAAGCCCATCAGGAAGGGAAGATCTTCGTCGACGGCATCGAACTGACGGACGACGTCAAGAACGTCGCCGCCATTCGCCGGGAGGTCGGCATGGTATTCCAGCAGTTCAATCTCTTTCCGCACCTGACCGTGCTGCAGAACCTGACGCTGGGGCCCATGCGGGCGCGGCGAATCCCCGCCAAAGAGGCCGAAGAGCGGGCGCACACCTACCTGGAGCGCGTGCACATCGCCGACCAGGCCGGCAAGTATCCCAGTCAACTGTCCGGCGGGCAGCAGCAACGGGTCGCCATTGCCCGCAGCCTGTGCATGGAACCGAAGATCATGCTGTTCGACGAACCGACGTCGGCGCTGGATCCGGAAATGATCGCCGAAGTCCTGGACACGATGATCGAACTGGCCGAGTCCGGCATGACCATGGTCTGCGTTACCCACGAGATGGGGTTCGCGCGCACCGTCGCGCACAAGATGGTGTTCATGGATCACGGCGAGATCGTGGAGACCGGCACGCCGCAGGCGTTCTTCCAGGAAACCCGGAACGAACGAACGCAGCGGTTTCTGAAACAGATCCTGCACCACTGAAGGAGGCAACCGCGATGCCAACCGGGCGGACGTTTATTCGAACCGCTGCCCTTGCGGGCTGCGCCGTAGCGCTCAGCGGATGCGGCGCGCAATGGGGCTGGTACGTGGTTTCGCCCACGACCGAGGCCGGACGCAACAACCTGAAATTCCTGGTCTCTGGCATGGGCCACACTGTCGGTGTCTCGCTGTTGGCCATTGCGATTTCGGTCATCATCGGGTTGCTGGTTGCCCTGCCGGGCATCTCCGCCAACCGCTATCTGCGCGGCTTCAACCGGGTCTATGTCGAGTTCTTTCGCGCCGTGCCGATGTTGGTGATGATCCTGTGGGTCTATTACGGCCTGCCCGTCGTGCTTGGGATCTCGCTGAACGCCTTCTGGGCCGGCGTGATCGCGCTGGCTTTGGCGGACAGCGCATTCGAAGCGGAGATCTTTCGCGGCGGCATCCAGTCCGTCGCCCGAGGCCAGGTCGAGGCAGCCGACTCCATCGGCCTCAGCTACATCGACAAGATGCGCTATGTGATCCTTCCGCAGGCGATCCGGCGGGTCCTGCCGCCGCTGGGCAACCAGCTGGTTTATATGCTGAAAATGTCGTCCCTGTTGTCGGTGATCGGCTACATGGAGCTCACCCGCAGGGCCAACGAACTGGTTGTCTCCGAATTCAGGCCGTTGGAGGTTTACAGCCTGCTGGTGCTGGAATACCTGGCATTGATCCTGGTCGCCTCGGCCCTGGTCCGGCGCCTGGAAAAGGCCATGCGGTCGGACGAGCGCTTCGGCTGAGACCGCCGCGGCGCGGCCGCTAGCCCTTTATCTGCGCCTTCGCCCAGCTGTCCCGCAAGGGCACGGTCCGGTTGAAGACCGGCCGGCCGGGCGCGGAGTCCGGATCGAGGCAGAAGTATCCCTGGCGCTCGAACTGAACAGCCTGCCCGACGGGCGCATCCGCCAGGGCCGGCTCCACCATGCAGCCGGAGAGCACTTCGACCGACTGCGGGTTGAGATCGGCCAGATAGTCGCCGTCCGCCCCCGGGTCCGAACGCGCGAACAGATGATCGTAAAGCCTGACCTCCGCGGCGACCGCCTGGGCGGCGGAGACCCAATGGATGGTTCCCTTGACCTTGCGCCCGTCCGGCGAATTACCGCCGCGGGTTGCCGGATCGTAGGTGCATCGCAGTTCGACGACCTCGCCGGATGCGTCCTTCACCACGTCGCGGCAGGTGATGAAGTAGGCGAAGCGCAGCCGCACCTCGCGGCCCGGCGCAAGACGGAAGAACTTGTTTGGCGGTTCCTCCATGAAATCATCGCATTCGATGTAGAGCTCGCGCGAGAACGGGACGGTGCGCTGGCCCGCGCCTTCGTCCTTTGGATTATTGACGGCTTCCAGGGATTCGACCTGGTCCTCGGGATAGTTCTCGATCACGACTTTCAGCGGACGCAGCACCGCGAGCCGGCGCTCCGCCTCCTGGTTCAACAGTTCGCGCACGCAGTGGTCCAACAGGCCCATCTCCACCACGCTGTCGGATTTCGTGACCCCGATCCGACCGGCAAAATCGCGGATTGCGGCCGGCGGCATCCCGCGGCGGCGCATGCCCGACAGTGTCGGCATCCTGGGGTCGTCCCACCCGGCGACATGACCATCCTGCACCAACTGGATCAAGCGGCGCTTTGACAGAACGGTATGTGTCAGGTTGAGCCGCGCAAATTCGTACTGTCTCGGCCTCGAAGGCACCGGCAGATTCTCGATCAGCCAGTCGTAGAGCGGCCGATGATCCTCGAACTCCAAGGTGCACAAAGAATGCGTAATGTGCTCGATCGCGTCCGACTGGCCGTGGGCAAAATCATAGGTGGGATAGATGCACCACGCATCGCCGGTTCGGGGATGATGCGCCCTGAGAATCCGGTACAGCACCGGATCGCGCAGGTTGATGTTGCCGGACGCCATGTCGATCTTTGCCCGCAAGACCCGGGCCCCGTCCTCGAACGCACCGGCCCGCATTTGCCGGAATAGATCGAGGTTCTCCTCCGCGCTCCGGTCGCGATAAGGGCTGTTCCGGCCGGGCTCGGTCAGGGTTCCACGATGTTCCCGGATCTCGTCGGCCGAAAGGTCGTCCACGTAGGCCTTGCCGTTGCCGATCAGGCCCTCGGCCCACTGGTAAAGCTGCTCGAAATAGTCGGACGCAAAATACCGATGCTCGCCCCAATCGAATCCCAGCCAGCGCAGATCCGCTTCGATCGCCTCGATAAAGGCAAGCTCTTCCTTGACGGGATTGGTGTCGTCGAAACGCAGGTGGCAGCGGCCGCCGAATTCTGCGGCCACCCCGAAATTCAGGCAGATCGATTTGGCGTGCCCGACATGCAGATAACCGTTTGGTTCCGGCGGGAACCGGGTAACCAGCGTATCCGTTCGACCGGCAGCCAGGTCTTCGCGAATCACGTCGCGAATGAAATCACGCCCCTGTTGCTCGCTTGCCGCCTCAGCCTCGCGCATGCCCGTCCCGTCCTGACAGAATGAGTTTTTCGCCCGTCGCGTGGCGCTTTGTCTGCCAGAAAACCGGCTGGCCGCCAAGAGGCACGGGGCTGGATCAGTGGAATCGGTCCGTTGAATGGGCGAGGCCGCCGGCTATGCGGGGTTTTCCCTTCCGGTTTCCCCTTCGGCCACGCCAAGGGCCTCGCGCAGGGTGGCGACACGCACCGGCTTGGAATACCGCTTCACGTTCAGGCCCTGGACGTTGCCCAGTACGACGGCGGCGTCGGCATATTGCGGATTATAACCGGTCATCACCAGGACCTGCGCCGTACAACCCTGATCGGCCAGCCAGTTCACCAGTTCGATGCCGTCCACATCCGGCATCACCACATCGACCACCACAACGCCCGGGTCCCGTTCGCGATAGGCGTGCCGGAATTCGTCCGCGCCAGACGCGACGATGACGTCGAAACCGGCCCCCTCCGCAACCTCTCGGACGAAATTGCAGAACTCGGGTTCGTCGTCTATCACCAGCAGACGCTTCGCCGCCATCCTCTCACTCCCTCGTCGCGTGCAACGCTTCGTTCACCTTACGGGCCAGCTCGTTCTTTCGGAACGGCTTCTGCAACAGTTGCACGTCCGCATCGAGCTTGCCATGGTTCAGAACCGCGTTCTCGCTGTAGCCCGACATATAAAGAACACCCACCGAAGGCCGCAGAGCCTTGATTCTCTTGGCTAACTGGTCGCCTCCCATGCCGCCGGGCAATACGACGTCGGTTACCAAGAGCGAAATCCTCTCCGAATCGTCGAAAATGCTCAGTGCGGCCGCACCGTCGCCGGCCTCCAAGGTGTGATATCCAAGCTCCCCAAGCAGCCGGACGGCAAGATCGCGGACGTCGGGATCGTCCTCAACCACAAGGACCTGTTCGCCGGCGCCTTTAGGGACGCTTTCACGCCTCGCCGGGTCCGTCTCGGCCTGCGACTTGTCCCCTGACCGCGGCAGGTAGATCTTTACGGACGTGCCCTCGCCGGGCTCGCTGTAGATCTTGACGTGTCCGCCCGATTGCTTGACGAAGCCGTAGGTGATGCTGAGTCCAAGACCGGTTCCCTCGCCCATGCGTTTGGTCGTGAAAAACGGCTCGAACACCCGCTCCAGAACGTCCGGGGCCATCCCTGCACCGTTGTCCGGCACGGACAGCAGAATGTAGTCGCCCGGCTTGACCTCCGGATTGGCCGCCACGTAGTCGCGGTCCAGGTGTTGGTTTGAGGTTTCAATCATGAGCCGGCCGCCCTGGGGCATTGCGTCGCGCGCGTTGACGGCCAGGTTCAGGACCACGCTTTCCAGCTGCACCGGATCGATCTCGCAGGGCCAGATCGCATCGTCGGTTTCCACGCGGACCGCTATGGTCTCGCCCAGACTGCGGCGCAAGAGATCCGCCATGTTCTCCAGCAAATGATTCAAACTGACCGATTTGGGCTGCAACGGCTGCTTGCGTGAGAAGGCCAGCAGGCGCGCGGTCAGTTCCGCTCCGCGCTCGGCCGCCGATATCGCCGGCCTTACAAGGCGCGTCAGGTCGCTCTTCGCGGGCAGTCTCTCGTAAATCAAATCGAGATTTCCAAGAACGATTGCCAGCAGGTTGTTGAAGTCGTGCGCGATACCGCCGGTCAACTTGCCGATCGCATCCATCTTTTGGGCTTGAAGCAGCGCTTCCTCGGCTGCCTGGTGTTCCGTGACATCCAGGCCCGAGCTCAGTGTTTTCACGATGCTACCGGAATCGTTCAGCACGGCGCTGTTGCGCCAGGCAATGCGTCGCAGTTCACCGCGTTTCGTGACGATGTCATGTTCCGCAAATTCCAGCAGCTTCCGCCTGCCAGCGACCACCGCTGAGAAACTGGCTTGATGCTCTTCCAGCTGGTCCGGCGGAATCACCATGTCGAACCAGTTCTTGCCCAGGATCTCTTCAAGCCGGTAGCCTAAGACTTCACACCCATACTGGTTTAAGAGCTCGACCCGCCCCTCCCGGTTGAGCGCGACAATGATCGTCTGCGCCACCTGCAGGTATTCGGCCGCCTTGGTTCGCTCGGCTTGGGCCCGCGCCTCGGCGGTCTTGCGAGCGGTCACATCGGCCGCAAAATGCAGGACGCGGCCGTCATCCAGCAGGTAGTCGCTGACTTCGGCCCAGTGGCCGTCCGCCCGAAGTTACTCGAAATTGCGTTCAGGCCTTTCACGACGGTTTAGCCTGCGGGCCACCCAGGCATCGATTTCTTCCTGAGTTCCCGGCATTCCGCCGGCATTAGCATACGAGCGGATCAGCTCTTCGAATGTGTTCCCGGCCTCGATACTCACGCCAACACTGTCAAATAACGACCTGTATGTCTTGTTGCAGATGATCAGTGCGTCGTTCTCGTCAAACAAGGCGCAGGCTGCGGGAATTGCTTCGATCGCCCGGGCAAGCTGCAGTTCAGTTCGCTGACGCGCCTCGTCGGCCTTGAAAGCCGCGGTGATGTCGCGCGCAATGCCGCGGTATCCGAGAAATCGGCCGTCACTGTCCCAACGCGGGCGGCCGCTCGTTTGGAAGTGCTTGACCGCGCCTTCCGGCGTGCGCATCGCATAGATGAAATCGCGGAACGGAAGCCGCCGTTCCATGACCAGCTGATGTTCCGCAAGCCTGTTGGGATCGATGATCAACCCTGGAAACTCATCCCTCCGGCGCCCGATAAAGACGCTGCGATCGATCCCCGTGATTTCGCTGTGCTGCTCGGAGAGGTACGAGATCCTTAGGTCGGGGCCGGTTTCCCAGAACCAGTCGGAACTCGCTTCGGCATAATCGCGAAACCGCTGCTCGCTTTCCTGAAGCATTCGGTAGGCGGATTGAACCCGAGACGAGATGCCGCCAACGGCCTGCGCAAGCTCGTCCAGTTCGTCCGGAATGTCCCGCTCGCGGCGCGCCAATTGGACCGGCGCACTGGAGTCGCCGATGCTGAGTTCCCGCGCGTACCGGGACAATGCGCTGAGGTGGCGGGTGACGAGGAAATGAAAAATGAGAAGGATAAAGCCCGCGACCAGGAACGTCTTAACGCCGTTTCCGACCAGAATGACGACGGCCCGGTCGATCAGCTTCTCAATGACCTGCTGGACACTGGCGCTGATCACAAGAGTGCCGATTTGAAGGTCCTCGCCTCGATGGTTTCTTTGCAAGGCGTAGGACTGGGTCAGTGCCTTTTCAACGATCGGGCGACCGACCTCGTAGGATCCGGCTCCGGTTACTGACAGGGAAACATGCTGGATATCGGGCAGCGCCAGCAGTCCCTCCAACAGGATCATGATTTGGTTTTCGTCGGCGATCCAGACACTGTTAGCCAGGCTGGGCACGTATGTCCCTTCCACCAGGCTGAGATTGTCCCGGATCGCCCCGACGTCGTTTCGGTAATCGACGAACAACTGCGTTCCCGTGGTCACCAGTGTAATCAGGGAACTGAACAGCACCACAGCCACCAGCAGACGTCTGGCGATGTGACCTCTTGGTTTCACCGGACCGCTCACGCAAATCCCCTGCCCGCGCGCAAAAAAACGCGCAGCCCGGCTCGCCACATGTCATGCCGATCGTTGTCCAAGTCCAAACCTGTGGAAGCGACGAAGCGCTTTCCATTCAATTCCTTAATTGGTTTACAGTTCGTTACCTGGAAAGCATGGCGCACATCCGCTTCGACCGCGCGCAGGACACCTGCGCTGTCCAACCATATCAAGGAGCGGACAATCGAATACTCGAAGAACGATGCCCGACCATGGGCGGAGATCTGCAATAACAATCCAGAAAGATCCGTGATACCCGCAAAACCACAGGCGTCAATCGGACCTCGTTCGGCGGCTTGCCGGATGGCCCGTTCAGGCGCCCCCGGGCACGGCATTCGCGCGCCCGCCAAGGGCTGCATCTGTGCCATGCCGTCGCGGCATACTGAACACACTAATATACAATTGCAAGTCGCGGCATCGCAGAAAACCGATGGTTCCGCATTGCAGCCGGTTCCCGGGCCGGATAGAATCTCGCCCCGCCGCTCGATCCCTGCGGCGCGCAGGCTCAGGGACGGACGTGCTCCAGGGGCGCCAGGATCTTAAGGAAAAGCCGACCATGGGTGCCGTCCGCCTTCATCGCACGCAGCGCGTCGGCAAGGCGCGAGACAAGCCCCGCATGACGCTTGTGCAGATAGATGAACATCGGCTCTTGCGCCAGCCCGGTCGGCAAGACGCGGCAGTCCAGTTCAAGGCGCCGGACCCACCAATTGCCTTGCCAGCGCTCTGCCAGGGCGACGTCGATGCGACCATTGGCCAACAGCGTGAAGAGCTGTTTCAAATTGGCAACACCGGTCCGCCGCGGATGATCAGCGAAGACGACTTCCAGCAGCTTCAAGCCGGTCTCGAAACCGATCGCCCGGTCCTGGAGGTCGTTCGCCGACGGGGTTGCCAAGTCCGGATCGTAGGTAAAGGCGCTTAGCTCGAACTGCAGGATCGGCTCGGGCACCCTGACCAAATTCGGGTAGTGCTCCTCGATGACCCTGTGGCGCAGGGCATCGCCATCCTCGATGCCGGCATTCGCGTTGATCAGCGCCCGCTTGGCCGGAAGGGCGATCACGTCTGCACGAATTCCGATCCGCCGAAACGCTTCGATAGCAATCGAGGAGGCAAACCCCGGACCGTCACCCGGTCCCAGCGGCGTGCCGCCCCCGATGGCAAGCACGATTTCGGCATCGGCCCGCGCCTGCGCCAATCCCTGGAAAATGCACCAGGCGGCGGACAGACCGAACACTACCGAACGTCGGGTCAGCGAATGCGGCAAGAACGGCTCCGTCGGTTCCACCCCTTCGGCCGGGTCGGCGCCACCCTTCACGAACCGCCCCGGGGCATATTATAACACTCTGGAATCAATGCAGTGCTGGATATACCGATTACCCTAATATAGCATCCCATCGACGGGGCAAGCTACGATCCGTGTTGGTAGTCGATTGTCGCACGGTGGGGTCGCCCCCCTTCATCGGCTGCGGTAGAATATTGCTTCGGGTTATAGGACGCTCGGGAACCTGGAATGTCGGACCACATTCTAGTCGTCGACGATAATCAACAAATACTCGACCTGCTCAAGAACGTCTTGGAGCCGGAAGGGTTCGACGTGACAACAGCCAGTTCCGCGGAGACGACACGTCAGGCTATCGGGTCGCGGGAGTTTGACCTGGTCGTCATGGATATCGGACTGCCCGACGAAGACGGCTTCTCGCTAACGCGCGAAATCCGTTCCTCCTCGACCGTTCCGATCATTATTCTGACCGGAAAACACGAAGAAATGGATCACGTGCTGGGCCTGGAGCTGGGCGCAGACGATTACGTGGTGAAACCGTTCAGGCCGAGGGAATTCGTGGCCAGGGTTCGTACCGTCCTGCGCCGCACGGCCGCAGCAGAGGAGGAGGACGGCATCAAGGCCTTGGCGCGTCCGCCGGTACTCGCTTTCCAGGGCTGATCCCTGGACCTCGGGGCGCGTCAGCTATCCGACCCGGACGGCAGGAACGTGCACCTGACCACTTTCGAGTTTGACCTGCTGGCAACGCTGCTGCGCAATGCCAATCAAACCGTATCGCGGAACGATCTGTTGAAGGCGTGCACCGGACGGGAATGGCTGCCGACCGACCGAAGCGTCGACATCCATATCGGGCGATTGCGTGCGAAGGTCGAGAAGAATCCGAAAGCGCCCCGAATCATCAAAAGCGTCCGTGGCCTCGGCTATATCTTCGCTGCGCCGGTCACGCGTCAGGCTGCGCCGGCGGATTGATCCGCGCCGGATGCGCATGTTTTGAGCTGTTGCGGAGCTATGGCGGGTCCAACCGATCAGGTGGGGATTCGGAGCGGAGAGAGCTTGAAGGCTCGCTGCTAATTCAGGCCGTATACACTGTGACCTGGCTCGTGGTCGGTTGGACCCATACCATACCAGTACTGCGACTAGACCGGCGTTTGGACCATCCCAGCGATACACTTCCCGACGGACCTGACCGCACTAGACTGGTCCAGATAACTCGGCGCTGGGACGCCGGTAGGATCGCGGCCCGGAATGAATGGAGACAGATACACACTTGAAACACACGCTTGTCAGACCGATCCATCCCGGCGGTGGCCGCGACCCTTATGTTGGACACAATGGGTTAACCGGCCTGAAAACTCCCGTATAGATTTGTAAAACTTGCGTATAGCTTTGTAACGGCAAACACTGTCCCTCTTGGCCGCAGACCCGCGGGTCTCAAGTCTTCACGACGGCGTCGGGATAGATGTGGTAGGTGCCTGTAAAGGCCGCCTCGGCCAGGATGTGATCCGCAATCGCTGCCTTGACATCGTCTCCCGTGAAGCGGCCCTGCACCGGACACCGCTCAAGGTCGGTCGCATACAACGTGAAATGATAGTGATGCACGATCTCGTCATTCCACGGCGGGCAAGGTCCGTCATAGCCGCAGTACTGACCGGCCATGTCCGGGTCCCCGGCGAACCAGCCGGTATAGTCGTTCAGGCCCTGCCGCGTGCCACGGGGTCCGGGCGAATCCTTGCCGCGGGCGATAATTCCATCCGAGAACTCGCCGACGTCGATATGCGACGGCTTGGCCGGTAGATCCACCAACACCCAGTGGTAGAAGTCCACGCGCGGCAGGTCTGCAGGGACCGTCGCACCTTCGGTATTCACATTGTCCGGGCTGGAGGGAACGTCGACATCGTGGCAAATGAGCACCAAAGAACGCGTCGCCTCAGGCAGATCCGACCAGGCAAAATGCGGATTGCAGTTGTCGCTCAGCTCCACAGGGCCGTCCGAACCGGGTTTGCCGAAAGCGAACGTCGCCGGAATGGGCGCGCCGTCCGCAAAACTGTCACTCCAGAATTTCATCCTGCATCACTCCTTTCGCTTGCCGGCAACGACATTGCGCCACCTGTGGACCCGGCCTGCTATGGTCGGTTCCGTCCGCCCCGAAATTACTATGCAACGCCAAAGCCCCGGGTGCAAAAGCCGTATGCCGAGGAGCGCCCCAGGGACGGCTTGCAGGACAAAAGCTGAAAGGGCAGCCGTCGAACACCGGCATTGAGGAAGAGCCCTTTTGCTGTACGCGCCGCCATGGCATGCTGATCTGATCGCATGTGTTTCCAGCATCGGCGCATGGTGCAACCGGGCAGAGGTCGTGGGGCAATGCCACTCAGTGCAATCCGACAATTCCTGAAGCTCGAGGCGGCCGGCGGCATCGTCCTAGTGATAGCGGCGGCTCTGGGCATCATCCTCGCCAACTCGCCTCTGGATTGGCTTTACGACGTCATTCTGGAAACGCCCGTGACCATCCGGGTCGGTGCGCTGAACATCGACAAGGCGCTGTTGTTGTGGATCAACGACGGTTTGATGGCGGTGTTCTTCTTCCTGGTCGGTTTGGAAGTTAAACGGGAGTTTCTCGAAGGAGAACTCTCTTCCACCTCCAAGGCTTTGCTGCCGGCCATTGCCGCCGTCGGCGGAATGGCGGTGCCGGCGTTGGTATATGTGCTGTTCAACCTCGACGACCCGCTGAAACTTCGCGGCTGGGCGATCCCCGCAGCCACTGACATTGCCTTCGCACTGGGCGTCTTGGCCCTGATCGGAAGCCGCGTGCCCTTGGCCCTTAAGGTCTTCCTGACCGCCGTCGCCATTTACGACGACATCGGGGCGATCCTGATTATCGCCCTTTTCTACACCGAGGACCTGTCGCTGTTGTCCCTGGGTTTTGGTTTCGCCGGCGTTGTCGTTCTGGTCGTTATGAATCTGGCCGGCGTCGTGCGGATCGCCCCCTATGTTCTGGTCGGGATCTTCATGTGGGTGTGTTTCCTGAAATCGGGGATACATGCAACCCTGGACGGGGTGATCGTGGCGATGGCGATCCCAATGCGCGGGAAGGATCCGGGCCAACCGTCGCCGCTGCAGCATTTGGAGCATACTCTGCATCCCTGGGTCGCTTTCATGATCCTGCCAGTCTTCGGATTCGCGAATGCCGGTGTGGACTTCAGCGAAATGACCGTGGCCGCGCTGTTGGAGCCGGTCAGCCTGGGTATCGCCTGCGGCCTGTTCTTTGGCAAGCAGATCGGCATCTTGGGATTCGTGTATCTTGCCATCAGATTCGGCATCGCAAGACTGCCGGACGGAGCCACGTGGCTGCACATCTACGGTGTATCGCTTTTGTGTGGGATCGGATTCACGATGAGCCTGTTCATCGGGACGCTTGCCTTCGACGAAAACCTGGACCTCGCGGGGGCGGTTCGGATCGGTGTGATCGGGGGATCCCTTCTTTCCGCGGCGCTCGGTTACTTCGTGCTGTCTGTCGCGGTGCGGCGGAACCCGTCGGAGACCGACGCGGACGGAGACTTCTCGGGCCGAGGGACCAGCCAAAGAGCAAGCGATCCTCAAGAATCTTTGACCACAATGTGACCCGCCCGGCGCGGCGAAATAGGGTCAATAGGGCATCCGGCAACCGCTGCTTCGGCCAGGCCCGACAGCGATGACAGGAAGGACCTGCAGATGCCCCGCATGAACCCGCAAACCGTCGTGACTGCCGCAACCGCGCTGGCGGCGGCGCTTGGCCTATCCGTTTTTGCGCCCGCCCCGACGTATGCCGCCGACGATGCCACGGTGATCACGCTCACCCAGATCGGCTGCCAGTTTCTGGAATCCGAAAACGGGGTGAACCACGGCTACAATCCAACCAAAAAGGCCGATTGCAACGCGATCAATTCGGAAAGCGGCGCGGACCGGTTGGCCGCCGCCAAGGTGCTCACGCTTAAGCCCGGCAAGTACGTCTTCCGGGTCAAGAACCAAAACGTTCCCTACGAACTGGGCTTCTGGGTGCGCGAGTCCGACTACGACTGGCGCAATCCGGTCCACAAGGTAACCAAGACCAGCGTTTCCGGTGGCGGCCTCACCCAAGGCAAGACCAAGGACTACGCGGTCGAGCTGAAGCCCGGCGAGTACGTGTATTCCTGTCCGTTAAACCCGACCCCGAACTACAGGATTCAGGTCGAGGGATGATTTGGCCGGTCGCCGGGACCTAGGCCCGGCGGGGGAGCGTCGCCACGTCCGCGGCAGAGGTCTTCGAGCGACTGTCCGCCAGCGACGTTTCCACATAGTCGACCAGGGCCTGCAGACACGACTCGACCGACATTGCGCCCGTGTCGATCTCCAGGTCCGGGCGTTCCGGCGCCTCGTAGGGCGCCGAGATCCCGGTGAACTCCTTGATCTCGCCGGCCCTGGCCCGCCGATAGAGACCCTTCGGATCCCGCTGTTCGCAGACCGAAAGATCGGCCTTTATGTGGACTTCCCGAAACCTCTCGCCGCATGCTTCGCGCGCCCGATCACGGTCGGCCCGATAGGGCGAAATAAAGGCCGAAATCACGATGAAGCCCGCATCCGCAAACAGCGCCGCCACCGCGGCGACGCGGCGGATGTTTTCGGCGCGGTCTTCCGGCGAAAAACCCAGGTTCGCGCTGAGCGCGTGCCGGACATTGTCGCCGTCCAGCACATAGACCTGATAGCCCTTGTTGAAGAGGGCGCGCTCCAACGCCACGGCCAGCGTCGACTTGCCCGCGCCGGACAGCCCCGTGAACCACAACACACTGCCTTGATGACCGTTGCGCTGCCGGCGCGCCTCGGCGGTCACACCATGCTCCACTTCAAACACGTTCGTGGAACGGACCGTGAACGCCTGGCGCTGGTCCGGATATCCGTCCATCGAAATGGTGCCGCCGCCAACGATCCGGTGGTCGTCGACAAGAACGAAGCGCCCGGTGTGCCGCAGGTGCTGCGCCTCGTCCAGCGCGATCATCGAGCGCGACCGGAACACCACTTCGGCGACCTCGTGACGGGCCACGTGATCGCGTTCGGCGCCGGAAAGCAGATCCACATCCACGATGCGCGTAACCGACTGGACCGTCACAGGGTATTCGGCCGTGTTGATCTTCAGGGTATAGCCCGCCCCTTCGGCCAGAGGCTTTTCCGCGAACCAGAACAGCCGGCCGCGAAAGACGTTCGTCAAGATGGGCTGATGGTCGTGATGGCTGACCAGTTCGCCGCGTTCGACAAAGATCTGCTCGTCCAGGGTAAAGCCCACCGCCTGGCCGGCATGGGCTTCGACCGGCAGCGGCGACTGGTTCCAGGCCTCGATCGTTTTGATCTTGGCGACCTTGTTTGAGGGCGAGAAGCTGACTTCATCGCCGACCCTCAAGGTTCCCGATTCGATCTGGCCGACGATGATGCGTCGTTCGTCGAACTTATAGACGTCCTGCACGGGGATCCTGAGCGGCAATTGAGAAGGCCGTGCCGGACCGGCGAGGCGGTCCAGCGCCTGCATCAACGAAGGGCCCTGGTACCATGACATGGATGGGCCGGCGGCGGCGACGTTGTCGCCGGACACCGCCGATACCGGAACGACCGCCTGCGGCGTGATGCCGATCCCGCCAAGATAAGTCCGAACCGCCGATTCGACCTCGGTGAAACGAGCCTCGCTGAACTCGACAAGATCCATCTTGGTGACGGCGACGATGACTTGGGGAATGCCCAGCAGGGTCAGCAGGTAGGCGTGCTTGCGCGTTTGCTCGCGAACGCCCTCGGCGGCATCCACGATCAGGATCGCCGCGTCGGCGCCCGCGGCGCCGGTCACCATGTTCTTCAGAAACTCGCGGTGCCCCGGGGCATCGACGATCACGAAGTTGCTGTGGTCCGACTTGAAGAAGATCTGACTGACATCGATTGTCACGCCCTGATCCCTCTCCGCCTGAAAGGAATCCAGGAGAAAGGCCCATTCGACTTGCTTGCCGCGCTTTGCCGAGACCGCATGGACGGCTTCGACCTTCGCGTCGGGCAAGGCGCCGGCTTCGAACAGCATCCGTCCGATCAGTGTCGATTTGCCGTGATCCACATGGCCGACAAAGACGATGCGCTTTGTCGGACGCGTCGCATCGGGCTGCGTCGGTCTGAGAGGTTCGTCCATCACATGTATCCGTCACGGCGGAGGCGTTCGAAAGCGTCCTCGGCCTCGTGGTCCATTGCCCGGCCGGCGCGCTCGGGTTCCCGTGTCCTCTCCAGCTCGTCGATCACCGCGTCGATGTCGCCTGCGGCGCTTTCGACCGGATGGGTGATGTCTTGATCACCCAATGAACGATAGCGACGTCCTGCCTGGGCGAAGTAGAGAGGCACCACCGGGATATGCTCCCGCCGGATGTATCGCCAGACGTCCAACTCGGTCCAAGCCAGCAGCGGATGAATGCGCACGTGCGTGCCGGGTGGAAAATCCGTGTTGAACTGATCCCAGAACTCAGCTGGCTGGTTGCGGAAGTCCCATTGCGAATCTTCGCTGCGCGGGCTGAACACCCGTTCCTTTGCGCGAATGGCCTCTTCGTCGCGCCTGATGCCGGCGATGATGCCCTGCCAACCATGCTGATCGATCAGCGCCTTCAGGCCCGCGGTCTTGCGTGCTGCGGAACGCGCCGCCGGCGGCAAACTGGGATCGATCTCCTCGACCGGCGGACACTTTCCGGTGATCAGGTTCAAACCCCATTCCTTGGCATAATGGTCGCGAAAGGCATACATCTCGGGGAATTTCTTCTCGGTATCCACGTGCACGACCGGAAACGGCACATGGCCGAAAAACGCCTTACGTGCCAGCCAGATCATCACGTTGGAATCCTTGCCCAGCGACCACAGCATGGCGATGTTGCCGATCTTCTTGTAGGCCTCGCGCAGAATGAAGACGCTTTGGCTTTCCAGGCCGTCCAGATCCACAGGGATCTCCATCACAGTGTTGAGGTTGAGTGGCGCCTCTATGCAGCATCCGATTTGAATTGTCAATTAATAACACAATAAAATAGTTATAACTAATTTTTTGACATGTTATGACTGTAAAATATGCGCATTTGCGCGAACCCGCGACGCGCAGCCTTCGGCAGCAGCGCGACGATCCCCGTATTGCCTCACCTGGCCTGGACCGGAACGTCTTCGTCAAGGTCCTATAAACACTTACGAATTACCTTAACCCTTTCTGACCTGCCGCACCGGTTAGACTCAAAGGAGCACTGGGCGTACAGACCCGACGACAATTCGCTGTCCACAACAAACCAGCAATTCGCCCATGGGACAACGCTACACCGACGCGAAGATTCTTGCAGACGGCCTGAATGCCGCCGGTGATCTGGCCTATGTCTGGGACCTGGTCCAGGACACGGTCGACTGGGCGGGTCCTGTCGAGGCTGTGTTCGACCCGGGCGTCTTGGCAACACCGTCCTGCAGCGAGTCCTTTTGTAACTGGATCGATACCGGTGACATCAGTCGGCGGCTCACCAGCCTGAAGCAGCATCTGGTCGATGGGGGTCTGCTGGACTGCGAATACCGGATCAAGACCACGGACCAGAACGAACGTTGGATTCACGAACGTGGCCGGGCGGAATATGACGAGGACGGGCGCCCTGCCAGGCTCTGCGGTACGCTCCGCATCGTTTCCAACCGCCTGGAATTGGAATCCCAGCTTCTACAGCGCGCCAACTATGACGATCTGACTGGCCACCTTAACAGGGCACGGCTGTGGGAGGCGCTGCAGCATTCCATGGACTACAACGCGCGCTTCGACATCGAAGGCGCCTACCTGGCGATCGGCATCGATAAGCTCTCGATGATCAATGACGCCTACGGCCACGAAGCGGCGGACGCCGTGATTGTTGGCGTCGGTCAGGTAATGGAACGATGCCTTCGCGTGATCGACGTTATCGGTCGGATCGGCGGCGACCGTTTCGGTCTGGTTCTCGGCAATTGCGGCAAGGACGGCCCACAGATTGCCGCCGACAAGATTCTGGAGATGTTTCGCGCCAACCCGATCGAGACCCCCAGCGGGCCGGTGAACATCTCCGTGTCGATCGGCGGCGTGTCCTTTCCCAAAGTGGCAAAGACCGCCAATGACGCCATGACTTGCGCCGAGAGCGCGTTGCAGGAGGCGAAGGTCCGCGGCCGCAACTGCTATGTCCCGTTCGAAATGACGCCGGCCCAACGCGACAAGCAGCGACGCGACATCGATCTTGGCCAGCGCCTGTTAAAGGCGCTGGACGAAGACCGGCTTGCGCTGGCCTATCAGCCGGTCGTTTCCCGCAGAACAAAGGAAGTGAGCTACTACGAGACTCTGTTGCGGCTCTACGACGAGAAGGGCGGTCTGGTCCCGGCAGCGGAGTTTATCCCGATTGCCGAATCGCTTGGACATATCCGGCATCTGGACCTTCGCGCGCTTGAAATTGCGGTTGGCGACCTGGTGAACCATCCACACATCAGGCTTGCGCTCAACGTGTCCAGCCTGACGATCGCCGACCGTTCCTGGCTCAGGCATCTATTCGGCCTGGTGAAAGGCCGCCACGACGTGGCCAACCGATTGACGATCGAAATAACCGAAACGACCGCCATGGAGGACCTGCAGACTTCCGCGCAGTTCGTGTCGGATTCGCGGGAGATGGGGTGCCGCGTGTCGCTCGACGATTTCGGGTCCGGCTACACGTCTTTCCAGCACATGAAAACTATGAGCCTGGACGTGGTCAAAATCGACGGCTCCTTCGTCAAGGACGTCGCGAAGAACCCGGAAAACCAGCTCTTTGTCAGCACCTTGTTGGGCCTGGCCCGCGGCTTCGGTCTGGAAACGGTTGCGGAATGCGTCGAAACGGCGGAAGAGGCCCAGATCCTGATCGACAAGGGCGTGGACTATCTTCAGGGCTGGTACTACGGCCGCCCCGAAATGGAGCCGGCCTGGCGCACCAACCGTCGACCGAAACGCGCCGTCGGATCGCGCTGAGGCAGGACAATCCGATAGGCGATTCCGATCAGGACTGCCTCAGTTCCGATAGATCCAGCGAGCGGCCGCCATTCGGTCTGCAGCCGTTCAAATTCTTCGACATCCGTGACGGCCGGATTCCGAGCCTGCAACGGCTGCCGGCGGTCACGCCCGAGAAGGAACAGGAAACCCGATCAGGGCTTCTTCTTCTGCTCTCCCGCCTTCTTTGCTATTTCGCCCATGGCCTGAAGCTGTTGCTGCATCTGCTCAAGCTGTCTCTGCAGCAGTTCGATCTGATTCGGCTGGCCTTCCGGTGCGGACGGCGCCTTGCCGGCGTCGCCTTCGCTTTCCGCGCCGCCGAAGGGGGAAAAGAAGTTCATGGCGCGCTCGAACATGGCCATGTTCTGCTTGCTCATTTCCTCGAACGGGCCGAACGGGAACATGCCGCCGAAGGTCTCGTTCATGTATTCCGTCAGCTTCTCCTGGTTTTTGGAGAAGGACTTCATGGAGTAGTCCAGATAACGGGGCAACAGCATCTCGTGCATGCTGTCGCCGTAAAACGCTATCAACTGGCGCAGGAAGCTGATCGGCAGCAGGTTCTGGCCCTTGCCCTCTTCCTCGACGATGATCTGCGTCAGGACGGCCCGGGTGATATCCTCGCCGCACTTTGCGTCGTAGACCGCGAAGTCCACGCCATCCTTGACCATCTGACACAGGTGATCGAGCGTGACGTAGGAGCTGGTTGCGGTGTTGTAGAGCCGCCTGTTGGCGTATTTCTTGATCGTAACCGGGGTTTGCGTCTCCGTCTGCCCGGCCTGTTGTGCAGGTTCAACCAAATCGACACCCTCGCCTTGTCAGTGCTGGATCCGCGCCTTTCAGCCCTTGGCGGCTGGCCCGGCGACAGCCTGCCTATTCAAGATTTGCCCGATTGTGCAATGCATTAGGTCGCGACACAACAAAAACCGCGCATCTCGGGTTAACCCTGTCGCGGCGCAGCAGACCCAGCCGCCAATCGCGGGACGACCGGCTAGAGAACCGTGATCAATCGGCGCAGCACCGCGGCGGAATAGGAAGCCGTCTCCTGCAGGAAAGCGAGGAAATCCAGATCGTTCTCCTCGCCGGCCATGTCGCTCAGCGAGCGGATGACCAGGCAGGGGATTGCGAACCGGTCGGCGACCTGGGCCACCGCTGCCCCTTCCATTTCGACGGCCTGGCCATTCAGCGATGCAAAGAGGCGGTTTCGGGTGTCGATGCAGCTCAAAAAGGCGTCGCCGGTCAGGACCGTGCCGAAATGGATCGCCGGGTGCCGCTCCGCGCCACCGGCCGCCCCGGCCGAAAGCGGCGGCAGACGCATCTCCGCCAGGGCTTCCCGGACCCTGTCCAACAATGGCTGCGGCGGATGATAGCCAAGCTGCTCGGTGGGCATGAAAAACGGCAGGTGACCGGGTTGATAGGGCTCGACCCGGCCGGATTGCAGCACGCCATAATCATGTTGGACCAGACGTTCGGCGATCACCACGTCCCCGATTCCAAGATGCGGGTCGACCCCGCCCGCCACACCGGAAAACACCAGCGCCCGACAGCCGAAGCGGTCGGCAAGCAGCGTTGCGACCAGGCCGGCATTCACCTTGCCCATGCCGCCTTCCACCAACACCGCAGGTACCCCCTCAAGGCGTCCGCAATAGAACCTGAAACCGGCACCTGTTTCTTCGCGTTCGGGAACAAGAGCCTCGCCAAAGTGCCCGATTTCCTCCGGGATCGCGCAAATGATCCCGATTGGTGCTTGTTCTTGCGCCATTTCGCCCCCTGTTCGGCCTGTTGGCGTACTAAATAGCCGTCGCGGCCGTCGGGCAAGGTCCTATGGCCAGCATCCGGCACGGTGTCTATACTCCGCGACCATGGCCGAACCGCCCGACATGAACGACCTGGCCAAACGCTATCTCGATCTCTGGCAGGAGCATCTTACGCTGACCGCCGCGGACCCAGAGACCATGGCGGCGCTTGGACGGATCATCGATTCCCTGTCGGCCTGGGCTCCCGGTCCTGGCGGCCTGCCCGGCGTTCCAATCCCGGGCGGACCATTTGCATGGGGATCCGACCCCGACCATGGAACACGCAGCACAAACCCCGCCACGGACGCCCAGACTGGGGCCAAGACCGCTGCCGCTTCATCTCATGATGATGATGGGGGTTCTGACTTCCTCAACCGCCGCATTGCCCGGCTTGAGGACCGGATCGCTGACCTGGAATCCCGAATTGCGGGCAAAAGCAGGCGCGCTCCAGGACGTTCTAAGGGGCGCTGACCAGGAATCCTTCGACCTGTTCGAAGCGGCGGTCGGGCGCGAAAACCGCGCCCGGATGGATGCGACATTGCGTGGCATTCAAGCCTACCGCCAGCATCCCTATCGCCGCTCCCAGGCCGATCCGGCGCCAGTCTGGCAAGACGGCACGACGGAGTTGCGCGCCTACGGCGGCCCCGCGGACGGCACGCCCGTCTTGATCGTGCCGTCGCTGATCAACCGCGCCTACATCCTGGATCTGACCGAACGCGCCAGTTTCGTGCGCTGGCTGGCCGCACATGGGCTGCGGCCGTTCCTGGTCGACTGGGGAGCGCCGGGCGCGGATGAACGGCGTTTCGACCTGACCGACTACATCGCAAACCGGCTGGAAGCGGCGCTTGAAGAGGTGCTGCGGCGCGCCGGCGGTCCGGTTTCGGTCATCGGCTATTGCATGGGCGGCCTCCTGGCGCTGGCGCTGGCGGCGCGCCGGGCAGAAGCGGTGGATTCGCTGACGCTGCTGGCGACGCCATGGGATTTTCACGGCGACCGGGCGGCCGAGGCCGCGCTTGTGGGACGGCTGCGCGCCTCCTTCGAGCCGACGCTTGCCGCCCTGGGTGAACTGCCGGTGGATATGCTGCAGGCGATGTTCGCGGGCCTCGACCCGCTGAACGGCGTTCGCAAATTCGCGCGTTTTGCCGACATGGAACAGGACAGCGACGCGGCCCGACGGTTTGTGGCGCTTGAGGACTGGCTCAATGACGGTGTGCCGCTGGCGGCGCCGACCGCGCGGGAGTGCCTGGACGGCTGGTACGGCGAAAACCTGCCCGCGAAGAAACAATGGTCGGTGGATGGACAAACCGTCGATCCCGGCGCCTTCGCCAAACCGGCCTTGTGCGTCGTGCCAACCGGCGACAGGATCGTCCCGCCCGCTTCCGCCGAACCGTTGGTGCGGTCATTACCACGGGCCGAAGTGCTGATGCCGCGTGCCGGGCATATCGGAATGATCGCCGGGCAGAACGTGGAAAAGCAGATCTGGGACCGGATATTGATCTTCATCAAATCGGCCGCAACATACCCCTCACGCGGCTTGTAAGCGGTGTCCGCCGGCTGTATGTATTGCATCGCAACATCGGCCGGAAGTCGCAGGATCAAGTGACGCAGAGGCCGACAGCAGCCTGTCATTCTTTCGGCCGCAACCAGCAGAGCCCTTGAACAAGACCCGGATTACTCTCGCGACAGGCTGCGGGGAGCTAAACGGAAGGGGCACAGTCTTGGAGGATATATACCGATGACCGAAGTCGTGATCGCGGGCGCGGCCCGCACACCGGTTGGTGCGTTTCTTGGCGGACTTAGCACGGTCCCTGCATCTTATCTCGGCAGCGCGGCGATCAAGGCAGCGATCGAACGCGCAGGCGTCGACCCCACTGAAGTCGACGAAGTGATCATGGGCCAGATCCTGACCGCCGGCACCGGGCAGAATCCGGCGCGGCAGGCCGCCGTCGGCGCGGGTATCCCCTACGAAAAGACGGCCTATCAGATCAATCAGCTGTGCGGATCCGGATTGCGGACCGCTGCGCTGGGGTATCAGTCAATCCGGGAAGGCGATTGCTCGATTGTGGTCGCCGGCGGCCAGGAAAGCATGAGCCAGGCGCCGCACTGCGCCAACCTGCGCACCGGCAAGAAGATGGGCGAACTTGAAATGGTGGACACCATGATCAGGGACGGCCTGATGGACGTGTTCAACGGCTATCACATGGGCAACACGGCCGAGAACATCGCCAAGCAGTGGCAGCTCACACGCGATCAGCAGGACGCGTTCGCCGCCGCATCCCAGCAGAAAGCCGTGGCGGCCCAGGAAGCCGGAAAGTTCTCCGACGAGATCGTCCCGGTCACCATCAAGACCCGCAAGGGCGACGTCGTGGTCGACACCGACGAACAGCCGCGCCCCGGAACCACCGCGGAAAGCCTCTCAGGCCTGCGCCCGGCGTTCGATCGCGAAGGCACCGTCACCGCCGGCAATGCGTCCACGATCAATGACGGCGCTGCGGCGGTCGTCCTGATGAGTGCGGCGGAAGCCGACAAACGCGGCGTGCAGCCTTTGGCGCGGATCGTCTCCTGGGCGACCGCCGGCGTCGATCCGGCGATCATGGGAACCGGGCCGATCCCCGCCTCGCGCAAGGCGCTGGAAAAGGCCGGCTGGTCGATCGACGACCTCGACCTGATCGAGGCGAACGAGGCGTTCGCCGCCCAGGCCATGGCTGTGAACAAAGACCTGGGTTGGGATACCGACCGGGTCAACGTTAACGGCGGCGCGATCGCGCTGGGTCATCCAGTGGGCGCCAGCGGCGGCCGGGTGCTGATTACCCTGCTGCACGAGATGGCCAAGCAGGATGCCAAGAAGGGCCTTGCCACCCTGTGCATCGGCGGCGGCATGGGCATCGCCATGTGCGTTCAGCGCGACTAGGGCAAACCTGTTGCAGTGAAGACGGGACGGGCGGCCGGCACTTCGGCCGCCCGTTTCCGTTCTGAAAACACGGGCACGCGACGGTGTCGCGGCCAGCGGATCGCCTCAGGCCGGATTGAAGGATCCGGTTATTCGCTTGTTCGGACCTGGCGCCCGGACGGATGCGGCGCCGGCAGCGCAGCGGCCATCAAGATCGACAAAAGGGCGATGAAGGTCAGCTGCCACCACGCCGCC
>Ga0056115_1000244_pt1 | contig 26087 bp, 26 predicted proteins | sample WorMetOlspDAHAB1_FD_77007 | JGI IMG/M metagenome (GOLD analysis project Ga0056115, IMG submission 77007) | Marine gutless worms symbiont microbial communities from Max Planck institute for Marine Microbiology, Germany - Olavius sp. DAHAB.1 ...
CAATATATACATGTGCGAAAAATGTCTCGCATGCCGCGATCCGGAAATTTATTGTAAATTCAGAACATCCTGCACAATCCATTTTTTGACCAAACGAAAAGGTGATCTTGATAACCAAAAAGAAAGTTCGGAAGCTTCGAGCTAGGTTGACTAAACAATTTTATCAGTTAATTTGGAGCGATCTAATATGAAAAACACTTCAAAACTCATTCATTCAGTTGATCACCACCTTCAATCGCAAAGTAAACCGGCAATGACCGTCAACCCTCCCTTATACACCGGCTCCACTGTATTGTTTGACAGTTATGAAGACCTGACGCTGGCAAATTCAGGAAAATATGACGGCATCACATACGGCACCGACCGCCTGCCGACCCAGCGGGCATTTGAAGAAGCACTTAATAATATTGAGAACGGACATCTTACGCGGGCGTTTCAATCGGGGATAAGCGCCATAACCAATACATTGCTGGCCTTTACCGGCAGCGGTGACCATATCCTGGTGTGTCAGAACGTATACGGCCCCACGGCCAGATTCTGTAAAAAGATATTGACCAAATACAATATCAAAACCACTTTTGTCCCGCCGGCTGTCGGGGCTGAAATTGACAAATACATCGAGAAGAACACTAGACTGATATTTCTTGAATCACCCGGCTCAAACACTTTCGAAATCCAGGATATTCCCGCGATTACCGAACTCGCCCGGTCAAAAGACATTATTACGGTACTCGACAACACCTGGGCAACCCCACTGTATTTAAAGCCATTTGAGTTGGGTATCGACATATCAATCCAGTCGGTTACAAAATATATTGCCGGTCATTCCGACGTGCTGCTGGGTGCCGTCACGGTAAACGAGAAGTGTTCGAATGTGTTTGCAGAATATTATAAGGTGATGGAAATATTTGCATCGCCCCATGACTGCTATCTGGCCCTGCGAGGGCTTAAAACTTTGCCTGTCAGGCTAAAACAGCACGAGGCCTCCGCCCTGCAGATTGCCAAGTGGCTCGAAACGATAGATATTGTCGACCGGGTCATTTATCCGGCCCTGCCGGGTCATCCCCAGCATCAGATCTGGCAACGGGATTTCAAAGGCGCTTCCGGCCTATTCGCGTTTACGTTCAAGAAAGACTACCCCAAAGAAAAACTCGCCTTATTTGTAAATTCGCTTGATTTTTTCGGCATCGGCTACAGCTGGGGCGGTTTCAAAAGCCTGATTACAGCCGGTAAATTCAGCCGGACAGCCGAATCGGGATACTATGGCAAGAATATGATTCGCCTCAACATCGGCCTGGAAGATGCCGAGGATTTAATGCAGGATCTGGCACAGGGATTCGAAACTTTAACGTAAAACTAAAGACTCGTCTGCTGAAACCTCAATTTTCTTACAAAATTTTGTCAGATAAAACCCGATAGGGACCTAAGCTGAGTCGGTTCTATTTTTAGGATTCTAGTTTAAAGTTTACAACCAATTTAAATTCGATCAAGATTACGAGGTAAATGATAGTCACCGATATTTTTATTGACAAATTGTTAATATGCACGGTAAATTAGCGGGTATGTTTACAAGATACCTGCAAAACAAATTGCCGGAAGCCAGCTTCTTTTTGTTCGGCCCCAGACAAGTGGGTAAAAGTACTTTGCTAAATTCCGAAAAGCCGCATTTTGCCATAGACCTTCTTGATCCCGAGCTTCAGCTATCCTACAACAAAAGCCCAAATCTTCTTCGGCAGCAACTTGATGATCTTGCTCCCGGTGAAAACCAAAAGATACTCATCGATGAGATCCAGCGCGTACCGATACTTCTGGACATAGTGCATTCTATAATGGGACAAAGACCGGATTTCCAGTTCATCCTCTGCGGTTCTTCAGCACGAAAATTACGTCATGGTGCATCAAACCTGCTGGGCGGAAGGGCTTTATATCGCACCATGCACCCGTTGACGCTCAATGAATTGTCAGACGATTTTAATCTTCAATGGGTCCTCGCATACGGCTCGCTTCCAAAAATTTACAGCACACTCAAACAGAAAAAAATAATGGAAGCCCAGGATCTCCTTAGGTCCTATGCCATCACCTATCTCAGGGAAGAAATCAAGGCGGAAGCCCTGGTACGGAACCTACAAGGATTTCAAAATTTTTTAGATATTGCCGTGGCCCAATATGGTGAGCAGATTAATTTCTCCGCCGTTTCACGAGATTGCCAGGTGGCGCTGTCTACAGTCAGGGAATATTATTCCATCCTTGAGGATACGCTTATCGGATTTTTCCTCTATCCCTATTTGAGAAGTCAGCGAAAACGCATGAGTCATCAGCCCAAATTTTATTTTTTTGATAATGGCGTGACCCGGTCTCTTTTGGGAACCCTACAGGATCCCCCAAATGCTGCAGAACGAGGTCGCCTGTTTGAGCAATGGGTACTCCAGGAGATTATTCGTTTAAACGATTACCAACAAAAGGATTGGAAACTTTCATTCTGGAGAACCAGTCATGGAGCAGAAGTCGATCTTCTCATCAGCCGCGGCACAAAACTTTTACATGCCATCGAATGCAAGTTTACAAAACAGCTCTCTACGAGCCACCTCTCAGGTTTACGATCTTTTCACGAAAAACATACTGAAGTTCCCTGCTATATTGTCGCCCCTGTTAATCAACCTTTTCGTTTATCATTTGCCCGCGTTTTGCCCCTCCATAGATTATTGCAAGAATTATAGATTTCCATAACTGAGCAGAGGATATTAAAAAATATCAAATATCAACATTAAAACCCGGGGGGAGGATGTCGGGCAGGTTCTGCCAGATTCTCAATTTTTTCGATCATCTGCTTATACTTACTTTGCAGCATATCGATATGCATGCGCAGGTGGTAAAGTTCCTCTGAATATGACAGGGGCACCAAGATATCGGAGACTTTTTCTTCGATCCCTTCGAGCTTGACCAGATACTCCTGAAGATAATCGGTTGCTTCTTCCTTATGTCTTTCCGGGTCAAAATCACGCAGTTTAGAATACCAGCGATAGATTTTAGATCGCATTCGCCAGCGATAGACTAGCGGCATGAGCTTAAATAAGGGCAAAACCACCGCAACAAACGGCAGGAGCAAAATAGCCATGCGGCTGACCAAGATAGCTATCCAAAATGGAAGATAGCGCTGCAGGAAAGGCGGGCCGACTTTGTAAAATCGCTCCGCCTCTGAGCTCAATTTGAAATCCAGGTATTTAGGCGTCGGAAACTCGCCCTCGCGTTCAAAGTCCCCGCCATATTGATGAACGACATTCGCCGCCACCAAAAGCAAATTGATCAGGGCCGGATGCAGGTCTGATCGTGCCACCAGTTGGGTTGTCGGAGCCACCAGGGTAAGATCACGACCAGGGATATTGGCCTTTAAATCGATCACGCCTTCGGGTACTTTTAACACATACAGGTAATGGTAAAGCAGTGCATAGGCCTCAGCCCGCTCAAGCCCCATCAGTTTGACAGATTTGGAGTCAATTAGTTTAAGGACGTAGGAAGCAAGATGAGTCGACACAAAAAAAGCAACATCCACCTCGCCGTTTAGGAGCATGTCGGCCGCCTCTTGATAACCTATTGATAAAATTTGAGTATTTTGTGTATTGATACCGTTCAGCTCGAGCAGACGCATGGTCAACACCCTTGTACCACTGCCCTCTTCTCCGACCGCAAGCCGCAATCCTTTTAAATCCGGTATTCGTCGCAACGCCAAATCGTTACCGTGAAAAACCCACAAGGGTTCGAAAAATAAGCTGCCCAGTGATACCAGATCAGTGTCTTGGGCCAGCGATTTCATACTGCCCTGTACAAATGCAACGTCGATTCCGCCTGACTTCGCTTCCAGCAATTGAAGATTTTCTGCCGAACCTGCCGTGTTTCTCAAATCTAGTGAAATGCCCTCCCTGGATAAAATCTTCTGGTAGGCTTGGGCGAACTTGAAATTGGCACCTTCCGGCGGCCCGCAGCCAATGGAAATTCGCCGTGGCGGAAACGGATCCACAAAATAGTAGGCCACAACGAAGGCAAAGATCGCAAGCGCCACAGCCGGGCAGAGAATGATAAACTTTTCTCGAAGACCGAGTTTTAATTCCTTTCTAAATTTCAGCATTTACTTATCACCTGAATTTTTGAATAAAGGCTGGGTTGAATCTTCCAAACGACTTCTCCGGCGGAATATATATCCGGAGCCATGGCAATGTGATAGAGAAAAAAACCGGTGTCGCTGTTATTTTCGACCTCTAACCATACCGGGTGATTTTCTTTCCCAATCAGCGGGAATCCAAAAATTTGTTCACTTTCTTCAGCGCTGGGAACCGCAACAGTCACTCGCAGATTGCGGTCGGTTTACGTCTGGATCCGATCCATGAAGGGGAGCTGTTCCAGGATCTATCCTTTCATTGAGCACTTCCTGTTTTCTCTTGCATTAGTTGCTGTTTTCTTTCCGATTGTTCCGTGACCATGCGGTAAGCAATGTAATATTTATAAATATTACTCACATATTGCACCGTTTCACGACCGATCACCCTGGCCGCAGCCACTTCCACATTGTGAAACCATATATTGGGGTTCAGACCCATGGCGGCAGCTTTTTTTCGCAGCTTTTTTACCTTGGCAGGCCCGGCGTTGTATGATGCAAACGCAAATAACATCTTGTTTATATCATCCATGGGTTCGTCCTTATAGTAGCGATTAACAATAAACCGCATGTATTTGGTTCCGGCATGGATGTTATTTTCCAGTTTTTCGATCTCGGCGATGTTGACATTTCGATCCGCAGCTGTTGTCGGCAGCACCTGCATAACACCGATCGCACCGACATGACTCTTTCTGCCCTGATCCAGGCCGGACTCCTGATAGGCCTGAGCTGCCATCATTAAATAGTCGAAGTCATATTGCTCGGCGAATTTTTGGAAAAGCCGGACCATTGCTTCAAATTTTTCCAACTCCTGTTTGGATAATGAATTTTTGACGTATTTGGTGTTCTTTAAATAGCGTTTTAGCAACATATTTCCTAGCAGGGTTCCCTTTTTGTGGCCTTTGACGAATTCGTTAATAACGTCCTTGAGCTTTGGACTGTCCTTGCGAATGTCCCATGCAATCTCACCGCCGGTCCGCACTGCAATTTCAGGATGTACGCTGATCTTGTCAAAGATCTGAGTCCAGAATTTGGCCTTGTGACTGTCCATAACGATCATCGGGATGAGCCCGGCATTCACCATTTCCAGCAAATCTTCATCCTCAAATGATTCATCCGCAGCATTAAACTGCATCGGCTCTTTGCCCTCTTTCTTAAAGGACGAATTCAGCGCGAGCAGACTTTCATAGTAGCTGCTGGATTTGCGAACATGGATATCCTGCCCTGCAAGATCAGTGATGCCGGCCAACGGCGGCACTGCCGGTCCGGTTACGAGCAATTCCTTAACCCCGCTCAGCAGAGGATTTGAGAAATCAACCTGCTTGATACGCTGCGGAGTAATCGTCAGGTTGGCAACGGCGATGTCGCCAAGACCCTGCACCAGTCCTGGTAACAGTTCATCGCGTTTAACGGGGATAAATACAACCTGTACTTTTAATGTCTTGGTTTTAAGCTTTTTGTTAACGAATTTTTCAAACTCTTTGAGCAGATCATGAGAAATCCCCCGTTGTCGGCCACGATCCAGGAAAAAAAACGTCTTGCTGTATACCACCAATACTCGGATCTGTCGTTTTTGGGCCAGTTTATCGAAATCGCCGAACCATGGCTCATTCGATAGCAGGGTTTGTTCCGGTCTAGAATCCGTCTCGGCTTCCTGCGCATTCAAGGGCATCACGGCTGTCAACACTAAGATGGCAACAAGCAATATTGAATACACACCAAGCCGCCAGGCAAGTTTCCACTGATTCGGAGTAGACTCTTTCATGATTTTCCTTTCGTTTGGGCAATTTTTTTGTGCTTTTTACAGGCGAATTCATCTTATGTTCTCTTCTTTCGCCTGCGGCGTCTAACCAGTAAAACCACCAGTCGATAGCACATCCACGAGATTTGCCAGAGAATAGGCCCGCAAAAGGCCATTGGAATGGTTAGGATTGCGGTGATCGGTTCTGCCAGAATCCGATCTTTTAACTGATGGGTATACTGCTCGGTGACTTCCGGTAATAACAAACGATGATTTTCGATGGCATATAACCAGCCCCAGCCGCCGGCGATGCCGACCAGTGCTGCTGCGGTACTTCTAAACACAAGGATCCCCGTTAATGCTCCTAAAGCAACGCTGATAAATTCCCATTTCCATTGCTCTGCGGTCGGACGCGGCAGAAGCACGAAGCAGCGCCAGATAACAATGGCATAAACGACATCTGTCATTCTTTCGAGTCTGTGCATTTGCAGAGTCGAGCGCTTTTGCCTGGCTTTGTCCTCTGCCCGGTATTGCATTTTTGGTATCCTTTTCCGCCCAGGTTCTGGTCTAAAAAGAAAACATGCTGCCGGCGTAAAATTGAAATCCGTCCAAACCGCCGCCACCGCCCTCGATACCGGCATCGGATATGTGCAAATAGCGCATGCCCCCTATGAGCCGGGCCTTTTCGGCTATTTTGACAGTTGCTCCAGCGCCGCCCAAGAGCCGGAAATTGAACGTGCGGCTGCCTGAATAGTTGGTGGATTACTGCTGAAGGCCGGAACCCGCTTCGATATATAGAGTCCACAGATTATCCTGACTTTTAAATTGATGACGTCTCAATATGAGATCCAGACCGATTGCCACACCGTCATCGTCGATGTCCGAGCGAATGTAACTGCCTAGCACATCAACATTTAGCGAGAAATCATCATACATAAAATAACCATAACCTATATGAAAGGCATACATCTCCCCCTTGCCGTCATCGCAGCAGGCGATGGAGCCATAGGCCTGCCAATTTTGATAGCCTTGGGAGAATTCTTCGGCGGGCTGATTTTTCTGCTCAGCAGGCCTTGAGCCGGACGAGTCGGAGGGAACTGCGAAATCAGATTGTTCGCTGAAGTTATCTGCGTCAATACGAACTGATTCTGAATAATCGGCGAGTGTATTTTCAATGCTTAAGGCATTACCAGTATGAGAACAAACCAAGAATAGTGTTAGAAAAATTGCGCGTGTCATAATCATCTAAATTATTTTCCTTAGTCCCCTTTGATTGATCAGCCAGACCACCAGCGGATAAGTAAACCAGGAGATTTCCCAGAGGATCGGCCCGAAAAAGGCCATCAGAATGGTAATGATGGCGGTGATTGGTTCTGCCAAAAAACGATTTCTCAATTGATAGGCATACTGCTCGGTGACTTCCGGCAACAGCAAACGATGATTTTTAATGGCATATGACCAGCCCCAACTGCCGGCAATACCGACCAGCGCCGCCGCAATGCTTTCAAACAACCGAGTTCCTGTGGACGAACCGATCTCAATATGAAGCCGCAAAGACACCAGAAAAATCAGCAGAAAAAAGAGCTGCAGGATCGACAAAATGGCATGGCGGCTGTCGGTGCCGCGCAGATTGCCGAATAAAATATTGCTCTGTATCCAGTATACAATTGTAAATGTGATTCCGATAAAGACCACTAAAAAGGCGATGACATTGTCACCAAAAAATGTGCCGATAAATTCCCAGTTCCACTGCTCTTCTGTCGGGCGTGGAAGAAGAACGAAGCAGCGCCAGATTATGATGGCATAAATTACATCTGCCATTCTTTCCAATCTAACCATTTGCAGGCTCTCACGCTTTCGCATGGCTTTGTCGTTTACCTTGTCTCGCATTTAGAATCCCAAACCGGCGAAGCCGGAAATGAATAATGCAGATTGAATAATGAATATATGTGGTACTCTTACTATCTTATTTCGCCTTTCACCAAAATGCTCCGAATGCAGGTACTCAATTCCTGCGTAAACATGATTGGATTTCCACAAATAGATAGTCAAGCAGAGAACCCTGTATAAATATTCAAGTCGTATACCAGATCGGACTGGTGTAGCCGCGCTCTTGATGACTGAGCGGCACCTTTTCAGGCATCTTGATTCCATAGAATTTGGCGTCATAAGCCTGCCAGGTCGGTGTCGGTATTTCCAATACACGGGCATAGTAGACGGCACGGTGTTTTGGATTAAAATCGGGATCGGACCAGACTGCGCGTAATTCGGCATCGCCGTTGCTGTTCAGATAGGTCGCATTCTTTTCGTCGACGGTGTTTCCGACCGGTTGCTTGCAATTTCCATCTTTATCGATTGTCCGTCCATCGGCTACAGCCACATCATAGATCCGCTCGTGTCGCTTGCCATTTTCATCTACCCAGCCTTTAATGATCTGAATACGATCGAGGTTTCCCGACCAGGGATCTTTGAGGGCACCGACCAGGAATACCGGCGCTTTTTGGCCGGCCTTAAATTTCGGCAAGTCGCCGCCCATAGGTACTCCCTTGCGGTAGCCAATAGCGACAGCATCGGGTTTATAGACATCATCCTTTCCGTAGTCCCATCCGCCGAAAAAGCGCACGGTGATTCGGGTGCCGGTGGTTGCATATGTTTCCTTTTTCTGCATTGCTTCGAACAGCACCTCGCGGGTGTTCTCTCGCGCCCAGACGCCTGCAAGCCCGGAGGAAACCTCTTCCCAGGCGAAGGTGGAAAGACTCTCTTCGACTGAAAATGCTTTGATAACGTAATGTTTGTAACGTTCGGCTGCCGGTTCGGTCCCGGCAAATTTTCCCCAGTAATTCTCGTCACGAGTTGAAGCCAGGCCGGTGTGAGAATCCGAAGCCCCTATCATGCCGAATTTGAAAGGATTGGCGCCTATTTTTTGTTCCTGTTCAAGGCCGATCTGTAGTACGGAGCGGGCATACTTATATTGCAGCATATCGTCTTGCTTCGGCTTGATCCCTGCGATATCGCCCTTGTCCCAGGTCCCGTAATCGGCCCATTCATCTTCGGGAGACAGAAATGGGTGCGCCTCACTATCGCCTTTAATCTGGGTCACCTCGGCAATCGGTTCCCAGCGCATGCGTGTCTCGGCATACTGCCTGTCGATCGGTTTTCCATTCAACCGTTCAACTGCGAACATCAGGCCATTGCTAAGGTTGCCGTTGTGGGGGATGGCCAGCACGCTGCCGCCGGTTTTATCCTCGTATAAAGCCATATATTTCCAGAGGTCTTCCGGGTCCTGGGAATCAAAGGCCGAAAACGGCAGCACCTGGCTGACTTTTCTGGCGCCATCCTTGAAGATGACCACCCGATGAAGGTTGCTCGGGGTTTCGGCGGTATTGAGAGAGGTCCATTCGAAGCCGATCATCGCTGTGAAACGTTCCGGATCATTGTGGTGTTCGGCGGCCTTTGTCTGGCGATCCCTTACCGTGCGCTGCATTTTTTTGCTGTTGATGCGATCTGCTTCAAAAATGGAACCACCCCACTCGCGAAAGGCCTCATAACCCTCCCCCGCTTTTACCATGTCGTGCCACTTTTTTCCATACTCAGTTTTCAGCAGGTCCGTATTCGATTCTGCTATCATCGGCGCCAACCCGAGGTTTTCGGCGTGATCCGAAACCACCAGAAAGTCCAGCGGTCGGATAAGCCAGGCGCTGGCCGGTGCTGGAAATCACCTCCTCGCCCTTGGCAAAACGATAAGCCTCATCCGGGCCGAGTTTGTTGCCGATCATTCCCGAATCAGTGGAATAGCGTGTGTGTAAATGTGTGTCGCCCCAGTAGGCCCTTCGGCAAAATTTCTGTCATTTGCCGTCCGCTCAACATAAGGTGAATAGATCTTTTGAGCTCCCGGGATATCATCTTTTCCTGGACTGAGTTCGGTCTGCGCAAAAACGAGTCTGGAGAAAAGAACCATTATCATAATTTCGACTACCAGCTCTCTGAATATTTTTGTTTTCATGGACGGTACTCCTTTATTGCTGTATGTCATCTTTAAAAACTCCGAATCTTTCCGCGTAATATCAACCTGTCGGCAGAGACAATATCGGCGCAGCTCCGGCAGGTGTGGGAGCCTGGAGTCGAAACAGAACGATAATCAGACTTAAAGCCCGTTTGCTGGTAATATCATTATGATCAATATAATACCAGTAGCCCTGGTATATTACTGCGGCAAACGCATCTTGGGGCCGGCTCTTACTCGACCGCATTCTAAAAGAGATCAGCAATCTGTTCCTCAGTATCCATTGTCAATCAAAACTCGAAGGACAGGGCCATTGTTGCCGTGAACTTATTATCACCCACGTCAGGGGAGGGGTTGTCGTCATTGACATTGGTAAGGAGCAGTTTGAGTGCAATCGGATCAAATAACGGCACAGTAAAATCAACGAAGCTTCTAAAAAGCCAATCATCAGCAAGGGGAGAGATGGAGGGCATGTATAGCAAATCGACATCCAGTGTAATACGGTTTGCGAACACATACCGGCCGCCTAACCCAAAATACAAGCTGAAATACCTGTTAGTGCCAAAGCCGTCAAAATTTTCGTAAACATAACCGAACCCGACCGGGAACTGGATGAAACTTTGTTCCTTTTGAAAAATACGATAACCGATGCCGGCTGCCGGGTACAGACGAAGATCAATGTCACGCGGCGTATCCCAATCCATTGCCGGGCGACCAAACGCAAAAAAAAGATCATTGAAATGATATTCCCCTAGCATAAATCCCACAAACTCGTTTTTGGTTGTAAAAAATGATGTATCATCGGTTCTTTTTTGATCTTCAAATGCATATCGGAGATCTAAAACATAACGGGTAGGTTTCTTAAGCCGCTCGATTCTTAGCAATGGGGAAATCTTGCGTTTGTCGATAGCGCCGTCCTCGAAACTCAAACCGAGGGCCAAGCTGGCACGCCAGTGTCTATATTTGATGCGTTGTCGCTTCCAGAAGGATTGATCGTAATCTTCAACGGAAATCCCTGTAAGGATTTCATCGAACGGGATTCGTCTTGCTTAAATTCTATTCGCACCGATCAAAAGTCGGCTGTCTTCGACTCCGAGCAAGCGACCACGAACCATCGTATCTTCCACGCCATAATAAACTAAAAAGATGGCTTGCGTGACTATTTTTTCGATTTTTTCATAATAAATGGTGAGCTTTCCCTTTGCATGCAGCGGATCGAACTCAATGCCAACCGGAAGAAGGCGGAGGATCCTGCCCTTAAGGGTTTGGCCGCCAAATGTTACTTCGGTTCCGGGTTGATCTTCTGTGGATGCAGAAGAATCGGCATGAATATAAGTCACCGATACAAAGAAAAAAACAATAAGCAAATAGAGAATACAGCCTGGTCTGAAATCACCGAGAAAAAGACAACGGGAGAACAATGATGTCGAAGGCAGTTTTTTTTTTGCTGAGTAACAAACATTCATTGGTTCTGATTATTTTATAAGTCATCTAACATACAACAACTATTGGACTATCGCCTATTTCTGTGAGCGAATCAATCTCTGGTTTAAAAAATTATAAATCAGCCTTGCAACGACATAAGCCCCCATGGCGATCAGAATCAAAATAAGTGCCTGACGAAAGGAGTGGTCGACTAGCTCTTCACCCTCGCCTTCAACCCTGTCGATGACGTCGACAACCTGCGGCAGCAGCTTCTCCAGGTCGGCTGTGGCAAAGAGTCGGTTAGTCGATTCAACCAGCGTGGTAACCTCGGCAATTGCAGCATGGTATTTCTGGATGTCAAACGGCTTGGAATTTTTTGGTTCAGCGGAAGGTTGATTGGCATTGAATTTTTCGGAGAGCGTAATGACTGACAAAAGCAGGTTATTGCTCCCCACAATCATTTTGCGGACCTCGGCAACCAGCTCTGATATTCGGTGCTCTTCTTTCATGATTGCCTCGAGTGCATTTTTTCTTTCCCCCCACAGGCGATTCATGAATTGATCGATAAAAGCCTCGCGTTCAATGGAGACTCGGGCCATGACTTTTTCCAATGTGACGTCACTCCATCTATTCATATTCGTCATTGCCTGGTTGATAATTTGATCCTGCATCATTGAAACATCTTTTATAATCTTATCCGGCATTTGCTCGGCCACCAGTGCCAGACGCTCCGACACGCTTGAAAAAGTGTGAATATCATCTAAAATCTTTTTGGTTTCAGGGCTTACCAGCAACTGCGACATCCACACTTCGGCAAAATTTCCCGTCAACAGCGGCATCCGTGTACCCAGAAAAATGCCCCGCTCGGCCAGCATGCGGATCTCTTCGACCTGCTGGGTTGCCTCCTTGACCGATTTAAACAATCCATCGGCCTTTACCTTCTTTACGAGGGTGGAATTTCGACGCTGAGCTGCAAAATCACTGAATCGCAGATAATTATAAACTACCTTGTCCGGATTTTTTTTCGCCATAACAGGATAAGTTGACGCAACTCACCCTGCTGTTCTTTGATCAGCACCTTGGCTGCGATTTGCCAGACGTCCTTTTCCAGTTGCCGAAAACCGGCAAATATAACTTCCGTGGATTTCCCGTACTTTCGGCGCATATTATCCTGATAGATGATGCGCCCGAGCGTCGTCACCGCGACCATCTCCAGCAAACCCACCTGGGGGTTGGGTTCGGCCGCAATGGTATACATTGACGATATGGAAAACACAAGGTCGCTCAATATAAACTGCCGGGCCTTAGGCTTGGGTTTTAGGTCCTCATAGTCTTCAAAAGCCTGGGTGATAATACTCGCAAATCGGTCGGTATAACTCATCAGTTCAGATTGCAGCTCGATTTCGGTCATGACAAAATCTTTTTGTTTGTTTCTTTTAGCTGCCAAGCAGAAGGTCTGAGCTGTTAAAACAAAAATCAAGGTCAAAAAAATGGTTGTTTTTATAAACTGGGATATGCGTTTAAAGGTCATGATACTCACCTCCTGCGAATTCGAATGTTGAATAGCTGCTTCTCCACCCAGACCTTGTTGATCGGGAACGGAACGACGATTTTTATAATCATTTGAAATACTAAAATTAGGGTATTCGCATATCCGGCAAGCTCAAACAACCAAAAAACACCTGTTGGAGCGGCTTGCAGCCGCAAATTAGAACGTTCGCGGCTGCAAACCGCTCCAACAGATTCAATACACTTGACCTTTTCAAAGCGAATGATACACGCATACAAACCAGCAGTTGAAAGGCCGGCCGATAAACGGCCGGCCCTTATTGTTACTGCACAAGCGGTATCTTTCTTGCCAGTTCGAATTCAAAAACAGCATCAATTTTGCTTTCGAGCTGGTAGTAGCGTGCCACTTTTTTATCCGGTATAACACCCCGAAATTTCTCTAAGTACATTTGGCGCAGCTTCAGGTGATTCGCATCAATGGCAAGGGAATCGTTCAGAAGTTTTTTGGCCACTTCATCGGACATGGTTTCGTAACTGGCGGCAAAATCTTCAATGAGCTTGATCTCCCTCTCTATCAGTTTACCTAGTTCTGCCTGGTAGGCATCATAAACCGGCCAGAATTCTTTGGCTTCAGATTCCGTTAGCTCCATGTTCGTCGCGATGAAAAGTTTCTTGTCGGTCCGGATCTTTTCTTTGACGATTTCCATGTTGTCAGCCGGCTTGTCCTGCGCCAATGCGAAACCGGCAAATTCCAAGAATGTGATCGTCAATGCGACTACCAATAGACTGTTTACAACTTTTCCTTTCATTTTGTACCTCCTGACTTTTCTTTTAAAGGTTTCAAATTTTCATTTTTCCTGCATCGATTTGAAACTGATTCATGAATTATCCTCCAGCGTTTCCCGGATGATAATCATGTTAAACATCAGTTTACTTATCGAATGCTACACTTTCTTGATTGGAAGACAAATTTTCTCCAAGTTTAACGTAAAACGGCTGGTTGTTCTCCTGACTCAGGTAAGTGGTCGAAGTTGGAAAAGCGAACTTGATGCCTTCTTTGTGAAATTCTCGCGCGATTTGTAGATTCACCCGTTGGCTGAAATCCATATAGCCCCAGTAGTCAGCCGGATGATACCAGTACAACACCATAATATTGAGCGAATAAGGATTGTATTCATTAAAGTAGGCCCGGGGCGGCAACTTCGGATCCATCCCTTCATGTTTGTCCAAGAGTTTCAGGATGATATCCACCGCCTTTTCAATTTTTTCCGGCGGCGTGTCATAGGTAATTCCGAAATTTGTTAGCCTTCTGATGTGGGGACGACGGCCTATGTTTTCAATATCGATCCGAGCCATTTCATCGTTGGGAATCGCGGTCTGGTGGCCCGTCAACAGCCTGAGACGGGTCGATCGCAGGCCGATTTCCTCCACGATTCCGTCATGCCCATTGGCCATGATCCGCTGGCCGACTTTATACGGCTTATCCAAAAGAATCATGATGCTGCCCAGCAGGTTCTTCAACGTGTCCTGGGTGGCCAGAGCGAAAGCCAACCCGCCTACACCGAGACCGGCAATAAGTGTGCTGACCTTTAGGCCAATGTTGTCCAGCCAGAAGAGCACCGCCGCTACAATCAGCGTTATGCGTATTGCCGTTCGGGCCGGTCGCAGCAGGACGATGGCGTCTTCCCGTTCGCTGCGTCTCAACCGCTCACCCCACCAGAAAATTAGCAAATCGACCAACCGGATAGCCGTCCAGGTCATTACGATGGGCAGCACTGGATCGATTCTAAAAATAGTGCGTACCGTCATGGACAGACCAATATAAATGATGCCAACCTGTTCCAGCAGCAACCACAAAAGAAACCGAACCGGCCAGGCGACAAATTGTTGAATTTGACGCCGCATTTCGGTATCTTTGCGGCCAACCAGCAGATTTACGATCCAGGTGATGATCAGCGCTAGGAGAAATGCCAGGATTAAATTGATCAGCCACAATGCCCACTGCCATAGCTGCCATCCCAGAAATTGAACATCCGGGAATATCTTCGACAAGGTTTCCTCGAAGGGTCCATAACCAAAATGTTCGTACAGGTGGGGGATCTCGGCCACGGTTTGATTGGAAATTTTCCAGATGTAGACGCCGTCACCGCGCGGAACCCGCTGCATCAGAATGTCAACCGATTTATCCGGCGTTTTAATGCGGCCGATGATGTCACGATTAGCCGGCAGACCGTCTTCGGAAAATCCATCAGGGTGCGCGCTGACAGCCTCAAGGTCGAACCAGAGTTCCTTATCCAGGACAATCTTCAGCTGGCGAGCTAATCGAGAACCCTTCAAGTCGGTCATCCAATACGGCAAATAACGCAAATCCAGGTATTGTGATGCCCGTTCAAAATCTCCGTCACGGGCCGCTTTCAGATAGCCTTTGAGACTACTGCGGGGAACACCCCGGTTGAATTCATCGGCGGGTCCTAAAGGTTTGACCTTTTTAGGTGCAGGTTTTTCAGCACCGGCACCCACCATTGATCCGCGCTGATTCACCTCATCAGATTGGGCCAGTACCAGAGAATGTGTTACAAAGACCCATGGCCCAATAGCCAGCAAAATAAATAGAAAAACCCTGGTAGTTTCATTAGATGAAAATTTTGTACTTCTGGGATTAGGTTGCATAGGCTATAGTCTCCTTCATCTTGAATATCGGTTCATTTGTAGCCGAGTCCATCGCGGTTATAAACCGCTCCCACAATCAAAATAAACGAATGAATATTACGATGAAAACCCTGGGCTCCGAGGTAGTAATCTCTTCGATTGAGAAGGATCTGTTAAGACCTGCATTAAAGCTTGTAAATAAGACAGTAAGCCACCGGACCGCGTGCGATAAGAGAATAGATCGGAACAGCGTCAGCAGACCTTTTTTGCCAATTCTTCGTTATCGATCCTTTGTCTCAGTTCACTGCGTAGCAGGTCAATATGCATCCGTAAATTACAGTTTTCTAGTGCCGCCGCCGGACAGAAAATGATAAGCTTTTCTAGAAAACCGAGTTTTAAATCCTATCTAATTTTCAGCATCTTACTCATTAGCTTAGTTTGGCATCCGATTTATATTGAAAGAGCAAGTATAAGGGAGGTGTGAGCGGTTTCCAACCGCGAGCAAAAATGCTGCGGCCAGAAGCCCTTCGCACTATATTTTATTCAATGGCTACTTGGCCTTAGTTTATTTTCAAGTTTGATAATTTCGTAAAAAGATAAAATCATTAAATTTCGATTCCGTAACCAACTGAAATCATAAGATGTGAAATTCTATTTTTGCGTTTTTTACACTTTTTTGAGGTCATATCAAGTTTGGATTTTAACCTGTTGGCAAGGTCAATATCGGTGCCGCACCGGCAGGCGTCGGCGCCTGCAGTCGAAACAGCACGATAATCAGACCTAAAGCTCGCTTGCTGGTAATATCAGTATGATCAATATAGTACCAGTAGTCGTTGAAACGCACGGCGGCAAACACATTTTGCGGTCGACTTTTGGTTGAGCGCATTCGGAATGGAATCAATCCCTTGGCGACTTCCCCCTCACCGCTTTGTAAGCCATAGTCGATGACGCGCCCTTCCTTGAGGTGCTCAAGCGGAACTTCAACCCCCCGCGCCATAAATTCCATCATCGCCATGACAGAGCGGGTTTGAATCGAAAGTTCATCGCTTTTCAGATTTGTAACCCGGTCAGTTATGCGAAAGCGGTTTCGATTGGTCAGCCCGATGAGTTTTCTCAATTCGCCCAGTAGGGGACGCAAATTCTCAGGAACCTTGTCGCTAATGATCAAATAACTTAGGCTTTTGCCATTTTCTTCCACCTGCTGAACTTCGATCACTTCCCGGTCGGCGAGAATAAAGATCAACTCGATCACCCTTTCAAATTGTTGCAGTTTCTCAAAATCTTCTGCAAACTGTGTTTCTATATCAATGTAGCCCGAGGCATTCAGCTCCCCAAACGACATATTTTCCACTTCTCCTACCCGCTGGATGCCGATACGCATGAAAATGTCGATCGGCCAGCCGGCCTGGGCGGCGGCAAAGATAATATCAGCGGGAATGTCCGATAGCAGATGGGCTGAGAATTCCTGACCCTCGACGGGGAGATAGGTTATGGTCGGGCGTTCGGAAAATCCCAGGTTCGCTTCGCCGGTGGCCCTGTCCGTGGTGCCGCTGCCGAATTCTAAAATGGTGCCCAGACCGGCCCTGCGTTCATATTCATACTGGGTCAGCACAGAACTGACGCTTAAAAACACGGGCACTTCCAGGTATCGGCTGCGCACAATATTCAGCAGCATCTGTTCTCTGGTTGAATAGGCAATGGCGGCGTTGTAATCGAAGCGATCCGCGGGCACCCGCTTTGCTCCCTGGGCCGCACACCCGGAGATCAGCAGCAGCACTGCGACAACGATAAGAGCCGTTCGGCAGTATGACCCATTAGTCTTTTTTTCCGAGGGGAATGTTACCTTTTCCATGCCAAATCCTCCGGACGTAAAGTTTTATATATTATCCAATTGAGTGAAAATCGGTCGAAGTTATTGGTTATTCGTTATTGGTTATTAGTTTAAGAGGAAGTTTACACTATTTTAACAAACCGGCCAAAAATCATTTCACCAGGGTTGAATTTTAAATCAGAAACTTTTTTTCTCGCTGCTATTCTAAAGTTCCGATCGTGTTGTAAGGATCTACTAATTTCGCAAAGCAGTATGTCGAAGAACAAATAACTATTAACATATAACATTCCACCTTTCAGCTCCGCGACCAAATCAATTTTATATTGAGAAAATTATAGATCAATCGAGCAACCACGTATGCCCCCATGGCAATCAGAATCAGTAAAATTCCCTGTCGGAAGGAATGGTCGATGAGTTCTTCACCTTCATTTCCCACCTGATCGACGGCCTTAACGAGCTCGGGCAAAAGCTTTTCCAGACCAACCGTGCCGACAAGTTGATTGGTTGATTTTACCAGCGTAGTAACTTCGGCAATCGTGTCCTGGTATTCCTTGATATCAAACGGTTTCGAATCCTTTGGTTCAGGGGAAGGTGCGCCCACCTTGAATTTATCAGTGAGCGTATTGACCGTCAGCAGTATATTATTACTCCCCTCGACTGTCTTGCGCAGCTCGGTAATCAGCGCGGTCACACGTTGCTCTTCCGTCATAAGGGCCTCGAGCGCAATCTTCTGCTCGCCGATTAGGCGATTCATGAATTGATTGATGAAGGCTTCACGCTCGATGGCGACTTTGGCCATCACCTTGTCCAGTGTAACATCGCTCCATTTATTGATGTCGGTCATTACCTGATTGACCGTCTGCTTTTGGATTTTTGAAACATCCTTCATAACCTTCTCCGGTAGTTGCTCGGCGACCTTGGCCAGACGTTCTGATACCGTGGAAAATGTGTGAATATCTGCCAGGATTTTGCTGGTTTCCGGACTGAGCAGCAACTGCGACACCCACACTTCGGCAAAATTTCCCGTCAGCAGTGGCAAACGCGTTCCCAGGAATATGCCCCGCTCGGCCAGCATGCGGGTCTCTTCCACCTGCTAAGTGACTTCCATGACGGTTTTAAACAAGCCGCCGGCCTGCACCTTCTTTACCAGAGTGGAGTTGCGGCGCTGGGCGGCAAAATCGCTGAAACGCAGGTAGTTATAAACCATTTTATCCGGATTGTTTTTGCGCCAATAAAGAATCAGTTGCCGCAATTCATCCTGCTGTCCTATGGTGAGCACCTTGGCAGCGATGCGCCAGATGTCCTTTTCCAATTGCCGAAAGCCTTTGGTTATCACAACCGTCGATTTGCCATATTTGCGGCGCATATTGTCTTCATAGATCATGCGTCCCAGGGTAGTTACGGCAACCATGTCCAGCAGTCCCACCTGCGGATTCGGTTCGGCTGCGATTGTATACACTGAAGATATGGAATATACCAGATCGCTCAATATAACTTGCCGTGCCCGGGGCTTGGGTTTCAAATTTTCAAAATCTTCCAAAGACTGAGTCACAATGCTCGCAAATCGATCGGCATAGCTCATCAGCTCGGATTGCAGCTCGATCTCGGTCATGACATACTTTTTTTTCTTGTCTTTTTTGGCCGCGAAACTAAAGGATTGAATTGTCATAGAGAACAGTACCGTAAGAAAAATGGTGATCAAAATGCGATGTGATGGGGAGTTAAATTTCATGGAACTTACCTCCTTTGTTTAGTAGAGCTCCTCAAGTTCCACGCAAGATATTGCGGTGTTTCTTTTAACCAATTTAGTATTTGGCGTCATAGAGTAAATCTCCAAAAAATTCAGCTTCGTCATTGTCCAGTTGTGTTAGGCTGATTAAGTCAATTTTAAAAAATCGGGATTTATCAACTCCCGGAATTCAAAACCTCTGCATTAACCTGGGCCGTTATTGGAGCTGAGCTTGCGGCCTTCTTTTACGCTGCACAATTCGCGGCTCTGAGATCCTTCTGCCACTTCGGTCGCATAATAGGCACCGCAGAAAGTGACATCATCGATAATGTGCATGATGCCAAGCTCGTCCAGAATAAGCTTCAATCTTCGGATTTTTTCTTTGGAAACTTCAATTCATTTTTCCGCCAATTTCGACTATACCTTGGCCATTCATCATGACTTACCTTTCATTAGCCTCTTTTTTCTTTCCTCCTGTTCGATGATCATGCGGTAGGCGATGTAATACTTGTAGATATTGCTAACGTATTGCACCGTCTCGCGCCCGATTACCTGGGCCGCGGCAATTTCCACGTTGTGAAACCAGACATTGGGGTCCAGCCCCATTTTGGCGGTTTTATTGCGCAGTCGCCTCACTTTGGCCGGTCCCGCATTGTAAGATGCAAAGGCAAACAACATTTTATTAAGGTCGTCCATGGGTTCGTCTTTGTAGTAGCGGTCGACGATAAACCGCATGTATTTGGTGCCGGCATGGATATTGTTTTCCAGCTTTTCGATCTCGGGTATGTTGACATTGCGATCCGCAGCTGTTGTCGGCAGCACCTGCATTACGCCGATAGCACCGACATGGCTCTTTCTGTTTTGGTCCAAACCGGACTCCTGATAGGCCTGGGCCGCCATCATCAAGTAGTCGAAATCATATTGATCGGCATAGCGCTGGAAGAGCTCCACCATCTGCTCAAATTTCTGCAGCTCTTCTTTGGAGAGAGAGTTTTTGACATACTTGGTGCTCTTTAAATAGCGCTTGAGCATCATATTGCCGATCAGGCTGCCCTTTTTGTTGCCCTTGACGAATTCATTGATGACGGCCTTGAGTTGCGGACTGTTCTGGCGAAAAGCCCAGGCGATCTCAGCGCCGGTTCTTAGGGCAATTTCGGGATGGACCTTTATTTTGTCAAAAATCTGGGTCCAGAATTGGGCCTTATGGCTGTCCATGACGACCATCGGAATGAGACCGGCATTGACCATTTCCAGCAAATCTTCATCCTCGAGGGATTCATCGACCAACTCCATTTTCATCTGTGATTTACCGGCTTTTTCAAACGTTTTGTTCAACTGTGCCAGACTGGCGTAGTAGCTGCTGGATTGGCGCACATGGATCTCCTGGCCGGCCAGATTATCGATCCCCGACATCCGCGAAGCGGCTGGACCGGTTACCAGCAGTTCCTTAACGCCGGTCAGCATGGGATTTGAAAAATCGACGTGTTTAAGACGTTCCGGGGTAATGGTCAGATTGGCAACGGCAATATCTCCCAATCCCTTTTGAAGACCGGGGATCAATTCGTCGCGCCGAACGGGAATGAAGAGCACTTTTACTTTCAATGTTTTGGTCTTGAGCTTTTTGTTGACCATTTTTTCAAATTCTCTGACCAGGTCATGGGAGAGGCCGCGCTGCCGGCCGCCATCCAGAAAGAAGAACGTTTTGCTGTAAACCACCAGCACCCGAATCAACCGCCTTTTGGCCATCTCGTCGAAGTCACCGATCCAGATCTCGTTCTCTTCAAACGCCGTCTTTAAAGTGATATCCGCTTTGGTCTCCTGGGCAAATATGGAGCGCAGATCGGCAAAAGCTATTACTGCAATAAGCAATGCCGCATAAACATTGAGTTGTCGAACCATTCGCAGTTGATTGATGACAGACATTTTCATATTTGTGCCTCCTGTTTTTTATGTTGATAATGCCGCAAAAAGTCGCAAAAGTTAATCTCGCAATCTGAATTATCAATAAATTACGAAGTTAAATTGAATTACTTGAGATTTCTGCTTAAACGTAAAATTTTTGGCATAGCTTAAATTAAAAATTTTTACTTCAAAAACCCCCGATTAACCGTTGAACGTTTTAATCTTTTTTAATTTACAACTTTTTCTTTCGTCCGTGTCCCCTTACCAGCCAAACCACGTGCGGATAGCTCACCCAGGATATCTCCCAAATGATCGGTCCCACAAATGCAAATGGTATGGTAAGGATTGCGGTGATCGGTTCGGCCAGAATACGATCTCTTAGTTGAAGAGCATACTACTTGGTAACTTCTGGCAGTAACAAACGGTGATTTTTCATTGCATAGATCCAGCCCCACCCCCCAGCAATGCCCACCAGCGCCGCAGTAACGCTTTCGAGCGCCCGGGTACCGGTAGACGGCCCCAGTTCGATGCCTTCGCGCAACGAAACCAGAAAAGCGAGCAGAAAAAAGAATGGCATAAGCAACATCAGTCATCCTTGCCAGCCTTCGCAATTGCAGGGATTCACGCATTTGCCGTGCTGAATCTTCAGCTTTAGGCTTCATATACTAAAATCTTTCATAACCTTATCCGGCGTTTGCTCGCCCACCAGAGTCGGTCGTTCTGAAACTATAGCAAATGTATGGACATCGGCCCGGATCTTTTGGGCTTCCGGATTGACGATCATCTGCTATATCCACACTTCAGTGAAATTTCCCGTTAACAGCGGCAGTCGGGTCCCAGGGAAATGCTCCGCTCGGCAAGCATGCGGACCTCTTCGACCTGCTAGGTGGCCTCCTTGACCGATTTAAAGAACCCACCGGCCATTACCTTTTTTGCAGGAGTAGAATTTCGACACTGAGCAGCAAAATCGCTAAAACGTGAGCTACTTTCCCGGTTAATGCAATCCTCTTTTCTGCCGTTGCATATCCCAGCTATTTAAATCTCTCTCATCTCTGAAGCCTCCACGCAAGGGCTGTAGAAAATGACATCATCGACTATATGCATGATGCAAAGTTCAGCCAGGTTGAGTTTTTACTTTCGGATATCCTCCCAGTTAATCTCAGCTCTTTTGCCGCCGATTTCTATAATTCCTTGCCGATTATAATTGCGATTCAATCGGCAAAATACTCAGAATATTAATACCAAATCTCCGCCAAAAGCCAGCGTGAGGCTCATGGTTGTACACAACCTGTTTGCCATCTTCCCTTCCATGCCAGTAAAGGCGAACATAGCCGTCTCGGTCTTCTTTTAGTTCCAGGCGGAAAGCAACCTGATCAATGTTATCTTCAAACCAAATTGCCATATCTTTTGCGATATCTGGCACATCCAAAATCACGCCGATTTCAGTGTTATGTTCTGTGGCCCGGGGATCGAGATTCAAGGAGCCGATGAAAACCTGTTTGCGGTCAAAGACGAAAGATTTAGCATGAAGGCTGGCCTTGGACGAACCGCTCCTGCCTTTTATTTCTTTACGCTCTTTACGACTCAGCTTTTTGTTTAGCTCATAAAGTTCGACGCCGCCTTTCAGGAGCTTCTTGCGATATTTTTGATAGCCGGCATGCACGATACCGACATCGTTTGAGGCCAGGGAATTGGTCAGGATGCGCACCCGAACGCCTTTCTGGGCCAGATTGACCAGAAAAGCGGTGCCAGGCTTGCCCGGCACAAAATAGGGCGAATAAATGATCATTTCTTTTTCTACCCCATCCACGTAAGGCGCAAGCATCGGTTCGAGATGATATTCTTTTTTGCTGAAATCATGCTGCAGCTTTTCCGGCTCATCAAAAACAACCTCCGCATCGCCCCATTTGAACTCAACCTGTTTACTTCTGATTTGAGTTGCCAAATTGGAATTACGCAGCTCCCGCAGATACTCAGAATCCCTCTGATCCGCCACAAATTGGCTTAATTGTTCGCGATGTTCTTTGATCTGTTGAGGTGTCGGCGGCTCTCCTATGGGAAGGACCGAAGCCGGATAAGCCAATTCATTATTCCAATAGAGATCAAAGACGTAAGAAACCTCTCCGGCAACCGGGCCGACGGCCAAGACATCCAGATCGGTAAAGACCAGGTCCGGATCAGCGTCGAAGTATTCGTTTCCTATATTGCGGCCGCCAAGGATGGTAATCTGGTTGTCCACCGTAAATGATTTATTGTGCATGCGGCGGGTCACAGAGCCCATTCGATTTACATATTGAGAGGTCCGGCCCGCACTGCGGCTGAATGGATTGAAAATGCGGACCTCCATATTGGGGTGACTATCCATCGCGACCACTTCGAGATCCCTGTCGGCAAAATCCATATCATCAACCAACAGACGCACTCTCACGCCGCGATCGGCAGCTTTGAGCAACATATCAGAAAATAGTTTTCCGACCAAATCGTTATGATAAAGGTAATATTGAACATCAATGCTACGCTCGGCGAAAAGGCACATTTCCGCACGGGCCACAAAGGCATCCAAGCCGTTTATCAACAAATGGAATCCGGATTTTCCCGGATGTGCGGCTCGTTCTGCTGCATGCTCCTGACCGAAATGAGTGTCTTCCGTATCAGTCAAAGCATACGATTCGGGCCGTTCAACATTTTCAGGCAAAGTAGCGGCGCAGCCGAAGATCAAAATTATAGTCAACGCTATTGAGAATTGAAGCATTATGACTGTTCGATACATTTTAGACGAATTAAACGCAGAACTAACATATCTGACAAAAGTACCTGTCAGGACGAGTGCATAAAGGCCGTTTACGCTTGTGCCTTTCATATTTTATCTCCAGTGGTTGGTTAGCATGAAGATTTATTCGTGGGTGCCGGACCCTGTTTTTTGAAACTCGCCAAGTTATACAAGGCTCTCCAGCTGGGAGCGTCCGCTCATTGCATGCACGTCAAGTCCCACTACTTCTTCTAACCGTGTGTTCTTTGTTGAGGATTTTTCCCATCATTTCAAAAGCTCATAAACACGGCCCCGAGGCTGGCCTTTGTGGTCAAGAAAATAGGAGCTCCGGTATGGAACCACCATCACGTGGATTCGGTTGCGCTTGAGTATCGCCGGTAAATCGCCGATTCGTTTATTGAAAAAGATATCGATAATGAATTTTACCGAACCGGCGATGAATGCCGGCGCTGAGATAGGTTTGGAAAGTTATTCTTTTTTTTCGTCCTTTTTCTTACCGGCTTCTTTGATTGCTTTTCCGGTATCTTCGACGGCTTTGTCAATTTTTTTCCCGGCGCGCTCCATCGGGCCCTCGCGTTCACAGCCCGATAAACCGGTTAAAAGTACAATCAAAAACAGGTAGAAAATAGCTTTTTTTAATTTGGACATGATTTGCCTCCTTAGTTAATCATACATTGCTGATTGCGGCAAAGGCTGATATCCATCCGGTTTTTTCGGTTTGAATTGTCATGGATCAGCCTCGTAGCGCAGGTTATCCTTGATATTTGCCTAATTTTCTCACACCGGGTAAATTTTCCGGGCTTTCTTCGGGCGACGGAATTTTACATAGTTCGATCATGTTACCGAAGGGATCCCGGGCATACACCGCTCCGCCGCCTTCCGGCAGTCGACCCAATGCAGAACCGCCCAGCGATACCAGCCGGTCCAACTCCTTTTGGGGATCATCCACATAAAAAGCGATATGACGGATGCCGTTTTCATGAGCCAGAAAGGTTTCCGGCGGGGCCACTGTTTGGACCGGCGCGCGATACTCAAAGAGTTCGATATGGCAGTTGTGTCCCGCCATCATGACTCCCCTGGCAGCGGAGCCTTTGAGACCGATAGCCTGATCGTAGGCGTCGCTGTTTTCCCAGCTTTCGTTTCCGATTACCTTGAATCCGAACATCTTGCTGTAAAAGTCGATGGCTTTTTCCAGTTCAGGAACCACGATTCCCGGGTGAGCAAATGCGAGGATCATAGAAATCTCCTTTTATGATTTCACCTGTTTGTCCGGTATTACGGCAACAGCCTTGTGGATAAAAAGGGCGCGCAGCTTGTCCCAGAAATCACCGCCAAGCAGGAACAGTCCGACCAGCAGCATGAGATCTCCTGCCACCGCGTAAACCACGAGATGGTCGGCCAAGCCGGGAATATATTTGCCGATATACGGCCTTAGAAAAGTATACAGCAGTGGCAGCGCAAACATCACCAGACCAGTTTTGTAACGGGCCGCACTGACCTTCTGTGGCGGGCCGTAGGATTTCAGAAAACCGAATATGCGCTGCTTGATATAGGCAAGGCCCTCTTTTCCGGCAACAGCTGCGGCGACAATCATCATCACTTCGGCCGCCACGACCATGACGCCAGCGAACGCAGCAATGGATTGGGCGGACAGCCCGATCAGCGGTAAAACCGGCAGTAGTATCGGCCAAACAAGACTGACGATAAAGATGGCAAATCCGGTTTTGATTCGCCAGCCTGCCTTTGGAGCACTTGATTCCTGTGCTTCAGTTTCGTTTTTAATGGCTTCCATGGTCTAATCTCCTCAATTATTTACAATTTGGAGTGATGGAATAATGGATTATTGAAAGGTTGATATAATTGAAAAAGATAAACAATGTTTGGATCTCGCATTACCAAAGATAAAATAGTAAAAATCAAATCTACTTCCGCTTTTAAACCCAACACTCCATTGCTCCAATACTCCAGCACTCCCACTATTTACATGTCAGCACAAAATTAATTGCCACGGATATTCCAATAACCAACAGTCTTGAATTACATGCGTCCTCCATCAGGGTTTTACCAGCAGCTTGATCACGGATTTGTCAGACTTCAGTCGCTTGAAACCCAGCTCTTCTATGTCTGTCATCCCTATCGTATCGGTCAGCATCGGCCCGGTTTGAATCTTACCGCCGGCCAGCATGTCCACCGCAATCTTGAAATCATGATGGCTCCAGGCCAGCGACCCCTTGAGTTGGATTTCGCCCAGCATGAGTTTCATGGGCATAACCGGAGTTTCCTTTTCATTCACCCCGACGAGGATCACCTGTCCACCGGGTCGGGCCATGTCGATGCACCGCTGGAACGAAGCCGGCACCCCGGCGCACTCAATTATC
>Ga0056115_1000245_pt1 | contig 26069 bp, 18 predicted proteins | sample WorMetOlspDAHAB1_FD_77007 | JGI IMG/M metagenome (GOLD analysis project Ga0056115, IMG submission 77007) | Marine gutless worms symbiont microbial communities from Max Planck institute for Marine Microbiology, Germany - Olavius sp. DAHAB.1 ...
AAATTTCATGGTATAACCCTTGGGCGATGTCAAATGAGCATTTCAAATATATTACCCTCAACTCCACTAAAAATTAGGATCCCGAGCGGAATAATTGGTAAAGTCAAAAATGATGATAATATTTATGTTCCCGGACTAGCCGGCAAATCCAATTACGCCTGATTAAAAAAGACCGGCTAATTTCCGATACCATTTCAAATTACCAATTTTATTCATCTGCTATACTATTCAGGGTAGACCGCACGTATCTATTTTATAAGGATAGATGTTATGGCCGGAAAAAATACAAACAATCACCTGTTCCGCGGGCTGTTGCAATCCGAAGACGGTCTGATTACAAAAATAATTGATGCGAACGATCAATCGATAACCTTTGAGGCGGCCTTTGGACTCAGCGCAGAACTGATTCAACAACTTAAAAAACAGCCGGAGCATATTGTATTCAGCGAGCGATCCCGAATTGCTCGCCTGGGGATACAGATCAAGTGTGAGCCCCCCGGAATCGACGGCTTGGCGGATGAGAAAATAACCCTTTCCATGGTCGCATCGGCAGTGATTTCAGGTTATCCGGGGTTAAATGAATTAAAAGATTTTTTCAGCCTGGGACTGCCTGTCGGCAGACTGGTATTTTGTGATCCGGATGCGTTGTTGAACTCAGATGAAGTTCTGGCGGCAATTGAGCGTGCCGAGATCAAACTGCCGGAAACAACCACCATCTCAAGCGATGGCAGCATTGTTATCGGCCCCCATAAAGTCGTTTGCCGGTTTCGAGAACCCCTGGATAAAAAGACTTTAGGTCGAATTTTGCTGCGTGAAGACGGGCGGGAACTTCTCAACCGCTATCAGGTTCGCGAGGCGGTTCCATCGGTAACCATTGCAGCCGGTGAAGGTGTGGTGACGACCTGTTCAATGTACCTCAATGATCATTATGTGGTGCTGCAGAGCGGTTTTGCCACGGGCCGCAATCTGCCTGCCACCGTGCTGGACCCGATAAAAACCAGGGGCATTCGGATTTATCTTGAAATTGTCAACCAGAGCGATCATCCCATCGTAAATCCTTTGATATCGGCGAGAATTTACAATGCCGCCAAGTCTCGCAACGGCGTGCAAAAGAAAAAAACAGCCCGTAAACATTCTCATTTCAGCTATCGCCAGATGCGCAACTTTGAAAAACGCTTGACTCTCAATGAAAAGTCCACCTGCCATTTTATTGATAAACCGGTGGCAGTCATTCAGGGCAAAGCGGATCGATTAAAAAATGCCGGAATTTTTTTAAACGGTCCCGGCCAGAGCTGCGAAGTGACCAAGGCCATGTGCGCTCTGGCCAGATGCAATTTTTCACCGGATAGCGAATGCGCCCATCAATATGCAACATCCAGGATTCAGGATATCGACTCCAAATCCCCAGCCGTGCTGGCTACCAGGTATTTTCCCAACATCATTGAACATCGCGACATCATTAATTTGACATGTGAAGGAAAATTAACGGCCTTATACTTTTATGAACCATCATGCGAACATGGGCCGTTTTTGTCACAACAGGATCACCATCGTCTGGAGGAATATCATGCCTTTGGTCTCGCGGTTTACTGGGTATCGGGTTTAAATGGCCGCCTCATGAAGCACACCATGCGGGATGGCATGGGATATTTCGTAGCGCCTGAGCGACTTGCTGATTTTCACAAATCCATGCTGTTTGCATTTTACGGGTCCAACCAGAAATTATCTTCCAGAGGGAAAGAGCGCCTCGGAACTCTGATGGATGCGCTTATCGATTTTTGGGGACAGCGGATTGGGATCGTCACCGGCGGGGGCAGCGGTGTGATGGAACAGGCCAATTCCCTGGCCCGAAAGCGCGGTATATTATCCGGCGCCAACTTTCTGGATATTACGGATCAATCCATGACTACTGATGTCGATTTTTGTCAGGTATTTCAGGCAACCTGCCGTCACAGCCGTCAAAAATGGTTTGAGATTGCCTCATTTCCGATTTTTAACGTCGGCGGGCTGGGCCCCCTGGAAGAACTTGGTATTACCTTATGCAACATGAAGTTGTCTATTCTGGATCCGGTTCCGGTTGTCTTATTCGACACTGAAGGCGGCGGCAATTTCTGGTCCGGCATCGATGATCAAATCAACGAAATGGTCAAACGGGGCCGGGCACCCGATTGGATCAAGGATAATATCGTTATTACGGATGATCCCAAAACGGTTACCGATGTTTATCGCCAACGGCTGCAGTTGTTTTAGAGTCTTCAATTTTAATGATTTTGCTTTTATACTCACACATGATTACGATGTTTATCTGGCAGTCGATCGACTCGCTTAATATTTATGATGAAATCCGATTTTTCAATAGACCGGGCCAAGATTTAATAAAGGTGCCGGTGAATAACGATGACCTATTGTGAACCTCGAACTTTTATAGTAGCCAATCCTTCCAGGAATTGGCCGCTAAGCTTTTGAGAGACGTGGTGTGCGAACACTTCGCCTTCCGGCGTCACGCCGTAAATCCTGCCGTCAGCCAAAAATCTGCTCAAAATCCGCTTGCCGGTGTCCATGCGGTCGGCCGGATCATTTACCATGATATGTGCAGATGAAGCTTCCGGGAGTGGAATTTTTTGATCCAAAAGAGATTTTATGAAATTGAGTATTCGAGCCAGCCGCAGCACGGTAACCGCTTCTTTTCTGGTGGTCGTGTGAGACAGCGGCAATGCGCTTGAACGCAGGCAGGAGAATCCGCCGGGCAGCAGGCCCTGGCCTTCGCACAGATTAAAATCCCGGCTGCCCGGTGCTGGATAAAAGATGGAAACCCCGGCTAATACCCTTCTTTGAGCCAGATAAAGAAGATCCGATATCGATTCCGCTGCACGCTGAAAAGGGGAGGCGCTAATTACATATGCGACTGCATCCAGGCTTAAATCTTCAGCAATGTCCAGGGTCCGTTTAAAAGATTTGCGCACATCGGATCTGTTGAATCTTTTTAGCTGCTCCCTTGAAGTTGAACCCAGCGACAGATTCAGGGTTCTAAAACCGGCGGCTTTCATCTCTCTGACAACTTCTTCATCCAGGGACGGCGGATAGAGCCCGTTCATGGCCCTTAGCTCAAATCTGCCGGAACCAAAGTGGCTTTGAATGGCAGACAGCAGTTGCAGAAACCAGCGCCGGTCCAAAGACAGGTTCTCGTCTTCAAAGTCAATAAAGCCAATGTCGCCTTCACCGGCGGCATGTTCAATTTCCCTGATAACCGATTGCACACTCCTTTTGCGGTATTCAAGAAATGATTTTTCACCGACGCTGCAATAGGTGCATCGCATGGGGCAACCACGGCCGGCAACAATTACCATGCTGCCGCCTTGCTTGCGACGATAAAACCGCTGGTTGACCAAGTGAACTGCCGGCAGCGGAAATTTATCCGGGTCCTGCATTTGAACCGGTGGTTTGATGTGCAGGGTGCCGTTTGGCTGCCGGAAGACAATTCCGGGGATGGCATCCAAACGGCCACCTTCTGCAAGCGTTCCGGCCAGCAGCGGCATCGATATTTCACCCTCACCGCGCAGGACAAAATCCACTGCGCCGGATTCCATGATAGATTGCGGCAATGCGGTAGGATGGTGGCCGCCCAGAACGATTTTGCAATCCGGATGATGGGTTTTAACGACTTCAGCCGTTTGAATGGCCTGCCGCATGTAGGGGGTAAATAGCGATGAGATTCCAACTAGAAATGCACCGGATTCTCGCGCTTTAATACCGATATGCTCAAAGCTGTAGCCAAAGTGTTTGTAGTCATAAAACAGGCCAACCGGTGAACGGTCGGGCTGATTGTAGTACTGGCGTAAATAGCCCATTTGCTCCGGAAGATCACAAATACGCGCTTTCGATGTGGCCAATCCGTCAAGGATATCAACCGAATACCCGTTTTTAATCAGAACCGACGCGATACAGGATAAACCATAGGGGATGGTTCGTTTGGCAGTCAGATAAAAATCTCTGATCGGCGGCTGGATGAGCAAAATGTCGGGCATGTTTTCGGTCCTCGATACTGGATTCTGGATACTCGATACTGGATGAAAAAGGCGCACAACGCACGGCACACGCCTCAAGGTATAAAGTATATGGTATAGGGTAAGATGAATTGGGAAATGTGAATGTGGAGTTGGGAAAAATTACATTAATATCGATAGCTTTTTTCCCTCGATGTTCTCTTCTCCGGCTATGCGCTAAGCTCTTTGCTCCTTGCCATTCCAACCTTCTCACTTTCTCATCTTCTTAACTTCTATCTTTTCCCTTTCTCACCGTCTTTCTCCTTCCAGATTTCCGACTTCCGCATTCACACTTCCCAATTCCAACCCTCTCACCTTCTCATTTTCTTACCTTCTATCTTTTCCGCATTCCGAATTCCATTTTCTTCATATTGCCTTAATCTTGCTAGAAACTTATGATTGGCCTTGGGCAGCGGATAGTCTTCCAGTTGATTGAGCCTGATCCAGCGGTGATCCACGGGGCCGTCTAATTTTACGCGCCCAGAAATATAGGAGCAGCAGAAGACGTCCATCTGGATTTTAAAATGAGTATAGGCATGCCTTACCCGGCAAAGATGCGAGTCCACCTTAACTTGCAGATTGACTTCTTCTTTAATTTCTCGGGTGCAAGCCTTCTCCCCGGTTTCACGGTTTTTGATTTTTCCGCCCGGAAATTCCCACAATCCGCCCAGCAATCCTTCGGTCTTGCGGCGCGTAATCAATACGCGGTTGTTTTTGAACACAACACCCACCGCGATCGGATACAGCGGGGGGGCCTGTTTTTTTAACTTTCTGGGAAATTCTGAAATGCGGCTGCTCTGATAGGCCAGACACCATGTCTGAACCGGGCAAGCGCGGCACAGTGGATTGCGCGGCTTGCAAACTGTGGCACCCAACTCCATCAGGGCCTGGTTAAAGGTCCCCGGCTTTAGGGTATCCAGCAGATCAGCGGCTGCCTGTTGAAATATTTTTTTTGACGGTGAATGGTTTACCGGCTGCTTCATGACAAACAAGCGCGACAGCACGCGTTTGACATTGCCGTCCACCACCGAATAGGGTTTGTTAAAGGCGATGCTCAACACCGCGGCAGCGATATAATCGCCCACTCCAGGCAGCGTTCGAAAATCTTGCCAGCTCTGTGGGATATTGCCCTGGTATTGGTCTATCACGACTCCGGCGGCTCTGTGCAGATTGCGAGCCCGCGCATAGTATCCCATACCTTCCCATGCTTTTAATACTTCCTGTAAATCCGCCCGGGCCAGTTTTTGCAGATCGGGAAAGCGCTTCAAAAACTCATGGTAGTAGGGCAAAACCGTGGCAACCTGGGTCTGCTGCAGCATTACTTCAGACACCCAGATCGGGTAAGGAGCCGAGGAGTTGCGCCATGGCAATTCACGTTGATTGACCAGGTACCAGTCTATCAACGCGTTGCGCAATGATCGGATTTCTTTTTGTCTCATACTAATTTTCTATGCGCCATTTATCAAGGTGGATTAGTTACCGCATAATTTTTTCCAGTATTTTTAGCTTGTTGCCATAGGGCGGGTAGCGCAGCGGGGCGTCCAACCGAAACGATCTTTTCAAAATGCTTTTTTGGTGCGAAAAGGTTTCAAAGTTTTTTTTACCATGATAGCTGCCGATGCCGCTGCAGCCCGTCCCGCCGAAGGGCAGGTGGGGATTAGCAAAATGAAGCAGTGTATCATTGATGCATCCACCGCCAAAAGAGGCGTCCTTGATAATCTGTTCACTATTTTGGCGGTTGTTGGAGAAATAGTAAAAGGCCAGTGGCTTGGGCAACTCCTTCACCCGCGCGATCGCTTGTGATAATTTATTATATGCAAGTACCGGCAATATGGGACCGAATATTTCATCCTGCATGATCGGGTCATCCCAGGCAATGTCATCGATAATTGTTGGAGCGATATACAGGCTCCGGCGGTCTGTCTGGCCGCCGGTAATGATATTTCCTGCGTTCATCAACTGCGCCAGGCGCAGGAAATGTTTTTCATTCACAATCCGCGGGTAATCTGTGCTCAGCTGCGGGTCGGCACCATAAAATTGGTCGATAAAAAATTTCATCCGATCAAGCAATTCGGTCTTGATATCCTGATGGACCAACAGGTAGTCCGGCGCGATGCAGGTTTGGCCGGCATTGATAAATTTGCCGGAGCAAACCCGTTTGGCAGTGACATCCAGATCAACATCACGATCCACGATGCAGGGGCTTTTACCACCCAGTTCCAGGGTGACCGGTGTGAGATGCCTGGCGGCGGCCTGCATGACCACTTTGCCCACGGCGACACTGCCGGTAAAGAATATATAGTCAAAGTTTTCATCCAGCAAGGCCCGGCTGACTGCTGCTTCACCCTCAACCACAGCAATGTAGTTGGGGTCGAAATTGTCGCTGATAATTTCTTTAAATACCTGTGCCGTGTGTGGTGCGTATTCTGAAGGTTTTACGACACTGCAATTTCCGGCTGCCATCGAACCGATCAGGGGGCCGATAACCAGCTGAAACGGATAATTCCAGGGAGAAATAATAAGAGATACACCATAAGGCTCGGTGTAAATGTAGCTGGATCCCGGAAATTGAAATAAATGCGTTCGCACCCGACGGGCTTTGGCCCATTTAAGCAGGTGCTTTTTGATAAATCGAATTTCATCCAGCACGATTCCCACTTCTGTCATGTATCCCTCATAGGCCGATTTAGACAGATCCTGTTGCAGTGCGTCTAATATTTTTACCCGGTTTTCACTGATAACCTTTTGCAGAATGGCCAGCTGCGTCTTGCGAAATTCCGCGTCTCTGGTTATCCCTGAATTGAAAAAGACTTTTTGTTTGCTCACTAACGATTGTACTTCATTCATAGCTATCGGCACTTTTCAATTGATCGGGTCAACGCCCTCATATGGCTTTTTTCTGCCTGGGCGATGGCCAGAAATGTTTCCCTGGCCGCGGGATTGTCGGTATGTTCCGCCATTACCCGGTACAGGTCAAAAGCTGCGTATTCAATGGCCAGGGCTAAATCAAGAATTTCAAAGCAGCTATTGGCAGCAATCTGCTCAAGGTTATGGCAGGCATCTTGGAAGCTTTGCCCGCCTTCTAATACTTCCCCTTTCAGGGTGTCATACAACTTGTCAAAAGGCGGCGGGTTGGAGTTATATTTTTGATAAAAGCGATAGACCAGTTTTGCATGTCCCTTTTCGGCGATGGATAACTATTCGAAGGTCTGGTGGATGGGATCTTCATCGATACGTTCCATGGCATACTGATAAAACTGCCAGGCACCTTTTTCCAGATCCATGGCTTGGGTCAGCAGTTGTTCAAGCTCCTGGGTCTTGTCAAAAATTTGGACCTTAGGATACCCCGGTAAAAATTTTCCATTGCGGGCTAAAAGTCCGCCCATTAGATGATAAACTTTTTTTTGGCTTACTTCGCCTTCGCCGGCCAGTGAAGCCGCCCATTGGGAGCGCCCGCCGTTATGGCAATAGAAAATCAGATCCTGCTCGGCAGGCAGTGAAAACAGGTTGGTTTCGACCTCAGCCAGCGGCATGAGCTTGGCTCCCGGGATGTGGCCCAGTTCATATTCCGACTCCTGGCGGACATCAATAAGCAGGTAATCTTTTACTTGGTGGTTTTTTAAATACGCATCAAATTCTTCAGCCGTTAATGTCTCAAATTCTAAGTTGTCCATATTCACACTTCCGACTTCTTCTCTAACCCCAGAACCCTGTCCAACATGATTTGAGTATCGGAGGTGGAATCGGTACAGGACCCGTTGCGGCAGACGTGGGCGGTGGCCTGGCCTTCGATGACCTGCAACCCGTCCGTGTATCCGGCAAACCTGGCCAATCGTTCGGCATTTTGGTCGGATTTTACGATAGCGACTTTATTCGGAGAAAAATTTAGATTCAAGGCTGCCAGCAATTGCCGGGTGTCGGTTGCCCGGGGTTCTCCGGTGATGATAACCTCCTGACCCGGGCGCAGCGCGAAATCAAGCGCGCACAAGAAATAGGTAAAGGCCTGGGGTTGAGATTTCACGGTACCGGCAAAAGCCCGAATCAGGGCCTGGGCCTGGTTTTCCCACCTGGGTTCACCGGTCAATCTGAATAATGTGGCTAGGTTAAAAAGTGCAATCGAATTGGCCGATGGTATGGCGCCGTCGTAAAGTTCTTTGGGCCGCACCGGCAGATCGACACTTCCTTTGGGAGTCGAGTAAAAACCGCCATTTTTTTCATCCCAGAAGTCGGTTATCATCTTTTCCTGCAGCGCCTGAGCCCTTTCGGCAAAAGTTAAATCGAATGTTGTCTGATAGAGGTTTAACAGGCCGTGGATTAAAAACGCGTAATCAGCGGCATGGGCTGCCACTGCCAGCTCGCCCTCCCTGAAGCGGTGGTAAAGGTTTTCATCTTTATCGATCATTTTCGACAGAATAAAATCTGCGGCTTTGCGGGCAGCCTGCTCATACTCGGGTTTGTTTAGAATCCGTGCGCCCTGCGCCAGCGTTGCAATCATCAGGCCGTTCCAATCGGTCAGGATTTTATCGTCCTTTAACGGATGAATTCGTTGTTCGCGGGTGTCAAACAATTGTTTTCGAATTTTGCGCCATTCGTCACGCAGTCGGTCTTCGGCGACATCCAGTTTTTGGGACCATTTGTCCAGGGTCGCCGTCAGATGCACAATATTGGTGCCGGATTTCTGACGGGTGGCTTCATCGTTAAAATTACCTTCCGGGCTCAGCCTTAATATCGGCTCCCACCTCTGGGCAACTTCATCGCCCAGCACCCGGCGAAATTCTTCCGTCGTCCATATGTAGAACTTGCCCTCTTCTCCCTCGCTGTCGGCATCTTCGGCCGAGTAGAAACCACCTTCGGTGGCGGTCATGTCTCGCAGTACGTAAGTGAAAATGTCGGCGGCTGTCTCGGCCAACAACGTTTCTTTGGAAACTTGATAGGCTTCCAGGCAGGCACTGGCAATCAGGGCCTGGTCATAAAGCATTTTCTCAAAATGGGGCAACAGCCATCTCGTATCGGTTGAGTAGCGGTGAAACCCGTGACCGACATGATCCCAGATTCCTCCTAGACGCATGGCGGTTAATGTTTCTCGAACCATTTCCAGGGCGATTGGATCCTTGTTGCGGTAATAATAGCGCAACAGGAACAATAGCCGATGCGGGGTCGGAAACTTGGGCGCCGGCTCAAATCCGCCGTGCTGCATATCGAATGTGGCTTTAATCTGTTTGAATGCTTGATCAAGCAGGGCGGCATCCGGCTCATCGGCTGCTGTAAAAGTAAATGCCCGGTCCAGATTGGCCGCGATGCTTGCGGCCGAGGTTTCGATCTTTTCATTTTGATTGGACCAGAGGTCTTTGACCTGCCGGCAGATGTCGATCAAGCCTGCCCGGCCCTGGCGGGTTTGCTTGGGAAGATAGGTGGCGGCAAAAAAAGGCTTTTTTTGCGGAGTCATAAATATACTCAATGGCCAGCCGCCGCTTCCGGTCAGCATTTGACAGGCCGCCATATAGACAGCATCGACGTCAGGGCGTTCTTCGCGATCCACTTTAATACAGATGAAGGTGTTATTGAGATATTCGGCGGCTTCCACATCTTCAAAGGATTCTTTTTCCATGACATGGCACCAATGGCAGGTGGCATAACCGATTGAAAGAAAAATCGGCCTGTTTTCTTTTTCGGCCCGGTCAAAGGTTGCCGCAGACCAGGGATGCCAATCCACGGGATTATGCGCATGCTGAATCAAATAAGGGCTTTTTTCGTTTATGAGATGGTTGGGAGACACGGTGACCTCTTTTTTTTATTTTGAATGTCTGTTCCTTGGGGGCAGGTTCTATGTGTTTGAATTATCGTTTATCATACTGACTGCATATGTCTGTTTTTTTTCCATTGCTCCAAAACTTCAAGCTCCATTACTCCAGATTTTCAATTGCACAGTTTGCTTTGGGTAAAATATAGTATCAGATAAACTGCTCGAATTTTGCACTTTAATGAATATAGGCACGCAGAATGTTGTTGGCAATCAGGTAAAATTAACGATTCTTCAAATGATGGTAAGGCGGATATGTCGTGAGGCGCGGATCTTCGACCGGTCGGCCGATGGTGAAGTGGTACAGACTCTGATACTGATTGTCTTTAATTCCCAGTATTTCATGGACCGCATCATCAAAGAAACAGCCGATTCCGGTGCCGCGAACACCCCGTGCCTCGGCCTCCAGGTATAAAACCTGGCCGATCATGCCGGTTTCCCAGAAAAGATGGCGGTAACGAAAGGGCTCAACCTTTATCGAAGCTTTGAATTGCGCGATCATTCCCAGTGAAAACGCACTGGAGCCGGCAATATCCTGGTGGCAGCTGACGCGCATGGCTTGCTGCCTTTTATTTCCCGCTTCCAGCAAATACAGCGGAAATTTTTCCTCAACAGGCTGCCAGATAAAGGTGGAACGGCTCAGCTGTTTTATAGGGTCCAGGTCTTGATTATTGCGGCAGAAAAAATACAAACCGGGTGTCAGGCTTTCGACATGATGAATAAACAGGAGCAAATGGGTTGAAGCCTTGATGAGTTCAACATCAAACGGGGCGCAGCCGTTGCGCGGCAGGGTGCTATCCAGAATGGTGAACAATTGGTTCCGGGTGATCGATCCGTTGCGGTCAAAATCGGTGGCGCTTCGTCGTTGGCGGATGATTTCAGCAGCCGTTAGGGGAGAGGTGGATGTGTGATTCCAGGCCGAATCGCCGTAATCATAGCGCTGGATAACGGTTGTCGGCTTGCGGGTTAGTTCAGCGGTTTTGTAGATGATCTCCCAGTTGACTGGCTGCCGGCTTAGCTTGTTAGGGGTGCCGGTGAAGCGGAGTTGTGCAAAATCTGCAATGATGGACTGCGGTAAAGAACGAGGTATATCTGATTGCCCCGGGGGATGGATAAAACATAAAAGATCCGGATGTTCGCCTTCCAGATTTTCATACCGGGTTTGGTCAAAGCCCAGGATGGTGTCCAGAGCCATATCTGAAAGCCCATTTAAGTAGGTCACCTTCCAGCCGAACAGATTGGCAGAGATACTGAGAGCCGCCAGGGCATGCCCCACATCATGATTGCAGTAGCGGAAGGCACGTTCGCCGTATTTCCAGGATTCACGCCAGAAAATACTGCTCAACCCGACCAGAAAACCCGGCCCTCCAAAATGCGATGCAACCTGTTGGCTAGTCTCGTCGGAAATTTGCGCGCGCCGCTCCAACGTGTGGGCAAACGAATTATAATGATAAATTCCTCCCGGCACCTGCGAGAGATGCGGCAGAATCAAATGGGCTTCGGTGGGGTGAAGATTACCGCTCGAGGGGTTTATGCGCAGGGACCATCGCGATTTTCCCGCTGCTTTCCAGGCCGACAGCCCTAAAGACAGCTCTAGAAATCCAGCGATTGCATCCATGGTAATTGCCTGCCGCCGGTTGTCTTTTCGCCGATACAGGTCCGGATAATTAGCGCGGGGATTCTCCTTTAGGAGCGGCAGCTCAATAACTTGTGTATTTTCATAGAAGCGGAACGGATTCGGCTGGTTTTGCCAGTCCATGTGTCCCGCCGATCTGGCATAGCGTTCATAATGGTGCTTGGTTTCTTCGTGATAGCGAAAAATTTCTCCGACGATATTGTCATTACCATTAGGTGCCATGGTGTTTGAATTCAGCTTAGGCATAAAAAAAGGCAACACACGGTGGTGTTGCCTTTTTAATTGCAATCAATATTAATTCATCATCCACAGCCGCTGCCGCTGCCGCATGATGAACATGCCGAGGCCTCGCCAAATTCGATGCTGGAGCTGATTTTAAACCCGTATCCCAGAAAATCCACTGTCACGGGCTTGGCTTTTTCATCGAAATCTTTATCCATGATGAACTGGAAACCATTCACATCGTAAACATTATCGGTCTCTTTAGGCTCGTCCAGAGCCATTGCCAATGAAGGGCCGCCTCATCCCCCATCATTGAGAAAAATTCGAATCGGGGCGGTATCCCGATCCTTAAAATACTCTGAAATTTGCTGGCTTGCTGCTTCGGTAACTTCTACCATAACATCCTCCTTGAACTGAAATATGATCAGCGCGATTCACCTGCCGGAATTGATCTGATCTTCAAATTAGATCTAATGTTAATAACGGGTATCCGTTTTGTCAACGTTAAATGTTTTTGTCCCCGGGGACTATTCAATTCAACCGTTAGTGCCTGAAATAAATAAAGTTACCTGCTGAATTAAAACCTTAGAATTTTCAAGCACCAAAATACAAATCTCAAATAAATATCAATGACCGAAATTCAAAATTCAAAACTGATAGAATGATCGATCGACATTACTATGGGGATAATATTGTTTTGGTCATTGGAGCTTGGTGTTTTTTTATTGTTTGGAATTTGGGTATTGTGCTTTGGAATTTTTGCGCCATATCAGTAAAACAGATAGCTTCAATCTGAGTTTAGGCATTTTTCCGGCGTGTCCGGGTTAAGATGTAATCCTGATATACTTTCAGATCTCCCGGTGAAAATAGCATGAAGACAGCTTTTTCAATGGTTTGATTTTTGTGAAGGATGCTGCAGACTGTATCCACCGCTATGCGGCAGGCTTCTGTGATGGGATAACCGTATACACCGCAGCTGATGGCAGGAAAAGCAATCGAGGTAAGTTCGTACTCGATCGCCAGCTTCAGACAGTTTTGATAGCAGGCAGCCAAAAGCTGTTTGTCCTGAGCTGTGCCGCTATATACCGGGCCGACTGTGTGTATCACATGTCGGGCCGCAAGATTGTACCCACCGGTGATTCGCGCCTCTCCAGCGGGACACCCTCCCAGGGTGCGGCACTCTGCCAGAAGCTCGGGACCCGCTACCCGATGGATGGCACCGTCAACGCCGCCGCCTCCCAAAAGGGATGAATTAGCCGCATTGACAATCGCATCCACCGCCAGTTTGGTGATGTCACCCTGCCTGATTTCTATCTTTTCCAGGATTCCCTTTTCCATGCCACTCTCCAATATTGCTTGATAAATAAAGCTACAATCGGTTGTGCCCGTTGGCCTGTTGGCCGGTTTGGCCGGTATAAATCAGGAAATCTTCCTTGTTTGGCATATTAACGGGCTCAACGGGCTAACTGGTGCACGGACCTACAGGTCATAAAGCGTTTCGTCTCTCGTCGGTGCGGGTCGTTTCTTGCCTCCGGCAGTTCCTTTCTTATCTGCCAGGGCAAAGGGCTCCTCCTCTTCCAAGAGGTCGCCCATTTCAGCTTCGATGGCGTCGGGATCCTCTCCGGCTTCCATTCTTTTTAAGGCCTCCTGCATACCGGGACCGAGTTCCAGACCGGTCATATCCGTCAGTTTGCGCATTAGGTTCGCGGCCTGACGGGGATCGTCTTCATTGATGTTTTCAGCTTCACCGGCCAGCATTTGCATGGCTTTTTCCATTTTGCTTTCATCAAAAGGGAGATCGTCTAAATCGCCGTCCTCCTTGGCCTTGCCGGTGAATGCAAATGCCGACATCTGCCTGGATAGTGTTTTTGTTTTACATTTAGGGCACTTGGGCTTTTTGGAGGTATTTATCGTCTTGGAGAAAAAATTAAAAATTGTATTACAGTCTTCGCAATAAAATTCGTAGATTGGCATGTTCGCTCCTAATCAGGCAATTGAGATGAATTTTTTGACGGAATGGATAGAATGCTCTCAACTCGGACTTTTTGGATATCTGTATAATAATAAATTTTGACCATTTCTTTGTCAACTCTATAAACACACGGGGCATCGGTATTTATTGTCCCCTGGAATACAAAAGATATGCCGAAATACGGGCAACTGTGACTTGACTGATATTGACTTGCATTCCGGCATCTGCTATGCCACCGGGGACCGATGCATCCCACTAAGTCCATCGATTCATAAATACGATAGCGTATTTATTCACTCAGGACTTAGTGCTGAGTGAGCAAAATTAATGAACCTCAATTCAAATATACGTGACTGTAATTGCGAATCGAAGCACTAAGAAAGTGGAAGTGATTATTAAGCAAACCGCATTTTATCATGAAAGGACTTATATTCAATGGAAAGAACACTATCGATAATTAAACCGGATGCCGTAAAACGCGGACTCATCGGTGAGGTTGTCAAACGGCTGGAGCAAAATCAACTTAACATTGTGGCCATGAAAATGATCCATATGACGAAAGATCAGGCTCAAGGCTTTTATGCTGTGCACCGGGAGAGGCCCTTTTTTGAAAGCTTGACGGATTTTATGACTTCCGGGCCGGCGGTGGTCATGGTTTTGGAAGGGGATAACGTTATTGCGCGATATCGTGAATTGATGGGTGCGACAAATTTTGAAGAAGCCGCCGAGGGTACAATTCGAAAAGAGTTTGCCACTGATATTGAAAAAAATGTGGTTCACGGTTCCGACGCCCCGGAAACCGCCGCTTTTGAGATATCGTATTTTTTTAATAGTTTCGAAATCGTAACCTGAAATCCTTACATCCATGTCCGATCCGAGCAAAGTAAATCTTAGCAATGTTTCGGTCGTCTTGGTCGGCACACGCTATCCCGAAAATATCGGGGCGGCTGCGCGGGCGATGCGCAATATGGGTATCAAACAGCTGATACTGGTGGGTCCTCAAAATCCTGATCGGGCCAAAATCTACAAGATGGCTACTCATGCGGCCCTGGGTGTCATAGATCGGATGAAGGTCTACGATAATTTAAAAGAAGCTCTGGCCGATTTTCGCTATGTGGTCGGCACTACCGCCAGGTTGGGCGGCCAGCGCAAAGTGGTCAGTTCACCGTCCAAACTGGCGCAAAGACTTATCTCCATTTCCCATCAGAATAAAATTGCCATAATGTTCGGGCCCGAAGACCGCGGCCTTACCAATGAAGATATTCGTTTTTGCGATATTCTGGTTAACATTCCCACGGCCGAATTTTCTTCTCTAAATTTGGCCCAGGCGGTCATGGTCATGTGTTATGAATTGTTTTGTTTTAGCCGGGATAAACCTGCAGAATTTGCTCCACGTCTGGCCAACCGGCATGAACTCGAAGCGATGTATGAGCAATTAAAAGATGTGATGATGCGCATCAGCTTTATTAATCCCGCAAATCCGGACTACTTTATGAACAATTTACGGCATTTTGGATCACGTCTCCAACTCAGGGCCAAAGAGGTGAGCATCATTCGGGGTATCTGCCGCCAGATTGACTGGTTCGGCAAAAAACGCTACCAGGATGGACTCGAAGAGGGACGCGATGCTACTGATTCTTAATGATGCAGTTTATAAAAAATAGGTTTCAGGTGTCAGTGTTCAGGTGTCAGGATTTAGCACCTCGGTTTCCTGACACCTGAACACTGACACCTGACATCTAAGAACTTTCAACGTACGGGGTAAAATCGACTACAAATTGTCGATACGATTTCGCTAAGCACCTAAGAAGCATTACCTTTTCAAAATCGCTTCTTTGATTGCCTCCCCCATAGCAGCGGTCCCCACAGCTTTATTTTTATCTATAGCGATATCCACGGTGTGAATGCCGGCTTTCAGTACATCGGCAACGGCCTTTTCAATGGCATCAGCAGCATCCGCATAACCCAGGCTGATCCGCAGCATCATGGCGGCGGACAGAATCTGGGCTACCGGGTTGGCGATCCCTTGCCCGGCAATGTCGGGTGCCGACCCCCCGGCCGGCTCAAAAATACCAAAGCTTTTTTCATTGATGCTGGCCGATGGCAGCAATCCCATTGAACCTGTTAGCATGGCACATTCATCCGAGAGAATATCACCGAACATATTGCCGCCCAGCAGCACATCAAATTGATGGGGGTCTCTCACCAGTTGCATGGTTGCGTTGTCGATGTACAGGTGATTTAATTCTACATCCGCAAATCGGCTGCCGACCTCGGTAACAACTTCCCGCCACAGCACCATTGCCGACAGCACATTGGCCTTGTCCACCGATGTCACCCGTTTGCGCCGGAGTCTGGCCAGCTTAAAGGCCGTTTCGGCAATCCTTTCGATTTCCGGCCGGGTATAGACCATGGTGTCAAACGCTTTTTCGGTGGGGCCGCTGCCTTCTCTGCCTTTGGGCTGCCCGAAGTAGATACCGCCCGTCAGCTCCCTGACACAGAGAATATCGAAGCCGTTTTGTACTATTTCCGAGCGCAGCGGACTGGCCCCAGCCAGCGCTTGGAATACCTTGGCCGGCCTGAGATTACAAAACAGTTCAAAGTGTTTGCGCAGGGGCAGCAGGGCGGCTCTTTCCGGCTGCTGTTCCGGCGGCAGGGTTTCCCAACGGGGACCGCCGACCGAGCCTAAAAGAACCGCATCGGAGGATTCACACAGCTTAAGCGTTTCCGGGGGCAGCGCGCTGCCGTGGTTATCAATGGCGATGCCGCCGATATCGGCAGATTCATATTGCAGTTCCAATTGATATTTTTGCTGAATTATATCCAGGACCTTGAGTGCCTCCTGCATGACTTCAGGGCCAATTCCATCTCCAGCCAGGATTGCAATTCGTTTCATAGCGTTCGATCCGTTCGTGGTTATTCAAGATTATTGGGTTGATCGTAAAGGGTTTCGGTCAAGTGAGTTTATAGAATAATGATTCAAGGCCCGGCACGCAAGATCCTTGGCGAATTATACAGGGTAAAAAAATTCGGAAGTGTGAATGCGGAGTTCCTAAAAAGTGTTTTATTGGCTAAATTCGATAATCCTTCTTTTTTCAAATCCAAAATCCTCAATCCCCAATCCGCAATCCAATCAATCTGTATTTGTCTTCAACACGGCCAAAAAAGCCGATTGCGGAATCATCACCTTGCCCACCATCTTCATGCGCTTTTTGCCTTTTTTCTGCTTCTCGAGCAATTTGCGCTTACGCGTAATATCTCCGCCGTAGCATTTGGCAGTCACATCTTTGCGAAAGGCCGAGACGGTTTTACGGGCGATGATATTACCTCCGATGGCGCCCTGGATGGCTATTTTATACATCTGCCTGGGAATCTCATCGCGCAATTTTTCGCAAGCCGTTCGTGCCCGGGCCACCGCATTGTCCCGGTGAACCAACTGGGATAAGGCATCCACACGCTCTCCGTTGATGAGGATGTCCATTTTGACCAGGTCGGTTTGCCTGAAGTCAATTAAATCATAGTCGAAGGATCCATAGCCCTGGGTAACCGATTTCAGCCGGTCATAGAAATCATAGATGACTTCGGCCAGAGGAATTTCAAAAATCATTTCGAGCCGGTCACTGGTAAGATATTGATAATTCTTATTGATTCCGCGCCGGTCGAGGCATAGTTTCATTACCGCCCCCATATAGCGATCCGGTACGATAATCGAAGCCCGGATAAACGGTTCATTGGTTTCTTCGATCAGAGTCGGGTCGGGATATAAAGCGGGATTGTCAATAATTGCTACCGTCCCATCGCTCATGACCAAACGATATTGAACCGACGGTGCGGTGAGGATCAGAGAAAGTCCGTATTCGCGTTCGAGTCTTTCCTGGACCACTTCCAGGTGCAGCAGGCCCAAAAACCCGCAGCGAAATCCAAATCCCAGTGCAATCGAGGTGTCTTTTTCATAAATCAAGGCGGCATCGTTTAACTTCAGTTTTTCAAGTGCGATCACCAATTCTTCATATCCATCCGATGCCACCGGGTAGATCGAGGAAAAGACCACCGGTTTGGCTTCCTTGAAACCGGGCATCGGCGCATCGCATGGCGGATCTTTTAACGTGATGGTATCGCCGCAGCGGGTATCACTGACTGTCTTGATGCCGGCAATCATATATCCGACCTGGCCGGCTGAAAGCTGCTTCTGTTTAATCATATCGATCTGAAACAGGCCGACTTCTTCAACCTTATAGAGCGCATTGTTGGACATAAACCGGATCCGGTCCCCTGCACTAACCCGTCCATGAAAAACCCGGAAGTGGACAATGGTGCCGCGATAGGCGTCGTAGTGTGAATCAAAAATCAAGGCTTTCAGCGGTTGGGCGGGGTCGCCGACCGGTGGCGGTAGTTTTAGGACAACCTCTTCCAATAAATTATCGATCCCAATTCCTTCTTTTGCGGATATCAGGACGGCATCATCCGGATCGAGGCCGAGATCGTCATGGATTTGCGATTTTACACGATCGATGTCGGCCGATGGGAGATCGATTTTGTTGATCACCGGGATGATTTCCAGATCGTGTTCCATGGCAAGGTAAAGATTGGCCAGGGTCTGAGCCTCAACTCCCTGACTGGCGTCGATTACCAGCAGGGCACCTTCGCAGGAGGCCAGAGATCGTGATACTTCATAGGAAAAATCGACATGGCCCGGCGTGTCGATTAGATTTATAAAATAGGGTTTTCCATCTTTGGCGGTATAGGGCAAACATACTGTCTGGCTCTTTATGGTAATGCCTCGTTCCCTTTCTATATCCATGCTATCGAGAATCTGATCCTGATATTCTCGTTCGGGTATAATGCCGGTTGTTTCAATCAGTCGGTCTGAAAGGGTGGATTTGCCGTGATCAATATGGGCAATTATGCTGAAGTTTCTTATATTTTGCATTGAGTCTATTTTTTAAATTATTTGCTTTAAATTATTTGATAAATTTGCTATGAAAAAGATCTTGGTGCTTGGCCAAAAGAAAGTTGACACCGTTTGGCTTTCCGAGTATAGGTACTAAGTATAATTAATAAATTTAGTCTTTTACCAATTTTCGAGATTCACTGTCAAGCCTGCTGTCTTTTAACATATTTTAATCGGAAACACCAATGGTAAGATCAAAGGCCGATACCCGTGTTTTAATTGTCGATGACGATGAGTCCGTGCGCAACACGATGATTGAGTATATCCTAGCCGCCGGTTATAATTCCGAGGCGGTTTCCTGCGCTGAGGAGGCCCTTGAGGTATTAAAAAAATACGAATACCAGGTAATTATCACCGATATTAAGCTGCCCGCTATGGGTGGGCTGGAATTGACCCAATCAATCAGAAGGAATAAAGATTCTGATGTCATCGTGATGACCGGCTACGGCGATGACTATTCCTACGAAGAGGCAATCAACGTTGGCGCCAGTGATTTTGTCATCAAACCGGTTCGCCTTGAAGAACTCCTGTTGCGGCTGAAACGGGTGCTCAATGAACGCGAGCTCACCAAGGAGCGGGTCCGGATGATGGAAAAATTGCAAAAACTGGCTGTCACCGACGGTCTTACCAAACTTTATAACTCGAGATCATTTTACTCCCAGCTGGAAATGGAGGTCGACCGGTTTAACCGCTACAAACATCCACTGGCCTTGTTACTGCTGGATCTTGATCACTTCAAAGAATACAATGACAGTTACGGCCATTTAGAAGGCGATAAGGTTCTGGTTCGGTTCAGTCAGATCATTAAATCCTGTCTGCGGACCAATGACTCCGCTTATCGCTATGGCGGGGAGGAGTTTACGGTTATTTTGCCGGAAACTGCGGGCGCCGAGGCCCGCACCGTTGCTCAGCGTATTCGATCTGCGCTGGAGGCAGAGCGCTTTTCGCCGCAAAACGAACAGGATGCTAAAATTACGATCAGTATCGGAGTGACTGAATACCAGGAGAAGGAAGAACTGTCCACCTTCATTCAACGGGCCGACCAGGCCATGTATCTCTCCAAGCAAAACGGCCGCAATAAGGTTTCCATGCTGCATGCGGTAGACCCTAAAAAGAAGTAATGAATGAAGAATGTCGATTGACGAATGGTGGATGTCGCCGAGCTCGTCGGTTATATTAAAAAGCTTCTACAAACGGTAGAATTCCGTAATTATTCATTCGTCATTTTTCATTCGACATTCCCTACTGTACCCGCACTTTAAGATACAAATCTCCCCGCTCGCTCCGATAATTTGACCCTGCCTGCTTGCCCAGCCCTTTGAGTCTTAACTTGCTACCCTCTTTAACCCCCGGTGGAACGGTAACTTTGATAAGTCGTTTATGAAATCCCCAGGGAATGTTAACCAGTTTGTGCGTGCCTGCGGCAGCCTCATGCAGCGAAATGGTAATGACTCCGTAGAGGTGGGGATCCGGCCCGGGGCCGATCGGGCGGATAACTTGCAGATGCGGCGTTTTTTTCCGTGCGGTGACCCGGCGAATTTTAGTCCGGGATTCGGCACCCGGCAGGGCCAGTAGAAATTTAAGGAAAACGATACCGAAAATAAAGCCTCCGATATGGGCCCACCAGGCAACGCCGCCGGCCTGGCCTTGACTGATTGTAGCATTAATGAATTGGAGTACGAACCAGAAACCGAGAAAGAAATAGGCTGGTATCTCGGTGAAATAGGGAATAAAAAAAATGGGAATCAAGGTTAATATTTTAGAGCGCGGGTGCAGGATAAAATATGCGCCCATCACACCTGCAATCGCACCGCTGGCGCCAATGACCGGGAGTTTTGAATTCAGGTTTAGCAGTAAGTGTGACAAACCCGACGTAACGCCGCAAATAAGGTAAAACACCAAGTATCGCAACGGGCCGAGCCGGTCTTCGACATTGTCTCCGAAAATATATAACGACAACATATTGCTGAGCAAGTGCCAGAAGCCGCCGTGCAGAAACATAAAGGATACAAATGAGAGTACCTGCTGAGGAACACTAAAATAAGCACTGATTTGGGGTATCGAATAGCGGGCTGGCACCAAACCGTAAGTAAATACGATCTTATTCCATTCGACTCCCTGTGACAGCTGCAATATGAATATAACGACATTTATGCCGATGATGGCATTGTTGACAACCGGAAAATTCTTGGCCGGTGTGGCGTCACGCAGAGGGATCATAATGCGGGTTACGGGTTATGGATTGCCGGTTACGGGTTTCGGGGGAAAAGGGCAAAGAGCATTGTGCAAAGCGCACCGCGCAAAAAAAGAATCATGAATACCGGGCCACCAGTGGAGGGGTTGGAGGGCGCATCGATTTACTTCTTCTCCCACCTTCTTACCATCCCACCATTTCACCCACAGTTCTTTCCCCGCGCCCTATGCACTCTGCGCCATGCCCCACACCGCATGCCCCATGCTCCATGCGCTAGGCTTCTGCTTCCTTAATCCGATCCAGGTTCATTTGAAGTTTTTGCTGCTTTTCCAGCAACGCACTCTGCTTATCTCGAACTTTTCCAATGACATCGGCCGGCGCTTTGCTCAGAAAGCCCTCATTTTGCAGTTTTTTACCGATTTTAACCAATTCGATGGTCAACTTATTGATTTCTTTTTCCAGGCGTTGGATCTCTTTGGCAAAGTCAATAATACCCTCCAGTTCCACAAAAACCGAAGCATTGTCGACCACGGCGGTGGCGGATGATTTGGGCCGCTGTCCCGTCTTTTCAACTGTCAGTGCGCTTAGTCTGGCAAGATTGATGACAAGGCCCCGATGCGATTCAATGACGTCGCGGGTTTGTCCGTCCTCCGATTGAACCATCACCGGCAAAGATAAGGACGGAGCCAGATTCATTTCACCCCGTACATTCCTGATGCCGGTAATCAAACTCATCAGAATTTCCATATTGGATTCGGTTTGCTGATTCTGTTTGGAAAGGGCGGCATCATTGGCATTTTCGGGAAAAGTCGCTTTCATAATCGATCCGTTTGTGCCGGGCAAATGGTGCCAGATTTCTTCGGTCACAAAGGGGATGAACGGATGCAGCAGAATCAGTGTATCGTGCAGCACCCGCCACAGCACCGAGCGGGTTGACTCTTTTGCCTGGGGTCCTTCTTTATCGTAGAGAGCGGGTTTGACGGCCTCAAGATACCAGTCACAGAATTCATGCCACACAAAATTATATAGTGTTCCGGCCGCTTCATTGAAGCGGTATGCCTCTAAGGTTTCAGCAACCTCCAGGGTGACGCGATCCAGGCGGGACAAAATCCACTGATCCAGCAGGGACAGGTCCTGAGAATTTGTTTTTTCGTAACCCTGTTCCAGGTGCATCATGGCAAAACGGGCGGCATTCCAGAGTTTATTGATAAAATGCCGATAGCCGTCCACTCGTTTTTCCGACATCTTAATATCGCGTCCCTGGGCCGCAAATGCGGCCAGGGTGTAGCGGAAGGCATCCGTCCCGTACTGATCGATGACATTCAGCGGATCGATGACATTGCCCTTTGATTTGCTCATCTTTTTGCCATCTTCATCTCGCACCAGAGCGTGCACATAGACGTCCTTGAAGGGGACTTCATTCATAAAATGGATCCCCATCATCATCATGCGGGCCACCCAGAAAAACAAAATATCGAAACCGGTAACCAGCACCGATGTGGGATAGAAGGTTTTCAACAGGGGGGTTTCATCCGGCCAGCCCATGGTTGAAAATGGCCAGAGCGCGGAGCTGAACCACGTGTCCAGAACATCGGTTTCCTGTATCAGGTTTGTTGAACTGCAACCCGGGCAAGTCTTAGGCGCTTCCAGGGTTACCACGATTTCACCGCAATTATCGCAGGTCCAGGCCGGAATCTGGTGACCCCACCAGATCTGGCGTGATACACACCAATCCCGGATGTTGTTCATCCAGTCATAGTACGTATTGGTCCACATTTCGGGGATAATTTTTGTTTCGCCGTTTTTAACCGCTTCGATCGCCTTTTCGGCAAGGGGTTTGGTACGGACAAACCATTGTTTGGACAGATTTGGTTCAACCACCGTCTTGCAGCGATAACAGTGGCCCACACTGTGTCGATAGGGGTCGATTTTAACCAGCAGACCTTCATCATCAAGCGCTTTAACCACGGCATCGCGACACTCAAATCGATCCATTCCTTCAAAACGACCCGCTTCAGCAGTCATGTCTCCGTTGTCGCTGATGACTTTTACACTGGGCAAATCATGGCGCGCTCCAATTTCAAAGTCATTGGGATCATGGGCCGGGGTTATCTTTAAACCGCCGGTGCCGAACGACATATCGACATAGCTGTCTTTGATAATCGGAATTTCCCGGTGCATCAGGGGCAATATAACCGCGTCGGATTCAATAGCCCGGTAGCGTTCATCATCAGGATGCACAGCCACTGCCGTATCACCTAACATGGTCTCAGGCCGGGTAGTTGCCACCACGATTGCGCCGCTTCCATCTTCATACGGATAGCGGATATGGTACAAATGTCCGTCACGATCTTCGTGTTCTACTTCTAAATCCGCCAGGGCTGTGTGGCACCGGTGACACCAATTGATAATACGATTTCCCCGATAGACAAGCCCGTCTTCATAAAGCTGGACGAACACTTTCCGTACGGCTATTGACAGGCCTTCATCCATGGTAAAACGCTCGCGCTGCCAATCACAGGATGCCCCCAGGCGTTTTAGCTGGTTGATGATGGCACTGCCGTATTTTTCACGCCACTGCCAGACGGCATCGATAAACTTTTCCCGGCCCAGGCGATGACGGTCGGTGCCTTCGCTGGCAAGCTTTTTTTCGACGACATTTTGGGTGGCAATGCCGGCATGATCGGTTCCCGGCATCCATAGAACGTTATCCCCGCGCAGCCGGCGATAGCGGCACATGATATCCTGCATGGTATTATTCAAGGCGTGACCCATATGAAGAACGCCCGTCACATTCGGCGGTGGAATGACAATCGAATAAGCCGTCTGCGGACTTTGATCCTGAGCGGCAAAGAGCTGTTCGTTTTCCCAGTATTCGTACCAGCGTTTTTCCACTTCATGGGGTTCATAGCCCTTGTCAAATTGCTTCAAACTCATTTAAATAACGCTCCTTATATTCCCGAAATAGTTTAAATCAAGCTTGATACATAAAAAAAGGGGATTATAAATTAATCCCCAATATTTTACCAGCTATATTTATGATTTCAGAATTATAGTACAGCTACGGCAAACCGTTAACTGTGTCTTTACGGGTAACAGATTATAGTTACTAATGTGCGAGCTTAAACAAATTTCCTAATCTTCATTATCATCAATTGTATTCGTGCCTGTCAAAGCCCTTTTTAGTCGATCAATCTCTTTTGATACCGCTTTTTCAATCACCTTGTAGATGATACCTTCTATCTTATCGGAGAATTTTTCGCTGATAATGCGCTCGATCGCTGCATCGATTTGACCTGCGGGCATAGACTGCAACCCCTCCAGTCCTTGTATTATTTGAGAATTATCCAGCCCAGCCTCTTCTTTTGCAGCTTGATCAACCGGCAACGGCGCCACTTGGGTCTGATCGGCCGCATCTTCGGATAAAAACCTATCCAGACGATCGACTTGTTGTGCAATAGATCTATGATCAGAATCAAATTTTTCATTATTTAAAATCGGGATATCAGCTTCTGCTGCTGGTTCGGGGTTCACGCCAGGTGCTTCTTCAGCGACTGCCAAGACCTCATCGTCAAGTCCGGACTTCATTTTAGCGGAGTCATCAAAATTGGACTCAGTGACCTGATTTTCCAGCGATACATCATCCAGATCATCGCTGGAAAGAAATTCCGGCGCTAAAGATTCCGTTTGGTCGTCTTCCAATTCGTCGCTAAAAAACTGATTTATCTTGTCAATGCTGGCAGCTTCTGGCGAATTGCTGAATTCGGCTATTTTTTCATCATCAGATAGGCGATCCTCTTCAATGTCAATAAGTTCGAGAAAATCTTCTTCGTCCGCACCCGATGCATCCAAGATACCGGATTGTTCCAGTAACCCCTCTCCGTCAGCTTGAAAATGTTGGTCAAATTCTGTGATTTCGATAATCTGTTCCCCATCTTCCGTGTCGAGGTCGTTAAAGCGATCCAGGGGGATAATTTCATCATCAGTTTCCAGGTCCGCTCTCCCATTCAGATCAAGCAAGTCTTCATTATCTTCTAACATCAGAGGTTCTTCCGCTTCCATGGCCAGGAATTCTTCGTCATCTTCCTGTGAATCATCGAGCTCAATGATGGCGTCGTTATCTTCCATACCAAACTCGTCTTGATCGACCAAGTCGATCTGATCACGATTGCCATCCGAACCTAAGGACTGTTCAACGGCTCTCGCTGCTATGCCATCACTGCTGTCAGTTTCGGATTCCGCTAACGCCAGGCCGTCTTCTTCGTCTTCAAAATCAAAATCGCTGGTGGATCCTAAAACAGGCAAGTCATCGCTGTCGGCAAAGTCCGGTGTTTCTTCCCCTGCCAGCGCAATGATATCTGTATCCTGGTCCCGGTCGGTATCCAGGACGACAACATCATCCTTATCTTCAGTTTCTAAATCAAGATATTCCGTCGCTTCATCATCATCATCATCCCTCTGATCGGATTTATTCGATACTCCAAGCATAAGTTCGACGAAATCTTGATTATCTTCGATGCGCTCGTCGTCTAAATCAATGAGTTCGTCCTCATCGTCATCCCATTCGTACTCCAGTTCGACCTCCTCCTCCAGGTCGAAGACATCTTCATCCCTTTGGGCTTCGGCAAGATGATTGTCGGCCATGGCGCTAATAGTTTCATGCGCTTCATCCGGGGGATTGTCGACGATGGCAATTTCTCCGGCATCAGAGGCATTATGGCTGATTTCTTCTGCCATTTCCTCAGTTTCTTCGTCCTCAGCACCCAGGGATGCATTTATGGCCGATGCTAGAAGGTGATCCTCTGCGGCCTGATTATCTGCGTCGTCGATCACTTGGTCTTCCGGCAAATCCATCTCATCAGTTTCGTCAAGTGCCAGGATATCTTCATCATCATCAAATTCTGATGCCTCATCAATTTCAAAGTCTTGTTGAGCATGATCAGTCAAATCCTCAGATAACTCCAATTTGCCGATTTCATCTTCGGATTTATCAGTGATTTCCTCGGTTAGGTCAATTATGACCTCATCGTCCGAAGAATCGGAATTGACAGATTCTTGGCCGGGATCTTTTTCATCGATCATATTCATCACCAATTGGAAAGGGGGAGATTTTCTTGCGATGGAATGATTTTCAAATCATTATTATATTTAGAAAAACTACGGATCTATATACAATAAAAAGGCTAAACTGTGACCGGATCTGTCACAAGCATCTGGTAATATCTTCCCTAACAAAGGAGGAAGATATTAT
>Ga0056115_1000247_pt1 | contig 26007 bp, 18 predicted proteins | sample WorMetOlspDAHAB1_FD_77007 | JGI IMG/M metagenome (GOLD analysis project Ga0056115, IMG submission 77007) | Marine gutless worms symbiont microbial communities from Max Planck institute for Marine Microbiology, Germany - Olavius sp. DAHAB.1 ...
ATTGCTTACCTTCCAAAAAGCCTTCGAAAAAAGCCTTTGGGCTTCTTTTCTTCAGCGGGTTTCTCAGCCTCTGATGGCTTATCATTTTTATGAGCTGCTTCCAGAACAATGTCACACGCATCCTTCTTACCGGAAGACACGTCACCGAAAAAGGCGGCAATTCCGACCGGTCCAAGGGCCAGCGCACCGGCCATTTTGCCGACCACGGAGGCGGTACGACCCGGATCCACGACCAGAGCGGGGGCGGCAAGCGTGCCACCCAGGCGAAACGGCTGGGACAGTTGCCGAAAGCTGAAACTGACACCGGCCGGCTTGGCTCCTTTTTTGGGGGTCGGTTTAATGCCGAGATCCAATTTTTCGGTTTTCAGGTTCACATTACCGGCGCCGAAAATACTCGTGCGGTCGGTATCCATCAATAGCTTGATATCCGCCAGGCCGTCTTTGATATCGATTTGATTGACCAAGCAGTTAATCGGGGTGAATTCTCTTTTTTCTTGAAAGGGATTGAGCATGTTCAGGATACTGCTGCCTAGGTACTTCTCGAGCAACTCAAGATACTTGCTGGCTGCTTGACCATCGGTTATCACCAGACGGGTGTTGCCGTTTAACGCTGCCATCAGGGCGGCGATCGAGTCACCGGAACTTTCCAAATTAAAATCGGCATCCAGGTTGCCTTCGACGCTTCGTTGATACCCCAGCTTATCGAGCATGGGGCCAATTTCCAGCTGATTGACATCCAGGTTTGTCGCCAGTGCAGTTGGCTTTTTCCTGGAGTTTAGTGTGAACCAGAAATCGGCTTTGCCCCCTCCAATCAAAAAATTAAAGGGTTTGATCGCCAGATTTCCATTTTCCAGTAGAACATCTAGAATGACCTCATCAAGTGCCAGGGCCGGCAGCAAGACATGTTTGTCGCGTAATTTCAGATCCAAATCAATTTTCTGGAGTCTATCCAGCGGAAGCGGCTCAGGCGAAAAAACCTTTGCCCCTTGACTAATGGATTTGGATGCCACTTTTTTTGCTTTTGGCGGCTTTTTATTTGACGAAACCGGTTTATCGGATCCGCTTTTTTCGACACTGCCTCTTTCATTCTCTGCGATAAGCGGCCGCAAATCCAGGTGGTCGGATGAGAGCTCGCCGCTCAATTTTGGCCGTTCGGCCGATAAATCCAGTTCGAGCCAACCCCTCTGATTGCTTTCTCCCCAGACGGCATTGAAGTCCGGTAGCTTGTAAACTTTAGGCGCCGGATCGATAAACCGGCCAGTGACGCTAAACGGGCCCTGCAGGGGTGTCTCTGGGCCACCCAGTTTTGTGAAGTTCGACATATCGCTACCTTTGGCGCTGAATTCCAGCTGCATGCCTTTCACCGCAGACAGATCGGCGATCGATCCTTTGAGCGTTATGCTGATCAGATCCTCCCGCCCGATTTGAGCATCCAACTTGTCGAGAACCTGCTTGTGGTCAGCTTGAGATAGGTGGAATACCAGCTTCAATGGTCCCAGATCTTCGATCTGAGAGAGTTCTTTTAAAGCCGGCAGCGTGACCGGCTGCAGATTGAATCTGGCGGCGGCCAGATCGGTGGTCAACCCGAATTTTTTGCCGCTCAGATCCAAAACAAATTTGCCGGTGATGTCGTTTTGGCCCAGCCTGATCTTCAGACCGTCGATTTTATATTTTTGGGGTGCGGGATCGGTAAGTTTGCCAGACAGGCCGTACGCCCCTCGAAGTGGCAGCGTTTTGCCGGTAATCTCTTTGAGCCTGGGAATATCCCTGCCCTGAATATTGAATTTCAGATTGATGCCGTGTTGCTTGGTTATATTTTTGATCGAGCCCTTAACTGCGATCGCAACCAGCTGCGGCCGGCCGGCCCGCATGTCCAGCATTGGCATGGACAGTTGTCCGTTTTTGACAGTTACCTTCGATTGGATACTCAGCGGGCCTAAATCATCTATTTGGTTGAGCTTGGCGTAGGCCGCTTCTTTGGGAATCGGAAACGATTTCATGTTAAACTTAGGGCCAGCCATTTTAACTTCATAAGTTGGCGTCTCTCCGGCCAGATTTAAATCCAATCTACCGGTCAATTTGGTATCTGCCACGGCAAGCTTGAAATCTTTGATGTTATATACCTGGGGAGTGGAATCAGTGATGTGCCCGGATATGGCGTAGTGCCCCTGGCCCGGTAGCGGTGCAAAAAAGTAGGCCTGGCCGGTGATATCCTCGATCTTAGCCCAGTCATTGCCTCGCAGAGAGAACTTAAGATCGACGCCGTTTTGGTTCTGAAGGTTGGCGACGGATCCGGTCACCCGCAACTGGGCTGATTTCAGCGTTCCGGCCTGCAAGTCAACCTTTTTGAGGGCAATCTCCTCGGTAAAACCGGCCAGCATAACGGCCAGTTTGACCGGACGGACCAGGCCTAAACCCTTGGCCCATTTCTGCCCGGCTAGTTCGGACAGTAGCACACTTGGCAGGTCCAATTTCGGTATCGATAAATTGGCCACCAGCTGGGGTCGCGCTTCTCTTAAATCCAGATTCAGCGAGCCCGCTATATTGTTTTTTCCTACCGTTATTCTCAGATCTGGAATCTTAAGATTTTTATGAACCGGAATGACGACCTTGCCGGCGGCACTGAAGGCACCACGAACCGGGAGGTCCTGCCCGATCAGCTGCTTTAGATTTGCCAGATCTTTGGCATTGGCTTGAAACGCGATGTTGACCCCTGCCAATTCCATCAGATCATCAACGACGCCGTTTAAGCTGATTTTAAGTATGTCCGGGGATCCGAATTTGAGGTCGAGTTTCTCAATGGATGGTTTTGAGATCGGATTGTTAATCTTCAGATCCAGATTCATTTGCCCGAATCTGAATTTTAGAGATGCTATCCTGGCAAGTAAAAAAGGTATCTCTTCCGCCAGATTCAAGTCGATGTTTCCCTCGAATTCATTTTTATTCAGGACGATGTTCAAATCGCTGACGGCATACACCTTGGTCTCCGGATCCGAAATTTGAGCGGCAAGCTTGAAAGGCCCTCTCTCCGGCAGCGCCGTTAAACCAAATTGGGATAGATTGGCGGAATCCTCGCCCTGAACGGTCAATGCTAGAGTGATTTCCTGGAGACCGATGACGTCCTTTACATCACCGGTCAATGATAATGCAACCAGCTCCGGGCTTCCAATCTGAATATCCAGCTTTTCAACTGCCAATTTGCCTGATGAGTCGTTCACCCCGACTGACAATTTAAAATCACCCAATTCGGGCAAATCGGAAAGTCCTGCCAGTTTGGTAATATCGGCAACGGATGATCCCCGGGCCGAAACATCAAAGGCCAGGCCTTTCAAATTTCTCGGATCACGCATTTCGCCTTTAATCTGAACGGTTGCACCGCCGGCTGTTACGGTGAAATCGGCTGGTAATGCATAGCCAGGTTCGACCCAGGCCCATATTGGTCCAATTTCACCATTGAGTGAAAACGGTAAGTCATCGAAGGCGCCGGTAAAATCCAATTCCAGGGATTCATCAAAACCGGGAATTTCACCGGTTAAATGGTCGATGCGGATGGAAAAGCTGAAATCCGACCGGGCGTCGCGATAGCTAAATTGTCCGTTTTCAATTAATATATCATTGAATGCCAGCGGCGGGGGAGGGATGGCGGAATCATCTTTTTCTTTGTCCGGAGCTCCTGTATCGAAAACGAAATTTGACGTCCCGTTACTGTCAAACTCGACAATTACAGCCGGTTCAATCAGCACCAGATGCGCAAAATCTATTTGCCCAGTGATCAAAGGCAACACCGCGATCTGAGTTTCCAACCGTTTCACCCGGGCCAGGTCCGGTGTTGTGCTCCAGGATGCATTCTGAAAACGCACGTCTTCAACGACCAGAGTCGGTCTGATGCCCATCTTAAAATCGATATTCCCGGCAATCTTCAATTCGCGACCGATGGCCTTTTTGACGGCGTTGGCAATTGTCGGCTTGAATTTGTTGAAATCGTATAAAACGAGAAACGCATAGATCGCCGCAATAAAAACGACAAAAAATATGGCAACTGCGATCAGTATTTTTTTCCAGCCCGACATTTTAGATCCTAAAGTTTCACGGTACTGCAATTTTCCCAGCAAACTTTGATTGTTTTAACAGACCGATGTGAATTTTTTTGCAGTTCTAGTAGCATGTGCAGAATTCAGATATTTCTAACAGATAGGAAGTTGCTTTTCCGGAGCAGATGAATCGTATTTGATCTTTTCTTCGACTTTTAGAGTCAAACCCGTTAGGGAGCATCTGAATGGATAACTCTGCCAGAAATTATCAGTTTGAGCCGCTTTGAGCATATTGCGCCATCCAAAACAGCCTCGGCATTGCTGCTGTGATTTCAAGCAGGGAGGCCGCCCGCCTTTGTGGATAACAACAGTATGAATTAAGGATTTGGGCATCGGTTTAAATACCCCTGATAATCTTGGTGATGCATATCACGGTAGATTTAGGATTTAATTTGTCGCGCAAAACATGGTCTCTGGGCCGGAACAGAGACAATCGGCTATGCCTTCTGCCCAAGCTATTGGTGGTTTCGGGTGTTCCGCCTCCGGCGGAACACCTGAAACCTGTTGGCAATAGTTGCCACGTTCATCACCCCTCTGTGGTGAATTCAAAGCCGGGTCCTCTGAGCCCGGATCTTTACTTTCAAAATTCTACAGCCGTAAGCGATACAGTGGAAAAATTTAAGTCTCCTACATCGAATTGGAGCTGGATGCTAAACGAAAGCTATGTACAGTTATGTCATCTCGCCTTTTGCTAATTCCTGAAGAATTTTTTCAGGCGTCATGGGCAATTCCGTCAACCTCACCCCTGTCGCATGCCAAATTGCATTGGCTATCGCCGAGGCCACGTTCACCATGCAACCCTCACCAATACCCTTGGCGCCGTATGGGCCGGTTGGTTCGTTCGATTCTACGATGATCGGAACGATATCAGGCGCATCACATGCCCTCAACAGCCGGTAATCGGAAAAACTGCTGTTCAATATACGCCCGTCTTGAACCAGCAGATCCTCGGTCAGGGCAAATCCCATACCCATGACGGCGCCTCCGGTGATTTGTCCTTCGACAAGATCCGGGTTGATGGCCCGACCTACATCAAAGGCACTTGTCAGCTTTAAGACATTGACTTCTCCGGTTTCAACATCCACTTCAACTTCCGCAAAGATGGCGCCATAATAACCGGGCATGGCAGGCGCAACGCCGGTTGCCGAGCCGATCACCTGCTCACATACACGCATATCTTCAATCTGGATTTGCCGCATCAAATCGCTGATCAGAATAATATTCTCCGAATTTGTTGTTTCGAAAATTGCACCATCTTTGATCCGGAGCTGATCTTCATTAAAACCCATTTTATCACTTGCATAAGCCAGCAGCTTTTCCCGGGCTTCCGTTGCTGCAGCCCTGACGGCAAGGCCGCCGCCGTATGCCTGCCGGCTGCCATGGGTACCGCAATCCAGCGGTGTCGTCTCCGTATCGGTCTCGGAAACGGAAATTTTATCAAATTCTATTCCGAGCGTCTCTGACGCAATTTGAGCCAAAACGGTTCGGTTGCCCTGGCCCTCGTCGGCGGCAGCAGTGACCAGGTTGACGCTACCGTCAGCGTTGATCATGATCGTCGCCGCAGCCGGATCGGGCAATGCTTTGCCCGCCCCCGTACCATGCAGCATAACGGAAAGTCCGATACCCCGTTTCTTGGCACCCTTGATCGGCGGCTGGCGTTTTTTTTGCTTCCAATCCGATGATGCAGCACCTTTTTCCAGGCATTCCTGCAATCCGTTACTAAGGATTTCCTGGTCCAGGACCGGATCTATTTCGCCTAGCTTGCGGTAGTTTTTGAGCCTGAGATCCAGCGGATCGATTTGTAGTTTTTCGGCAATGATATCTATCTGAGATTCCTGGGCAAAATTCATCTGAGGATTGCCATATCCTCTTAATGCGCCACAGGGAGATTTATTTGTGAAAACGGCTTTACCTGTGAAACTGTAATTTGGAATTTTGTACAATCCGACGCCGGTGGACAAACAGTCTGCAATAACTCCGATGTAATGGGTGCCGTAACCACCGACATCTGATACAATCTCAACTTCGTTGGCCGTGAGTAAGCCATCATGGGTGGCACCGGTCTTCATCTTGATGGTCATGGGATGCCGGCTTTCGGTCGCCATAAAATCTTCATCTCTGGTAAAAGACATTCGGACAGGTCGACCCGTCTGGCGTGAAAGCCAGCTGCACATTACTTCAAGTCCGTGGATGAGACCGCACCGGCCTCCAAAAGATCCGCCGGTATGTGGTTTGATGACCCTGACTTTGTTGAGGGGTAGTTCCAGCGCCCCGGCCAGGTAATGACGGCTCCAGTGCGGCAGCTGGGTGGACGAACGGACGGTCAGTTTCCCATTGGATTGGTAATGCGCAATGCAGGTTCCAAAGGGTTCGAGGGTCGCATGCTTCTGTTTCGAAGTTCGGTATGTATTTTCAATGATAATGTCCGCTTTTTTGAATCCTTCATGGATGTCGCCATAAATTTTTTCAGCTTTAAAGGCGACATTTCCCCGGCTGTGTATTTTGATGCGTTTTTCTGCCATGGCCGTGTAAGGATCATGCAAGGCCTTCACCGGTTCGTACTCTACCTGAATTTGGGAGAGGGCTTTGTCGGCCGTTGCTTGATCATCGGCCGCTACTGCTAATACAGGGTCTCCAATAAACCGAACCACATTGTCACGCAAAAACATCTGCTTTTTCTTTTCCTCGGTTCGCAGAGAAAACCAGTATTCAATTACTTTGGGAACCTCGAAAATAGTGGCAAAAGCACGGACGCCGGCTAATTTTTCCGCGGCAGATGTGTCGATACGTTTTACTTTGGCATGGGCGTAGGGGCTGCGAAGAAGCTTGGCATGCAGCATATTTTCCAGCTTGATATCAGCCGCGTAATGGGCGGACCCGGTAACCTTATCGACACTATCAATACGTTGCAGGGCTTTGCCCACGGCTATAGGAGATTCAGGCATTGATGTCCTCCTTCAAATCTTTAGCTGCTTTGAGGACGGCTTTCACAGGTCTGTCGTACCCGGTGCACCGGCAAAGATTATTAGATAGATGTATTCGTATCGAATTATCGGTAAGATCAGTTTCACTATTGATCAGTGCGTTGGCGGCCATGATCATACCGGGTGTACAGAAACCGCATTGGATCGCGGATTCGCTTACAAATGCTTTTTGCAGTGGATGAAGCTCGGATCCTTTTTGGAGTCCTTCAATCGTCTGTATAGTTCCGCCATCGGCCTGGGCTGCAAGTACCAGGCATGACAGAACCGCCTGATCGTTGAGGTTCACCGTGCAGGAGCCGCATTCTCCTTCGCCGCAGCCCTCTTTGGCGCCGGTCAGGTCAAGTTGATCCCGGAGGACGTCAATCAGCCTGTCACCCGGGCTGACCGACAATTCATACCAATCGCCGTTGACGTTTATCCTGATGTCGACCTTTTTCATTGGCCACACCGCCGTATACTGTTTTCAATGGATCTTCGGACCATTATCGCCACCATTTTTTTGCGGTAAGCGGCGGTTGCCCTTACATCATCGATCGGCCTGGCCTCCTGAGCAGCCACCATGGATGCCTTTTTGATGATTTCATCACTGAGTTTAGTTCCGGCAAGCACGGACTCGGCCTTTTTCGCTCGAAAGGAGATTGGCGCCACGGATCCGAGCGCTATCCTGGCAGATTCACAGCTGTTCCTTGTGCAGGTGACTAGGGTAGCCACTTTCACAATGGCCATGTCTATTGCGGTCTGTTGGCGTTTGAGTTTTTGAAAAGCTGCCCCGACATTTTGTGGAAATTTCGGGATGCAAATTTCCAGCAAGATCTCATCTGCAGCCAGCGCCGTATAATTAGCACCCCTAAAGAACTTTTCGATCGGGATGTCTCTTGCCCCGTCCGGCCCTGCTGCCACAAGGATGGCATCCAATACCAGCAAAGGTAATGCAAAATCCGCACAGGCAGATGCATTGCACAGATTGCCTCCCACAGTGGCCCTGTTTCTGATTGTCGAGGTGGAATGTGCGCTGGCCGCCTCCGACAATACCTCATGGGGGCCTGAAGAAAAAAAATCTGATGATTCAATCGTGTTTATCGGGGTGGCAGCGCCGATACAGATGTGGCCACTGTCCTTTTTGAGATAATCCAATTCCAGCCGGGAAATGTCTACCAAATGATTGAAGCTATCCAATTTCTTCACCCCGGCTCGTCGAGGTAAAATATCAGTTCCACCGGCTATCACTCGGGCGCTATTTCTAAATTTCGAGAGGATATCAATAGCCTGAGATAGATTTTGGGGGCGGTGATATACTTCAGCTTGAAAATAGGCGCTCATCGAATTTGTTCCATTTGATTAGCCTTTAGCAGATATTTAGCGATCTTATAATTCTATGCCATCTTCAGATAGTGAATTTGTCAGATATTCTTTTACCGGAATCGGCCACTTTGTGGCCATATTTTTCAGCCAGGGATTCAGCGAATGTACCGATTAGCGTAAGACACCCGAGATGGCTATTGACACCAATTACTGTTTTTAGCATACTTTGATTCGCAAGCCAATTCCTATCTATTTGCCTATAAAACAAATCGATAATCGCGTCCTGAAAAATTCTTCCGGACCCTTGCCCGGTGTGTGTCAGCGTTATTGCAAAACATCACCGCCGGTAACTAATTAATCATTTAACTTCGTTTTTTTTCTGCTGTCAGAAAATACAGACCCCGGGAGGAGGGAAAATACCATGTTTGATATAGTTATTCGCAACGGCTATATCGTCGACGGTTCCGGTCAGAAACGTTTCAAGGCCGATATTGCAATTGAAGATGGTCGAATTGCCGACATTGCACCGCAAATTGCCTCCGGGGCTAAAGCGGTGATTGATGCCGATGGCACTGCAGTCAGTCCGGGATTCATTGATATGCATTCCCATTCGGATTTTACGCTTTTGGTACATCCTGAGGCCGAAAGCAAAATACGTCAAGGGGTGACGACGGAGTTGGTCGGAAACTGCGGCGGATCGCCGGCACCTGTGCCTGCTGGTCACTTCGACGATTTCATGCAGTATATGGTCGGACTCGGCAACCTTTACAAGAGCGTTTTGAAGCCACAGGATTGGAACTGGCCGACATTGACTCAATTTTATCAGGAGTTGGAAACCAAGGGCATTGCTTTAAACGTGGCGCCGTTGGTGGGCCACAGCACTCTGCGAAGCGGTGTGATGGGTTATGCAGGCGGACCGCCGACCTCCGAGGAAATGAATCAAATGAAGCGCCTGCTTGAAACCGAACTCGATCAGGGGGCTTTCGGATTGTCGGCCGGTTTGATCTATCATCCGGGCGCATTTGCCAACCGAAATGAACTGGCCCAGCTGGCAGCGAGCGTCCGTTCGTATGAAGGAATTTTTACCGTCCATATGCGCAGCGAGGGTAACAATCTCCTGGAAGCAATTGATGAAGCGATTTACGTAGGAGAAAATTCAGGTGCATCGATTGAAATATCGCATTTGAAATGTGAACTTCCCGTTAACTGGGGTAATGCCAAAAATGCCTTAAACCGCATCAACCGGGCGCGGAACAAAGGCAATCGGATCGACTTCGACCAATACCCGTACCGGGCCTATCAAACCGGCCTGCTTGAAATATTTCCAACCTGGGCCAAAGAGCATGGCGCCGATAAAATGATCGCCGTCTTGCGTGATCAGGGGGATCGTCAAAGGGTAATCAAAGATATGACTCAACCCCCGTATGACTGGGAAAATCCCATGGATGGACTGGATTGGGATCATATCCACCTGAATGGTTTCAACCGGCCAATTAATCAAGCCCTTGAGGGATTGACGGTGGCCCAAATTGCAGAGCGACTGAGTATTGAGCCCCTGGAGGCCGTATTTCGCGTGTTTACCGAAGAACGGGGAGCTCTCAGCATGATCGTATTTTCCATGAATGAAGATGAAGTCATCGAAATCATGCAGCATCCCGACGGGATGATCGGTTCCGATGGCTGCTCCGTCGCACCTTATGGACCGACCGGCACCAGAAAAGTGCATCCGCGCTTTTACGGTACGTTTCCCCGGGTTCTGGGTCGTTATGTGAGGGAAAAAAAGGTGCTTACTCTGGAGCAGGCCGTTCATAAAATGACCGGACTTCCGGCCCGCAAACTTCGGTTATCCGACAGGGGTTTGCTGAAAACAGGCTATCAGGCTGATATTGTGGTGTTTGATGAAAATCGAATCGCAGACAGGGCCACCTTTGAAAACCCGCATCAATTTCCAGCCGGAATTCAATTCGTTCTGGTCAACGGACAGACCGTGATCTCAAACGGCGAGCATACCGGTGCGCTTCCCGGCAGGTTTCTGAAGCGTGCTTGATTTGCTATGGACATCATGCTAATAACTTCTAACTGGCTATCAGCCTCATGGGGTGAGATCCACCAATTTTATTTAGTTTTTCATTCAGCAGTAATGTCTGGTAGGGGGAACTTCTTATCTTTAACCGGCGGGCCCAAGGATCCTGCCACTTGATCTAAAAGGAGGTCGTCAATGAGAAGCAAATCATTTTTGACTATGGCGCTCATTGGACTGGTTTTGCTGATGGCTCTGGGATTGAATTCTGGAAACGCTTCAGCAGAAAAAGTATTGTATGTCTCGGGAGATCCCAATGAGTTGGGCGTGACCACATTAAATCCGATCAAAATGGAGCTTTCTCATGATGCCCTGTGGTTGATTTATGACCGGCTTATTGAAAGGGATATGAAAGGCAAGTACTATCCTGGTTTGGCCGAATCCTGGGATATTAGTGAAGATGGACTGGTCTGGAAAATGAAGCTGAAAAAGGGCGTGAAATTCCACGACGGATCCCCGTTTAACGCCGAGGTCGTCAAATGGTTTTTAAAAGAAATGAAAACCAGCCCTTCCGCATATGTGGTGGCCCCTATTGACCGCGTTGAGATCAATGATCCCCACGCACTTACCATTTATATGAAACAGCCGGAACCGAATATGCTATTTAATTTGTCGACAACTTTCATGGCGGTTCCCAGCATGGCGGCCTACAAGAAATACGGTGAAGATTTCGGTATCAAACACGTCGTAGGTTCCGGACATTACAAGTACGAGTCATGGAAGCCGGGTGACAGCTTGACCGTGGTAAAGAATACAGAATACAACTGGGGGCCGGGCTTTGCAAAAAACAAAGGACCGGCGAAAATCGATAAGATTGTCTACCGCGAAATTAAAGATGAATCCACCCGATTTCTGGAAATGAAAACCGGCAAGCTGGATGTGCTATTTTCTGTGCCGACAATGTTCCTGGAAAAAATTAAACAGGATTCCAATCTCGATGTCGTAAGACTGCCCGGTATCGTTCTTTTTCACATGGTTATGAATACGCAGTCCGAACCCTTAAATAACCTGATGGTACGCAAAGGAATTGCCCTGGCCGTAAACCAAAAATCGATTACCGAAAATGTATTTGCAAACGCCGGTCAACCGGGACACACATATTTAATTGCTTCGTTGCCCGCCAGCAAAGTGCCAAGGGAATATCAGATCCACCATAATCTTGAGGCGGCCCGGGCCGCCCTGGAAAAGGCCGGCTGGAAACCCGGCAACGATGGTATTCGGGTTGACAAAGACGGCAAACGGCTGGAGCTGAAGATGTGGGCTAAAAACGAATCAACCTATCGGCGGGTGGCGGAAGTGATTCAAGCCCAGCTTGCCAAGGTGGGGATCGATGCCAAAATCGCGCTGCTGGATCCCAGCACAATCCGAACCCAACTGCGTAAAGGTGAACATCAACTGGCAGTTCGTTCTTACAGTTGGGAAAATGCAGATATCTTAGAGTGGTTTCTGAATTCCAAGCGTATGGGATATCCCAACGCAGCCATGTGGCACGACAATGAGTCCGACTATCTGATGCAAAAGGCTATGACCCGCTCCCGGTCCATGGATGAGCGAATTACAAATTTCAAAGATTACCATAACTATGTGCTCAGCCAATATTTATGGGCCCCGATCTATCTGCCGGATCAGATATTCGCAGTCAGCAAGCGTGTAAAGTTGCCGGAGCCATTGAAGGAAAACAGATTGGTGGGCGCCACCACTCTGGATTATGATTTGAAGTAAAGTTAACTCCATTGGCGTTGCATATCGTAGCACCCCTTTGATCTCATCGGTTGAGGCAGGGCGTGCTACATATGATGGGAAATGGTTTTTTCACCATCGAAGACCCGGGCTCTTTGGTGCCGGGGCGATCCACCTGTGCGGGTCGCAGTTGTTCCCAATTGTCAAATATTGCGTCAGAACCCCAGTTTATGTGGCTGAGATTTTGTTCCCAGGGCGGCATCGCAGCCGGTGCCGCCCCCGGGGGCACCAACACTATAGGCTGTATGCAGGTTTTGGGATTCTGGGCCCAAAATATCACTGAGATATTCGCATGTGGAGATACATCCTTCGCCGAACCTTGCTGTTGCTGCCCATATTTTTTCTGATCTCGGTCGTTATTTTTTCGCTCATCCATATCGTGCCGGGCAATCCCATTGATAATTTACTTGGACCGGGAATGACAGTTGAGCATCAGCGCAAGCTCACGGAAAAATACTACCTAGACAAGCCCATTCATATCCAGTACGTCATCTGGTTTAAAAACCTGCTGAAAGGTGACCTGGGCCGTTCAATTATCGAAAAGCGGCCCGTCAGCGAGTTGTTGATGCATCATTTGCCCCACAGCCTTCAGCTGGGTCTGGCCGCTATTTTTCTATCCTTCGTCCTCGGGGTTACCATGGGGATCATTTCAGCTTCCGCCCGCAATACAATGATAGACCACATTGCCATGGTTTTTGCACTTTTCGGTGTCACCATACCTGGTTTCTGGCTGGGACTGATTCTGATTCTCATATTTTCTGTCATGCTGGGGTGGCTTCCGGTGACCGGTTCCGGGTCGCTGGAGACTTTGATTCTGCCGGCGGTTACGCTTGCACTGGGCGGCGCCGGGTTGATTGCCAGGGTCACACGGGTAAGCATGCTGGAGGTCGCGTCCAAGGATTTTGTTGTTCTGCTGCATGCCAAAGGCCTCAGCAAACGAGCCATCCTGCTGAAGCATATCCTCAGAAACGCACTGATACCGGTAATCACCATCCTGGGACTGCGTCTGGGCTGGGTGCTGGGAGGTGCCGTAACCATTGAGATTGTCTTCGCCCGCCCCGGCCTCGGGCAGCTTTTAATCACCGGCCTTTATCGCCGGGATTATCCGGTAGTGCAGGGCTCGCTCCTGTTGCTGGCAATGGGAATCATGCTGGGGACATTTCTGGCAGACGTTTTGTATGCATATACGGATCCGAGGGTTCGAGATCAACATCGGTGAACTATGTTTAAAAAAAAGGAAATACTCCAAAACCTGTCCAACAACAGCATTAGTGATACGCTGCCGGTGCAGCCTGACCGTTGGAAACGGTTTTGGCGCCGATTTACGGCCAATCGAATGGGAGTGGTCGGTTCCGTCATTATCATTGCCTTGGTTGCCGTTGCTGTCCTTGCAAATTTAATAGCCCCTCATTCCTACAAAGAACAGGAACTGAGCATCATGAACACACCGCCGTCCGGAGACTACCCGATGGGAACCGACGAATTCGGACGGGATGTGCTCAGCCGGGTAATACATGGTTCCCGCATTTCCGTATACGTCGGGGTGGTCTCGGTGGGGTTAAGCGTTATGATTGGTGTGTTAATCGGCTCCATTGCCGGATACTATGGCGGCTGGATTGATCAAATTTTGACGACCATAGCCGACTTAACATGGTCATTGCCGGAGATTTTGGTGGCCTTGCTGCTGGTAGCCATTATCGGCGCCGGGGTTGAATGCGTGATTGTTGCGATAGCGCTGACATACTGGGCCCAATACGCACGTTTGATACGAGGGCAGATTCTGATGCTGAAAAACGAGGTATATGTTGAAGCCACCCGGTCACTGGGGGCCAATGATTTCAACGTTCTGTTCAAGCACCTGTTTCCCAACGCCATCGCGCCGGTGGTTGTGGCCGCTACAATCGGCATCGGGCAGGCGATCGTGCTCGAGGCCACTCTGGGGTTTTTGGGACTCGGCGCTCAGCCCCCTTTACCCAGCTGGGGCGCGATGATGAGCAGCGGTACTGCCTATCTGTTCATTTCACCCTGGGTGATTATATTTCCCGGCCTGGCTATGATGATTACGGTTCTGGGATTTAATCTTTTCGGCGATGCGCTGGTCGACATGCTGGATATAAAAGACGAATCTTCACTATGACAGGGAGTGGATATGCCATTGCTGCAAGTGGAATCTCTGCGGGCGCGTTTCAAAACGGAAGACGGCTATGTTGAGCCGCTTGACGGGGTAAATTTTGAGATCCTGCCGGGTGAAGTCGTCGGCCTGGTTGGGGAAACCGGCTCCGGAAAATCGGTTACCGCCCAGGCTATTATGGGATTGCTTCCCTTTATCAACGGTGAAGTCATCGAGGGACGGATTATATTCATGGGCCAGGATCTTTTATCGCTTACCGAGGATCAATGGCAGACTTACCGGGGTGCTAAATTATCTTTAATATCTCAAAATCCGATGACCTCTCTGGATCCGGTTTACCGTGTTGGCGATCAGATCGTGGAAGGCATGCTGCTTCATCTGGATATCTCGAAATCTGAAGCCAAAATTCGTACCATCGAATTGATGGGTAGTTTGCAGATACCCAATCCAGAGCACGTCTACTACCAATATCCGCATCAGCTTTCCGGAGGACTCAAACAACGAATTGTAATCGCCATGGGCCTTTGTGCCGATCCTCAGCTTTTAATAGCCGATGAACCGACCACTGCTCTGGATGTGACCGTTCAGGCCCAGATTGTGGCGTTATTTAATGAAGCCACAAGCCAACGCGGAATCGGGATGTTGTTGATTACGCATGATTTAGGCGTGATTGCCCAGATCTGTGACCGGGTGGCTGTGATGTATGCCGGAAGGATTGTTGAATTTGGTGATGTCATGTCGCTTTTCGATAAACCCAGGCACCCTTACACGCAGTCGCTGTTGAACTGTATCCCTAAATTGGGCATGCAAAAAGGCATCCTTGAAGCCATACCTGGCAATGTACCCAGTGTCCGTGCATTTCCCCGCGGATGCCGCTTCCACCCTCGCTGCAGTTTTGTTGAACCGATCTGCCAGCTTCAAAATCCAGCCAACATTCATCTGGAGGACGGTATCAATGTGGCCTGTCTCAAATATTCCAGCTACCTGCGAGGGGCACCGTGAACCGCCTGATCCAAGTTCGAGATATATCCAAACATTTCCCGGTCACAGCCGGTTTGCTGCTTCGCACTATCGGCACCATTAAGGCAGTAAACAATGTGTCGCTTGACATCGCACGAGGTGAGATTCTTGGGGTCGTGGGGGAGTCGGGTTGCGGCAAGTCTACTCTGGCGAGACTTATCCTACGCCTGATTGATCCCACATCCGGCCATATTTTTTTCAAGGGGAAGGATATATTTCAGCTGGACAAATTAAAGTTAAGACAGCTGCGGTCTAAAATGCAGATGGTTTTTCAGGATCCTTATTCTGCGCTGGATCCCCGGTACACAACTTTCCGCAGTCTTTCAGAAGTATTTAAAATTCAGAAAGTATCGATTAGCAGCCTCCAATTGAAAAATCGTATCGCGGAACTGTTGGAAACAGTAGGTCTTAGGTTCGAACACAGTGGTCTCTATCCGCACCAACTCTCAGGTGGGCAGAAACAACGGGTGGTGATTGCCCGGGCATTGAGCCTGACCCCGGAGTTTCTTATCCTGGATGAACCCACTGCAGCTCTGGATGTTTCGGTGCAAGCCCAGGTGATTCTTTTGCTTCAGCAGCTGCGCCAAAAATTTAATTTGACCTACCTCTTCATATCCCACGATCTTGCATTGGTGGATTATTTCTGTGACCGGGTAGTGGTAATGTATCTTGGCAACATCGTAGAAATTCTGCCCGCAATCAAAGTTTCGAAAGCGCCGCGTCATCCATACACCAGGGCTCTGTCCGACAGTGTTTTTGTCGCCGACCCGCACGTCAGAAAAGATGCGGTTGCCATCGAGGGAGAAGTTTCCAGCCCATTTAATCTGCCGCCCGGATGCGTATTTGAAAAGCGTTGCCCCTGCGCGCAAACTAAATGCCATGAGAAGCACCCCTCCCTGACGGAAATTGCCCCGGGCGAGTATGTGGCCTGTTATTTTCCATTGTCGGATGAGAAACTTTGAAAAAGAAAATATTTGAACTCTTATGCCTAAATAGATAATGAAGTTTCATATGCGATTATCCATATTCCCCCTCCGGGGCGGTTCAAAGCCGGGCCTTCTGATCCCGGATATTTACTCCTTTGCAAACCAATCCGGTTTGTCGCTATGCCGCGGCAGGCGCGAGTAGAAGAGATCATCCATAAATAGGGCAAGGTGGCGGGAGACCGGATTGCGGGTGCAAAAGAATCGAATGATGTTGTGGTAAAAGGTGTGGGGTTTGGAGTAGGGGCAGACGGCCATGCAAATTGCGCAGTCTGTGCCGGCTTTGCGCCAGAATTTATAGCAGGTTTCCATATTGCTTTGCCACTTAACGGCTCCGTGCACGTTTTTCTTATCACCGAATTCAATGGATGCGGAGGGGCAGTTGTCGGCGCATTTTTTGCAGATTTCACAAAAATGCTGCACGCCGAAATTAACGGGTTTGTCCTCATTTAAGTCCAGGTCGGTGGTGACCACTGCCAGGCGGATACGTGGCCCGTGGGTCGGTGTCATAATCAACCCCAGCCGGCCCAGTTCTCCAATGCCGGCATCGTGGGCGGCGGCAGTTGCCAGCACCTGATAGTTGCCGTCGATATGGGCCCGGGCGCTGTAGCCGAGTTTGGACAGATACATGGCTAAAGCAATTCCGATGTTGGCCAGATGCATGTACTGGACGGCAGACTCCGTTGCCGCCGGTGTGCGCGGCGTGCTGTGTACCATTTCATGGGCCATTTCCGAAGAAAATACGATGGCATGGGTGTGATTGATGTTGTTTTCTTCGCCCCAGTTGTGAAGCCGCCGACCGGCATGAGAATAGACATGATAGTCTTTTAGACGGGTTACGCGTGTATCCAAAGCCCCCAAGTGTTTGGCAAAACCTTTGACCCGGCGGGTTGCTTCTTCACGCGAAAGAACAATGCGTCCGGAACCCGGGGAGCCCGGATCGGCCAGATGATTGTACTTGGCAATAAATTCGAAAAGGGCGTCAAAGTACGGCGAATCCAGTTCATGGGAATATTCACCCCCGAGTTCACCCAGTTTCGGCATGCTGCGAACGTGGTCGTCAAAGCCTTTCACCTGGGGATTAAGTTTGGAATAATAATTTTCATATTGCGGCATTCCCGGTTCAAGTTCCATGCGGCCGAAAATAACATGACGTTCATCATAGCGTTCGGCTGAAGATAATTTAATTTCAAGTGGTGCGGGCTTGCCGAAAGGCCAGCACAACAATCCGAAACCTGCAATCAGCAGCACCCAGAATGCGATCGCGATATGAAGGGTGACCGATGGATAGATGTGACCCGCTATATACCACGCGCCGCCAGAGGCTGTGGCAATAGTCAGGGAAATGGCAGAAGCACGCTTTTCTTTTTCGAAGTACGATGTTAGAGCAAAACCGAGTAAAAACAGTAAACAAACAATTCCGGTGAGTAAAAAAATGAGGTGCACAGAGTACTCCCGCTATTAGTTGAGTGGTTACATAATTTATTTTTGCCGAACGAATATGACTTCAAATGGCTGCTTTAATTTCGCCTGAAAGTAAACGCCCGTAAATGCATCATGGGCAGGGCTGTAATCCAAGAATTAAAACGATCGCGGCTGCAAGCCGCTCCCACAAACCCAAAACACTTGTTCTTTTGAGATAATCGGGAAATTTTATTTGCCATTTTTCAATCCACAATCCCCAATCCGCAATCCGAAATCAAATTGACCCCAAGCCCCGGGTGGTCGGTCACGCTCAACTTTCCGTTTGCAAGGACAAAACCGCCTTCTACCAGATCCCGGGCCAGATCCAGACTGCCGTCCAGATCCAGGTAGCGGGTGGTCGGAGAAGCCAGGGCAGCGTGCAAGGCGGCCGCGATACCGACTCTGCTTTCATCCATGCATCCCCACATCAAATCAATGCCGGCTAGTTTTGCAATTTCGGCGATCTGCAATCCCGCAGCGATACCGCCGCACTTCATCAATTTGATGTTGAAAATTCCGAACGGTCGAGGCGGCAGCAGGCATTCGAGAGCGTCCCGGGCATCCAGCAGGCTCTCATCGCCAACGGTCATTTTTCTGATCGAGTCAGGTAGACGACGCATGTTGTTAAGGTCACTCGCCGGCAGGGGCTGTTCGACAAATTCCAGGTCTAGGGAATCAGTCTGACGAACAAATTTTTTGAAATCATCCGGCCTGTACCCCTGGTTGGCATCGACACGCAGAATTATCTCCCGGCCCATTCGCTGACGAATTTGACTCAGACATTCTACGTCTTGTTCAACGGACCGGCCGATTTTGATCTTGAGAATTTTAAAGCCCCGTCCTTTATACTCGTCAGCCTCCTCAAGTGATTCGACAACTGATTTTATGCCGATGGTAATCGATGTCGGCAGTGAGCGGTGACAGCGTCCCAACACTTCAACCAGCGGCAGACCATGGTATTTGGCCCACAAGTCATGCAAGGCGATATCGACTGCTGCCCGGGCTGCAGGCTGAGTGGGCATGGCCTGTTCCAGATTTCGCAGAATTTTTCTGATATGGCGAATATCCGCATCCACTAATAAGGATTCGAGACCGGTCGCAAGCGCCCGGTTGCAATCCTGCAGGCTTTCGCCGGTTACTTCGGCGTCCGGAGCGGCCACTCCCACGCCGATGGTGCCATCTTCGGTCTGCAGGTGAACGAATATATTAGCAACTGAATCAATGCGCTCATAGGCGATGGTGTATGGCCGAGTCAACTCCAGCTGTTCTATCCAGTATGTTGCTTGGGTGATTTTCATCATTTTTTTTCGGTGACCTCCACCATCACTTAATTTAGGCTATCGAAAACTTTATGGCACAAGCTATAATTTAGCTTATATATCAAAAAAATATAATTGTCTTAAAATAAAATCTTAATCGACGTTGAGGCGGATAAAAGAGGCTTGTCTGACGGGATGCAAGAATATTTATTTTGGTTGGGGCGGATTTCACAACGAGAGGCGCTCGAATTAAGATAATCGAAAAATATCCAATTATTATAGGGGAAGGGATTATCTCCTCCCAGGATGGCAGCTCAGGTGAACAATTTATGTTATCGGAAGCTATGACTATTAAATTGCCTTCAGCGGACTGTCCTGCTTTTCGCCAGTTGCCGGGTTTTCTCCCCAGCGCTGAAACAGATCGTGCTTGATACCTAGAAAATCGAATACTTTTCCAATCGTCTGGTCGATGATGTCATCGAGGCTTTTGGGCTTGTGATAAAAGGAAGGGACCGGAGGCAAAATGTGGGCGCCCATGTCGGCGGCCATGGTCATCAGACGTAAATGCCCCTTGTGCAGCGGTGTCTCTCTGACGACGAGCACCAATTTGCGTCCTTCTTTCAGCGTGACATCCGCCGCTCTGACCAAAAGATTTTCGTTGTAGGAATTGGCAATTCCGGATAATGTTTTAATGGTGCACGGCACCACTACCATGCCGTCGGTCAAAAAGGAACCACTGGCCAAAGAGGCCGCAACATCCTTGTGCTCGTAAACATAATCGGCCATCGCTTCAACTTCATCAGGCCTGTAATTGGTTTCGATCTTGATGTTCAACCTTCCCGAATCGGAAATGATCAAATGGCTTTCATAATCGGTTTTTTCCAGCAAACTGAGTAACCGGACGCCGTAGGTGACACCGCTGGCCCCTGAGATTCCTACTACTATTCTTTTTGGCATGAATTCCTCTTTCGTAAAGCCACTTCAAGCTCTGTAGTTGCTAGTGTGGCATATATTTAGATATCTTGTATTGAAAATTAAGTTCTTAGAATTTATCTTTCCTTGGATATCTTTATCCCATATTAGAATATTTTCAACGCATTTTCAACAACTGCTTTCGCAAATTCAGGATCTTCCATGTTGGCGTCGACTTCCACTACCTGAACCTCAGTTTTGAGTTCTTGTCGCAGTACTTCTGTAAACAATCGGTCTTCAGCCGGGTCATGGGAATCGTTGCCGGGCAAATCTGCCGAAGACCATCCATTGAGGGGCACCATTATGGTTACCGGTCCACGGGCCTGGTTCAGTTTTTTGGCAAATACGCCGGCCACTTCTTTTAGTTCATCAGGTGACAGCCGAATCCAGGTGCGTAATTTATCCAGGTCGAATTTCCGCCGATCGTGATATTCCGGTTTGTATTTGGAGCGGGCCGGTGTCATGTGATTTACACTGCAAGTGGATATAATCTGGGGAAGGCCTAATTTACCGGCGGTTTCCAGGCGATTGGGCCCGGCATCCCGCATGAACCCGAATAAGTGTTCACCCACACCGCCCGGTGCAAGATCGATGACGCCTTGAAAAAAGTGTTCGTCGATCATGGCCTCCATGGCGCGATCGCCAATTCCGGCGGCCGAAAACCCGATAACCTGAAAGCCCTTTGCTTCCAGGGCAACGCGTACCGAACTGGCACATTTCTCACAGGGGCCCAGCATGGTCAGGGCGATGGCTTTGCCTTTTTCCGCCTTGGGGGATACGATATCATCGGCAGCCATCCCGGCCAGGGCGTGGGCAGCGCGGTCCATGACATTTTTAAGTAGATTGGAAACACCGGATATCTCAACCACCGAATGGAAAAGGGCAATATCGCCGGTGCCAATATAGCGGGTTGAAAGACCGGGCAAAGCGGCCGTCGAAGAGATTATCACTTTCGGAACACCAAAGGGCAGCGATCGCATAATTTCGCTAGCCATTAGTGAACCGGTGGAACCTCCCATACCGATGACGCCGTTAAGTTTGCCGTCCATCAACAAATCCCGCGCAAGACGAGAACCGCCGGCCATCATGATGTTGGTGACTCGGGTGCGGTCCCGGGATACCTGCATTTCCTCAAAACTCCCGCCGCCGGCCTCTGCCACACGCTCTGCGGGAATGTCGATTGCGGCAATATCACTTCCTCTACCGGAGATGTCCATCAGGATTGGATCGAGACCGATGGCACTCAACTTGTCTTTAAGATATAATGTCTCCGGCCCCTTGGTGTCCAGGGTAGAAATGACTAATATGTTTTTTTTCATGGTTGTGCTTTATTTAAGAATTATTGTGGTGGCGGGGTTTATCCCCGCCAGTCCTGCTTCCGGTTGCATCAGTCTTATTGAGCAGGGATAAACCCCGCCGCTACAACCATCAGCGATATTTCTTTTCCATCGATAAACGGATAATACGTTCGCGGTTTCTTTTGGAAGCTGTGAAAATATTCTGTTCATTCCGTTATAAAAACACAATTGGATTAAATCCATTTCCAAAGCTCAGGCTTCTTTGGCGACTTTTTCAGCGATCTCTTTTTTCAGCGTTTCCTTGTTCACTTTACCGGAATCGCCGACGGCTGGAAACTCCGGGACGACTTCAAGGCGCTCGGGAAGTTTATACATGGCAAGCTTTTTGCCTTTGAGGAACTCGACCATTTCTTCGAAAGTAAATTCCTGACCGCCTTTGGGGATGACATAGGCACAGGTCCGCTCCCCCATTTCCCGATCCGGGTAACCCACGACGGCGACCGACGCGACTTTCGGATGGTCATTTAAAAGCCCTTCGATTTCGGCCGGGTATATATTTTGACCGCCGCGGATGATCATGTCTTTGGCGCGTCCCAGGATCCATAGACATTCCTGATCGAATTTAACGATGTCGCCGGTGGTGGTCCAGCCTTTTGGATCGAAGACGGTAGACGTGAGCTCTTCATCCCGGTAGTAACCGGCCGGGGCGTGGGGACCTCTGAAATACAACACACCGGGTTCACCTTCCGCGACCGGCTCATTGGTGTCCTTGTCCAGCAGGCGGACTTTGTTGCCCGGCAGCATGCGTCCGACAGTCCGGCGGCGAAGATCCTTGGAATCTTCTACCCGGCAGCCGGAAACCGAGCCCATATCCTGGGTGCCCAGATCACTTGTGATATTGGCTCCAAAGGCGGTTTCGGCCTCTTCAGCGATCTGGGGCGAGAGATAGCCGCCGGCGGATCTGATAAACCGCAGCGAGCTCAAATCGTACTTGGAGGCATCGATTTCGAGCATCCGCACCAGGTGGGTCGGTACCACTCCGATGGCGGTGGCTTTTTCTTTTTCGATCAGGGCCAGAGCGGCTTCCGGATCGAATTCTTCCAGCATAACTGTCTTGGCACCGGCTATGGGAGCGGCAAAATAGGTGAGGGTGCCGGCGGCGCCCCCGGCATGGGGTGCAATCGCCATGGTGATGTCATTGTTGGTAAGGCCCCAGATATCGACGCGGCCTTTGGAGGTGCATACGCGCGAGGCGGTGGGCCATTCCACCAGTTTGGGTATGCCCGTGGTACCGGAAGTGGTTGTCAGCAGGGCGATATTGTCAACTGCATCCAATCGGCGTGCTTTCAGGGACTCTTCATCGATGGGTTTTGCAGCCGCCTCCTGTGCTAATTGGGTTAGCGAATAAGTTCCGTCAGGTGCGCCTTGCGGAACCTCGTCGTCAAATAAAAAAATCTTTTCCAGATGCGGAAATTGCTTCTGAAGCTCCCTGTACATTTCAAGATAATTAAAATTACGGTATTCATTTAGAATAACAACCGCGGCGGCTTCGGTCTTTTCCACCATATAAGTCAGTTCTCTTTCCCTTAGATACGGATAAACGGTCAGAGAAATCAGGCCAGCCCTTTCAGCAGCGATTCGTGCCAGAAATCCATATACACTGTTTGGCGATTGAATAATGATCCGGGATGATTGGGGAATCCCCATTTCGACCCATGTAATAGCAATAGCATCTACCAGTTTTTTGGCTTCAGACCAGGTAACCCGGTATTTGGAATCCACCAGGGCTTCCTGGTCGCCGTATTCCCGGGCGTTTCTATCCCAGAAATCATAGAAAAGTTCCTTGGTCCAATAACCGTCCGATAAAAATTCATCCACCATTTCCTGTTTATATCTGATTGGTTTCACTAATATCCTCCTGCTTATAAGTTCAAAGCTAAAAGCCGAAAGCTCAATGCGCATCGGTGTAAGCTCAATGCTCAAAGCTCAAGGTTTAAAGTTAAATGTTATAAGACATCTTTTTTTTAATTCACTGGGATGGTTAGTTCAAAAATTATGGGGGTTACTCTTTGCCCCGCCGGGGCGGGGCTTTGAGCTTTTCCCTTTGAGCTTTCAGCTTCTTTATAGTCCCAGTTCCGACCAGCGGCCTTTGACGTGTTCAACCATCTCCGGATCCAGTTCGATCGGAATCGGTTTCTTTTTCCAGTCATAGGGGATGGTGGCATCCAGCAGCAGTCTTCCAGTAATCTCCCTGGCTTCGATGGGCAGAGAGGGATCCAGCGGTGTGGAACGGCCGCGCTTGATGACCTGGGAACGGTTGGGCTGGAAGCGGAAGCTCAGGGCATACATGACACGCGGGATATCCCAGGGATCAATATCTTCGTCCACGACGATGACAGTCTTGAGACCGTAAGCACCCATCTCGGTTGAAATGGCGGCGGTGAGCACCTGGTCGGCATGTCCCGGATACATTTGTTTCATGGATATGATGGCCAGGAATCGTCCGGAACCTTCCGGCGGGCAGTAGCAGGATTTCAACCCGGGGATTTTCATGTCGTTCAGTTGTTGCCAAAGGGTTGCCCCGTAGGAGAGCGCCATGGTCATGTGGGTGTCGGTGACGGCTCGGCCCACGGTGGTGCCCCAGAGGATCGGATTGTTGCGGTGGGTAACGCATTTTACATCAATGAAATTGCGTGGATCGGTGCCGACTCCCGAGTAGTAACCGGTATATTCGCCGAATGGCCCTTCTTCCATAAACTTCTCGGCATCGCACTCCCCTTCAATGATGATCTCGGCATGAGCGGGTACTATCAAATCGGAGGTTTCGCATTTAACTACTTCCACCGCTTCTCCGCGGATGGCGCCAGCCACATCAAATTCACTCACGAAGGCGGAAACACGGGCAGCACCAAGGATGAACAGTATCGGATCACACCCGATAACCGAGGCGCAGGGCATTGGTTTTCCCATGGCCTGATATTTTTTTAGCATGATATCGGCATGTTTACCCTTGATGAACTGCGTGCCGATTTTGTCCTTGCCCAGAAGCTGGCTGCGGTAGGTCCCCAGGTTAATCCAGCCGCTTTCGGGATCTTTGGTGATGATGAAATGAGCGGTACCGATATAACGTCCACCGTCCAGTAGATACCACTGAGGGACCGGGAATTTGTATAGATCAATTTCGTCACCTGTCAGAATATTTTCCTTACAGGGCGCGGCTGATGTCTCCACCTCCTTGGGAGGAAGCAGGTTTTCGCCAAGCTTTGCCCATGCATTATACAGATCGGTCAGACTCGCATCCTGCGGCTGCCCCATGATGTAGGCACACCGCTCTACCGTGGTACAGGCACTGGTCAATACTGGAGTATCGTAATCTTTGACATTTTCAAAAAGCAGTGCCGGGCCGCCGGCTTCTTCGTTCAATTTGGCAATGTGGGACAGCTCCAGATTCCAGTCGACCTCGGGGGCAATCCGTTTTACTAACCCTCTCTTTTCTCCACCTTCCACAAAATCACGCATACTTTTCATTTTGTTTTTTCTCCTCTCTATGTTTTTTTGTTTACGAATTATTTAAAATTCCATCCTGGTAGTTTTGCTGAGAAGATGTGTAAACATCTCTCAAGCGAAGACAGAAAACAGATGACAGTATTCAGATACTACTATTCAGGAAGTTTGATTCGCTTCATGGCCTGGTCCATTAACAACTGGTAACCGGTTTTCTTGCCCAGCTTGGATTCTACCTTTCGCTGGCTCCAGACGGTTTCCGGGCGTGCCTGAACAATGAAAATATTTTCAGGAAACGAATAATCCCTGTCAATGGCCCACTCGATATCCATTGCACGGCCGTAGTGAGCTTCTATGGTTTTAGCGGTTTTGACCAGTTCTCTTATTTCCTGGTCTTCGAGACAGCAGGTGCACTGCCTGGCTTCATCGCCATCGGCATCGACGGTTTCTCCCTTTTCGACATCGAAGACACACTCCATGTGTTTGGTGGAGATAGTCCGCTCATTGATCTCCCCCATATCCTTGTCGACGACGAACTTGTCGGGGTTTACGGAACCGGATACCACTGTTTCTCCCAATCCCCAGCTTCCTTCAATCACAACTTTGGAAATATCTCCGTCGGTGGGATTCAGGGTGAACATCACGCCCGCGGCCTTTGAGTTCACCATTTTCTGAACACCGACACTGATCAGAACTTTTTCGTGGGGGAAGTCATTTTTGACCCGGTAGCTGATGGCGCGCGGTGTATACAGGCTGGCCCAGCACTTGCGGACACTTTCAATGACCCGGTCAGCGTCCATTATCCAAAGGTAAGTGTCCTGCTGTCCGGCGAAACTGGCCGTGGGCAGATCTTCGGCGGTCGCGCTGGATCTGACGGCCACCGGAAGGGCCTCAATCTCGCATTGGCCGCAAAGCAGAGAATACCCCTCACGGATCGCCTTTTGTACATCAGCGGGAATGGTCGCCGTTTTGATCATATCCTGGACTTTTTCGGCGGCCTGGTTGAGTGCATCGATATTATCGGAATCGAGATCCGCCAGGAGGTTGAAAATCGTATCATTTATCCCGGCTTTCTCCATAAATACCGAATAGCTGTCGGTGGTGGCGGCATATTTGAGCAAAAACCGGATAGCGGCACTGGTCAATTCTCCCAGCGTGACATTTTTACAGCCAACCAAC
>Ga0056115_1000248_pt1 | contig 25953 bp, 32 predicted proteins | sample WorMetOlspDAHAB1_FD_77007 | JGI IMG/M metagenome (GOLD analysis project Ga0056115, IMG submission 77007) | Marine gutless worms symbiont microbial communities from Max Planck institute for Marine Microbiology, Germany - Olavius sp. DAHAB.1 ...
AATCTTTCTCTCAGTTGATCTGTATTCATAATATCTTCCTCCTTTGTTAGGGAAGATATTACCAGATGCTTGTGACAGATCCGGTCACAGTTTAGCCTTTTTATTGTATATAGATCCGAAAACGAAATCTGCCAGGAAAACCGGCCTTACCCGAGTCTGTCGGGGCAATTCTTGACGGAGCAATTGACAGAGCTGATAGTGAATTACGCCGGCTTCAATGTACGCAGATGGAAATTTTCCAACCAGCGACGCCAGGGCCTGGGCTCGCAGAGAGTCCCGCAATCGAAAGCGTGCTGCATCCAACCTGGCAAATCTAATTATGGCGGTCAGGGTTTCTTCAAACGATCCCACGACAGCAGACCGATAATAGGCCAGAAGTGCTCCGGTGGCATTTCGTTCGGCCAGATAGACCGGATACTCGATCGCATCTTTTGGCAGATCATCCGGTGTGTGGCCTTCGGCAAAAAAATGGTGAATACCCAGAAGAACCTTTAAAAAAGGCTCAACTTGAACGATGACCTTTCCCTTGGTGTGCAGGTTGCGCAAGCGGCAACACATCCGCCGGCTAAATTCGGGGTACTCAACATCCAATGACATTAAATATTCATCAATCGAAACATCCCCCTGGAGCATATCGTTGAAATCGGCTGACGGAGGTTCTTCTAAAAAGATAGCTTCGTGGCGCCGCATCAAAGCGAATGTCAAGGGCACCATCTCCTGTCGGTGCACCGAAAACCCAAAGGTTATCTGGGGCCGGGACTTGCTTTTTATCTCATGAGGCATAATATTGTCAGGTATCTGCGGTGGGCAGTGTCCATCTTTAATTTACAATTTCTAACGTGATTTTTCACGGGCCCCCAGACGGTTAAATCTAAGGTTTTTCTACGCAAGTTTCAGTTAGACAGCCTTCGGGTAAATACCATCCTGCAGGCAATTGGATGATATTTTCGCTCCGGTCGATGCCATTCCCATGCGCCAGGAGAAATCCGACAAAGAAATTGCTTATTGTGTTCTGAAATACAGCACATTCGAGTTACGGACACCCCGCATCAAGCACAATTGTACTTGACCCGGGGTGCAAACATTCCTTTTTAAAAGCTATTTGAGTTTTTCCGGGTTACACAAATTATTTTCTCTCACCGAGCTGCGCCCGCAGTTTTGGCAGAAAAAATTTGCCGGACTTATCAGTTTAACAAACTCTTCCCTATTGGTTTGAATATATCCCTCTTCCTGATATGCACACAGGGTTTTATCTTCGGTATTGCTCATGGTGTGTTCCTTTCTTTTATTATTATTCAATATCGATATTGCCGGAGTATCTTTCAACAATATATTTTTCAACACAACTGTCCGGTTCATTTTCGGTGATCGTTTCCCTGCTCTTAACCGTATTTAATGGGCACAGGTAGGTTTCACCGGTTTTATTCTTTAAACAAAATAAGCATCGTTTTTGGTTGTGATCTTGTTTTATTTTTTCATTGCCAGGGCAGTTATTATTGTACGCAGAATTCAAAAGCCGAATGTTAACTATTTTTCATCACGGTCGTGTCTGACAGCTATTAGATTTGATGTATCAAAGCCCAATTCTGCGGCCTTGTCCGTTAAATTGGATAAGATAGGTTCATCGAGTGAAGTCGATCTCGACAGAATCCACAGATAGGAACGATTTGGCCCGGCGACCATGGCATAACTGTAATTTACCTTATCAAGTGCGATCACATGGTAACCGCCATAAAATGGACCGAAAAACGATACCTTAAGGCTGCCGACAGTATTTTCGCCGATAAATTGCACCCGGCCTTCTATCCGCTTCCACTTATCGGTTTTTTCGTTGTACCCTCTGTTGGTTACCGATATCACTCCGTCGTTATCTAGTGCATAACTTGCACTGACATTGGTAAGACCCCTTTCAAATGAATGATCGAGCCTTGCGATTTCATACCATTTTCCCATATAACGTTGTCCATCAAATTGAGAGACCGGCCTCAACCCCTTTGGAACCCCAGTGCATCCCAGGAAAACTGTAGTCAATAAAAGCGCCGAACTAATCAGTTTTGGTTTCATTGCTGCGCCCTCTTAATTGGTTATCGTTCATGCTTATTAGCCAAAGAAATGAGCGGATTAATAGCCTTGCTTATATGTCATTTACGGCATGAATATTAAACCAAGCGGTGATCAATTTCAAATAACGAATATCTAATAACTATTAACCGATTTACCGTTTTTGCCCCCAAACCGCATAAATTGGGTCTGAATACCATAGATCCGGGAAGTATTTGTCATCGTGCGGTCGCGGCAGCCCCCGGATCGAATAGGTTTGAAAATCTTTGAACCCGCCTGAACGAATAAAATACTCAAGAACCATGCCCATGCGCTCGAACTCGTGAAGGTCCTGCCAGATCTTAATGGCCTTGGTTGGAAACCAGCGGTTGGAAAATGTTACAATAAAATAACCTTCGGGTCTCAATACTCTGGAGACCTCTTTAAATACCGCCAGAGGATCGATCAGGTATTCAACCGATACGGTACATACCACTGCGTCAAAATCATTGGATTCGAACGGCAAGTCAGAATTCAGATTGAGATCCTGAACGACTGACTCATTTAATCGAGAGTTCTTTTTAAGTTCGCGCTCATTGAGCCCTAATCCTACCAGACGATTAAACCTTAATTTTTCAGGGAGATGTGACTTCCAGCTGCTCATCAGGTCCAGCACCCGCATGTCGTTGTTCAAAAAACGGCCGTATGTATTTCGGACCATCTCAATGGCGGTATCATCGATGTGCTGCACATAGCGCGGCTTCCTGTAAAACCTTGAATCAGGCTTCTCATCGTCACGTTTGAATGCGTCTGAATCAAAAAAATCAGTCTGGCTGCTCCGCCATCTTCCCTGCATACCAGGCCCGCTTGTCAATACTTCCATCCAGTCGACGCTGCTGCCTCCCCTTTCGATTCCTTTGTTTTCCACTTTTCCAACGACAGCCGAAAGCATAAGCTCCTTGCCTGACAATGGATGATTGAAGTCTACCTTCATGTGGCCATTGTTTAACTGGACGCATCTGAAAGGCTGGACATTAGCTTTAAAAACGCCGGAAACATCTTTCAACAGTCCTTTCGGGTAAAACCGGCCGACGGCAGGTTTCGCGGCGGTTTCTGAATCGTAATGAGGGTCAAATTGACTGCTCTTAATTTGAAAAAGATTTCTCTCATCAAATTTCGGCAGGGCATCGTCTGCGTTCAGACGAACCTCTATCCTTTCTCCGGACTGGCAATTTATCATCTTGTCGAGCAGGAAAGGAGGAAGAAAATCGCGCCAGATGTTGATCCGACTGGCCTGATAGCCATCCGTATGATTTGCATTTTTACTTTTCCACTTCAAATGAAACACCGCATCGACCACACTTTCAGAATCTATTCTTTTAGCTTTCACGTTATCATCTCCTGTAGTTTTTTATCATTCAACCTAACAATCGCATTATCAGAAGCAAAAAAATCGGGTCAGGCGAATCTGTTTGACTGATTAAATCCGAAACCAGAGCGTAACAGGATATAAGTATACTCTATGCACCAAGGGAAAAAGAGCAATAGGAGAGAGTTCAGAGCTTTATGATAGGAAAAAACTATCGAAATGGTTATGAAGCCGTGAAGGTGAAAAAGCCTCACCAAAGACGAACACGCATTAAAGCTGCATTTCGGGCCAGGTTAAAAAAATTGTTTGCCGGATGTCCGGTTAGCCCGTATATTGACTTCAAAGAAATCTACGGGTTCAGATTTAAACCGGCCTACGGGCAGCGGGTCCAATCGGAAAACTAATGCCTTGCACGAGCTTTAAAAAAAGGCTTCTATCAGGCGATCGATAGGAGATAAGACCGCAGATTGGTTCGCTGATTGGTCAAACCGAACTTGACGCGCAGGTTTTTGCGATGGAAATTAATGGTGGTTTCGGAAACGTTTAACACATCGGCAATCTCTTTGCTGGTTTTGCCATCTTTTACCAACGAGGCAACCTGCATCTCCTGGGGGGTCAGCAGAATTTTGGCGTTTGCGAACCGCTGCAGCAAGGGCGATATAATATCCTGCAGATGGGTGTCAATTATGTCGACCAGCGTTCTGTCCCTGGCCTTCAATCGGGGATTTTTCAACTTTTCAACGTATGGCAAAACAAGGTCCTTGACGTTGTTCAATACTTTTTTCTCCAGGTCGAGCTTATCCTCCTCGCGCTGCTTCAACAGCACTTTCATGGCAATATTGGTTTCCTCAAGACTCTGCTTTTGTTCGATAAGTTCTTCCTGGCTTTTTTTCAGGGCTTGCTCCGTCAGCTTCAAAGCCGTAATTTCTTCATGGCTGGCCACCACCCGCACGGGACCCTCTCCGGCCATACGGATCGCCCGCATGTAGTACCAGTGAGGAGCATCTTCGGAATGACAGGGATAGTCGTATAGAAACTCTTCCACCTCGCCACAAATAACCGTTCGAATTCCTTCAGCGACTTTGCGAGCGTCCTCAGCATCATTTCCGACAGTCGCTTCACAGATTGCCAGATAATTGCTTCCCCGGTCATCATGGTTTTCCGGCATACCACTCTTTACGGCAAAGTCACGCCATGCTTTATTGGTTTCGAGAATTACGCCGTTTTCATCCAAAATAGCTATGTGTGCAGATAGGGAGTCGAGCACGGTTCGGGCTAATTCGTCGGCGAACAGGCTGCTCGTTTATTTGGCTTTTTTCGATGTATTCTTCATCAATAGACGGATCCCGGTTATCTGTTGGTGATTGAATGTATTTAACCTATAACATACAAGCGATGGTTTCAACATGGTTATGCCAAAATTAGTTTATTATTTCCATTTGACTGTTGAAATATTAAATTTCAGCGATTATAGTATTTTCACCTGTTGAGCCCTTTAGCCGAAATGCAGTCGGCCGGATTTTGCATTCGACTGCAGCAAGTTAGTGCCATCAATACAATCCTGACACCTTAATAAGATTAAAATAATTTGTTTTTCAGCTTTTTATTAAAATGAGCTCTCCAAATAACAAGAAACGCCCCGGCGATCATTTTATCACCTCAGTCATTCGCTGGTTTGATACGGAAGCGAATATTGAAGCCATCAAGGTGACCGATCAAAAGAAAGTGGACTGGCTGCGCATTGTTCCGCTCTTATTTTTGCATTTGATGTGCCTGGGTGTCTTCTGGGTTGGCTGGAGCTGGACGGCCGTGGTTGTGGCCGTGCTGCTTTATTTGACCCGTATGTTTGCCATCACCGGCTTTTACCACCGGTATTTTTCCCATAAAACATTCAGAACCAACCGGACCTGGCAATTTATTTTCGGGGCCATGGGCAATGCATCGGTCCAGAGAGGCCCGCTGTGGTGGGCCGCCCATCATCGCCATCACCACCGCTTTACAGATCAGGAACAGGATGTTCACTCTCCCAGCCGGCATGGCTTCTGGTGGAGTCATATCGGCTGGATGACCTCCCGGGCCAATTTTCCTACCAACTACAAATATGTTGCCGAATGGGCCAAATATCCGGAGCTGCGCTGGCTCAACCGATTTGACACGGTGGTTCCCGTCCTGCTGGCCCTGGTGCTGTATATTTTCGGGGCAATACTCGAGCAATTTGCCCCTGCTTTAGACACCAACGGAATGCAGATGCTAATCTGGGGGTTTTTCATTTCAACCACGGTCCTGCTGCACGCGACCGTAACGATCAACTCCTTTGATCACATGTACGGCCGGCGAAGGTACGACACACGGGATACCAGCCGCAACAACACGCTGCTGGCTCTGATTACCCTGGGTGAAGGCTGGCACAACAATCACCATAACTATGCCGTTTCCGCCCGCCAGGGATTTTTCTGGTGGGAACTTGACATAACCTATTACCTGCTGGTTTTCATGTCCTGGCTAGGTATTGTCAGAGATCTGCGGGGTGTACCGGAGCATGTGCTCCATAGAAACCGAATTCTGACCGATTAATTGATCTTATGATACCTCTATCAAAAGAAGCCGAAATTGGAGATTAAATATCGAACCGCCAGCGCGGTGGATGTCGCTCGCGCAGCGCAGGCGCTTGCGCCGCGTGTCCCTCTGATTTTTTAAATAGATAGAATACCTTAAATCTTCAATATTCAATCAAAAATCTTCAATCGTTCCAAGTCTTGGATGGATACATCCCAGGAAAGGGGGCTAAAATGCGGATTGCCGTCATCGGCAGCGGGATTGCAGGCATGACGTCGGCCTACTTGCTCAGTGAAGATCACGAGATCGTCGTTTATGAAGCCAATGACTATATCGGTGGGCATACGAATACGGTGGACGTGTCCCTCAACGGGCATCAATATGCTGTCGATACGGGGTTTATCGTTTTCAATGAAAAGACTTACCCGAATTTCGTAAAGCTGATGAAGCGACTGGGCGTTGGCTGGCAAAACTCGGTTATGAGCTTTAGTGTGCAATGCGAGAAAACCGGTCTGGAATTCAGTCCCAGCACGCTTAATTCCCTATTTATCCAGCGGCGCAATCTGCTGCGGCCCTCATTTTACAGGATGTTATATGATGTGGTGCGCTTTAAACGGGATTCGGAAACGCTGCTTGAATCTGACGATTACGAACTGACCCTGGCGGCATTTTTAACCGGCAAAGGATACTCACGGGCATTTATAGAGCATTTCATTATTCCGATGGGTGAAGCAGTCTGGTCGGCTGATCCGGTCAAATTTAACGAATTTCCAGCCTTGTATTTTGCTCAATTTTTTAAAAATCATGGATTTTTAAACATCAAGGATCAGCCTCAATGGCTCACGATCAAAGGCCGTTCAAGGCAATATATTGAACCGATAACTAAACCATATGCGGATCAAATACGGTTGAACTGCCCGGTTGCATCTGTTCGGCGGCATTCGGATTTCATTGAGATATGCCCGCAAGACCAACCGTCGGAAAAATACGATCAGGTTGTGATTGCGACGCACAGTGATCAGGCGCTGTCCATGTTGGAAACCCCGACCGATGCGGAAAAAAAAATTCTGGGTGCGATTCCCTACCAGGAAAACGACACGATCCTGCATTGCGACGAATCCCTACTGCCCACCAAAAGGGCGGCCTGGGCCAGCTGGAACTATCATATCCCTAAAGAAAATTCTGGTCGCGTCGCAGTCACTTATGACATGAACATATTGCAAAGTATCGGGGCGCCGGAGGAATTTTGCGTCTCGCTGAATCTGGACAAAGCCATTGATCCGGCCAAAATTCATCGCAAGTATGTTTACCATCACCCGGTTTATAATCCACAGAGCATGACGGCAAGACACAGTCACCATGAAATAAACGGCCAAAATCGAACGTATTATGCCGGCGCATACTGGGGGTATGGTTTCCATGAAGATGGCGCCGCCAGTGCCGTGGCGGTTTGCAAGCATTTCAACAAGTCTCTATAAATCTACCTTCCAAGGCCTAAATCCTGCTCCGTGGCGGCCTTCCAATATGATAATCTAATTTTACAGAGGACGGAAGACAGAAAACCGATGGTAGAAGACCGAGTAAATATTTTGAAATTTAAATTAAACGATTAACAGGTTCTTTTGAAAAAGGCTGAAATTGATAATTTTGTGTTTATCTTGGAAGTACCAGTTAATTTAAGTTGACGTTTAATCTTACAGAGTGAAGCGAAATATGCGCAGCTGCATCTATGAAGGGACCATTCGGCACAGGCGATTCAGGCCGCGATCCAACATGTTTAAATATCGCCTGTTTTTCATGTTTCTCGATTTGGCCGAATTGCCGACTTTGTTTGACAATCATCCGTTCTGGTCCTACGAAGGGGTCAATGTTGCCAGTTTTCGGCGCCGGGATCACTTCGGTGATCCCAAGATTCCGCTGGAGCAGGCAGTAGCTGATCTTGTGGTAGATCGGCTTGGCAGGCCCCCGGACGGTCCCATTCGCCTGCTGACCCACCTAAGATATTATGGTCATTGTTTCAATCCGGCCAGTTTCTATTATTGCTATGATTCGGCGGATACCGAGGTCGAGACGATCGTCGTGGAAATTCACAATACACCCTGGAGAGAACGCCACTGCTATGTTCTAGGCGCCGAACAAAATGAACATCCCGTTAAATACTGGCGACGCCATCAATTTGCCAAGGCTTTTCATGTGTCGCCCTTTATCGACATGGACATTCAATATGATTGGCGATTTCGCGAGCCGCAGGATTCCCTGCAGGTGCACATGATCGATTACCAGGGCGGCGAAAAGCTTTTTGACGCCAGCCTGGCGCTTAAACGCCGGGCAATCACCCGATCGTCCTTGAACGGGGTACTTCTCAGATATCCCGTGATGACCGGCAAGGTGATTACGATGATTTACTGGCAGGCATTGCGGTTGGTTCTTAAAAAGACACCATTTTTCGCCCATCCCAAAGAAAGCAGGACATGGTCGAAAGGATAACCAAATGACTGAACTCATCATTCCCGCTGAGGCCCCCGATTTAAATGAGCTTAAAGGGCGGTGGATCGATATCCAGGCCCGCCGGGCCATATTTGTGCTGCTAAAACGATTGGTTCGCGGCCAAATAACGTTAGTCGAAAACAACCAGCGCTATCGATTTGGCGATAAATCGGACCAAAGCCACTTGCAGGCCGTCATCAAAGTTCACCATCCACAGCTTTATAGCCGTATTTTTTTTGGCGGCAGCATCGGCGCGGCCGAGGCATACATGGAGGGCTTTTGGTCGGCCGACGATTTGACGACGGTCATGCGCATTTTAGCTGTAAACCAAAAAGCATTTGAAGACCTGGAAAAAGGCCTGGCACGCCTGACTGCCCCGCTCTACAAATTCTTTCATTATATCAGAAAAAACACCAAGGCCGGCAGCCGCAAGAACATTCTGGCCCACTATGATATAGGAAACGATTTTTATGCCTTGTTTCTCGATGAAACCATGACCTATTCCTGCGGCATATTCAAGCGAGAGAACAGCATCCTCAAAGAAGCATCAGAAGCCAAATACGATCGCATTTGCCGCAAGCTGCAACTTGCCCCCGGCGACCGGATCGTGGAGATCGGAACCGGCTGGGGCGGCTTTGCCGTGCATGCGGCCGGCAAGTACGGGGTGCAGGTGACACCACCACAATTTCAGACAAGCAGCACCAATTTGCCCAAAACCGTATCAAAGTCGCGGGGCTGCAAGATCGTATCACCCTGCTTAAAAAGGACTACCGCGATCTGAGCGGAAAATTCGACAAACTGGTTTCCATTGAAATGATCGAGGCTGTCGGCCATCATTATTACGATACCTTTTTCCGTACCTGCAGTCGTTTGCTGAAAGAAAACGGCTTGATGGCCCTGCAGGCCATAACCATCGGAGATCAGATATTCGAACGCCACAAACGATCGGTGGATTTTATCAAACGCTATATATTCCCCGGCAGTTGCATCCCCTCGATCACGGCCATCAGCAAAGCTGTCGCCGGGTCCACGGATCTGCAGATCGTCCACCTGGACGATATCACCCCGCATTATGCCAGAACCCTGCGTGAGTGGCGCCGGCGTTTCTTCGACAACATCAAAAAGGTAAGGGCTCTGGGATTTTCAGATACGTTTATACGGATGTGGGAATACTACCTTTGTTACTGTGAAGGCGGTTTCAAGGAACGGTATATCGGGGATGTCCAAATGATACTGGCTAAACCGCTGTGGCGGTTAGCCCCTGATGATTCCGGCTTAACCTCCAAGTTTTAATCCACAGATCCACAAAAAGAACAGGCAGAGTTAAGTTTCTCTGCCTGTTATATTTTTAAACACTTAATTGTGTTTTCCATTATAATTTGCAAAATTCGGTGCCTTCAGCATCTCTTGTGCACCGCCTGAAGGTAAAGTAAAGGGCTATTAAAATTATAGTTTTTCCGATCATGATCAAACCTCCTGTTTAATAATTTAAAGCCTGATATTAAGATATTTATTTCTTTTCCGCAGTCAAGCTGGCGGTTGAAATTTTAGCAATCCGGAAATGCTTGCCACTCTTCCAATTAATCCAATAATTTCTGAAGCTTGTCTGTTCAGAGATAGTATTTTACTGTTACTTTTTACTTAATTCTCCCTAATTGATGCTCCCCGGAAAGGCATAAACATTTTTAGCCGCAAGTGTGTTCGTCTCTGATTAAATCATGTCAACGAGTTGAAAACTACAACATTCCATGGTAGGTAGTTTCAAAACAAAGGAGGGATAAATGGAAACGAAAAAAGATATTTTCGATATTTTTGCGCACGACGAAAATTATCAGTACATCATGAAAAGATTGCTGGAAGCCTCGATGGAGGAGTCCTTTAACTCGGTTGTCATCACCGAGGCCGGACCGGGATACCCCATTGTTTACGTCAATCCGGCATTTTGTGAATTGACCGGATACGGCCCCCACGAATTAATGGGAAAATCGCCGTCCGTTCTGCAGGGGCCCAATACCGATAAAGAGGTCCTGGAGCGGCTGAACCAAAATATTGCCGATGGTGAGCTGTTTCATGGCCAGGCCATCAACTATCGCAAAGACGGATCAGAATTCATGATGGACTGGAAAATCGCCCCCATTCGCAATCAGAAGGATGAGATTACCCATTATCTGGCGATTCAGCGCGAAGTCACTTAATTGAAGAATGAAAGCTCGAGTTGTCTCAAAACAAACTGTGGGAGCAGCTTGCAGCCGCGAAATTAAATGATCGCGGCTGCAAGCTGCTCCCACAACCTTTACAACTTGCGCATCTTGGACAACCGTAATATTCATTATACAATTATCGATCCTCATATCATGCAGATCGGAGATATTGCCATGGATGAAAAAATGCGGGTTATGACTGAAAGGCCTTTGAATGCCGAAACACCCACCGGATCATTGCGATCCTGGATTACGGACAATGAGGTATTCTTCAAGCGCAATCAGGGGCAGTTCCCGGACGCAGCCGTTAATCTTGCCAATTGGTTGCTTCGTGTGGATGGGCGGGTCGAAAATGAACTTTCTTTGACCTTCGAGGATATACGACGCCTGCCCAGGGTGGAAGTGGCCAATACCCTGGAATGTTCCGGCAACAGCCGTTCCCTGCTCCAAAAGAAGGCCTCCGGCAATCCCTGGACCATCGGCGGTGTCGGAAATGCCGTCTGGGGAGGAATCTGGCTGAAGGATGTGCTGGAAAAAGCGGGTTTGAAGGACGATGCCCGTCATGTGGGATTCGAAGGCTTTGACACACCGCTGGGATCGGCCGGCATCAAATTTATTCGCAGCATCCCGATCGAAAAAGCGATGGACTCAACCCTGCTGGCCTATGAAATGAACGGTCAGCCGCTGCCGCTTAAACATGGACACCCCCTGCGGGCTCTGGTGCTCGGCTGGACCGGGGCTAATTGTGTGAAGTGGCTCAAAACCATTACCGTTCTGGACAAACCCTTTGAAGGCTTCTTCGTGGACAGGGTCTACCGGGTATTTCAAAAAGGAGAAGATCCGAAAACCGACGAAGCGGTTACCGGCATTGACATTAATCGATTATTGTCGAACCGGAACAGAACCAAACGCTTTCTGCCGGCACCATTCCGGTCAGAGGCGCAGCATATGCCGGTGAAGCCGGCATCGAGAAGGTTGAAATTTCTGTCGACAGCGGGACCAGCTGGCATCCTGCCAGATTGATCGGGCCGGAGCAGCCTTATGCCTGGCGCCACTGGGAGTATTTGTGGGAAGCTAAAGTCGGCGGTGATTATACCATTATGGCCCGCGCAACCGACACCAACGGACGACGGCAACCTGAGACCGCCCACTGGAATGCTTTGGGATACGGGAACAACGGTGTGCGGGAACACGCCGTCATGGTCCAAATTGACGCCTAACTGCTTTTATTATAAGAGGTATCTGCTCAAATAAACGGATCCGTGGACCTGATTGAAAACAGGCAAAAGTTTCACGGCATTACCAAAAATCGAATGAAATTTCCCAGAATATTTCTCTCCTTACCTATATTTTTCGGCCTGGCTTGCTCAGGTTGTGTAAGCAATCCTTCTATTCCGTTCGCAGAAGAAAGAGCGAATATCGATACTATAATTGAACCCGATTACCGAAATCAGGGCAGCATACCGTTTGAAAGCATAGAAGATAAGTTCACATCGGCTACCGGATGTGAAATAGCATATACCTATTACAGGCCGAGGGACATCTCGAATGATGTGCTTGTCGTGTTGGGCCATGGTTTCATGCGAAGTAAAAACAAGATGGCATATTTGGCTCAACACTTAGTGAGTTGGGGTTTATCCGTTGTTAACGTCGATTTTTGCAATTCAAAATTGTGGGCCGGGAATCATGACCTTAATGGTGCCGACATGGCTGCGGTATCACAGAAATTACACCAGGGTAAAGTCATATACGTCGGATTCTCGGCCGGTGGTTTGGCGGCGATGGTGGCTGCGAATCTGGATAAAAATGCACAGGCATTGTTTGGCCTTGATATGGTGGATAACCGCGAGTTAGGAAAGAAAATAGCGCCTCACCTGGTTATCCCGTTTTTCGGATTAATTGCCGCACCATCCGCATGTAACGCGAGTAATAATGGATTGGTTCTATATGCCCTAGCCCCGCAGTCAAATGTGATTAAAGTTGAGGATTCAAGCCACTGTCATTTTGAATTTCCAGTGGACGGAAAGTGTTTATTTGTCTGCGGCAAAGGCGAAAAACGCTTCAGCCGCGAAAATATCCAGCAAACAATTGTGGGACTGACGACTGCGTTTTTGTTATGGCAGACCGGTATCGACAAAAAGGGTAAAACCTGGTTGTTCGATAGTCAACTAAATTACAAAACCTTAAGTGGTGCCGGTTATATTACAAAGCCCGTGAATTATGGCGACGTTTTAAATTGATTTGAAAAGCCGCCTTGATTTCATGTCTCGGGCTTCCATCAGGTTTCAGGACATACGCCAAATTGTGGCGGAATCATTCACAGTTCAGAATACGCTTCAGAAGTCCTCGAGGATGTTTATGCGACGATCAAACGAGGTCGAAGCGGTCAAGTTTCATTACCTCGCTCGAACGCACTAGGCAAAGTTGCAAATCATGCTGTCTTTCGCAACGTAGGCTCTTTGGTGCAGGTTCATCTGTTTGGCAACATGGTGCGGCACCACGACCCCGGATTTAAACTGCGCATAATTGATAAAGGTCCGCCCGTCAATTCTTACTTTCATACCCTCGACCGGGTGCTTTAACGGTATAATCGCATAATCATCGCTGTAACGTTTTTTGACCTCGGTTAAACCCATTTCAGCAGCCTTTCGGGCAATACTGATTTCAAGGTAATGTCGCGAATCATCACAAATATTGTCTTTATAATCTTCTCCAATACGGTTAAGTACTTCGCTTAAGCTGTTATTCATTTGTTTTACCTCTTTGTCTATAGCATTAATGATTGAAAGTTACACCAAGCGTTTTTGGTTTGCATTTCTACAGGCCGATTGTCTTGCATCTTGCGGCCAACACCAGATTTTTCAATCACCTCTTGCGCAGCAGGTAATGAGATACCAACCATTCCCCCCCATCGCTATAGCCCCACAGCTCCGCGCAGGCCATGAAAAATATACGCCAGCGCTGGAGCCATTTCGCTGCATCCTGGAGTCCATAAACATCCTGCATAATCGGCATGATTTCTTTGCGATGATTATCCAGATTTGCCAGCCAGGCCTCAGCTGTCAGACTGTAGTGTTTACCGTTGACCTGCCAATGATTTTGGACGGCCAAATGGTCCTGAAGATACAGCAAGAGATCATCGGACGGCATCATGCCGCCGCTGAAGAAATGCCGGCCCATCCAGTTGTCTTCACCTGAATCTTCAAAGGTATATGCAAACCGGCGGTGCGTAAAAATATGAAGAAACAATTTGCCTGCCGGTCTCAACCAGCCGGCGATTCGCTCGAGCAGCCGCGGCCAGTTGCGCATATGCTCAAACATTTCAATCGAAACGACGCGATCAAACTGCCGGTCTATATTAAATTCATTCATATCGGCTGTGATGACCTGAAGATTATTAATATTGCTTTCGGCCATCCTAGATTCGATAAACTTGCGCTGGGGGCTGGAGTTGGAAACAGCCGTGATTCGGCTGTCAGGGTATTTTTGGGCCATCCAGAGCGACAATGATCCCCAGCCGCATCCCAGTTCCAGAATACGCATACCATCTGATAGCTCGGCGCGCTGACAGGTAAGCTCCAGCATGGCAGCCTCAGCCTGATCCAGGTTGCTGACATAAGACGGCCAGTAACAGCTGCTGTACTTGAGACGCAGTCCCAATACATGCTGGAAAAAGGCCGGCGGTATTTCATAATGCTGTTCATTGGCTTTGTAAGGCACAATCGCCACCGGACTGTTTTTCATCCGATTTATAAATTCTTCAATAACCCGACGCTGATCGTTCGCGTTTCCGCGATCTTCCTCGATCAGGCGTTTTCGGTCCAACCGTCGGATGCCGAAACGGATCAAGCGATCCGGCATCACTCGGCTGTCTGCCATGTTTGTCAGTAAGCTAATTTAAACTCCTTTGCGGGCCGCCAGGGAACGAACGCACTGGTATTTTTAATATAGTCGTTATAACCGGGGCGTTTTTCGATCAGCGCCTTTTCGGTTAGCGGTATGCCCGTCATTTTTAACAGTACTGCAGTTACAATTATCGGACTTATAATCGTCCACCAGCTACCTGGTGTTGAAAGTGTGACCAGAAAAATTCCCCACCAGACGAGAAATTCACCAAAATAATTCGGGTGACGGGTGTAAGCCCACAATCCACGCTTCATTACCCGACCTTGGTTAGCCGGATCGGATTTAAACCGTGCCAGTTGCCAGTCCCCCGCGGACTCAAACGTGAATCCGGTAGCCCAAACAAATGCTCCCAGACCGTCGAGCCAGGTCAGTGTGTCGGGCTTTGCTGCCAGTTGACCGATCTGAACTGCAACCGCTATTACCCACAAAAACAGCGCCTGCAGAATGAACACCTTAAACAGGCTGACAAGCCAGAATCGGTCGCCGCTCTTTTCCCGCCAGCTGCCATAGCGAGGATCTTCACCCTTACCCCAGTTGCGCCATGAAAGATAAATACATAACCTCAACCCCCACAACGTCACCAGGATAGCGATCAGCAATTTTCGGTTCTCATAGCCATCCGACATAGCAAAGGTCATCCAGGCAATTAGGACAAACCCAAGACCCCAAAGGCTATCGACAATGGTAACATTACGATAGGCCAGACTTATAAACCACCCGGTGATCATCATGACTGCGACGGTTAGCAGGTTCCAGGCCACTATTGTTAGTTCAGCTTGCATGGTTTTCCTCCAACAATTTTAGACCAGCGTTTCTTCCGGTTTCAGCGGATTGATGACCGGCAAGCCTGCCTGACGCTGAACGATAGCCTTCCGTATTTCGGCATGCATACGGCTGCTGATCGGATAGGCGCAAGCGATGGCAATGGCTACTATATTGCATAGTGACGGGACCAGGGCATACAACACTCGCAGGGTCATTTGAACATCAGCCGACTGTTGAACATTGGGGGTATATCCAACCATTCCCAATATCGACAGGCCGGCGCCGATTCCCACGGCGGCGGCGAATTTTTTTGAAATCGACCATAGACCGATGTATCGCCCCTCCCGTCTCTGGCCGGTCAAAAGCTCATCGTAGTCAATCACATCCGCCTGGATCGCAGATGGGATTGCCAGGGTCGCACCGAATCCAATACCGGACAAAAAAACCAGGATTCCATAAATTGCGGCATCACCCGGGCCGAGAAAAAAGACCCCCGCAAACGCACCGGTGTTGATCGCCATAGAAGCGAGCCAGGCCGCCTTTTTTCCGGTGCGACGCGAAATCACAATCCAAGCCGGCAGAAAAATGATGCCGGTAACAAAATACAGCATAAGAAAAAAGTCGGCCATTTGCGATTCCAGCACGTATTCCACGTAAAAGAGGATCAACGTTGCCGGCAGATTGTTTCCAATGGCACTAACGGTATATGCAACTAATAGGATGACAAAAGGGCGATTCTGACCTATCTGGCGAAAACCGCGCCAGAAGCCCTTGCTATGATGCTCTGCAGCAGGTCGCCTCTCGCGGATAGCAAGTACGCACCACCAACAGGTTCCAATTAATAGCGGGGCATAAATGACCGCAATCAAAAAAAACTTGTCCCGCTCTCCGTCGGCATCGGCGGACAGGTTAAACAGCCAGCCGACAAGAGCCGGCGAACTTGCCGCTGCCAGGGTTCCGGCAATCAGAAATCCATCCCGCAAGCCAAACAGTGAGGTCCGCTCATGATAGTCAAATGTGATTTCCGGACCCAAAGATTCGAATGGCACCACAACCGTTGTCCAGAAAAGAAAAAGGAAGTAAATGCTAACACCGAACCAAACCGTCTCCATTGTCTTTGAAACCGCAGGTGGATTGAACAGAAGAAACATTGCTACAGCCACCAAAACGGACCCGGCTGCAATATACGGTCGTCTTCTGCCAAAGCGGGTCTGTGTTCGGTCGGAGAGATAACCGATGGCCGGATCGGTAACTGCATCAAAAATGCGGACACTGAACATAAGATATCCGAGAACTGCTATGTTGATTCCAACCACATCCGTGTAAAACTTTGGAATGTAAACATAAACGGGTATACCCACCACTGCCAAAGCAAATGCTGGGGCAGCATATGCTAATTTTTGGTGTGAGTTCACCTGATTTTCTCTTGGTGCCGTCATTTTACTTTTTACCGTACACAGCGGTACGTCTCTCCGGTCCCAAGGTTCGCTTTATCGGAGCCGGTTTGAAAGTCAATTGCTGAAATGCCTTTAAAAAACTGTAAACCAGCAGCAGAAAACCGGCTGTATCAATCAACACGTTAATCATTTTTTTCGTTTCCTAAGAGTTGGAACTCGATTTCATTAACTACAAAGATATTTACCATCTAGTCTACTATTACAATGGGAGAATAAATTGGGTATACTGATAGTAAAAAAACTAACAGTTACGGTTAAGGCTGGAATGCCCTTTCACGCCGCTGTTGACAGTGCCAAAGCAGCGGTCTAAGGATTGACGAGGTCACATCGGTTTAGTGGGCACCGGAATTCGAAGCCCGGTCCAATAGCGGGTCGGATGCCGTGTACGCATCATCAAATGCGGCGACCAGAGCATCAGCAGTCTCAGGGATGACCGCGTTGCGGGCTTCGGGCCGATCGATAATCACAGTGGATACAGGTCCATCTTTCTCTACGTTAACAGGCATGATATTTCTTCCTTTCTTTTAATCTTCGGATAAGCCTGTCTGGTGGGTACCGTAGCGACCACGGTCGGTTTTGTCGTAAAATCGCTTCAGGCGTTCGGGTACCGATGGGCGTGACGCGATGCTGTACCCGTTCAGCGCTTCGAGCCGCAGCTGATCGTCTAAGTCACGTCCGATCATGTCCAAAATGGTTTCCTTGGCGGAACGCACCGCAACCGGATCAATGTGCATTATCTGCTTTGCGACAAGTTCTGCATGAGACATTTACGCCCTTGGTATTGAAAACGTCATGCATGACAACCTGTGAATAATGCTTCATGTACATTTGCAATATATTTGATATTTTATGCAACTTATAAAAAATATTTGCAAACCATGATGAAAGGGCCTATGGATAAGCACAAGGTGCTATAGTTTTTTTGAATTGTGGAGAATATACGATATCGTTGGGTCGTATTCTGTCTGCTTGCCTTTGGTTATTTGCTGGTTTATTTCCACCGACTCTGCCCGGCGGTGGCGGCTCTGGATATGCAAGCCGATCTGAAAACCAGCGGCGCTTTAAAAGGCCTGTGAATAGCATTTAAGAGGTAAAAAAAACAGTAGATGATAAGCGCTGCTTAATTTTGATTTTCACGCTAGGAAAATAAGAAAAAATGGAATCCTTATGATTTTAGGGTTATTTGCCGGAGGCATCGGGACTTGTCTAAAGGAGAGGAGAAAAATTGCCGGAAAAATTAGAATTGGGTCCGGCATGGTTTTGATGCTTCTTGGGTTAAGATTAATTGCTCCGGAAAAAAATTAATCTGATGAATTCAATCTTGTCAACCATGATCTATATAATGGAATCTTGGAATTGAATTATTGTATGGATAGTTTAGAGGTTGGAGCTGAAATGGATCACAAGTTATTAGACAGGATAAAAATTGAAATCCAACATATTTGTGAAAAAAAGCAGCCGCAAAACAATAAAATGATGCCGAAAGTAAGCTGTTAACAACACCAAAATCAACTTCCGGACAGCAATACCAACAAAAGGATAACTAAATATGCATGATCAAAATTCAACCGGGCTTCCTACTGGAAAGGTGGTTGAAGATGTAGGCCCAATTCAAGGCCCAGCAAAGAAAGAATATTCCGGTGAGTTTGTTACCCTGGTTCCAGTGGAACCGGACAGAGATGTGGATGAATTATTCCTAAACTCCCATGGAAGCGAAATCAAGGAGCAGGTTTGGACATACATGGCATTTGGGCCATTTTCCTCAAGGGACGATATGCTAGAATGGTTGCAGGGCTGTAAGGCATCAACGAATATGAACTTCTTTACTGTAAAATCAAAGGAGTTAAACCAACGCATAGGTATGATGAGCATTCTAAATGTTATCGAACCCATGAGAACATTGGAATTGGGTAATATCTGGTATTCAACTATTGTTCATTATACGAAAATCAACACAGAGGTTGTCTATCTGATGTTGAAGGAGATTTTTGATGAACTCAATTTCAGACGTGTAGAATGGAAATGTGATGCGTTTAATGCACGTTCGAGAGCAGCGGCACTAAGGCTTGGTTTCAGTTTTGAAGGTATATTCAGACAGCACTACATCATTAAAGGTCGGAATCGAGATACAGCGTGGTTTTCAATGATAGATAAAGAGTGGCCAGTTTTGAAAAAAAATATGGAAAAATGGCTCTATACGGATGAAGGCGATATCTCCTTAACAAAACTAAATAAGCCGTTGCTTAGTCCTACCTGCAAAGCGATATGATCTACAAAAGCCATTTAGCACCAAGTTTGAATCTGGTGCAAGATTGGAGTTGATGCAGTTGTCTTCCATGAAACGTACTAATGATCGCTTAATTAAAATGAAAGACAGCCTCGCTGCACTTAATTGTCCCTGGCGCTTCATGCCTCGGTTACTAAGGCTTCCCCCCTTTTTAGAGTTTTGGATCGGGATCGTAGCTGTCGGCACCTCCTTCTTGCAGTAAAATCCAGGCTTCGGAAGAAGCATGACGGAAGGTCATTGCATCCTGATACTCTGGATCTGCCATCCAATCCAGCACTGACTGTTTGGAAGGAAACTCAAGAATAACCATACAATTTTGATAATGTTCGCCTTCCAAAGTTGTCACATCGTCGCCGCGGGTCAGAAACTTACCGCCATAACGTTTCACAATGGGTGGGGTTCGATCCGTATATTTTTTATAGGTCTTTGGATCGTGAATCGACATCATAGATACGACATAAGCAGGCATTCTGTTGTTCTCCTTTTTTTGAGATTATTTTAAGCTAGAAAAATTCGCTTACTCCATCCTCCAATTTGGCTTTATTAACGTTGCTTTTATAAACCGGATATATTCATAAGTAAAATTAAATAAATTAAATCACAGAATAAGATATGCTTATGTTACAGAATTTAGATCGGCTAAAAGTCTTTTATCATGTGTTTGCCAAGGGGAGTGTTATTTCCGCTGCGAAAATATTAAACGTTTCCCAATCAGCTGTAAGCCAAGGTTTCCAGAAATTGGAAAGCGAAATCAAAACTTCCCTGTTTACTCGTCTGCACAAACAGTTGGTCCCCACAACAGCAGGAGAACACTTGTTTGCTACTATCAAGCCTTTCATGGCGGAGTTGGATATATGCCTTGAAACCTTTGAGCAAGCTAAGGATCAGCCTTTTGGAGAACTTCGTATCGGAGCGCCGGTTGAGTTTGGGAAGGCCTATTTCACGGCCATTGTTGCGGCATTTCGGAAACAATACCCGGATGTCACCTTTTAACTTAAGTTAGGAAATCCCGGGACCCTATTGCCTATGCCTAAAAAAGGCCAAATTGATTTGGCCTTATTGGATAAGTTCCAAACTCAAAACCAATATTTTGGTGACCTTGACGTCTATGATTTCCACCCTGTTGCAGAGGAAAAGATCATCCTTGCTTGTTCCAAAGAATACTATGCAAAATCGATAAAAAAGGACCATTCGTTAAAGAATTTGATACATCAAAAATTTATCACTTACAACTCCTATCACCCGGTGCAGATGGCAGCCAAGATATTCCGTAATTTTATAATTGACCGTAGATACCACTTCGTGGTAAGAGAAATAGGTACGTACGATTATCGGACACAGCGCCAATGATGTATTGCTCCTTAAAACTCATCCTCCACATTATTCAAAAGGCTTTTTAAAAACCATGAAATCAAAAATAGACTTTTTGATCGCAGGCCTCATCATGCTTGCCCTGCTTTCTATGAGTGGGTGCGGAAGGGACAGCGATGCTGTTGTAGTTGATTTTAACAAAACCGTGGTGGTTGATCGCCCGATCAGTTCAAAACCGGAAGCGGCACAATTGAAAGTCGCCGTTGCCGCAATAATTTCCCCCAAAGAGACCTTTGCCTACTACCGCCAGCTGCTGGATTATATCGGACAGAAACTCGGTCGAGAAATTCAGTTTATCCAGCGAAAGACCTATGGCGAGATCAATGAAATGCTGGCCAGAAGCCAGATAGATCTGGCATTTATCTGCTCAGGTCCCTATGTCGTCGGAAAGGAAAAACATGGCTTCGAGCTACTGGCCACACCGGAAGTTCAAAACAGCCATTTTTATCATTCCTATCTTATCGTTAACAAAAAAAGTGAGTTTCAAGATCTGGAAGATCTTCGGGGGCACGTTTTTGCTTTTACCGATCCGGATTCCAACACCGGCAAACTGGTTCCGACCTTCTGGCTCAGTGAGATGAATGAGAAGCCCGAGACATTTTTCAGTAAAACTATTTACACCTACAGCCATGATAATGCGATCCTGGCAGTGGCCAAAGGCCTGGTGGATGGCGCTGCCGTTGATGGATTAATCTGGGAATATTATCACCGAAAAAATCCTGTGTTCACTTCTGAAACTCGCATTATCCGCAAGTCGGAGCCTTACGGGATACCGCCTCTGGTGGCCTCCAAATCTCTATCTTCAGAATTAAGGACACATATTCGCCAAGTTCTTTTTGATATGCATCGAGACCCCCAGGGTAGAAAGATTTTCAGCGAGTTGATGATCGACAGGTTCGTCAATCCCCGTGACGAGTGGTATGACAGCATCAGGAAGATCAATTTAAAATTAGCACTACTGGAGAAGGAAACAAATGCGGCCACACAGCCTTAAAAGCAAGTTGCTGATCATTGTATCGCTTCTGGTGATCGGCAGCGGACTGCTGATTTCGCTGCTCGTCACCCACCGCTACAGCAAAAGCCTTTTCGACTCCATGACGGCCCAGGCGGAAAATCTGGCTCAGGCCATTGCTCTCGATGCCACCGATAAAATTCTGACCAACGACCTGGTGGCACTCCAGAAAATGCTCGATTACCACATGACCAGCACACCCCATGCGGCTTACATCTTTATTATCAAGGAATATCAGGTTCTTGCACATACATTTCCCCGGGGAGTGCCTGTGGAGTTGATCGGGGCAAACGACATCATTCTGAACAATTACAGCCGTCACAAAGAAATTATTTCCACCGAAGGTGAAAGATATTTCGACATAGCCCGGGCTATTTTTTCTGGCAAGGCCGGCACCCTGCGCCTCGGTGTTTTTGAAAAGCCCTTCCGAGACCAGGTCAAGCAACTCTGGCTGCAAATGAGTTTTTTTGACCCTTACAGTTCTTTTACTGGCCATCGGAGGAAGTCTGTTTATCATCAGGCGAGTCACCCGTCCATTGGCCGCCCTGGCGACGGCGGCCGAGGAAATTGGTGAAGAACGCCTGGATTTGGATCTGAAAATTCCCCCGGACAGTGAAGTCGGCAGGTTGGCACAGTCGTTTAATAAGATGCTGAGGCGCATCAAAGAATACACTCGCAATTTGGAAGAAAAAAACCAGCAGCTGGACCGCTCCCATCATCAGACCCGCACATCCTTTCTGATTTCGCAGGAAATTAACGCGTTGACGACTCTCAACGAGGTCTGTGCCTATCTGGTCAAAAAGCTACAATCGATTGTTACCTGTAAAGATATGGCGGTCGTGGTTTTCAACCACGGCAACAGTACCCTGTTTTGTTACTCCGGTAAGGAGTGCACTGCCTGGCCGGCAGAGCACTCCAGAACCGCTCAGGAATTATTGGAGGGAATAAAAGAAACGACATTTATCGAGAACGATCAGGATAAGATGGCTTTCCTGCCCGATGCTTATGAGGCCGCTGCTAGAATGGTTGCTTTTCCCTTGCGGCATGAAGGACAATTCCTGGGAGCCATGATGGTCGCTTGCCCGGGCGGCTGCAATTGCGTAACCAAAGATATGGATATTATAGAAATTATTCTAGCACAGTCCACCGGTGCTATCCGCAGGGCGATTGCCCACGAGGAAGAAATCCGTGAGTTGCGTACCCGTATTGAAAAAACAAGCGGTTTTGGGGATCTGATCGGCAAAGACCCCCAGATGCAGGTCATCTATAAACTGATCGAGGACGTGGCACCCACAGACGCGACAGTTCTGATCCAGGGTGAAAGCGGTACCGGAAAGGAACTGGTGGCGCGGGCCATCCACTTCAACAGTCTGCGCACAGGTGCACCGTTTATTGTCATTAACTGTTCGGCCTACCCGACAACCCTTTTGGAAAGTGAACTGTTCGGACATGAAAAAGGCGCATTTACAGGGGCTGTTCGTCAGAAAGCCGGACGTTTCGAGCAGGCAGACGGCGGTACCGTTTTTCTGGATGAAATCGGTGAGATTTCCCCCACCGCACAGATAAAGTTACTGCGAATCCTGCAGAGCCGCAGATTCGAGCGAGTGGGAGGTGAAAAAACCCTGACGGCCAACACCAGGATTCTAGCAGCCACCAACAAGGATTTGCAGCTGGAAGTTAAAACGGGTAGTTTCCGTGAAGATCTTTTTTATCGTTTAAACGTTATTCCCATCCAGGTTCCGCCGCTTAGAAACCGGCGCAATGATGTCCCTTTGCTGGCTCGATATTTTCTAGAAAAATTTGCTGATGAACAAAACAAGGCTGTTGAGCGCTTTAGCCCGGAAGCCATGCGACTGCTGCTGGATTACGACTGGCCCGGCAATGTCAGGGAGCTTGAAAACAGCGTTGAGCACGCCACGGTTATTGTAAAGGGCAAATATGTCGAAGTCTCGGAATTGCCGGTAGTCATTCAGCAGTCCAAGGCCAGGGTTTCCAAAAATGACAAAGGTTCACACCGATCAATTGTGGAAAATGAAATCAATTTGCTCAAAGAAGTTCTGGCAGAATGCAACTGGAATAAAAAAGAAACTGCTGCCAAACTCGGCATCAGCAGAAGTACACTTTACGAAAAACTTAAAAAATACAATATAACCAAGCCTACTGTGCATTAGAAATTTTAATCTATTCATTTTATCCAAAACCCCGACCGTATAAAGAGACCATTCATTCGCATTATCCGTTCTGATCCATTAGCGTCTGTTTATAATGGGCAGAGTGCGTTTGTTCCAGTGTTCGCCTTCAGAAACGTGGCTGAATTTCGGACACGTATATCTATCTGATATTTATGTAGAAATTTCCCTATCCTTATTTGTGTTCGAATTCCGGACATTTTTTTTAAAGCCCAAAGAACAATCTCTGGAGAAATCGCTGCAAGATTGATTTGTACTCTTTCCGTATCGCAATCTGTAAAACCAGTCTTATTTCAGACAGTTAGATCCAAGTCCTCTCGACCCGCAATTTTAAATTTACCTACAGGTTAACTAAATAGCCACAATGTGGCATTGGACTTGCTAAATTAATAAGCATTTCAGCTGATGCTTCATGATTTTCTCACTACATTCCCAGATAATTAATAACGATGCGATCAGAAATAAGAAAGAGACATGAAAAAGAAAATCGTCGTCCTGGCCGCTGATCCTAATAGCATGGCGGAATTATCCAACATACTCAATTCCGAAAATTATGCACATACCGAAGTGCATGCAATGTCATCATTGAAAGCATTATTTGATTCCGAATCGTATGTGGCGGTTGTCATTGATATTGATTCGGTTCAGGTTGACAACCGTGCAATACGGAACCTGGCTCTCAAATATCCAGGCATCAGGTTTTTGTGCACATCCAGGGATCGCTTTCACCCCGAGTTGAAAGACGCCATTTGCTACCACATATATGCCTGCCTGAATAAGCCGGTGGATCCGGATGAACTCCTGTTCTGGATCAAATGCATTTATGAAGAGGAGGAAATTATAGACACATGAAATCACAAAGTTTTTGCACGTATATTAACCCGATCCTTATCCAAGTCGTTTTTATTAATTAAAACCAGAGGGAGGGAATATGAAAAAAGAAAAAAACAAAAACCGATCGATTTTGGATGGTTTTCTTGCCGACTTTGTTTTGACAAGAAGATCGTTCCTAAAAAAGGCTTCGGCGGCCACCGGTACCGCCGCAGCACTTGGAAGCTTGCAGCCGTCGCTCAAGGCGCTGGCAACCTCCGGAAAAATTTCGGCGGGTCAAATGGGAGAATGGAAATCTGCCACCTGCCAGGGATGTACGTCCTGGTGCTCAAAACAAGTCTATGTCGTCGATGGCCGGGCAGTGAAAGTCCACGGCAATCCGAATTCTAAAGTGAATGGAGAGGCGAGTTGTCCACGCGTCCATCTGGCATTGCAGCAGGTATATGACCCGGATCGCATCAAAACCCCTATGAAGCGCACCAATCCTCAAAAAGGACGCAACCAAGATCCAAAATTTGTGCCCATTTCCTGGGACGAAGCCCTGAGCACCATTGCAGATAAGATCATGGAACTCAGAAATAACAACGAAACCCACAAGTATATGCTTATGCGCGGTCGGTATTCGTACATGCGAGATGTTCTTTATGACCGCATGACCAAGATCATCGGCTCGCCCAATAACATCTCTCATAGCGCCATCTGCGCCGAAGCGGAAAAATTCGGTTCATATTACACGGAGGCGTACTGGAGCTACCGTCAATATGATGTCAAGAGGGCCCGCTATATTCTTTTATGGGGCGCCGATCCCTTGGCCGCCAACCGGCAGGTATCTTACTATTCCTCCGTTTGGGGCGATGCAGTTGAGTCCGCAACGATCGCAATTGCCGAACCACGGCTTTCGGCGACCGCTGCAAAAGCTGACGAATGGCTGGCGCTCAAACCCGGTACCGACGGCGCCCTGGCGGTGGCCATCGCCCATGTCCTGCTTGCCGAGGGCCTTTGGTACAAAGACTTTGTCGGTGATTTTACCGACGGTGAAAATCGTTTTGTGACCGGCCAAGAAGTCGATCCGGAACTATTCGAAGAAAAACACACGAACGGTATTGTGGCGTGGTGGAATCTGGAGCTGAAAGACAAAACTCCCGAATGGGCCGCAAAAATTACCGATCTGCCGGCAGAGCAAATCAAACGGGTGGCGGTCGGCTACGGTCAGGCAGCACCCCATGCCATTTCCTGGCTCGGCGGCGGTCCCAGCATGCAGGTGCGCGGCGGGTACGGGGCAATGGCTGTGCATGTGTTAAACGGAATCGTCGGGGCAGTGGACAATATCGGCGGCACCCAGCAAAGCAACAAGGAATATACCTCCAAGTTTCCCAAACCTGATGATTGGATGGATGAAATTGCCAAAAAGGGTAAAAAACATAAAAAAATCGACCATCGCGGCCGGCTTGAATTTCCGGCGTTGAGCAAGGGAAAATCCGG
>Ga0056115_1000249_pt1 | contig 25942 bp, 20 predicted proteins | sample WorMetOlspDAHAB1_FD_77007 | JGI IMG/M metagenome (GOLD analysis project Ga0056115, IMG submission 77007) | Marine gutless worms symbiont microbial communities from Max Planck institute for Marine Microbiology, Germany - Olavius sp. DAHAB.1 ...
AATATCAAATGGTTATTATATAATTAAGAAGTAATTTAAGAAGATTTTAGCCCGTTTCACAAAAATTGTTGCCTAAAAAACAACCCTTAGGTTGTCGGACAGGATCCTTAGTTACAAATATAATGAATCTCAATCCTAAAATTCCTAAATCCCTTAATCTTTAAATTCCTAAATTTAAGGAATAACCATGAAGATCGTACAAATTGAAAAAACCAAATGGGAAGACGGGCTGGCCGGTCTGTCAGAGGCCTACCGGATGTTTGCCCCGATTAAGGAAGCCGAGTTTCATAATTTTGCGGAACTCACCAAAGGCCAGACACCGGATTTTAGTTGTCTGAACACTCGACTTTCACCAAAATCGATTATTTATCCCCAGTCCGAAACGTTGTTTGAATACTCCCTTGATGAATCCCGCGAAGATCACCATATCATGAAGGAAGTCAATACAGACTATTCGCCCAGGGCGGTTATCGGAATCAGGCCCTGCGATGCCAAAGCAGTTTTGCTGGTCGGTCATAATTTCGACACGCCGGAATATAAGGACCCCTATTGGATAAAAGCCTGTGAAGCCACCACCATGGTGGGCCTGGCCTGTGATTCACCTTGCAGCAGCTGCTTTTGCACCACGGCCGGCTGCGGGCCGTTTCATGAGGAAGGGCTGGATGTCCTGCTGGTCGATACCGGCGATGCATACCTGGCAAAAATTCTCACCGACAAGGGTGAAAAACTGATGCTGGCTGCCGGCTGGGATACGGCGGTAGACGCCGACAACGCCGCCCCCCAGATTGACACCCTGAGGCAGGCGGCTGAATCGAAAATATCAGCATCTGTCAACACCGACGGATTAAAGCAAATCAACACCACCGAGCTTTACCATGCACCATTTTGGGAAGAGGTCTCTTTTTCCTGCATAAACTGCGGAACCTGCACTTTCGTTTGTCCCACCTGCTGGTGTTTTGATATCCAGGATGAAAATAGCGGAAAGTCCGGTAAACGGATGCGCAACTGGGACAGCTGCATGTTTCCTTTGTTTACCATTCATGGTACCGGTCACAACCCCAGGGGAACTAAACTGCACCGGGTGCGCCAGCGATTCATGCACAAATTAAAGTATTTTGTCGACAAATACGATGTCGGAATTCAATGTGTCGGATGCGGGCGCTGCGTTCGCTCATGTCCCGTAAATATCGATATTCGCCGGGTCTGCGAATTGATGAACAACTACGGCTCTGGGGAAGACACCTGCGCCGCGTAGCGGAATGTCGGATGTCGAATGTCGAATTATGGAATTCTATCAATTTTAATATATTTAAATGATGGAGCGAAGCGACGACCGAAATTCGTCATTCGCCATTCGTCATTCGCCATTCGTCATTCCTAAATTCATTTAGGGGGGCTTAACGTGCAAAATCCATATTTACCTTATCCGGTTCGCATCGATGATATCAACATCGAGACCGAAGATAAAAATTTAAAAACATTTAAATTCGTTTTTCTAAATTCAGGGGATGAGGAAAAATTTGATTATAAAGCCGGTCAGTTTGCAGAACTTTCCGTAACCGGCAAAGGCGAAATCCCTATTGGAATCGCATCTTCTCCGACCGAGCCGGGATTTGTCATGTTTACCGTCAACAAAGTCGGGCTGGTATCATCCTTTCTGCACGCCATGAATGTTGGCGATATCATGGGAATTCGAGGCCCCATGGGTAACTGGTACCCCTGGGAGAACCTGGAGGGCAAAAATATAGTGATTATCGGGGGCGGTTTTGCTTTCACCACCTTGCGCTCTTCCATTATCTATATGCTTGATCCCGCCAATCGATCAAAATTTAAAGATATCCATGTAATCTACGGTGCCAGGACACCCGGTATGCTTTTATACCGGGAGGAATTGGCAGAATGGGAGCAGCGCGACGACATCAACATGCACATCACCGTCGATGGGACCGATGACCCGAACTGGAAATACAACACCGGATTCGTACCGACCATTACCGAACAGAAAGCGCCCCCGGCCGACGATGATACTTATGCGATTATTTGCGGGCCGCCCATCATGATCAAATTTACCCAGCCGGTTCTGGATAAGCTCGGCTATTCACACGACAAGATCATCATGTCGCTTGAAAATCGTATGAAATGCGGCATCGGCATGTGTGGTAGATGTAACATCGGTCAGGAATTCGTATGCAAAGACGGTCCGGTTTTCACCCTTGAGCAATTGAATAAAACGCCGAAGGAATACTAACGAAATATATCTCATATTTAATATTGACAATGATAAACCATTAAGGTAAAGATATTCTTTTGATAAAGGTTAATAGAAAGAAGTTTAACAGGCTGCGCGCCGAATAAAAATCATAAAATATTACTAAGGAGGATGATTAAATGCCAAGTGTAGAGTTCATGGGTAAAACATTCAACGTCGACGAAGATGGGTTTATCGATTCTTACGATAACTGGAGTGAAGAATGGGTACAGTGGGTTAAAAAAGAAGAAGGTATTGATGAGCTGAATGATGAGCACCAAAAAGTGATCGATGTCTTGCGCGATTATTACGAGAAAAACGGAATCGCACCGATGGTACGGGTTCTCTCAAAAGTGACCGGCTTTAAACTGAAACACATTTACGAGCTTTTCCCGTCAGGACCGGGCAAGGGAGCCTGTAAAATGGCTGGACTTCCGAAACCGACCGGATGCGTCTAATCAATCAACCGATTGTGATTGATAAACCAATTTAAAGAAAAGGCCCTGCTTAATTCGCAGGGCCTTTTTTTATTAGGGTTAATAGGGTTCAGAGGTTCAGGGTTCAAAGGTTGTGGGTCATGGATATTTTTGAGATAGTGTTTGATGATATCTCATTGGTTAAATTGTCGTTTTGAAAGGCCGTACCGCAGCCGGTGGTATAGCTAAACCTCGTGTGAAACTATAATTGTTTAGAACAGCGAACCGCAGCCTGCGACGAGCTCAGGCTGAGTGGAATATCGAATATCGAAAAAGGAATATCGTATGATGAAGTGCGGAATCGCTTCGCTCTGACGATTTCAGATTTCTATAAATCGATAGAATACCTTACTTCGACATTCATTATTCCTTGTTCGATATTCGTTATTCGCTTTTTCAGAATTTCTTTTTCGATTTGATCGGCCGCAATGCAGCCACAGGTTTGGCTGAACCTCTGAACTTTGAACCTTTGAACTCTGAACCTACACCAACGGAGGCACCATGATCCTTTCTGTCAAAACTCGCAAAACAACTGAACTTATTGATATTACATCGAATATAAATCGATTGGTTCAAGAATCGGGAGTTGACCAAGGACTCTGCATGCTCTACGTGCCGCATACCACGGCAGCGGTCACCATCAACGAAAGTGCGGATCCCAGTGTTAAATCGGATATGCTGATGATCATAAACCAGATTATCCCGTGGGAGGCCAAATACCGCCACCTGGAAGGAAATTCCGCGGCCCATATTAAAACAACCCTGGTCGGATCATCAGAACTTATTGCGATTGAAAATCAACAATTGGTTTTAGGCACCTGGCAGGGAATCTTTTTTTGTGAATTCGACGGTCCGCGCAACAGAAAGCTGCAGGTCCGTATTTTAGAGGGCAATTTTCGTTGAGAGAAAAAAATATTTTTTTTCATCGAAGAGGAAAAATATGCCGAATATTCTGGATGACATTGATAAGGCTATAATTAACCGCATTCAATCGGAGTTTCCGATTGCCTCGCGTCCCTATCTTGAGTTGGCCAATGAATTGGATTTGACCGAAAAAGAAATTTTGGACCGGGTTGCGCGCTTGAAAAATGACGGGATTATCCGCCGCATCGGCGGAAATTTTGTGCCGGGCAAATTGGGATTTGTCAGCACATTGTGTGCCGCCAGGGTTCCGGCCGACAAAATCGACCATTTTGCCAAGATCGTCAACCGGTATCCGGGTGTCACCCATAATTATCAACGGGACAATCAGTACAATGTCTGGTTCACCTTTATTTCCCCGTCCATGGATGAAATAGAGACAAACTTAAAAAAAATAGCCGCTGAATCCGGTGTCAGTGACATTCTCAATCTGCCGGCCACAAAAGTATTTAAGATCAAGGCGCAATTTGATGTCTGACGCGGTGCGGGTTCCGAGTTGCGCGGTTCAAGGCGCGAAACAAGGGTTGTGAGGCGATAGTTTCCTGAAACATTTTACCCGTAACTCGCGCCACGCACACGTGCCCCGTATCTCGCAACTCGTAACCCGTATCGTAACTCGCAACCCGTATCTCGCAACTCGTAACCCGATTCATGAAAAACGACATCCGCATCGCTGCAGCCATCTTCAATTCGATCGTAAACCAGCCGCAAAATAACCTGGAGCGGATGGTTCCTTTAGTCAAACAGGCTAAGCAACAGGGTGCGGATCTTATCTGTTTCCCCGAGTTAAATGTCACCGGATACAGTACCCGAACGACTATCGAAGACTTTGCCGAACCGGTTCCGGGACCCATCAGCCGGCGTCTTCAACAGATGGCACTGGAATTTCAGATAGTGATCCTGGCCGGCATGGCCGAAAAAGACAACCGCGACCGTATTTATGCAAGCCATCTGGTTGTCACACCCCACAAGATATCAGGCATCTATCGTAAAGTTCACATCGCGCCGCCGGAACTCGGAACTTTTTCTGCCGGCAATGCCGTCCCTGTATTCCAAATTGAAAGCACAAATATAGGGATTCAGCTCTGCTATGATGTCCATTTCCCCGAACTTGCCACCCGCATGGCGCTGAAAGGTGCCGATATCCTCTTCATGCCCCATGCTTCGCCTCGGGGAACCCCTTCGGAAAAATTGAATTCCTGGTTGCGACATCTGACGGCCAGAGCATTTGACAACGGTGTCTTTATCGTTGCCTGCAATCAAAGCGGCGACAATCAAAAAGGGCTGCAGTTTCCCGGGGTAGCTGTGGTGCTTGATCCCTCCGGCGAAATATTAAAAAAAAATATCAGTGGCCAAGATGGGATCGTTGTTGCGGATATGAAAGCCAAAACACTGGCAGCTGTACGCGGCCACCGCATGCGATACTTTCTGCCGAATCGGAGACCGGAGATATATTCGGATTGAGTCCGATTGGCACTAAAATTTAGAACTTGAAATATCATGTAAAAACCTTATTTTCTGTGCAAAGTTTCCTTCGGTTTTAATCCAACCGCCAACTTATTTTTACTGTATGTAAAAAAATCTACGCGAAATAACCATTCGCTATTTTTGATATTACTTAAACGGTTTATTCTTGGGCTCTTACATTTTTGTCTTTATCAGCGGCCTAACTTCGTCGACCGGTATCAAACCCGGACTTTGCCCAGAATGCTTTCGACAAGGAGTAGCCATGAAAAATTTTCTTTCCAATCAGGCGGTGATATCACTTTCCACCCTGCTGGCGCTAGCGGGTTTTCTTGCGATTGGGTGTCAAAACCAGGAATCAAATCAGAACGATCAACCGCTTGCACGGCCGGTTTCTTACCTGACCCTCGCCAAGCGCAACCCGGTGCGCCAATCCCTGGCCGCCGGATCGGTTGTGGCCTGGAAAAAGGAAACCATCGGGTTTGACGTCAACGGGCGCATCGAATTTGTCATGGACCAGGGGGCCAACGTCGCCGGACCGGTGACCGATGGCCAGAGCGAGGTCATAGCGCCCGGGACCATTATAGCCCGGCTGGAGAACCGCCGTTACGAGCTCGCGGTTAAGGAGTCCGAGGCCGCCATCCAGGATGCCAAGGCCCGGGTGAATCGGGCACAGGCAGACTATCGCCGCCAACTCAGCATCTTCGAAAAAGGAGCCGGCGCCACAAGTTACGTTGACAAAGCTAAAGCGGATTTCAAAACTGCCAAGGCTCAGCTCAATGCAGTAGAGGCCATTCTCCGCCAGGCCCAGATCGATGCGGCCGACACGCTCCTGTTCGCCCCCTTCGGCGGCCTGATTTCCCGGGTGCAGTCCAATCGCGGCGCCTATGTAGAACGGGGCGACCCGGTGGCCACGATTCAAATGATGGATCCCGTAAAAGTTGAATTTGCGGTTTCACCGGCTGTCGAGCAGAATCTCAACTACAACGATACGGTGAATATTTATCTCGCCGACAACCAAACGCCCATCCTGGGCTATGTCTACAACAAGGCCCCTGCTGCCGAAAGCGCCACACGCACGTTCAGGGTCGAGGTGTTGGTGCGCAACCGGCTGGTCGATGTCGGTTTGCCCCCGGGTGTCGATCCCGCCCAGGTGGTCACCACACCGGAAGTATCGAATGTGGAATCTCTCAATAATGACGGCAATCCGCCCTACATGATAGACGTGAAATCCCTGTTTGAAGATCAGGAGGGCTTTTATGTCTGGAAAGTGCAGGGACTCCTATCCAAGGATCGCGCGGTCACCTACAACCCGGTATTCAAAATCATCAAGGTTCGGGTCAAACCCGGAGAGCGGTTTCACGAATACGTGCAAGTGTTTACATTTAGAGAAATGGAGGATATCGGCGACCTCGACCCGGCCCGCGACCTGATCACAGGCCCGCTGTCCGGCAAGGTGCAGGAGGGCGATACAGTGGCGCTGTCGCGCAAACGCTGGCTGCTGCGGCCTGGGCAAATCGTGCGGACCGATTTTCAATATGGTCTGATGAATGCCGGTTATTACGTGCCGGTCCAGGCTGTCATGCGGGAGGGCGGTGGATTCCATGTCTTCAAAGTTGAAAAAAAGGATGAAACCCAGCAGCAGGCAGTCCGAGTGGCGGTGGCCACCGGCAAGACCATCGGCACCCAAATAGAGATCAAGCCCGACCAACCGGAAGCCTTGACCGAGGATGCCCGGATCGTGGTCGACGGTGCCGCCTATTTACGGGACGGCGATCCGATCAATGCCTTCATCGAAGTGGAGGCCAAGCTATGAATCTTCCGAAATTCGCGTTGCACCATAAGCCTGTTGTGCTCGGCATTGCCTTGCTGCTGTTCGGTGCCGGGATCTATACCTTTCTTAATGCGCCGCGCCGCGAGGATCCCGAATTTACGATTCGCGAAGCCGTTGTCACAACGGAATGGCCCGGGGCCAGCGCCCGCCAGGTCGAGGAGCTGATCTCCGATAAGGTGGAGAAGGCCGCCGCCAATATCAAGCAGGTCCGGCGGGTTCAGTCCCGCAGCTATTTCGGGCGCTCGGTGGTGCAGGTGTCGGCCCTCAACGACCTGGACGACGTCGCGCCCGTGTGGACCAAATTGCGCGCCGAAATGAAGCTGCTGGAGCCCGAACTGCCTCAGACCGCTCTGTCGCCCCAGGTCGATGATAATTTCGGCGATACCGCCGCCCTCGTACTGGCAATCTATCAGGATCCGGCCAAAGCCACCGAGCAGCCCTATACGCCGCGCCAGATGGAGATCTTTGCCAAACGACTACGCGACCGGCTCATGGACATGCGGCCGATGATCAAACGATCCGACGGCCGCATGGTGCCCATCACCACCGACCCCGCCTATGTGGCCCGCCTGGATATGTACGGTGTGCAGCCGGAAGTCATCTATCTGGAAACCGACGCTGTTTTGTGGAGCCAGTTGCAGATCAAAAGCGATCTGCTGCAGCGGATATTGAGTGAGCGCAATGTAATCGCCCCGGCCGGTATTCTGGATACCCGGGACTACCGGATCAATAGCCGCATTTCCGGCAACTTCGATGCCGTGCGCGAGATCAACAGTGTGGTGGTGGATCGGATTGGTGAAGCCCGTGATACGGCTGCCGCCACGGGGCCTTCAGGCCGGACGCCGAATACTTTTGACCTGCCTGTCAATCTGACAGATCTGAATATCGTCGTCAAACGGGATTATCGGGATCCACCGACCGCCATCGTTCGCTACGGCGATCCGCAGCAGTCGATGCCCGCGGTCGTCCTCTCCTTTACCATGAAGCCCGGCCAGAACATTTCCTGGCTGGGAGATTCCGTGGATTGGCTGCTGAAGACCGCCAACGAAACCTTTCTGCCCCCGGATATCGTGGTGGCCAAGGTTTCCGACCCCCCGCGCTTTGTGGAGAAAAAAATCAGTGACGTCATCAACAACATGCTGGAAGCCGTCGTCCTGGTGCTGATCATCTTAACCCTATTAGCCGGCTGGCGGGTGGCCGTCGTGACGGCCTGCGCGGTGCCCTTGATCATGCTCACGGCCCTAGCCCTGATGCGCTTCTGGGATGTCCAAATCGAGCAGATCTCCCTGGCGGCCCTGATCGTTTCCCTGGGATTGCTGGTGGACAATGCCATTGTGACCTGCGAAAACTCGGCCCGCTTTTTAAGGCAGGGTCTGCCGCGCGAAGAAGCCGTCACCGAGGGCTGCAACTCGGTCGGTACGTCCCTCTTGTGGTCGTCGTTCACCACCATCAGCGTCTTCATCCCGATGGCATTTGTACTGCCCGGAGATATAGGGGAGTATGTCTTCAGTCTGCCCGTGGTAGTGACCTTGACCCTGCTGGTAAGCTGGCTATGCGCCATGACCGTAACTCCCATTTTTAATTACTATATCCTCAAACCGACGGCCGGTCTACCCATCGTCCTTGTATTCAAATGGATCGCCGCCAAGCTGGGCATGAAGGCCGCCCAGGCGTCGACAGAAGCCGGCGACCGCAAAACGAGTCTGTTCGCGGCATTTTTGCGTCTGGCCATTCGATTTCGGGTTGCGACGATCGTTGTCCCCTTTGCCCTGTTGTTCGCATCCTTTATGCTGCCGGTGCCGTCCTCGTTTTTTCCGGATTCGGATCGGCCCCAGTTCGTGTTGGATATCTGGCTGCCGGAAACCGCTTCAATTCACCGCACGGATGAGGTTACCCGGCAGGTTGAATCGCTCATACGCCGTTTAAGCCGGGTCACCTGGCAGGACGGTACCTGGGTGGACTCCGTCGATGACCAGGGCCAGCCGTTTGAGCGGCTCGATACCATGGTGGCCTACGTCGGAGTCGGCGGACCGCGTTTTTACGCCGGCGTCGATCCCAAACCGAATGCACCGCACTATGCGCTGCTGACTATCAACACCAACGATCCGGACGGCGTTCATGATTTCATCGCCGACGTCCGCCGCGCCGCCTGGACCGGCATCGGCATGCCCGGTGAGCCTGACTACCTGCCTCCCATTGTGGGCGCCCGGGTAGTCCCCAACCCTCTGGTAATGGGCACACCCGTTCCGTCGCCGATCCAGTATCGTCTATCCGGACCGCGTCGTGCGGATGAAGCAGTCCTGCGCCATTTCGGCCTCAAGCTGAAAAACGCCCTCAAAGACAGCGGCATGGCCTGGGATGTCCACGACAGCTGGGGGGTCTACGGCCTGCAACTCAATATCAATGTCAACGCCGTGGATGCCAACCTGGCCGGGGTCACCAACACCACCATTGCGCGCACCCTCAACACCTATTTCAGCGGCCTGCACCTCACCCGCTACCGTGAGAATGACCGCGAAATTCCGGTCATCCTGCGCCTGCCCAAAGACCAGCGCCAATCCCTGCAAACCGTCAACGCGGCCTTTGTCGAGGGCTACGATCGCAAGGTCCCGCTGAATGCCATTGCCGATTTCAAAGTCCGGTACGAACCGACCCTTCTGACGCGTTACCAGCGTGAACGGTCTATCTGGATTCAGGCCCGCCCCGAACCCGGCATCCAGGCCCGTGAAATCATCGCGGCCCTGGAACCCCGGGTGCGGGAGTTGGAGAAAGAGATGCCGGCCGGCTACCATATCCAGAACGGCGGCATCGATGAAGAGGCCGTGCGCGGCGAACGGGCCAACAGCGTCGCGCTGGGCATCGGCATAGCCCTGGTCATCCTCTGCCTGGTGCTGCAGTATAATTCAGCTGTCAAACCGCTGCTGATCCTGCTGACGGTACCCCTATCGGTGATCGGCGGCTTGCTGGGCCTGTGGCTGCGTTTCATTCCCTTTGGATTCATGGAAACCCTGGGTTTTCTGGCCCTGTTCGGAACGGTGCTGAATGCGGCCATTTTACTGATCGATTTCACCCAGCAGCTGATCGGCGAAAAACTGAAAACCCGGGAAGGCCTGGCCGCCGACGGTCAACGAAATTACTGCGGCTTGACGCTCGAGGCCTTTCGTGCCGCCCTGGTTGAGGCCTCCCAGGTGCGGCTGCTGCCCATCTTTATGACCACCGCCACCACGGTGGCCGGGTTGACCTCGCTGATGTTCGGGGGCGGGCCGCTGTTCAAAGGGCTGGCAACGGTTTTCGCCGTGGGATTGATTGTGGGCAGCACCATCACGCTCTTCGTTCTGCCGGCCCTGATGGCCCTGTTTGTCGAGAATTTCCACTTCCCCCTGGTGCGGCCCGACGACTGACTTTTTTTCATATCAAAGGATATCCACCGGATACGTTGTTCGTGGTCTACTGCGCCGGTCCACACTGCAATGCCACTGAGAAGGCGGTGATTCGTTTAGCCGGACTTGTCAGACCCGTGAAAAAGCGAAACTCGCTTAAATAGCTTTTCGGTAATAAATCACCGAATCCGTCGAATAGATGATCAGGGCCGCCCAAATCAAAATGAATGTCCAGACCTGGGCCGTTGCAAAAGGCTCGCGGTAATAAAAAACTGCCAACAGAAACATGAAGGTGGGGGCTATATATTGCAGCAATCCAACTGTGGACAGGTTTAAGCGTTTTGCGCCGGCCGTGAAAAGAGTTAACGGAACAGCAGTCAGCACGGCGGTCCCCAGGAGAAGCAAATCGGTACTGACTCTACCACGCAGAAATGCCCCGCCACCTTGAGCCCCGATATAAATAAGATAAATTCCTGCCGGAGCTGTCATGAGCATAACCTCAACACTGAGGCCCACCAGGGCACCCACCGGCGCCACTTTTCGAATCAGACCATATAGCCCGAAGGATGAAGCCAGCGCCAGCGCGATCCAGGGAAATTCACCATAAGAAAAGGTCAGGTAAACTACCCCCAACCCGGCCAGCAACACGGCTGCAATCTGGGCCGGTCGTAAGCGCTCCCGGAGAAACAGCACTCCGAACACAACATTCACCAGCGGATTGATATAATAGCCAAGGCTGCCCTGGAGGATATAATTATTGTTAATTGCCCAGACATACAGCAACCAGTTACCCGATAGAATGACGGCCGTCAACAACAGCGTCAGGAGGATTCGAAGATCCTTCAGGGCACTTATAAAATCATCCCATAGTCTTCCGATAGCGACTGCGGTTAAAAGGAAAATAAAGGCCCAAACCACTCGATGCACAATTATTTCCAGTGGCGGGACTTCTGTGAGAGCTTTCCAATAAATAGGCCCCAGGCCCCAGATAAGAAAAGCCGACCCGGCATATATTCCGCCGGATATGGATTTTGATTTCAAGTTAGATAGTTGCTCTTTGGTCAATATCAGCCCTAACCGATGAATCATTAGCTTAATTGCAGCCGGACCATACTCCATATAGGGTGATGCGTCAATTCTCTTTGACTTTATTTTCGGTTTCAATTAATTACCAATTTCATTCAATATATTAAGAAAGAGAGGACAGAATATTATGAGTACATCGGACCAATTCAAAGTAGAGCACGAAGATCACATTGCCTGGTTAATCCTGAATCGTCCCGCAAAACGCAACGTCATGGGGGCCGCCTTTTTTAAAGAAATGTCCGAACACCTGGCGAGACTCGATCAGGACCCTGCGGTTCGGGTGGTGGTGATCAAAGCAGAGGGCAAAAGTTTTACGGCTGGAACCGATTTGAATGAGGCCGCGTCGATGCTAAGCGGTGAAGGTGCCGATCAGCGGGAAAATACGCGGATCAAAATCCTGGCACTCCAGGACGGCTTCACAGCTATTGAAAAATGCCGCAAACCGGTCATCGCCGCCATCCACAGCCACTGCATCGGCGGAGGAATCGATCTGGTCAGTGCTTGTGACATCCGGATTGCGACGCAGGATGCAGTGTTCAGCATCCGGGAAACCCGCATGGGAATTATCGCTGACCTGGGCACCCTGCAACGGTTACCGGACATTATCGGCCATGGCTGGTTTCGTGAACTGGCCTTAACCGGCAGGGATTTTACAGCCGCCGAAGCCCTTCAGATGGGGCTGCTAACCCGTGTTTGCCAAGATCGCGACGCCCTGTATGGCGAAGCCAAAGCCCTGGCAACCCAAATAGCCGAGTACCCGCCCCTAACCGTTCAGGGGGTTAAAGACGTCATCCTTTACAGCCGGGATCATGGCATAAACTCCGGCCTGGAATATGTGGCCCAAAAGAATACCGCTGCCCTGCCCTCGGAAGACGTCGTTGAGGCGGTGACCGCTTTTATGGAAAAAAGAAAACCGGTGTTTAAAGGCAAATAGGGACTGAGGTACAAGTACAAAGGGCTTAGTTGAAGGCTTTAACAGAAAAAGAAGTGATATTAGAGGATAGCTCAAGGCTCAAAGCTGAAGGCTGAAAGATAAAAGAAATATCTTCGCAATCAACTACCTGCATTGAGCCTCCACCTTTGAGCTTTCAGCTTTTTTACACCATCGATTTGAGGGTCGCCAGTTCCAATTGATCTCCGGCATCTTCCGCCCGGTCGGATACTTCAACGATATTTTCCAGGCAAAGTCTCAGGTGCAGTTGGAGGGCAAGGTCCATGGGGGAGGTGAGGATATTTTTGGTCAAGTCCCACTCGAGTTTGTCAACCCGAGACTCCTGCAGCCCGACCTCTTTGGTGTGGTCACGGACTGTCTCGATTTTGCACTCGCCTTTAAAGTAACACAAAACGGCCAGTTTGAGATTGTCGATAATCCCCAGAGATTCTCTGACAACTTCGACAAACGCGGGTTTCAATTCATCGGGTATCATCGGGCGTTGATTCAGAAAAAAATCGCAGCAAGCTTCACCGGCATTGGCCACCTTGTCAATGCCTTCGATCAGCTTGTAGATGTCCTCGCGCAGCAGCGGCAAATAGGCACCGGAATATAGTTTGTCGCGAATGCCGTAACGCACGACATCGGCCTCCGACTCAAGGCTTCTGACCTTGCGGGCTAAAACTTTGGCTTCACTGATATTGTCCTCAAGATAACTTTCAATGGTCTTGATGCCTGTTTTAAGCGAGTCTTCGACCAGATCAAGATGCTTTAATATAAGCTCGATGACCTGTTTTTCTTTTTTAAACAGTAGCATAGGTTCTCCCTCTTAATATAATGACCTATAGCGATTGTCAAAATGAAGTTCCGTCATTCACGACATAGACACCATTGTTAATTTTGGATTTTAGAATTTGGAATTTAGATTAGCGGTATCGCTCTCAGCCTGCGTAGCCTTTTGGGCAAAACGGGCTCGGTCAATCTATTAATAAAACAGACAGAATACCTTAAATCCAAAATCCGCATTCCGAAATCTTAAATTGCTCCATAGGTCACCAGCGCTGCAAAATATTATCTTAAACGGAATGGAATTATGGCAATCGCTAAATTAAATTGGTCAAAGTGCGTCTAACATATGATAAGGATTATATCAAGCCTATATAGCGTTGTATCACCCACCCCACAAAAGCCTTATTGCCTTATATAATAAAAACGAAAACGAACCCGCCAGAGTCGGTGTCAATGCCCAGCCGACCAGAATCGTAATGATGGTCTTTTTGCTGATCGCTCTGGCACCTTTCACCAAGCCAACGCCCACCACCGCGCCCACAACGGCAGAGGAGGTAGATACCGGGATGCCGAATAGAGAAAAGAGATGCATTCCAAAGGCAGAAGATATCTGTGCTACGAAAGCGCCCGGGATATCCAGGGGGGTAATTCCTTTGCCGACGGTATCGGCCACTTTTCGTCCAAAGGTTATCGCACCGATTGCTATACTCACGCCGCCGATAAACAACAGCAGTTGGGGCGGAAAAATATCGAGATTGGCGATGGGTCCGACGGCGTTGCCGGCATTATTGGCCCCCATCGAGTAGGCTACGTAACAGGATGACGCGATGGCCAGCCAGCCGAAAGCGTGCTGAAACAGCACTGACTTGGTTTGAAATCTGCGTAAAATCGAAACTACCAGATACATAGTGCCAAAGGATAACGCCATGACCAAGATCGGACATATAATCCAGCTTTCGGCGATTAAAATGAATTTGCTGAAATTTACCTCGGCACCGACCGCCAGACCGATCCCGACCACACCGCCGACCATGGCCTGGGAAGTAGACGTGGGAATTCGATAAAACGTGGCCAGGGTGACAAAAAACCCGGAGCAGATCAACGCGATGCACACCGCCAGATAGTCCAGCTCCGTACTAACGATACCCCTGCTGATGGTTTTCATAACGTACTGCCCCTGGAGCATCGCACCGATAATTGCAAATACGGCCACCAGAATCGCAGCTTTTCTAAAGGATATCAGACCACAGCCCACCGTCGTGCCGATACAGTTGGCAGTATCGTTGGCACCAATATTCCAGCCAACATAGGCGCCGGCTCCCAGCAATATGAAGAATATCAGTTCGATGGCAGGATCACCCCAAATTTAGGTGTCAGGTGTCAGGTTTCAGGAGTCAGGCTAATATGCCGATAAGAGAAACTTCAAAGCTGAATCACAACTTCTCACTCCAAATTCTATAAAGATATTAGGCAAATAAGTCAAAATAATAATTCCTATATTATTTATTACTAAAAGTCATGGTATTATCTCAATTCATATGCCGCAGGCATAGCCATAGTCTGGGATGGTGAAAACATGCCAAATCTGCTTTTACAAATTCATCCCCTGGTTATTCCTGTGACATCACGAGTCATAATTTGGGATTTTAGATTGCAGATTTCGGATTTGTGAAACGCTACGCTCTATCATTATAAAGGACAGAATTCCATAAACCTAAAATCCAAATTCAAAAATCCAAAATTATACCAAACTTTCAGAGGAACAAAGATGGGCTTAAAAAAGCTTAATGAAAATCATCAATTTTTACCACCTCATCCGTAGCCTATGAATTGAGTCAGGATCATCTTGACATTCAATCTGACTTAAGACTATTTATAGGTCCTTTGGATTAGATGCGTCAGCGCATCTTTTGCACCTGTTTTCAGATATTGGATTAGTCGGAGGGGTTTGCGATGCTCGAGGCCGTCAATGTCACCAAGCGATTTGGGGCTCTAAAAGCGGTGGATCAGCTGAGCTTTGAGGTGCAGCAAGGTCAGATCTTCGGCATCGCCGGGCCTAACGGGGCCGGCAAATCCACCGTCTACAACTTGATCACCGGGTTTTACAACTATGAGGGCCGGATCAGGTTCGATGGCCGGGATATTACCGGTAAACCGCCTTACCGCATTGCCAAAGCCGGCATTGCACGTACATTCCAGATACCGCAGACCTTTCCCAGTCTAAGTGTGCAAAAAAGCATCTCCGTGGGCGGCCGTTTCGGGGCCACCGGTGGTCTTGATTCGACCCACGTCGATGAGGTGATCCGCTTTGTCGATCTTGAAAAGGAGCGTTCTCAGAATACGGCGCTTTTAAACCTGCTGGGCAAAAAGAAATTGATGATCGGTGCCGCTCTGGCAACCAAACCCAAAATCCTGATGCTCGATGAGCCCATGGCCGGCTGCAATCCCATGGAAATCAAAGATCTCATGCATTTGATCGGCCGGATCAACCGGGACCTGGGCATTACCATCATTATCATCGAGCACTTCATGAAGGTGCTGACCGAGTTGACCGAAGTCCTGATGATCATTGAATCCGGTCGCATGATCTGCTGCGATGAGCCCGTCAAAGTCGTTAACGATCCCAGAGTGATCGAATCTTACCTTGGTAACGTAAATGCTGACAGTAAATAGCCTGAACACCTACTATGGAGAGTCACATGTATTGCGGGATATCTCAATTTCCGTAAATCAGGGTGAGGTAGTGGTCATGTTGGGGCCCAACGGCCATGGCAAAAGTACACTGTTAAAGTCCATCTGCGGGCTGGTTGATCAGACAAAGGGCAAAATCACCTATAAAGATAAAGATATCAACGGCCTGACAACCGAAAAAATCGTCACTCTGGGCATCACGTACATCGCCGAGAACCGTGAACTATTCCCGTATATGACGGTTCTGGAGAACCTCAAACTGGGGGCCTATTCCAAGACTGCCCGATCCCATGAGAAAGAAAATCTGGAGTGGGTCTTCGACCTTTTTCCCAGGCTGGTGGACCGGAGAAAACAATTCGCCTCAACCATGAGCGGCGGTGAGGCCCGCATGCTGGCCGTAGCCAGAGGGTTGATGTCCAATGCGGATTTTCTATGTGTCGATGAACCCTCTTTGGGACTTCAACCCAGCTTGCGGCATGAGATCTTTTCTATCATCAGGCAGATCAACAATCAGGGAAAAACCGTTCTGCTGGTTGAACAGAATATTCCTCAAATAGCGGAAATGGCTGACAGAATCTATGTCATGGAAGAGGGTAAAATCTCTTTTGAAGGCAACAAAGATGAAGCGTTGAACAATGAGCACTTAAAAGAGGTATTTTTGGGGATGTAGATGGATCTTAATGAAGACACCATTCTGCTGCTTTATGAAATCACCGACGTGATTATCGCCGGTCTGTCCACCGGATCTGTATATGCCCTCATGGCGGTGGGCATGACCCTGGTCTATGGGGTTACCAAGGCCTTTAATTTCGCGTATGGGGATTTTTTTAACATGGGCGGTTATTTTGCCTGGATACTGATTTTTGGGCTCGGCTTTCAATTCGGCGGTTACCTGGGGGTTCTGGTAATTGTCATGCCGCTGATGTTCGCTGTCGGGTACGGGTTGGAAAAACTCATGGTGGCTCCCTTAAGGAAACGTCCGGACTGGGAAAACAAGGTCATGATGTTGACTCTTGGCCTGGCGCTTTTTCTGACCAGCCTCTATTCGGTAGTATTCGGCGTCCGTATGAAATCCTTACCCCCCATTTGGGAAGGGGTCCTCGAGGTCGGGGAATTGGTGTTCTCTTACCAGGACATCATGATTTTTATCTTGTCGCTGGGTGGTATCCTGCTTTTTGGGTGGCTGCTCAACAACACCCGTCTCGGCATGGCCGTAAGGGCTGTGGCCCAGAATCCGACCGGAGCTAAAATTGTAGGTATTCCGAAGGAGCGTATTTTTGCCGCCACCTTTGCCATATCTACGGTCATGGTCGGATTCGGGGGTATTCTGCTGAGTCAAAAGTGGTTTATTAATCCCAACTCCGGCGGCACGATAATGGTGAAGGCCTGGGTGGTTACGGCATTCGGGGGTATGGGCTCCATCCGCGGCGGCCTTTACGCGGCTTTTATTATCGGTATGCTCGAAGCGTTTGTGGGCTGGATGTTCGGCATGAGCTACAGCATTATTGCGCTTTTTGTTTTGCTGCTGGCCACTCTGACAATACGACCGCAAGGTTTGATGGGAAAAGGCGACTAAGGTATGCGGCTGAAACATATGGCTATCATCATCGGCGTTTCCTACGGAATCATGTCGATTCTGCCCCTTTTTGTGGGAGACATTCGGTTTATAATGAACATCATGATCATGTGTCTCATCTGGGCTGTGGTGGCCTCCTGCTGGGATGTCATGATGGGATTTGCTGGTATTTTCTCATTCGGACAGGTGGCCTTTTTCGTTATGGGCGCCTATTGCTCCGGTATCCTTTCCATCGAGCACAATGTAACACCGGTGTTGTCCATCCTCATCGCCGGTTTTTTTACCGCCGGTATGGGGGTTCTTGTTGGGCTGCCCTGTCTCAGGCTGGCCGGACCCTATGTGGCCCTGGTCACCTTCGGCGTACACATGGCCCTGCAGCCGATACTAAGGGGTAAAATCGGCCTTGCATTGGGATCAGGCGGCTCGGTCGGTCTTTTGACGATTCCACCCATCAGCATTTTCGGTTATACCTTCAGTTCGGCCAATATTGTCCCCACCTTTTATTTAACGCTTTTGGTATCCCTTGCCTGTGCCCTGATTATCATGTATGTGATTAAATCTTACTGGGGCGTTGCGTTCCTGGCGCTTAAAGATTCCCAGGATTTTGCCATGAGTCTGGGCATCAGTGCATTTAAATATAAACTGATGGTTTTTGCCCTGACCTCTTTTTTAACCGGTATCATCGGTGCTTATTATGGTCATTTCTACGGCGTGCTTTCTTTCCGTATGCTGGACCTGGACCTGTTCAGCATTTTAATGGTCATGATGCTGGTGGGGGGTCTCGGTCATTTTCCCGGTGCTATCATCGGCGCCTTTTTGGTCGTCGCGGGCAGTGAACTGATGGCACCACTGGGAGCATATCGCGCCGTAACCATGGGTGCTTTGGTAGTCATCCTGGTGCTGGCGCTGCCAAACGGCGTGATGGGCATCTGGCTCAAACGATCGGCTGGGGAGACATAGGAGGTATAAATAAAGGAATGAAAAACTGGAGTATTGGAGTCGTGGAGTAATGGAAAAATCAATTCCTACACTCCAACACTCCGGTAGCTTTTTATTGGCTTAGTCGATTAGTTGATAAACAGTCGAAAGAATCAGAGCTTAATTATCAATAACCACAAAGGAGGTGCAACATGAAAAGAATCAATCAATTGGCATGGGTAATGACGGTTCTTTTGCTTTTCGTCTCCGGAGCTCCGGCCGCCGATACCATTCCGGTGGGTGTTCCGATTCCGATGACCGGATGGGCCGCCGGTTCCGGTTCAGATTATTTCAAGGGCATCAAGATGGCGATTGACGAGATCAACGCATCCGGAGGCCTGCTGGGTAAGCAGTTAGAGATTATCCGTTTCGATTCCAAGGGCTTTGAACCTGAGGTGGTCATGCAGGCAGCCGATTATCTTTGCGGCCAGAAAAACGTGGCATCCGTACACGCCGGTTGGGCCGGATGGGGCCAGGATGTGCGGGCCTACGGAAAATACGATGCGCCCTTTTTTGCGGACGACGGATCTCAGGCAGCGGTAGACGTTTATAAAGAAGATCCTAAAAAGTATTACAACATCTACCAGACGACTGACGTGGGCGTCGAGCAGGCCAAGAGCATGTTTCGTGCGCTGATGGCGCTGCCCTATAAATACCCCAATAAAAAGGTTGTGATTATCAATACCGATGATTCATGGGGTCTTGAAGTCGGCGATACGCTGGAAAAAAGCTTTAAACAAGCCGGCTGGGATGTAAAAAAGCGCGAGACGGTTCCTTACGGCACCAACGAATGGGGTGTGATTTTGTCCCAGATCCGCAGGATCAAACCGGCCCTCATCCATATAGAAATTCCCAGCGGACAGGAAAATATCACCTTCATCCAGCAGTTTTTAAAAAAACCGGCCTACGCCATCATCAGCCTCGGCTGGGGCATTACGCCGCGCGAGGTAGTGGACGCCCTGGGGACGTCTGCCGACGGTATTGTGGGCGAAATGCCCAGCGGGCTGCCGGGACCCAAGGCCCCAAATGCCGCCGGGCAGGCCTGGGTTGACAAATTTGTCAAGATCAACAACCATCAGGTCCCGGCTGGGGCCTGGATTGCCTACACGGCTGTTAAGGCCTGGGCCCATGCCGTCGAAAAAGTGGGCGATGCCTATAATTTCAAAGCCGTCAATGCTTATATCCGGAAAAACGGCTATGAGGCCGAAATGGGCCTTATCAAGTGGGATAAAGATAACGTACTGCGTGCTCAAAAGGGGGCACCGGTTGTACACTACCAGGTGCAGGGCGGTGAATTGCAGCCGATCTATACTGATCCGCCACTAACGCCGTACCCGGGTTCTACTTTTAAGGTGCCGCGATGGATAAAATGACAATCTAAATCGGGGGATTGATGCATTACTTGGTTCGTCTGTATTAGTAAAAGAATGGGTTTCAGGTGTCAGGTGTCAGCATCACATGTTATCACTGAGTCTTAATGCAACAATACCTTGCTCCCGAACAACTAGGACACCATAAAACTAATTTCAGAGTTTTCAGGACACGGATTCTCCGTTAACTGACACCTGAAACCTGACACCTGAAACCATTATTATTTTCCATCTCTCCAACACTCCTTTACTCCATCAGCCCAGAGTAGTTTCATATTAGCACTGCCGCTGGCAGCGGGTGTCCGGTCTAATCGAAAAAGAAACTATGTGGATGAATTTAAAATGCAGTGACAATTATACCGGTAATCGCTGCTATGATTCCAAGCCCTTGAAGTTTCGTGATAGTGTCTTTCAAAAAAATAATGGCCAGTGTTATGGTCACTATCGACAGGGCTGAAGCTATAGGCGTAATCAATATTGCATCTCCGGTAATTAATCCATAATTAACGATTGCAATTGCACCGGCCTCAATAATACCCATTAATACAACCATGCATTTTGTTTTTGCGGCAGCTTTAGTTAAGTCAAGCTCTTGTTTTATAACAAAGGAGAAGAGCAGTAAGAAAATAATAATCCCAAACTTCACAAATAGGGTCGTTGGCAGCCACCCAATCTCTTCAGACAGAACCTCGCTGATGTTCCAGAAGACGCCAAAGAAAAACGCTCCCAAAACTGTTTCTTTGACACCGGATGAAAGTTGAAAACGTTGATTTTTAATATCGCTCCAATTCAAGGATGCTAAAGTAATGCCGGAGATAATCATGAAGACACCGATGGACTGTAGAGTAGAAAGCCGCTGGCCCATAAAGATAAAAGCGAACAGCATCGTAAATACAGCCCATAGATTCATGGTTGCGGCAACAATCGATACATTGCCGATCTCAAATCCTTTGAAAAATAATAAGTACCCGGCCGAGTAAAAAATTGCTGCGATCGGGAGCAAAATGATTATCCGGATAGGGACCTCGAGATTGATCGTGAAAGCGAATGCAAGCAAAAGGGTAAATATTAAACCGGCCAATTGTGACCAAAATAAAGATTTAAAAGGCCCCAGCTGTTTGGCATAAACACCCCCTAAAAAGTCGTATATTCCCCATCCGAACATACCTGCAATTCCAGATAAAATACTTACGATGGCTGTGCTCATGCGCGTTGTAAACCTTCTTTTTAATAATTTAGTATGGCAGTTCAACTGGATTCAGCAGAACCCGGGATTGCGGTTTATCGGTAGTTCAAACAATTTATTTAAAAACAACATAAGGCTCAAGCGAAATTAAGTCATCCAAATCATGATAAAAATTCTTAAAAACTGGATAATTATTGATTGACTTGAACCGGCTTGAATAGTTATTTAGCTGGATAGTAAATATCCGGGCCCAGAGGACCAGGTTTTCCGCGACAAAATAAATTTTTAGACTGATAACGAAAGGCAATAGCATGACCAAACTTCACAAATCAGAAGGGGATATCAATATTTCACCGCTACGGCAAGCCTGGCAGAAATCCCACATCGACAACGCCAGCCAGGCTCTGCTGGATGAGGACTCGAATTATTTCCTCAAGCAGTCGCTCTCAAGCCCTTGTCTTAACACCATGCGCACCTGTGATGGTATTTATATTGAAGACATGCAGGGACGGCGCTATATGGATTTCCATGGCAATAATGTGCACCAGGTCGGTTTTGCCAACCCGGAGGTCATCGCTGCCGTCAAGAAACAGTTGGATGAACTTCCCTTCTGCACGCGACGCTATACCAACCGCACGGCAGTAGCCCTGGCCCGAAAACTGGCCCGAATCGGCCCCGGGGATCTCAATAAATCTCTGTTCTGCCCGGGGGGGGCGGAAGCCATCGGCATTGCCTTGAAGCTTGCCAGATTGGCAACCGGCCGTCACAAAACGGTTTCAATGTGGGATTCGTTTCACGGCGCCAGCCTGGACACCATTTCCATTGGCGGTGAGGCCATCTTTCGTCAGGATATGGGCCCCCTGCTGCCGGGCACCGAGCATGTGCCACCGCCTGATGAGTATCGCTGTCCCCTTGGCTGCAGCCAGCGCGGCGGATGCGACCTGGTATGTGCCGACTATGTCGAATATATTCTGGAGAAAGAAGGCGATATTGCGGCGGTCATCGCCGAGCCGATTCGCAGCACCCCCTATATACCAAAGCCGGAGTACTGGCAGAAGATCAGGCAGGCCTGCGACCGGCATGATGCCCTGTTGATTTTTGATGAAATCCCTCACAGCCTCGGCCGAACCGGTGAGATGTTCACGTTTGAAAATTTTGGCGTCCTGCCGGATATCGTGGTTATCGGCAAGGGACTGGGCGGCGGAGTTTTCCCCATGGCGGCTGTGATCGCCCGCGAAAACCTGGATGTTGCCGCCCACAGGGCCCTGGGTCACTACACCCACGAAAAGAGTCCGGTGGGATGTGCCGCGGCCCTGGCAACCATCAATTACATTGAAAAAAAAAATCTGGTGCAGCACGCCCGCGATCTCGGCCGGCACAGCCTGGAGCGATTGCAGGCCATGAAAGACCGCCATCCGTTAATCGGCGATGTTCGCGGCCTGGGTTTATTCCTGGGCATCGAACTTGTCAAAGACCGGCAGACCCGCGAACGGGCAGGTGATGAAGCCGAAGCCGTGATGTATGCCGCGCTTTCGAAAGGCATAAGCTTCAAACTGACCATGGGTAATATTATCACCCTCACCCCGGCCCTGATAATTACCAGGCAGGAAATGGATCAGGCTTTAGATATTATTGAGGAATGTATTGCTGAAGTGGAGGGTTGCCGAGGTCATCGATAAAAAGACTTCGATCTACAAAAGTCTCAGACGAAGATATAAAAAGTGAATGTCGAATGTCGAATTCTATCTATTTTATTTGTTAAAAATAGCAGAGCCAAGCAGCATCCACAATTCGTCAATCGACAATCATCATTCGTCATTCGATAAAGTTTCATACGAGGCGCCGGATTGAAGGTGGCGGATAGTTTGAAAGTTCTCGAAATCAGTTATCTGCCCCCTCCCTTCCGACATCTGTCCTCTGACTTCTGTCATCTGTTGGCTGTCATCTGATCGCCTGAAACCTGAAACCATCGCTTCACCTGAGTTTTATGACCATAACCGCCATCATCCTTCTCATCGTTTCAGCTTTTACGCATGCCGGCTGGAACTTGATCAGCAAAAATGAGTACCCGACCCAGGCCTTCTATCTGCTGGCAAATACCATTGGCGTCTTTTGTGTTTTGCCGCTTCTTTTCGTTTATCGGGATCTCATATTCTTCCTTCCATCATCGGTATGGATTTTCATGCTGATCTCCGGTTTTTTCCTGGCAGTCTACCTGGCAACCCTTGCAGGCGCTTACCGTGCCGGCGATATATCCACTGCCTATCCATTGATTCGCTCCCTGCCGGTAATATTTGTATTTATCGCCACCCTTGTTCTGGGAAAAGGCCATGAAGTCAGCGGTCTGCTCATAGCAGGACTCATTCTCATCGCAGCCGGATGCATCGTATTGCCCTTGAAATCCTTTGGTGATTTTCAAATTAAGGCCTATCAAAATCTCTGCTGCTTTTTGGCGATACTGTCGGCCCTGGGAGTCGCCGGCTACACTATGGTAGATGATGAAGCCTTAAGGCAGTTAAGGGATTCTGCAAATATGCCGCTTAATCCGGTTACGGGAACCCTGGTCTACATGGTCCTGGAGGGAATCAGCTGCTCCATCTGGCAGGCTATTTTTGTCTTTTGCGATACACGTGAAAAAAATAATATAAGTGCGGTTTTCAAATCAGGCAAAAGCGCCGCTGCAATTACCGGAATCGGAATTTATCTGACCTGGGGATTGGTTCTGGTTTCCATGAACTATGTTGTAAATGTAAACTATGTGGCGGCCTTCAGACAGCTCAGCATCCCTTTGAGTGCTATTTTCGGTATGACACTGCTTAAAGAACCACGCTATTTGCCCAAAAAAACCGGTATTGCAGCGATCTTCATCGGTCTCGTTCTTGCCGGTATAGGATAAACAGTATTAGCCATGATACCGATCTCCATGTTGGTCGCTCGGACCATAACTAAAAGAAAGCAGTGTGTCAATTATTTATCATTCTTCCTGGCTTTCCGGTTTGCCAGCTTCTCTGCTTGCCAACCGTGCTCTAGGCACGCAGTTTTGCTCCAGCAGGATCAACAAGCACAGATTCAGCAACCCGGGATCGAACCCGCTCACCCAGCACCTCGACTTCTAACTCGGTTCCAGCGATGGCCAGGTCAGTTGGCAAATATGCCAGACCAATATCTTTTCCGATGCTGTAGCCATAATTGCCGGATCGGATTCGGCCGACTACCCGGCCGTTTTTCCAGACCGATTCTCCACCATATAAATTGCCGCCGGCATCCATGGTGAGGGTCATTAATCTGGCATTAAGACCTTGTTCCTTTATTTTAATAAGCGCCTGCCGGCCAATAAAATCTTTCTTATCCAGATGGACAAACATGCCCAAACCGGCTTCCCAGGGATTATCTTCCGGCGATATATCACCGCTCCAGTACAGATAGCCCTTTTCGATTCGCAGCGCATCTAGCGCTTTGTATCCGGCAGGCTGAATTTCAAATTTTTGGCCGGCTGCCAGCAGGGCATCCCAGATCTTCGTACAATGCTCGGGCTTAATATAAAGCTCCCAGCCGAGTTCACCGACGTAGCTGACTCGCTGGGCCCATACCGGCGCACCCGCTATCTGGATTTGCCGGCCGGTCATGTAAGGAAACGCAGCATTGGATAAATCGCTGTCGGTAACCGATGCGAGCACATGCCGCGCTTTTGGTCCCCACAGTCCCAGGCAACCCAGGCGGTCGGTTTCATCATTAACCGTCACCGACTCGTCATCCGGCAAGTGCAGCTTAATCCATCCGAGGTCATTTGAAACGAACGAAGTGCCCGAGATAATTCTGAACTCGTCTTCCGATAAACGGGTCACGGTAATATCACTTTCGATGCCCCCGCGGGCATTCAGGAACTGAGTGTAGGTGACACGGCCCACCGGCTTGTCAAGGTTATTGGCGGACAATTTTTGTAACAAATTTAAAGCCCTGGCTCCCCGCAGTCGGATTTTACCGAATGAAGTCATGTCAAACAGGGCCACTTTCTCACGGGCAGCCCTAACTTCGATGCCGACTTGATCAAAATATGGCGGCCTTTGCCAGCCCCAGTCCTTCTGATCGGCACCGGCTTGACGCCAGGGTTGACCGGGATCGAAATAGTTGACCCGTTCCCAGCCGTTTTTAAGCCCAAAGACGGCACCCCGCTCCTTGAGGCGTTCATAAAAAGGACTGGTGCGCAGGGGACGGCCCCATTCATTTTCATCCAGGGGATACCGCAGGTGGTAGTAGTATCGGATCACTTCGCGGCACTGTTCAACCAGAAATGATTTATCCGTCAGGTGCGGACCAAAGCGCTTGACATTCATTTCATGGGTATCGATGGAGGTTTCACCCTCCAGAATCCATTCTGAAATCAGTTTTCCGATGCCGCCGCCACCGGCAATTCCGTTATCCGAGCCGCCGGCCGCCACATAAAAGTCTTTTAAGCCGGGCACCGGCCCTAACGCATAAAAGCCATCCGGCGTAAAGGCATCCGGACCGTTGATTAACTCGATGACTTCGACCTCCTGTAGAATAGGAATTCGTCGCATGGCACCGGCCATAATATCCTCAAACATTTCCCATTCTCCCGGGAGCAGTTCCTGGGTGAAAGACCAGGGTGCACCATCAACCGACCATGGTTTGGGATTGGTTTCGAATCCACCGAACAAAAACGAGCCAACGTCTTCCCGGCAATAAAACAGATTGTCCGGATCTCTGATTACGGGGGAGTCGGGGGGCAGTTCATGGCCCGCGATCGGTTTGGTGGTAAGGTATTGATTCATCATGGGAACAATCGGTATATGGACGCCCACCATCTCACCGATCCGCGGGGACCACTGGCCGGCGGCATTGACGACGCATTCGGTTTTAATGTCCCCGTGGTCGGTCATCACTTTGGTTACCTCGCGTGTCGCTGATAGCTCGATATCGGTAACCCGCACCTTGGTATAGATTTTAACTCCCATTTCACGGGCCAGACGGGCGAACTCATAGGTTATACC
>Ga0056115_1000250_pt1 | contig 25864 bp, 13 predicted proteins | sample WorMetOlspDAHAB1_FD_77007 | JGI IMG/M metagenome (GOLD analysis project Ga0056115, IMG submission 77007) | Marine gutless worms symbiont microbial communities from Max Planck institute for Marine Microbiology, Germany - Olavius sp. DAHAB.1 ...
ATTTTTAATGCTAAAACAAGGTGTTAGCAAGCTTTCCGAATAATGGCTTAAAAATGAAATTAGGCGGACTTTCAAGGCGTTACGAAATTTTACCTTTTTTTCGTATATAGTTCCGAAATTAAAAGACAAAGAACTTAAAACTCTGGAAACGGATAAGGCCGAAATTACCATTGGCCGAAATGGAAATAATGATATTCATATCAATAATCTGGGCGCCTCTAAAAAACATGCCAAAATTTTTCGACGCAACGGGGAATACATTATTGAGGATCTGAAAAGCACCAACGGCACCTTATTGAACAACGAAAACATTATCACGGCCAAATTAAGCGGCAGTGATGTTGTAACAATTGGTAAACACAACCTCTATATATCCATTCAAGACAATCGAGAACCAACCAGAGGCTTTGCTGAAGAGACCATCAGAATTAAAAAGTAATTATTCCGCCCGTACAACACTAAATCAATCTCATCAGTTTCAAGCGGATCAATGTATTTTATCCAAATCTCATATTGCTAGTGTAAGTGAATTTTCCTAGTATTGATTTCGCGTAGCACTTTCAAATGGACATTTAGTACACCGGCAGCTAATATTGTTGGTGGTTCCGATATAGCATATCACCAATATCCGCAAAGGGTTACAACCCCTTCAACCATCCGCTGTAATGAACCAATCCGACTAACCGGACCTGAGAGGCCTCTGAATGCGATAGGAATTACTTGATTTCCTAGAAAAACTTTCGTACAATCAGTTTTAAGCTAGTGCAGAAGGAGGTCTGTCCGATGAAAATGTATTCGATCGAAATTGACGAAAAAATTTGGCGTTTATTACAGCAAGATGCCGAGCCTTTTGTTGATACACCCAATTCAGTGTTGAACCGGCTCCTGTTCCCCAAGGAAACGCCCCAGGAGGAAACCGCCCCCTTATTTTCAATCCCGGTCGTCAGCGTTAAAGGGTTGCCAAAGTCACTATCACAGATTCTAGAAGTCGTTTATGAAATGCAAGTCAACGGCTACTCCCGGACCCAGGCCACCAATCGAGTGGCAAAAAAGCGCGGTACCGCCCCGCAAACCATTACCGACAAATATTGCCGACAGTTGGGGAAAAGGGCTCACGAAATCGATGAATTATTAACAGAACCCAAATTTAACAGATTTAAAGATCTGCTGACAAGCAAGTTTACAGCCCATAGAGGAATAATAGACATGTATTTTGACAGCATGCTGTCGGATGCAGATGACGCGAACTATATTGAATCGAAAATCCAGGATGAGCTACTGTTATTTGATGAATGACGACCGGAGAATTGAGGAATTGAGGTAACAATTACCGTTCCATGGCAAGATCATCACTATAAATGGATTCGAGCCGTAACTGTTGTGAACGCCAGACACTGTTAGCATTGGAAAAGGTTTCGATATTGACTTCCGTCAAATGGGTTACCATTCTAATATCTTCCGTTGCCTGCTCCGTGTGTCCCATTTTGTTGTTCAGACTCGCCCGACTATAATATACCGCGCCGTAATCGGACTTCAATTCAAGAGCACTGTTAAAGTCATGAAGGGCGTTATCATTCTTCCCGGCTTTCTCGTAAGCCAGGCCACGCAAATGGTAAGCTCTAGCATTAGAGGAATCCTTCTCAATCACCGCATTAAAGTCGGCAATAGCTTGCTCAGCGTTACCGAGCCTTAGATAAGCTGCACCTCGGCTTTTGAAGGCCAGCGTAAAATCAGGGTCCAGGTCAATCGCCTGGGATAAGTGTTCGATGCATTGTCCATAATTATGGTTTACAAAATCCGCCATACCTTCTTCGAACTTTTTCTGCGACTTCTTGTTGTCGGGCATAGTACATCCTCCGTTAAAATTTGATAGTTTCGTAAAAAAACGAAATATTCGATCTTCAATATCATAACCTATTGAAATTATCCGGCTTAAAAATAAAGACTAATTATTCCAGTCGGCTGTGTCAAGAATCCGGATAATATGACCATAATTACCTTGATCTGAAAATTAAAGATACCCGATTCGGATCGGTTATTGGCTCAAATTTCAACTTGACCAATCTGGTCCCCTTGTTTATTTTAATAAGTTTAATCTATTTGCTGCCGGTATTCAGCCGATTTCAGCAGCATCGATCATCGTATTTGAAAGTGCCTCTATGAGCAAAAACAATAAGATATTTGGTTGGTTGATCAAAAGCCTGCTGGTTTTGATCTTCCTGATCGTTGTCGTTGTAGTATTCACCCCCAGTCTGATCAATCTGGAGATGGTGAAAAAAAACATCAAGGAAAAGATATCCAACGATATTGGCGGCCAAATAACCTATCGCAACCTGAAGTTGTCTTTTTTCCCGCGTCCCCACGTGGTAATTCATAAAGCCGAAATATCGATACCCGACAGTTTCACGGTCAAAATTCAGTGGATGCGAATTTACCCTAAAATTTTACCTTTGTTTAGAGGCCGTCTCGAATCCGCGGTTGTCAGACTCGATTATGCGGATTATTCCATGATTTTGCCGCAAATAAAGGAAGCGACAGCCCAGCAATCTGATAAAATTGTCTCTTTTACCGAAATGGTCGGAGCTTTGACCAACAGAGTGCAAGATCTTCCGAAATTTAAGCTGCCCGATATAAACTTGAGAATAAAAAACGGCAGGGTGAACCTGATCGATCCATTTGGACGCAAGTTCAAGCTCAGGGAAGTCCAGGCCGCATATGTACACAGTAAAAATAAGCTTGACTTCAACATTAAATGTAAATCAAATCTCTGGGAACAAATCGATTTCTATGGATCGCTTGACCCGTATAGCTTCGCAGGTCTGGGGCACGTGCAGCTTTCCCGGTTCCGGCCCCAAACGCTGATCGCCTATCTTTTCCCGGATTCAGAATTACGGGTTAGCCAAACCAGAGCCAATGTGACGATCGACTTTACATCCGACGGATCGGGTGCCGTCAAGGCGGATGTCAAAGGCGCTATCCCGATTCTTGAGTTGCACTATGGCCAGAAAACTCTGACCGTTAAAGGCAGTCGGGTCCAGGGCACCCTTGAAGTTGATGAAAAGGGAGCGCGGATCATAATAGATGAAATGGGGCTAGATTACCCCAAGCTGAAATTGGCCGGAATTTTTGCCTATGATGAAAAACTACAGGATCTTCAGCTATCTTTAAATGGATCGCAAATTGATGCCGGTTCAGTGAGACAGGAGGCACTTAAACTCGCGGGAGGGTCTCGATTCATTCAAATCTTGTTTGATGTGATCCGGGCGGGGCATGTCCCCTGGATGACATTGCGGGTTCGTGGGCAAACCTTTGCCGATTTTGGTAAGATGAACAACATCGTCATAGAAGGACGAATGACCCGAGGCAAGATTTTTATTCCGGGTGCCGGACTGGACCTGGAAGATGTTTTTGGGGATGCCGTTATTACCGAAGGGGTACTGCGCGGCGACAAACTCAAGGCACGTTTCGGAGGTTCCCGCGGTCTGGACGGCACCCTGCTCCTGGGTCTAAACGGCAATCTTGATCCGCTGAATCTGAATATAGGTGTCCAAGCCGATCTATCACAGGTACCGCCGGTATTAAATCGCATCGTTTCAGATAAGGATTTTCTAAGTGAACTTGCCCGGATCAAAGATTTTAAAGGCACCGCTACCGGAACCCTGATTCTGGGAGATAATTTAAGAAGCCTGGGTGCCAGGGTGGCGGTTTCCGAAGCTCAATTATCCGGGCGTTATAACCGTATCCCATATCCAATAAAAATGGATGGCGGGCACTTTGTCTACGAAGGAACCCGGATAGCACTGAAAAATTTTAATGCCGCGATCGGCAAATCATCGTTTGCACAACTTTCCACGACCATCGATTGGGGCCGTACCCCCACCAACCTAGAAGCCAAAACTCAAATGGCAAAATTCGACATCGGACAGTTTTATTCCTGGTTGAAGTCTTTTGACACAATCAAAAAACAACTGATGAGTATTGGATCATTTAACGGTGAAATCGCGGTCCAAAAATTGGATATTAAGGGACCGATGTTCAGCCCGCAAAAATGGAATTTTCAAACCAGGGGCAAGATAAACAAGCTAATTTTAGCTTCGCGCAAGTTGCCCCAAGACCTGCTGATAAATCAGGGCAACTTTGCCTGGCAAGGGGTTCAATTTGATTTTTCCGACGTTAATGCTGCTATGGGCAAATCGTTCGTCAACAATATTACGGGTAAAGCGAACTGGAAAAAAACCCCATTGGTTTCAGCCCGATCGGGTCTGTCGATATTATATCCGGAGGACATAAATCCTCTGGTTTTCGCAACTAAGAATCGCTCTAAAATCCTCACCCGCTTTAAACCGCGGAAGGGAAAACTGGCCTTTGAACGCATGGCATATAGCGGTCCCATTGTCGATGTGCCGCATCGTCAATTTGAATTTTCTGCTGACGTCAAACATGTCAATCTTAGCTCGCAAGGGCTGCCGGAGACCTTGCAGGTCGACCAGGGTCAAATTTCGTGGCGAAAAAATCAACTAAAATTTGTAAACTTCAATGCCGGGATGGGCAAATCAAAAATTTCCCGCTTTTCCGCCACATTTGATATGAAGCGGGAAGCCTCATTTCAGCTTATCTGTAAATCCGCTGCCCTTTCTGCCGCTGAAATTTATCCCGTCATCGCATCATTTGAAATATTTCAGCCCGATATCAAGGATTTCTCAGCTACTGAAGGGACGCTGGTCCTTACCGATGTCGCTGTAAACGGACCGGTTCAGGCACCGGCCCAATGGCATTATGACCTGCAAGCCGCCATGCAAGACATTGCGGTTTACTCCGAAGCGCTGAAAGACCCATTTACAATCAACAGTGGGGCATTTGGCGTCTCCTCGAAAATTTCCGGCAACGTGACCCGTAAAAAGGTTAAAGTGCAACCAACGAAATTACGCTGGGGAGACAATCACTTGGAACTTACCGGGGAAATGGGTATATCAGACCATGACCTGCGGCTGGAAATGAAGGTCAATGCCGACGGCCTTGCCTGGGATCAAATCAATACAGTTTTGGAATATATTGCACAAAAAAAAGCTGCTTCAGGCGCAGACGTTCAACCGCAGAATCTGCTGGGAACGATCCAGGTAAAATCAACCAACTTTTTCTGGGGCAAGCATACCGTGCATCCACTGGAAGCTGAGATCACCTTTATACGGAGTAAAGTGGTCGTTGCAGTCAGTCAGGCGGGATTCTGCGGCATATCCTTTCGGGGGCTGCTGAATATGGTTGATCAGACCCTGGATTTATATTTAGTCCCGACTGCTGCCGATCAAAAACTGGCACCTACGCTTGCCTGCCTGACCGCGCAAAATGATCTGGCAACCGGTACGTATAATTTGAATGGTGAAATACTGGCTAAAGCCAAACCGGAGGCCATCACCAGATCGCTGAACGGCAACCTGGCATTTTCCGCCAAAGAAGGCCGCATATACCGATTCGGATTGCTGGCAAAAGTCCTGGCGATTCTAAATGTCACCGAAATATACCGGGGCGAGGTCCCGGATCTAACCGGCGAGGGATTTGCCTATCGCAGTATGTCAGCTGTGGCGAAACTGCAGGGCGGCAAAATTTTCATGGAGGAGTGTTCCATTGATGGGACCTCAATGGGGATAGCCTGCGAAGGTGAAATCGATCTGGTCGAAAATAAAATGAATCTGCTGATCCTGGTTGCCCCATTTAAAACGGTTGATCGAATTGTCGAAATATTGCCGCTGATCGGTGGTGTCCTTGGAGGTAAACTAATATCCATTCCTTTTAGAGCCAAGGGGGATTTAGACGATCCGACTGTTTATGCTCTGCCCCCAACGGCTGTTGGCTCGGGTATTCTTGGGATATTGGAGCGCACGTTAAAGCTGCCGATCACCATCATTCAACCGGTACTGTCCGGCATCCAGGGCGAGAAACCGAATCCATCAACTGTTCCCGAAAATTCACCTCGCTAATTCCTTGACTTTTCAATATTAATACCCATATTCACATAAATGAATTTTAATAATTTCATTTAGTTATCTTACTTTTGAGTAGAAGGAGACTCGATATGGCATATACATGCAAAAACTGTGGGGCAGTTGCCAAAGAGCCGGGGCATTTGTGTAATCCCTGCGGCGATGAAAAGAAATGCAGCTTCTGCGGTGCCCCGAGTACTGATCAAACCCATATCTGCAAGGATAAACTGGCGGCGATGAATTTTGTTTGCGGAGGATGCGGCCGGGTGGCCATGGAAGAGAGCCACTTATGCAAACCCTCACCCATCAGTTGACTCAAATTTCAAATATAGTATAAAAAGCGGCTATACTTCATGCCGCTTTTTTTGGTGCAGCGTAGAACTGGAATAAAAATCCACAAGATCCGCCCATCAAAGCAATCCCGGGCTAATGCCATGCAGCCCGTAACAGGCATGGATCTAAAACCACTTCTCGGTATTGGGCATGCGCCAGCGGTCAATTGATTAAAATAATCCGTCATCAGGGATAGCAGCAAAATGGAATCAATCAGGATCTTAGGTACTGGTTCATATTTACCACCCAAAATACTTACCAATTACGATCTGGAAAAAAGTGGTCTGGATACGACTCATGACTGGATTGTCAAACGCACCGGTGTCAGTGAAAGAAGAATGGCCGAAGCCGATGTTACGACCTCAGATCTGGCTTATGAAGCCAGTCTGAAAGCACTGGAAATGGCGGACATTAAAATCCAAGATGTCGATCTGATCATTGTCGCCACGATTACCCCGGATACCTGTTGCCCATCAGCCGCCAACTGGCTTCAGGCCAGGCTGAAGGCTACTCGGGCCGTCACCTTTGATGTGACCGCGGCCTGCTCCGGCTTTATATTCGCGCTGAATGTAGCCGAACAATACCTGAAGAACAAAACCGTTAAAAATGTGCTGGTAGTCGCCGCTGAAATCATGACACGCACGCTGAATTGGAAAGACCGCACCACCTGTATTCTCTGGGGGGATGGGGCCGGCGCCGCATTGCTGACCTTGGGAACTGAGGGGCATGAACTGCTGTCAACCCACCTGCATACTGACGGAGCCAAGGGTCAGGATCTCCTGCTGCCCGGGGGTGGCTCCAAAACCACCCCGATTTCCCATGACAGTGTTGATCAGGGGGCGCATTATCTAAATATGATCGAAGCCAATCTTAGTTTTAGAGTCGCCGTCCGGGGATTTATGGATGGAATCCAGGAGGCGGCTGAATCTAACCAGACCAACATCGAAGATATCAGCTGGTTTATTCCCCACCAGGCCAACATCAGAATGTTTCAGCACATTGCCCGATCCCTGAAAATCCCATTTGAAAAGTTTTATCTGACCCTTCATAAATACGGTAATATCTCGTCAGCTTCTTGCGCCATTTCTCTGGATGAAGCCGCCCGCGACGGCAGCATACAGCCAGGAGATTTGGTCTGTTTGCCGGTATTCGGAGGGGGATTAACCTGGGGCAGCGCCTTAATTAGATGGTAATAAAAATAGGTGTCATGACTTAGCACCACGGTTCTCTGAAACCCGAAACCTGACACCTGAAACCCAAAACCAAATAATTGCGCTATCGCTGCCCCGCTGGGACCACTTTTTTCTAGCGCAGTATCGGAAAAAGCTTAGGACCTTCTAAACTTCTCCCTGATTTTATCTGCCAACCCCGTTATCTCATCTATTTTCAACCCATAACCCGCAGCCAGTACAATGAGTACGAACACCGCCCCGACTATCAGGCACACGGTCATACTGCCGATCAGGGTCGAGGAGTCAATGCGGCCGAGTGCGGCGGTTTTTAGCCATGCCAGAAAAACGCCCAGCGGGGCGCTGAATGCCATCATTTTAAGATAAAATAGATAGACCGGACGGCCCCGGTTTTTGGTTCTGCGATTCCAGAGTGCATACAGCACCAGAACCTGTAATATGGCGGACAACGAGAGCGCCAGGGCCACGCCGCCGGCTCCCATCATATTCAGGCCCAACAGATAAAGGGGAATGCTCAGTGCAACGGCCGCCGTTCCATAGATTGCCGGAAAAAGGGTGTCCTGCATGGCGTAGTAGGCTCTGGGAACTATGGTATTGGCAGCAAAGGCAAATGAGCCAACCATCATAAAGGATAAAACCGTGGCCGTATGGGCGGTCGCGGCAGCATCAAATTTCCCTCTTTGAAACAGGAGAAATATTACTTCATGCCGGAGAACCATCAGCAATACAGAAAAAGGAATTACGACAGACAGATATCGCAGCGTATTATTCAGCAATTCGTTTAGTTGCTGCAGGTTATCTTCAACCGCCAGACGCGCCATATATGGATAAGAGGCAACGCCCACAGCCTGTCCGAAAAATCCCACCAGAAGCAGCATTGTCCTGAGGCTGTATTCCAAGTCTGCGATGCTGCCGGCCGGCAAGTAGGCACCAAAATAAATTTTAAATATCTCCATTGAAAAAAACATCGTCAGGCCGAACATCAACGGCAGGGTCAGCTTTATATAATGTATCAGATCCGGATGGCTGAAATCAAAGTTGACAGAAAATTTCATGCCCACCCGCTGAGCCCCCCACCACTGCAGGGCAAAATTACCGACAAAGGCGCCCACCAATACACCCCAGGAGAATCCTTCCATGCCGACCCGGGGGCCCAGCAAAAACCCACCGGCAATAATCCCCACATTATATATGATTGGTGCCAGGGCCGGAATCAAAAATTTTTCTTTGGCAAATTGGACTGCCATGAACATCCCGCCGGCAAAAAAGAAGAATTGAGCCGGTATGATGATACGGGTCATCCGAACAACGTTTTCTCTGAATATAGAGTCCGGCCGACCACGGGCCAGCAAGGCCACCAGATCGGGAGCCAAAACATGCGCAATGACGGTGAAAAACAAAAGGAGACTGCCGAAACAGGTTAATATGATTGAAAACACCTGCCAGCCTTGCGCTTCTTGATTCTTTGAAAGATACTGGGAAAAAATCGGGATAAACGTAATTGAAAGAAAGCCGCTGGCCACGATATGGTTTAAAATTTCCGGTATGACAAAAGCAACCTGGTAGGCATCGACATCGCCGCTGCGCCCGCCGACGTAGGCAATGGACATCAAACGGAACAAACCGAACAGACGGCTTAAAAAAACCGAAGCCATCATAATGATGGCAGCGACGCCAACTTTTCTATAGATCGATGCAGGCATGAGTGATAGTCGATAGTGCGTAATTTTTCGGTCGTATGGGAAAATCAGGACTTAGTACTGGTCAAGGTATCAAATACTGTCCCACAAAGCAAAGATTTCTACAAACCCAAACCGCCTCTCGAAATCCTTTCTCAGGGGGGTCTTCGGGTGAGTGGAAATTTAAATTTTAGTTTATTTGAAAATTGGTGCCGGATAATTGGAATTTCATTACCTTTTACAACTCTTTATTTCAATTAGCTAAAATGCACCTAGGCGTTACTCGGAATAGAAACAAGTTTGTGACCTTGACACAAAGCCTGCATTTCTTTATATTTGAAGAATTATTGCAGTCGGGCTCTCCAGTTTTTGGCGAACGGGTGTGTTGGAGTCGCGCAATTGGATTCATCTTAATGTTTTACAGCACTCTGATATTTCAGCATTTCAATGCGCCGGGGCCGGCATTCTCCTAATCTATTGGCAACCATAAAATTGCCATATTAATGGCCATCGAACCTTTTAACATATAACATGCCAGTAAAACATTATATTCCCAAAAGCCTCACCACATTATTCGTTTACGGACGTCCGCCTCTTGTCTTCGGCGGATTGTTGTGCGCCATTGCCGTCATGTGGTCTCGCAGCCCGATTCTATACACACTGGGCGTGGTCTTTTTGTTTATCTCCATGACCTTTGATCTGGTTGACGGTTGGTTTGCCGCCCGGTTTCATCCCCACCCGGTTATGGCGAAGCTGGCCGACCGTATAATGGATAAAGTGGTTTATTCGATTATATTTCCACTGGTTGCAGTTGGTACCATGTGGCGCCTCCATATTATTTCACCGGCTGCCAACCGGGCGGAGTTGCTCCACGCTATTTTAGTGCTACTGCTAACGGTTACGGTTCTGGTTCGGGACAACTTTGCCCATTTTATGCGCAGTTTTGCCGTCCGCATCGATCAGGACCCCGAATACAGCGAATTCACCCGGTTGAGAACCATCGTCGCCGCACCGGTCGGCGCACTGCTTTACGCCTATGCGTTTTATGTCCCCGAAGGCCCGGCTACCCGAATCTATACATCCGTATCATGGTTGGGGAATTTTCCGCTGCGGGGATTGTTCTTTATTGAAATTCTGTTTCTGATTATCAACCTGGGTTCGATTGCCATGTATTGCCGCAAATACGGCACGTTATGCCTGGATGAACTCTGTCTCGGCAATGAAAAACTGCGCCGGCAGATTCTGGCATTTTTCCCCAATGCCCTGACTTTCATGAATGCCATGATGGGTTTGCTGGCGATATTTTTTGCATATCAGGGTCGGATTCGGGAAGCCTATCTGTTTTTGATCGGTGCAGCGGCGTTTGACAAACTAGACGGGGCCCTGGCCCGCAGACTGGGTCTGACGGAACCCCTGTCCGAGGAGACTGGAAAAAAGCACAACATCAGTTTGGGCGGCGTGTTAGATGACATTTCCGATGCAGTCAGTTTCTGCATCGCGCCGGCCTGGATTTTTTATATTATACTTTCATCCAAAGCAGACCTGATCCCTCACCAGTTGCCCATCGGGTGGATTGCCTGTGGATATGCGGCCCTGGGCATTGCACGGCTGATTTATTTTACGTTGGACAAAGATCCTATTCCTGGATTTTTCAAGGGCATGCCGACACCGGCGGCCGCCATGCTGACCGTGGCTCCTCTGATTATTTTCGTCCAGGCCGTCAACGACGCCTCCCAATGGGCCGAGTTCTGGGGCGTATTTAACTGCGGGTTGATGATATTTACGGCGATAATTATGAATATTTACCCGATTCGTTATCTTCACCTGGGACGATTTATGAGTCGTCAACCCTGGTTTGCTCGCCTGACATTACTGCTGTCGCTTTCCATATTCACGCCCTATTTCGGTCATGTGTCCTTTCTTTACATGTTCCTGTACACGCTCTCCCCCCTGGTCACCTGGCGTATTAACCCTGAGATAGCCGCCCGGGAATCACGTACCAAGCCGGCCGGAGCAACCTGAGGAATGTCGAATGAATAGTGATTGAATCGTTGCGCTAAGTATTTTAATTCTATTTAAATCTGCAATCTCAATTCCTGAATTCGAATACAAGTATTTTACTTTTTTCAATCCAAAGCACGAAATCAAGTGCTTCCTTTTTCAATTCCCAATTTACTTTTTTCCGAATTCCGCATTCCGACTTCCGAATTGATTTCCAACTCTGTGCGTCGGACTCCCAGGATATTAAAAAAATCTTCCAGAATCATGTAACCACTCGGAATTAAAATCAATGTCACTACGGTACCGAATAGAACGCCGAATCCCAGGCTGATTGCCATGGGAATTAGGAATTGGGCTTGAACACTGCGTTCCAGCAGCATCGGAGTCAGACCGGCAAAGGTGGTCAGAGAGGTGAGCAAAATCGGTCGAAAACGCATACATCCGGCCTGGATAATGGCATCAAAAGGCCGGGCGCCCTGACGCCGCATGCGATTGGCGGTATACACCAGAACCAAGGAATCGTTAACCACCACTCCGGCAAGTCCCACCATTCCGAACAGGCTTAACAGGCTGATATTGAAACCCATGGCCAGGTGGCCGGCTACAGCCCCGACAAAACCAAACGGAATCGCAGCCATCACGAGAATAGGCTGGCTAAAAGACTTGAACGGTATAGCGAGCAAAGCATATATTCCGAAAAGGGCAATGGCAAATCCTTTCATTACATCTCCTAAAGATTCTTTCTGCTCCTTACCCTCCCCTTCCACTGTATAACGCAAATCCGGGTATAGGTTTTTCAGCCGGGGGAGCACCGTGTCCGTCAGTGCCATTCTCACTTCGTTGGCATTCGTAACGGCGGCCTCCACGTCAGCGGTAACTTTAATGACTCTTAGCCGCTGAGCTCTTTCAATTGATGCATAACCCTGCTCTAAATTAACCTGGGCCACCTGGCTAAAGGGGATCTCAAGGCCGTCCGGCGTTCGAATTCGCATATCTTCGACAGATCCAAGAGATTTGCGGTCCGAATCGGGATACCGAACCATGACTTTTAAATCATCTTTGCCGCGCTGCAGCCGCAGGGCTTCAACACCGTAAAAAGCGTGCCGCACCTGCCGGGCCAGGTCATCGAGCGTCAATCCGAGGCTGCGGGCAGCCGGCTTGAGCTTCAGCTGCATTTCTTTTTTTCCCGGCAGGAAACTGTCTCCGATATCGAAAACACCCGGATATCGCCCTAATTCAGCCTTCAGGCCCTCTGCTGCGGCCACGAGTTGGTCATTGTCGTCCATTGATAAATGGATCTCAATTGGATTGCCGGCCCCGTGGATTTCACTGCGATAGGTCACCGATTCGGCATCGGGAACATTGCCGATTTTTTTACGCCAGCGCCGCGTAAGCTCGGATGTGCTTAATTCCCGTTTTTCACTGTCAATCAAATTGATCCATATCTGTGCCAGATGACCGCCGCTGCCCCGGCTCGCTCCTCGGCCGGAATGCCTGCCGACCAGCATCATGCTGTATCTCATAAGCGAGGGAGTGTCTTCCGGCCGCCGGCCATCGGCTTCCGCGACGACATCGAGCGCAGCCTGTTCGATGTGACGGATAACCTCCTCCGTACGTTCCACCGGCGTACCCACCGGCATGGTAACATAGCAGCGCATGGTATTGCCTTCAACCCGCGGGAAAAAGACAAATTTGATCCAGCCGGCTTGCCATACGCCGAAGCTCAGCAACAGCAGAACCAGACCGAGGGAAAGGGTTGCATATCGCCAGCTGACACAAAATTTGACCAGACGGGCGTAAGGGCCGTCGATGATCAGTCTCAGCCAGCGGGCAAATCGCTTTTCTTTTATCGGGCCTGATTTCCGGTTTGCCGCTTTTTTAGCGCTGCGTTCGAGGTGGGCCGGTAAGATAAACAACGATTCCACCAGGGAACCGGCCAGAACCAGCATAACCACAATTGGGATATTGCGCATAATTTTTCCCATGGTTCCGGCCGCCATCGTTAAGGGCCAGAAAGCGACAATAGTGGTTAATACAGCAAATACTACTGGACGGCCCACTTCCAGAGTGCCCTCCAATGCAGCCTTGAATGAGCCGTGGCCCTCCTCCTGCTTGCGATAGATATTCTCCCCGACGATGATGGCATCATCCACCACGATGCCCAGCACCATTATAAAAGCAAACAGTGAGATCATATTGATTGAAACATCAAGTTTGGGCAATACCAGCAACGCCGCCATAAATGAAATCGGTATCCCGAGGGTCACCCAAAATGCCAGGCGCAAATTCATAAAAAGTCCCAGCATAATACTGACCAGCACCAAGCCGATCGCCAGGTTCTTCAGAAGCAGATTCAGGCGGCTTTTCAGTATCTCGGATCGATCCGAATAAAAGGCCACGTCGACACCGGACGGCAGCCCCGGCCTGATTTTTTCCAGATATTGTTTGACGGTCTCAGCCACCTCAAGGGCATTTTGATCGGCCACTCGGAATACCTGAATCATGGCAGCGTTTTTACCCTGAAAACGGGAATGCAGATCGACATCTTCAAAACCGTCCCTTAAATCGGCAATTTGGCCCAGGGTCACTTTGCGGCCATCGGTATACGATATTACGGCAACATCCCGGTAATCATCGGCATGGTAGCGACGCCCTTTGGTCCGAATCAGAATCTCACCGCCACTGGTTTTGATCCTGCCGGCCGGCAGATCCAGACTGCCTTTGCGCACGGCCTGGGCAACCTGTCCCAGGGTAAGGCCATAGCGGCGCAAGGTTTCCTCCGAAATCTCGATTGCCACTTCGGAATTACGTAAACCACTTAACTCGGCCAGGGTAATCCCCGGTAAATTCGTAATGTCATCTTTGATTTTTTCAGCCAGATGCTTGATGCTGGTTTCCGGTGCATCACCGTAAACCGCTAAATTAATGACCCGACTGCGCCGGGTCAGGGCCTGGACTTCGGGTTTTTCAGCTTCATCCGGCAGAGTCGTGATACGATCGACTTCGGATTTAACGTCATCCAACAGCTTATTGACGCTCCAGTCCTTCATGACTTCAATCGTCACGCTGCCGGAACCCTCCCGGGCATTGGAATCAATCCGTTTAATCCCGGCCAGACCGGCAATTTTTTCTTCAATCCGACGCAATACAGCTTCTTCGACTTCAGCCGGCGACGCGCCGGAGTAAACCGTGGTAATCGTAATGATATCCAGATCCGTTTCAGGAAAGACCTCGATTTTCATGTTCATACCGGTGAAGGCACCGGCCAGCAGCAGAAAAAACATCAGCAGGTTGGCGGCGACATGGTTATCAGCAAACCAGGCTACGGCAGATCTCATGATTTTTGTTCCTTGCTTTGCGGCGATATACGGACTTGCATACCGTCCGTTACGGCTTTTAGACCGGAAGTGACCACCATATCCCCATCTTCGAGTCCTGAGCGCAAAATAGCCTGATTGGTTCCCAGCCTGGCAACCTCCACGCTGCGGAATTTGAGTTGCCCGCCATTTTCCACCACCCAGACAATATTATTTTCTCGTAAAGCCGATCGGGGAATCACAGCGGCATTTTCCAACGTGTGCCCCGTGATTTCAACGGTAACAAAAAGCCCCGCAACAAGAGGCGGTTTGGTGGCATATGGGTTTTCCACCCGCACCACCACGTTGACCATGCGGGTACGTTCATCCAGTTTTCCTTCGGCCCGCACGATCTTGCCGGACCAGTTCAAATTGCGTCCGGCGATCCGGGCGATAACTCTGACCGGTGAACCAGCTCCATTTCCAGGCGTAAATCCAGGTACGTCAAACCAGTACAGGGACTCATCATCAAAAGGTACGACGATTTCCGCCGCCCGGGTTGAAAAAAGGGTTGCCACCGACCTTCCGGCGCCAACATACTGCCCGATATCGACACTTTCATCACTGACCCGACCGTCAAACGGGGCCTTCAATACAGTGCGTCTAAGATTGAGCCGCGCCTTCTGGAGATCGGCCCTATCTGCTGCCAGCCTGGCCTTGGCAGCCGCCAGCTGTGGTTTTTTTGCCACAAGAGCCGGCGGGTCCGTTTCAACCTCCCGGTTGTTTTGATACAGCAATTGCCATTCTTCCAAGGCGGATGCCGCTTCCTCTTCAGCGACTTTCAGCCGGCTCTCCGAATCCTTGACCTTGGCCCGGGCCAGCGTAACCGCCAGTTCATAATCCAAAGGATCGATGCGCAGCAATGTATCACCCTTTTTAAACTCACCGCCGTCGACCATAATAGGTGAAACAGACACGACTTTGCCGCCGACCTGGGGCACCAGTTCGATCTCCCGCAACGGCCTGACGGTTCCCTCGCCCCGAATGGTGATTGCTTTAGTTCCGGTTTGGACTTTTGAAACGCGAACCATGGGAACCGGCACAGGTGGTTTGGTTCGTTTGAGTTGCGGCTTGCTGGCCGTTAACGCCAGAAATCCCGCTACCCCCAGACCGAGAACAATTAACATGACCGCAAAATGTATAATCCGCCTTTTAATTTTGCCCATTCGTCATCTCTCTTTGTTGTTATACGACGATGTTTCTCTAAAATAACCATCTATTTACGAAGTTCCAGTGCCTAAACATTTAGCGGCTTCATCAATTAAAAATCAAAAAATATCCCATCCTCTCTAACCTCAATCGGTTCCGGCTCTCCCCAGCCGCCGCCCAGGGCCCGGTGAAGGGCAACTCTGTTTCGATAGATTGCCAAATCGACCAGAACGATGCTGTCTTCAGCCTGATAACGGGTAATTTGAGCATTGAGTACATCCAGATAAATCACCAGTCCGCGAATATACCGATTTTCGGCAACTCGCTGAGTTGCCCGGGCCTCTTCCAGAAATCTAAGCTCCCGCATGCGGCGGTCGAGCTGTGATTCCCGCGTCAGAAGCGTCCCCTCCACCTCGGAAAAGGCATCCAGTACGGTTTGTACATAAGCGGCAACCCCCTGCTGGTACCTGGCTTCAGCCGCCCGCTGTCCGGCCTTGAGCCTGCCGGCATCAAATACCGGCTGAACAATTCCGGAGGTTAAATTCCATACAATATTCTCCCGTCGCAGCAGGTCGCTCAAGTCTTCGCTGGACCAACCATAGCTGCCCGTTAAGGTGATCGTGGGAAACCGGTTGGCTTTGGCGACCCCAACGAGCTTGTTTAATGATTTAAGATCGGCCTCGGCTGCCCGCAGGTCGGGCCGCTGCCACAGTAAATCCGAAGGCAGACCCGGCGGTACCGGTTCCAGCTGCTTATAATAATCTTCCGGCTGCGCGCGGGGTGCACGTGTTTCCGGATAGTGTCCCAGTAAAACGAACATTTGCTGCTGGATAATGCCCAGTTCCTGCTCCAGCTGAGGAACGATGGATTCGGCCTGAGCCAGAACCCGCCGCGCCTGGCGCACATCTAGAACAGATGTCAAACCTCGCCGGTAACGGGTTTCAACAAATTGTAAACTATCGCGAAAGGCCTTGATACTCTGCTCCGCGATCTGCAAACGCCTCTCCACTGCCTCCATATCCAGATAAAGAGAAATAGTCTCGGCAACAACCGTCTGAGCCACGGTTCGCCGCGCTTCCTCCTCTTGCAGGATATCAGCCCAGGCAGCCTCGGAGGCTTTTTTCAACTTGCTCCAGAGATCGACCTCATAGGATGCCGGTGCGGTCAACTCATATCTGTCAGCAATAAAGTTACCACTAAATTCGCCGCCGCTCACCTGTCTCCGGTCCTTAGTCCCGGATACACCCACGGCCGGGAATCGATCGGCTCTGATCCGAACATACTGGGAACGGGCTTCCAGGACCCTTGCAGCGGCCCGCTTGATGTCCCAATTGTTTTTTAGGGCCTGCTCAACATATTGATTCAACTCCCGGTCACCGAAAACCTCCCACCAGCGATCCTCAACGACCAATGTTCGGGTATCAGTCGGGGTATATTCGAAGGACTGCGGCGTTTCAATACCTAGATTGGGCCGCCGGTAATCCGGACCGAGATCAATGCAGCCGTATGAAACAAGAAAAAAAGCGGTTGCCATCAAGTACCAGTAATCCCTGTATCTCATTTGCCGACCTCCTCTTTACCGGTATCGATACCGTTTAGTGAAAATTGAACGATATGATCAACCAGACGGGTCTCCAAATCAGCCCCTTCCGGACTTCCAACAAAACGGGTAATCAATGGACGGGCAAAATTAAAATACAAAACCATTGATAAAATACTGAAAACGTTTAAAACCATTTTTTTTTCGTCAATTGATTCCGGCATCACTTTGCGCAGATCTTCCAGCAGTTTGCCAAAAAGCGGGCGGAAAATCTGTTCCACAATAAGTTCAAAAGCATCTGTTGGTTGAGTCAATTCACCGGATATCAATTTAAGATGCCGGGTTCGCTCATCCGTGCTCATTGGACCTTCCAGAAATGCACGGGCAAAAGATTGAACCACCATATCGGGCGTTGGCTTTCCATTGTTTTGTAACGATTGTCTAATGCTTTGCTGAATTCGGCTTGCCCGGGGTAACCAGCGTGAACGAAACACTTCCAGATAAAGATTCTGTTTGTTGCCGAAGTGATAATTTACCGCTGCCAGATTGCTATCGGCCGCTTTGGTAATTTCTCTGACACTGACGGCATGGTAACCTTTCTGGGAGAACAGTTCCTCGGCTTCATCCAATAGCCGATCCCGGGTCAGTTCGTATTTATGGCTATTATTGTTTTTATTTTTTTGGGTCATGAAATTTACCTCGATATATTTTAAACGTTCGTATTAAACGATCGTTTAAAAGTCAAGAAATAATTGCTCTTTCCCCGACAAACAAAACCAAAGTGTTTACAATAACAAATCATGTCACAAAAATTCTTTCTGTGATGTATCGTAATGTAACAAATTGTAACTATTACATAGCCAGGAGATTCCAAGATTGGATTCACGGTTAAGATAACCCTGATGGTAAACCCTGAACTTTTGGACGCTTAATTAATTTTTAAATGGACAAACTCCATAAATGGAATTAATGTAAACTTTATATCAGCTTACCGGAATGCAAAGTGAACATTGGCCTTGCAAATTTATAAGATATTGAGTAATAGGAATCATTACTAATAACTTCATCAGCACCAACCATGAGGTGGTCAGATATTGGTGGTCGGCAATACACAACTATTGGTACGTAAATCTTGAATGGGTAACCGCCAAGGGAAAGACTACGCGAATCCCCCAAGCAAATTTTTAAATTTTTCTATTTTGCAGTATTAATTGATTATCATATAAATTTGAAGTATTTGCTATCTCAACTGACTAAGCTAATTACGGCTCTATAAACCAGATAAGTAAATCGACGTCGAATAAGACCGGAGCTGTGGGCAGGAGTTACCGATGGCTGAAAAACTGAGATCACTTGGAATATGTCTGGGTGCATCGACGGTATCCATCGTTCAACTAGAACTGGACCGCGACAATCAAATCAATCCAACCGCGAATCTAAAACCGCGGATAATCAATTTTTCCCTTCACCCCCACGAAGGAGACCCCAAACAAACTCTGCTGGATGCATTTAACCGGCTGAAACCAGAATCATTTGACCGAATAGCAGCCACCGGCCGCAAATTTCGCAAATTCGTCAATTTATCATCCATTTCCGAGCCGGAGGCCGTAGAACGTGCCTATCCGCATATCAAAATGCCGGGTGTGGACTGCCCGGCGGTGGTTTCGGCCGGCGGAGAGACATTTATGGTCTATGCCCTGAATCGCTCGGGCAGCATTGCCAATGTCATCACCGGCAACAAATGCGCCTCCGGCACCGGAGAGTTCTTTCTGCAACAGCTGCGCCGCATGGATGCATCCCTGGATGATGCCGCCCAGTGGTCGACGGTCGAGCAGCCGCATCATGTGTCCGGACGGTGTTCGGTTTTCTGCAAATCGGACTGCACCCATGCTACCAATAAGGGAATTCCCAAATCCCAGGTAACGGCCGGATTGTGCAAAATGATGGCGAACAAAATTCTCGAACTCCTGAAGAAAGTGGAACGACGCAACATCATGATTGTCGGCGGCACCGCCCACAATCGGATGATGATTGAATACCTTCATCAGGAGATCCCGGGACTGATCGTTCCGGATGAAGCGCCCTACTTTGAGGCCCTGGGGGCTGCATTGTGGGCTCTGGAAAACGAAACCGCAGCCTACCCGGGGCTGGCCGATCTGCTCTTAAACGAATTGGCGACATTTGACAACCTGCCGCCCCTGGAGCAGTTCGCGGACCAGGTGGAATTCAAAACCATGGCAAGCGGCAAATTGCAGCCCGCCGACAACTGCATCCTGGGTCTGGATGTCGGCTCCACCACCACCAAAGCGGTCCTGATGCGCACGACCGACAATGCGATGTTGGCTTCCGTCTACCTGCGCACCAGTGGCGATCCGGTCGGCGCCTCGCGCCAATGCTATGACGCCATCCTGGATCAGGTGCAACAGCGAATCGATCCGGCCCAAATTACGATCTACGGACTGGGCGTTACCGGCTCCGGCCGGCAGATTGCCGGTCTGCACGCGTTAACCGACGGTGTTATCAACGAGATCATCGCCCATGCGACGGCAGCCGTGTATTTTGATCCCAAGGTCGACACGATTTTTGAAATCGGCGGACAGGATGCCAAGTACACCTACATCACCAACGCCGTTCCCTCCGACTATGCCATGAACGAGGCCTGTTCCGCCGGTACAGGGTCATTCCTGGAAGAATCAGCTCTGGAGACCCTGGGTGTCCGGATGGAAGATATCGCCGATATCGCACTCCAAGGCCAGCGCCCGCCAAATTTTAACGACCAGTGTGCGGCCTTCATCGCCTCGGATATTAAAAATGCGATCCATGAAGGCATTGCCCATGAAGACATCGTCGGCGGATTGGTGTACTCAATCTGCATGAATTATTCGAACCGTGTGAAAGGCAACCGGCCGGTGGGCGAAAAAGTATTCATGCAAGGCGGTGTCTGCTACAACAAAGCCGTACCTCTGGCAATGGCTTCTCTGGTTGGCAAACCAATTATCGTGCCGCCGGAACCGGGGCTAATGGGCGCTTTCGGGGTGGCGCTTGAAGTCAAAAATAGAATTGCTAGCGGTTTGATGCCGGCCGAGCGTTTTGATCTGCAAGCCCTGGTTGAACGGGACGTCACATATAAAAAGCCCTTTACCTGCCGGGGCGGCAAAGAAAAATGTGATCGGCGCTGTGAAATTGCAATGATCGAAATCGAAGGGCAAAAATATCCCTTTGGCGGGGCCTGCAACCGCTACTACAATTTGCGCCACAAGGTCCGATACGACATTAAAAAACTGGATCTGGTACGCATGCGTCAGGATCTCATATTCAACCAATATGGCGTCACCGGACCGCAGCACAACAAAATTGCACACCGAGGCAGTATTGGTTTTAACCGCTCTTTTCTGGTCAACACGTATTACCCGCTGTATTCGCATTTTTTTGCCGAACTGGGCTACGACATCGTGATGCCCGACAGCCCTTCCCAGGAAGGTGTCGATCAGCGCAACGCCTCGTTCTGCTATCCGGTGGAACTGGCTCATGGCTTCTTTTACACCCTGCTTGAAATGGAAAATCCGCCGGATTATATCTTTTTACCGCATTTCAAAGCGGTTCCCGGCGAAAACAATTCGGCTTCAAGTTCGCAGTCCCAGGTATGCCCCCTGGTTCAGGGCGAAACATTTTATCTGCAAACAACATTTCGCAAAAAAATTGATCAGCTTAAGCAACGCGGAACCCGCTTAATAACTCCCTTGATTAATCTTTCCATAGATCTGGATGATGCCCGGCAGCCGTTGGTGAAAACAGCAGTCAAAATGGGAATTAGCCGCAAGGAGGCCCGACATGCGTTTAATAAAGCCCTGCAGCGGCAACGAGAATGTCAGGTGCAGATGAGAGCCCTGGGCCGCCAGATGATTAAAGCGCTGGCGGAAGACCCTCAAAACTATGCGGTCGTAATTTTTTCCAGGCCCTACAACGGGTTTGTAGAAGAGGCCCACATGGGAATTCCCCATAAGTTTGCCTCACGCGGGATACCGGTTATTCCGCTGGATTTTTTAGATTTGGAAGAAGAGCACTCCAAGCGCCATATGTACTGGGGTATGGGAAAACTGATGATGAAGGCAGCCCGTCTGGTCGAGCGTCATCCGCAACTTTTCGGCACTTATATCACCAATTTTTCCTGCGGCCCGGATTCGTTTGTGGTCAGCTACTTTCGCGATATCATGGGCCGCAAACCTTCGCTAACCCTGGAACTTGACAGTCATACGGCGGACGCCGGTCTCGAAACCCGGGTAGAGGCCTTTCTGGATATCGTCAATGCCTATCGCCGGCTGTTGGCTAATAACCAAATTGCCGCCAAAATGAAGACGTTCAAGCCGGCCCGAACGGTGCTGAACAACGGTACCACCAGTGTTATTACTTCTACCGGTCAAGAATTGCCGATGAACGATCCCCGCGTGACGGTACTGCTGCCTTCCATGGGCAAATATGGATCCGAGGCGTTCGCTGCAGTATTAAGAGGGTACGGATTCAATGCATTGGCGCACCGGCCATCGGACGAAGCGATTTTAAAACTGGGCCGGGCCAATACCACCTGCAAAGAATGTCTGCCGCTGATTCTCACCACCGGTACGCTGCTAAGCTACGTCCGCAACGGCCGGCGCGACGACGAAGTCCTGGTGTATTTTTTTGCTACCGGTTCCGGGCCCTGCCGCTTCGGCCAGTACTCTATCTTTATGGAAGATCTGGTCAAGCGGCTCGAGATACCGGATGTGGCCCTGTTAACATTGACTTCGGAGAATTCCTATGTCGGCCTGGGCAACAATTTTGAAACTCGGGCCTGGTGGGCGGTCATCGTATCCGATGTTATGGAAGACATCCGGTCCATGATTCTGGCCAATGCCGTGGACAGCCCCGCTGCGATGAAGGTGTATGAAGAAGAGTGGCAGCAAATATTGAACAAGATTGAAATAGGCGATTACAATGGACTGGAACGTCAGCTCAACCGCAGTGCCGAACGCTTAAAAGGCATTGCCGTAAAACGGCCGGTGGCAGACGTGCCCGTCGTTACCTTGGCCGGAGAGATATTTGTCCGCCGGGATACTTTGTCCCGGCAATATTTAACGGAAAGTTTAGCAAGTATGGGATTTGCCACAATCTGCTCGCCGGTGGCCGAATGGGTTCTGTACTGCAATTACCTGGTGAACGCCGGCCTGACTCCTGAGGATATGTCCTTTTTCGAAAAGATAAAATTTAAAATCCGCAATAAATTCCAGGCCCGTTACGAAAAAAGAATCAAAACTATCATGTCCGCCTCGGGCCTGGTCCATGCCGAGCCCCTCGATATGGACGCGATCATTGAAAACGCTGCGCCGTACATCTCCAAAGATCTTCCCGGAGAAGCCGTATTGACGGTTGGGGGCGCCTTAACTGAGGTCGTCTCCCATACCTGCGGCGTAATTGCCATCGGCCCATTCGGCTGCATGCCCAACCGGCTTTCCGAATCCATTCTAAACGAAGCCATGAACAGCAATGACAAGCTGGCCACCGAGCCCAATAATAGGGAACTGCGCACCGTGTTAACGGATATCGATGAACTGCCGTTTTTGGCCATTGAAAGCGACGGATCACCCTTTCCCCAATTGATCAATGCCAAGCTGGAAACCTTCTGCCTGCGAGCGGAGAGGCTACACCAGCGCATATTGAATTCGCAAAAGAATTGAAGATTTAGGGGGGCATTTTGAATATAGAGAAAAAAGCCGTCTGGGGCTGGGCCATGTATGACTGGGCCAACTCGGCCTACGTGACCACTGTTATGGCCGGTTTCTTTCCGGTCTTTTTTACCGAATACTGGAGCTACGGCGCGGACGTCACCGTGACGACCGCCCGGCTCGGTTTCGCAAATTCAATCGCCAGTCTGATTGTGGCACTCATGGCACCTGTCCTGGGGGCTGTTGCCGATAAAGGATCTGCCAAGAAAAAATTTATGCTGATCTTCGCCTACCTGGGCGTATTGATGTCGATCGGCTTGTTTATGGTCCACAAAGGGCAATGGGCACTGGCTATTTTTGTTTATGCCATGGGCATTATCGGATTCTCCGGCGCCAATGTATTTTATGATTCGCTGCTGCCAACAGTGGCCGAAGAAAAGAATATCGATTATGTCTCCAGTCTGGGATTTTCCATGGGATACTTGGGTGGTGGATTGCTGTTTTTGGTGAATGTCCTGATGACCCTGATGCCCCAAAAATTCGGCTTGCCGGATGCGGCGGCGGCTGTACGGGTATCTTTTCTAACCGTGGCTGTCTGGTGGGGCCTGTTTACTATATTCACGATCGCCTGGGTAAAGGAGGCAAAAGCCGCCTCACCATCCACTGCGGGCGAGTCGGTGTTCAAGGCCGGTTTTAATCAGCTCAGCGGGACATTTAGAAAACTGCGGCATATGAAAGTGGTCATGTTGTTTCTCCTGGCCTACTGGTTTTATATTGACGGGGTGGACACCATCATTCGGATGGCTGTCAATTATGGGCTCACCCTGGGATTTGAATCCTCCGATTTAATCGTAGCGCTATTAATCGTTCAGTTCGTCGGATTTCCGGCGGCCCTGGTGTATGGCAAGCTGGGGCAAAAATGGGGGGTACGCAAGGCAATTTTTCTGGGTATCGCAATCTATATGGCGGTTACGGTCTATGGTACCATGATGACCCAGAAACATGAGTTTTATATTCTAGCCGTGGTGATCGGACTGGTGCAGGGAGGTATTCAAGCCCTTAGCCGTTCCTACTACGCCCGTCTGATACCCAAAGATAAGGCGGCCGAATTTTACGGTTTTTATAATATGCTGGGCAAATTCGCCGTCATCGTGGGACCGGCCTTGATGGCAATTGTCGGGTTGATTGCCCGCCGCCTAATGATGCCGCCATCACCCACCGAAGAGCAACTCATCGCCATCGGCCAGACGGCTTCACGCTGGAGTATCGGATCCATCCTGATTCTTTTTACAATTGGAGCGGTTCTCTTTTATTTAGTCGATGAACAAAAAGGACGCGAGCAGGCTAAATATTTGCAGGAATAGTGGGAGCCTGGATTCGGGATGAAAGCGTATCATACGAGCGCCGCCGCCGGCCGCAAAAGCAGCCAATCCAACCAAAAAATTAACTGATCAAGATCCCAGGGCGGGCCACCGTGCCCACCAGATTACCGCCAGCCCTTCGTCAATTGCCCAATCGGCCATTTCTTCAGAAAAAAAATTAAACAATCGTTTAAACCGGCCGATATTGAATGAATAGAAACTTTCTAAATCAAACTTCATTAATAAATCAAAGGTGTAAATATCATGAGCCAGAATACCTATATCAGAGTGTGCAGATCCTGTGGTGCGAATTTTGCCAGAACGAAATGGTGCCCGCATTGTGGCAAGAAGGTGCAATCCGGCCTGTTATTGACGCTACTCATCGGTATGGGGTGTTTGAGCCTGGTCGCAGCCTTTGCGATTCCGAGCAACAAGGGCCAGCAGGATGATATGAAAATTATTGTAGAAGCGACGCTTGATCAGATCAATACTACCGAATTGGCCACCATAATTAGCAACAAAAAATCTCATAGTGACCCCGGAGTCCAAAACAAGTTCGAAGAAATCACCGGTAAAATCGTCCAATGGAATCTGGAAGTTTTTGTCTGCACCAAAGCGGTTGATTATTATCAGATGGTTACGAAACCGACTGCCAACGTTCCCGGAACTCTGTTAAACGTATATCCCCGCAATAATCAGGAAAAGCAATACCTGGAGAACATCAAGCCGGGACACTTGATTACAATAAAAGGTAAAATATCGGGAGTCCAACAGGGTAGGATTAAAATTAATCCGGCAATAATTATTTAGCATCTCGGCTATTTTATTTCCACAAATATTCAAATTGCAGTCTTCAATTATTAATTCCGGCTCAAGTACCGTTATCGACGAATTGCCGGACAACCTGCTGGAGTTCCGCCGCATTATTGGAGAAAATCCATTCCACGCCCCGGTTGATTTCTCTGAACAGACAGTTTTTGGACCGGGGATAGCCCGTCCCCACTTTTTGACCACTGGCGCGATGCGTGGACAATATCGAATTATTCAGTAAATAATAGTGTCCGGTGAGGCCCCTCATTTCACACTCCAGTGCAAGCTTACTGAATCGGGATACGCTCCACACTGCAATCGGTAAAAAGGTTGACACCGGCACGAAAGTGATCAGTTTGAACATTTCAGGTACGAGGGAAATCAGATGGTAGTCGGTCTGAGGTTTGAGCGTTGCAAAACAATCCTTTAAAATCTGATTTTGGCGTTCCGGATCGGGATAAGTTTCTGCTTTAATTTCCACCATCAGATGTAACTTCCGACCATAATTTTGAAGCACCTCAGAAAGTAATGGGACTTGAGGGCACTGAGCCCTCAACACCTCCAGTTTGATATCGCCGACTTTGAGATCGACACTAAAAACTCGATTAAGATCCGAATCGTGAATTACGACCGGATGAAGGTCCTTTGTCCAGCGAATATCCAATTCAAGCCCCCAGACTCCCGCATCACGGGCTCTGTCAAAGGCCGGTAGGGTGTTCTCAAAAATAGTTTGATTGTCATATTCACCCCGATGCGAAACTATTTTAC
>Ga0056115_1000254_pt1 | contig 25781 bp, 26 predicted proteins | sample WorMetOlspDAHAB1_FD_77007 | JGI IMG/M metagenome (GOLD analysis project Ga0056115, IMG submission 77007) | Marine gutless worms symbiont microbial communities from Max Planck institute for Marine Microbiology, Germany - Olavius sp. DAHAB.1 ...
GGCTCAATCTCCCCTTTGCGCGCGTCGGCAAACGGGGGTATGGCTGACCCTGCATGCACAAACAAACCGACCCCTCCGACCTGTCCGCGGCCGAGCGCGGCGCGGCGCCCGATGCGGCCCGCCCGCGCTTCGTGCTGGCCTCGTCCAGCTCGCGCAGGCTTGAACTGCTGGCGCAGCTTGGCCTGGCGCCTGACGCCGTAACTCCTGCCCACGTCGACGAGACCCCGCAACGCAACGAACGCGCCGCGGCCCTGGCCGCCCGCCTGGCGCTGGCCAAGGCGCGGGCGGTTGCGGCGGACGAACCCGATGCGGTGGTCCTGGGCGCCGACACGGTGGTGGCCTGCGGCCGGCGCCTGCTGCCCAAGGCCGAGGACGCGGACACGGCGCGGGTCTGCCTGAAGCTCCTGTCGGGACGGCGCCACCGGGTGATCGGCGGCGTCGCGGTGATCGGGCCCGGCGGACGCACGCACCGACGCACGGTGGTCACCGCGGTCGCCTTCAAGCGCCTGACGCCGGCGGAGATCGAAGACTACGTCGTGTCGGACGAGTGGCACGGCAAGGCCGGCGGCTACGGCATCCAGGGCCGGGCCGCCGGGTTCGTCCGGTTCGTCAACGGCTCCTATTCCAACGTGGTCGGCCTGCCCCTGTTCGAGGTGGCCCAGGTCCTGAAGGCCGAGCGGCTGTTGTGAGCGCGCCCCGGTTCGACGTGCTGGTCGACGTCTCGCCGGGCGAGGTGCGCGCGGCCTGGCTGGACGACGATGCCCTGTTGCAGCGGTTCGAGATGGAACGCATCTCCATGCCCAGCCTGGTGGGCGGCATCTATCTTGGCCGGGTGACCGCGGTGGAGAAGAACATGGACGCCGCGTTTCTGGATATCGGCGTCAGCGACGGCGCGCTGTTGCGCCGGGCCAAGGGCGTGACCGAGGGCCAGCGGGTGCTGGTGCAGGTCACCCACGACGCCGGCACCCTGAAGGGCCCGACCGTCAGTCGCCACCCGGCCATGGTGGGCCGCACGCTCAGCTTCCGGGCGGACCAGCACGGGACCCAGTGGTCGCGCAACCTGGGCAAGGGCCGCGCCCGGGCCGAGCTGGAGAAGGCGCTGGCCGGCGTGCTGCCGCGCAAGGGCGGCTTTACCGTGCGCAGCGCCGCTGCGGAGGCAGGGGCCGACGAAGTCGCCGCGGAGATGGAGCGACTGGAAGCCCGCTGGGCGGAGATCGAGGAGATGGCGCGGGCCGCCAAGGGACCCGGCGAGCTGGTGCCGCCGGTGTCGCTGTTGGAGCGGGTGCTGCGCGACCATGCCGGCGGCGGCGAAGGCCAGGCGGTCGTCGATCACGATGTCGCCGCCGCGAAGCGGTCCGAATGGGTCGCGGCCGGCGGGCTGAAACGGGCGCTGAGGCCCTACGACAAGACCCAGCCCCTGTTCGAGGCGGTCGGCGTCGCCGACCAGCTTGCCGACGCGGTCGGGCGGATCGTGCCGCTGGCCGGCGGCGGGAACCTGGTGTTCGACCGGGCCGAGGCGATGACGGTGATCGACGTCAACCTGGGCGACGCCGCCCACCGGCCGCCCCGGGACGATGCGGCGTTGACGCTCAACCAGGCCGCGGCCGCGGTGATCGGCCGCCAGGTCCGGGTGCGCAACCTGTCGGGCCTGATCGCGGTCGATTTCATCTCCATGCGCAACAAGGCTCACCGGTCGCGCCTGGTGGCGGACATGCGCCGGCGGCTGGCCGGCGACCGGGTCGCCAGCGACGTACTGGGGATCACCCGCCAGCGCGCCGGCCGGCCGCTGGCGGAATTCTACGAGGCGCCGCCGGCGCCGGCGCCCCGGCCACACCCCCACGCCGCGGCCTGTCACGGGCTGCGCCATGCGCTCAGGCTGACCGGGGCCGGCCGGCCGGTGATGCGGGCCGACCCGGCTGTGATTGCCGCCTTGGAAGGCCCGCTGGCGCCCGCCCTGGAGGAGACCGGCCGGCGCCTGGGCCAGCCGCTTACCCTGGTGGCCGAGCCCGGCCGGATGGAGCCCGACCTGACGATGGAGCGTTAGAGCCCATGGCCAAGACCCCCGCCAAACCCGCCGAATGCCCGATCTGCGCCAAGCCTGTGGTGGAGCGATACCGTCCTTTCTGCTCCAAACGCTGCGCCGACGTGGATCTCGCCCGCTGGCTGGGCGGCAACTACCGAATCCCCACCGAGGAAATCGGGCCGGGCGACGGCGAGGCGGGCGGCCCGGAAGGCGCGGAATCCTGGGAAAAGCAGGATTAGTGCGCGTTAATCCTAACGCGGCTTAACCGTCGTTTCTATAATTCATTGGAAATTAAGCAGATTTTTTAAACCCGGTTTAACGCGCCCAACTTAAACTGGCATTCTTGTGAGGTCATTGGGACGGTTGGCGAATGGCGCATATCCTTGTGATTGAAGGCGACGATGCGGTCCGGCGCGGCATGGCGCAGGCGCTTGCGGGCGAGGGCCACCTGGTCGTCCAGGCGGGCGACGGGCGGAGGGCCTGGGACGTGTTCGAGGCCCGGGTCTTCGATGCGGTCGTCTGCACCGTGGGCCTGGCCGACCGGAACGGCCTGGATCTGATCTTCCATTTCCGCCGCGCTGCGCCGGGGCTTACCATCGTGGCGGTGGCCATGGAAACCGACGCGTCCGACCGCGACGTCAGCACGGCCGGCTGCCTCGGCGCCGACGGGCTGGTGGACCGCCCGATCGACGCCCATGTCCTGACCCGCGCGGTCGACCGCGCCCGGGCGCTGCGCACCGCCGCCGCGGCCCCCTCGACGGGCCGCTACAGCGCGCCGATTGCAGTGGCGCTGGCCAGTTAACCACTGGACAGCCGCGCCAAACTCCCCTAAATCAGTCCCCGCTTTGCCCGGCCGCGTCCCCGCGGCCGCGGCTTCCGGACGCACAAGAGGCCCGGATAAGCCCAGGTAGCTCAGTTGGTAGAGCAGCGGACTGAAAATCCGCGTGTCGGCAGTTCGATTCTGTCCCTGGGCACCATTTTTTTCACAAAGCCTCTCAACCTCCTCAAGGCGCATTAGCCCAATCCGCAATCTCCTGCGCCACCGCGGGATTGTCCAGATACCCATAAGCTTGTGCGGGGTGGCGGCGCCTGCGCCGAGCCGGAAATCGTACATCGTGCGGTCGATGACCCGGTCCACGCAGCAGGCCTTCAGCATATCCTTGAAACCGTTCGTCACGGCCGGAGACGCCTGGCGGTGCGCCCAGCCCAAGCTTGACCCATGACATTGTCCGTCCGCCGCGGCCTGGCCTAAGCTTTCGGTCCAGGAGGTGCCCGTGATCTGCCGTGCGCTCGCCCGCCGACTAGCTTTCGCCTTCGTGGCCGCCGTTCTGGCCGTCGCGGCGGGCTGGAGCGCGGCCCAGGACGAGGCTTTGACCGGCCCGGTCGCGCTGCTGGCCGCCATTGAAGGGCCGATCGGGCCGGCCACGGTCCATCACATGGAAAACGTCGTGGAGCGCGCCGCGGAACGTGACGCGGAGATCCTGGTGCTGCGGCTGGACACGCCGGGCGGGCTCTCCACCAGCATGCGCGAAATCATCGAGATCGTGCTCGCCTCGCCGGTGCCGGTCGCCGGCTATGTGGCGCCGCCGGGCGCACATGCCGCCAGCGCCGGCACCTATATCCTCTATGCCACGCACATCGCCGCGATGGCGCCGGGCACGAACCTGGGCGCGGCCACGCCTGTGCAGATCGGCGGCGGCTTCCCGGGCCTGCCGCGCCCCGGGGGCGGCGAGGAGGACGCCCAGGACGACAAACCCGGCGAAGAGACGCCCGGCGGCGACAGGGACGCCGAAAAGCCGCCCATGGGCAGCGAAGCGATGAGCCTGAAGGCCGTCAACGACGCGGTCGCCTTCATCCGCAGCCTGGCGGAAATGCACGGCCGCAATGCGGATTGGGCGGAACAGGCGGTGCGCGAGGCGGCGAGCCTGTCGGCGATGAAAGCGCTGGAACTGGGCGTGATCGATCTGGTCGCCGACTCCGTGGAGGAGCTGCTGGCCGCGGTCGACGGGCGCACCGTCACCGTCGGCAGCATTCGCCATACGCTTGCCACCGCCGGGCTGCCGGTGGAGCCCGTCGAAGTCGGCGTCGTGACGCGGGCGCTGGCGGTTCTGGCCAACCCGAACGTCGCCTTCATCCTGCTGATGGTCGGCGTCTACGGCCTGATCTTCGAGTTCTCCCAGCCCGGCACGATTGGGCCCGGCGTCGTCGGCGTCATCTGCCTGGTGCTGGGGCTGTTTGCGCTGAACCAGCTGCCGCTCAACTATGCGGGGCTTGCCCTGCTGGTCATCGGCATCGCCTTCATGGTGGCCGAGGCGCTCACGCCGACCTTCGGCGTTCTGGGCATCGGCGGGCTGGTCGCCTTCATCATCGGCGCGGCAATGCTGGTGGATACCGACGCGCCCGAATACCAGCTCTCCTGGTGGGTGATCGGCGGCACCGCCGCGGTTTCGGGCGCGGTGCTGGTCCTGCTGTTGGGGTTCCTGTGGCGCGTCTACTGGCGAACGCCCAAGCGCGATGCCGCGCGCATGGTCGGGGCCGAAGGAGAAGTCACCGACTGGGCCGACGGCGAGGGCCATGTCTGGGCGGAAAGCGAACGCTGGCAGGCCCGCGGCGACGCCGACCTTGCTGAGGGCGATACCGTGCGCATCCGAAAGATGGAAGGCCTCACACTGATCGTCGGCCGCGCCGACGCGGACGCCGCGCCGGACCGCCGCCGCGACGAAGGAGAGTGAACATGGTATTCGACTGGGTCGTCTACGGCGTCATCGCGGCGCTGGTGATTGCGTTCTTCGCCGCGGCGATCAAGATCTTCCGCGAATACGAACGCGGCGTGATCTTCACCCTGGGCCGCTTCACCAGGGTGGCGGGTCCGGGCTTCGTCATCATCATCCCCATCGTCCAGCAGGTTGTGCGCACCGATCTGCGCACCTTCGTGGAGGATGTGCCCACCCAGGACGTGATCAGCCGCGACAACGTGTCGGTCAAGGTGAACGCGGTGATCTATTACCGGATCGTGGATCCTGAGCGCGCCATCATCAATGTGGAGAACTACCAGGGCGCCACCAGCCAGCTTGCCCAGACCACGCTGCGTTCCGTTCTTGGCAAGCACGAGCTGGACGAGATGCTGGCCGAGCGCGACAAGCTGAACGCCGACATCCAGGAAATCCTGGACCGGCAGACGGACGCCTGGGGCATCAAGGTGGCCAACGTGGAGATCAAGCACGTGGACATCGATGAAAGCATGGTCCGCGCCATCGCCAAGCAGGCGGAGGCCGAACGCCATCGCCGCGCCCGGATCATCAACGCCGAAGGCGAACAGCAGGCGGCGCAAAAGCTGGTGGAGGCGGGCGCCATGCTGGCGCGTGAGCCCAATGCGATGCAGCTCCGCTACTTCACGGCCCTGCAGGACGTGTCGATCAACCCCGGCACAACCATCGTCTTCCCAATCCCCATGGACCTGGTCCGCCAGGTGATGGGGCGGGAGCCGGAACCTGCCTAGGCGGGTTCAGCGCGCGAGCGCCGGCTCGGGCTCTCCATCCATGAAGGCGCGGGCCCCCGGATGCCACGGCAGCAAGGATCCTTCCCCGGTCTGCGCCGCGGCCGTCAGATCTGTGCCGGCCAAAGCGCCTGTCACCAGCCAGGCGTGCCGGTCCGGAAATCCGGCGCGGGCGACCAGCAACTTGGTCTCCACGGGCGCCAACAGCGTGATCGCAACGGGCCCGTAGGCTGCGAAGGGACCGGATCCGGCTGCCATCGCCGCTGCGTCGGTCGCGTCGAGGACGGCGACCTCCATTTGTTCGGTCCCCAGCAGGCTGGCCAGGCGGCCGGCGTGGGGCGCCCGGGCGACCCGCGCCTTCGCCGCCGGCAGATGCGCGTCGAGTTCCGCAACCACGGCCTTGGCAAGGCTGTAGGTTTCCGGGTCGGCCCGGTGGCACCCGATCAAGAGATGCTTCTTGCGATAGGCCACCCATTGCCCGTACGGGGTATGCCCGCACAGGACCAGCGCCGCCGCCGCGGCGCCGGCGGCCCGCAACATTGCGCGTCGGTTCACTCTGCGAAGACGTCCTCGTTGAGGACGGCCGTCACGACATAGTTCGGCACATCCACGACCTGGCCGACCCGCAGGTCCACGGCGACGCTGGCGAGGATATAGGCCTGTTCGGCGGTGAGCCCGTGTTCCCGCTGGATGTAGTCGATCATTTTGATCAGCGCGTCCCGCGCCGCCAGGGTCAGGTCCTCCGAGAGGTTGCTGAGGTCGCGGATCTTCTCGCTCTCCAGATAGGCATGCGGCGCCGGGACTTCGCCCGCCGCCTTCAATGGCAGGCCGATGGTCTGGTAGAACTTCGACGGTTCGATCTCCTTGATCTGAGTCCCGCCTTCCACTTCCGGCCCGGTGATCACCGATCCCTGGCCCTTGCGGATTTCGGTCGTGACGGTGACGACGGCGCCGGTTTCGATTGCCGTGCCGGAGACTTCTCCGTCGCCCTGGGCGTAGTGCACGTCGCCCACGAACAGGCCGCATCCGTCGATGAAACAGGGCAGCAGCAGCGTGGTGCCGATCTGCATCTGCTGCACGTCCATGTTACCGCCGTTCTCGCGCGGCGGGACGGTGCGCAGGCACTGGTCCTTGGCGCTTCCTTCCGGCCCGCAGATGGCGCTGGGCAGCGCGCCCATCGGCTGCGGGGGCAGGGCGACGCCGCCGACCGCACCCAGTGCCGCTTCGCGGGCGAGCCACGCCTCGACTTCGGCCTGGCCGGGAAGCACGCCGACCGATCCCATGAAGGCCTCATAGGGGACACGGACGCCGGGCATCTGGTCGGAGACCGCGTGGGTGCGGCTCTGGCGCCAGTTCACCAGGTAGGGTTCGGTATAGATGTCGCGCAGGAACCCGAACCCCGGAACGATGACGGTATAGCCGTACTCGTCCGGCGCGATGTCGACCAGGGTGATGGCCAGGACATCGCCGCGTTCCGCGCCCTCGATATGCACCGGCCCGGTCATCGGGTGAACGAAGTTGAGGTCGACGGCGGCCAGGTCGTCGGCGTTGGAGTCCAGCGTCAGGTCCGAATCCAGCGCATCGCGCGTGTGGAACACGATCATGTCGCCCGGGTTGGCGCGCGCGACCGCAGGGATCTCCGGGTGGTACCGGTTGAAACAGTTCGGGTCGTCGATACAGTGGTCGCCTTGCTTGGCGACGATTACCCGGGTCTGCCACTTCGATGTCGTGGTGTCCGCCTGTGCCGACGCAATAAACGTAAATGCCGCCGCTGCGGCTACGCTCAGAATTCGTCTCATCACATGCCCCCGCTGTTAACGCGTTCCGTTTTCGACGCGTCCGGCCCGCGCGGGGCCGAACTCCCGTTTGTTCGGGAACGGAAATCGTATCACAGCCCCGGTTCGGGGCCAAAACGCAGCGACGCGGGTCGGCGGTTTGATTCTGTTTCTGGGCGCTATTTCTTCTCTCTTTAAGCGTCCAACCATCCCCGGTGGCCGCTTCCGTTAGCCTTGTCTGATTTTTCTCGCCTGAGATAATGCGAGCCGGCCACAGGGCGGGGTGCTTGGATGGCGAAGGGCGTGTTCGTCCATCGATCGGACTCGGTGTATGACGACTTTCCCGAAGAACGGTATCAGTTCCCAAGACAGTATCTGAAGCGCGCCAAGGCGTTTGAGGGGGACTGGGTCGTCTATTACGAACCACTGAAGGCACGCGGTCGGCGCGGCTACTTCGCTGTTGCCCGGATCCAGAAGATCGTTGCGGACCCCGCCAAACCTGACATGTACTTGGCCCTGATCGAGCCCGGCAGTTATCTGCAGCTGGAGCGGTTCGTTCCGCACCGTGATGCCGCGGGCTTTATGGAATCGGCCCTCCAGAATGACGACGGTTCGCTGAACCGGGGACGGATCCAGTGGGCGGTGCGGCCGATTTCGGACCGCGATTTCGAGAGGATCCTCGCAATCGGGCTTCCCGATGACGAGCCGCCGCTGCCCCGCGCCGATCTGGCGCCCTTGACCGGCAGGGGCGACGGACTGCTGGAGGACAGCGAGCCCTTCGTCTTCGATGCGCACCGGAAGCGGGTCTCCCAACTCGGATCGCGGGTCATCCGCGACCGTGCGTTCCGCCGAGTCGTTTTGGATGCCTACGACTCCCGCTGCGCAATCACCGGCTTGAAGCTCATCAACGGGCGCGGACGCGCCGAGGTGGAGGCCGCGCATATCAAGCCGGTCAAGGAACGCGGTCCCGACGTCGTCCGCAACGGCATCGCCCTGTCGGGGACCGTTCATTGGATGTTTGACAGAGGGTTGATCGGTCTGTCCGACCAGATGGAGATCCTCGTCTCACGCCAGGTCAACGACCCCGATCAGGTCCTGGGTCTCTTGAACGACACGGGCGTGGCGAGGGTTCCCGAAGATACAGCGCTGCAACCCCATCCTCGCTACCTCGCCTGGCATCGCGAATATTGCTTTAAGCATTAACCACGGTGCCGCAGTATGTGATTTCGCTCACACATGCCCCCGATGCCGGTCGACTAGACTGCCTTTTATTGTGCGCCATGGTGAGTGCGCTCGACAGCGTGTTGCGCCGCTCTCTAAGTTAAGCGTGTGGATATTAATGTCGCAGTTTTTGGGGGAGAGAATGTCGAGACTTGCGAGACGCGGCGATTGCGTGAGTGTGCATCTGTCATTTGGCTGTTCGGGCCGAACTTCATGGCTTGGCGCGACCATGCGCGCCGGCGGCGTGGCTGTCATGCTGCTGGCGGTCGGCGCCTGCGCGACACCTCCGCCAACGGAGGAGTTTCGAAGCTTCACCCGCGCGTCCGACGATGTTGCACGCACAACCCTGACGCTTCTGGGTTCTTTTGAAACCGCTTCCTTTGCCAATAGGCAAAAAAGCGAAGAAAGACGGCGACCACCGGATTCGTTTGATCCGACGCTTGTGGACCCACGAGCCAAAGGGGCCAACACCAGCCTGCAGGCAAGGCGCGACGCAGTGGAAGCGATCCGGATCTACAATGCAACAATGCTGTTCCTGGCCGAAGGTGGCAGCCATGAGGCTGTGCGGGGCCAGGTGGACTCGTTCGTTGGATTGATTTCAGGTTTCTTTCCAGGCGCGAGCGTAGTTGGCAATTGGGCGGGGCCGCTAGCCGAAGAACTGGAGAAAGCCCGTTCGGCACGGGAGTTTCGGATTGCGCTGAAAAAGGTGACGATCAGGTGCGGTGATGAGGCCGATGCGGCGAATACGCCCGGGGTAGGCGCCAGCGCAGAGACAGTGGTTGCACCCAATACCAGCCCAGAGGATCTTAAAAAGCCCGAAGAACTGGCAGCGTGCATGCCGGTCATTGAGGGCATTTACGAGATCTTCAAAAAGGATACGAGGGCCTTCTACGCGCGCCAGTTTGGAGTCGCTCTGCAAGAGAAAGGCAAGCTTGCGGATGCTTATCGCGACCAGGTCAAGACAATCCTTGCGCTAGCGGACAAGTTCAAAAAGCCTGCGCCGGGCGAAATCTACGACCGAATCATTGTGATGGAAGACAAGATTGCAGAGATCGGCAAACTCTTCGATCAGAATGGCGAAAAACTTGGTTTGGACACTGCAGACACCGTGTTCAACGATGCCGCAGTTACGACATTGGAGCAGATGGTGTTGCTTATGCAGCCCATACAGGAGAGGCATGAGCAAATCGAGGATGCTCTGTTGCGATACGCCGACGAACTCACAAAATACGTCCGGCTGATTTCGCGCGCGCAAGATTTCCTGGACGCGGTTGAAGAAGCTGACAACACGAGGCCTGACTACGTAAGCCGAGCGGTACGGATCGGTAGGCTGGGACTTGAACTGCAACGAGATGCGATTGGATCTCGCGACGCATTCGAAAGACTGACTGTCATTCTACTTGGCACGGCTCGCACCTAGGGGAGAAGCGAATATGACGATCGATGACGCCGCCGCAAGGATCTACAGGGAGGCGATTGAGGCGCTCAATGCAGTGCGCGCATCGCCGCGCGCCAGCGACGAAGAGGTCGAGAAAGCCAAAGAAGAAGCGGATGCGCTTCATGAGGAGTGGGATAGAGCCGTACAGGCAAGCCTTGACCAAAGCACCCCGCTCTTGCAGGCGCTCGTCGCAAGACTGGAAGGGATAACTGCCTCCATTGTCACGGACCCACTGCAGCCGATTAAGGACAAGATCAACGACGTGATCCATGAAGCAAGAGGCAAGATCGAAAACAACGCCTGATGTTCTGAAGGATCGCAGTACGGGCGATATCGGGTCTCCAAGACCCAGGGTGTGGCAGTGGTCCGTAAGCCTGGTTGGCGTGCTCCCGTGAATCTAAAGCCGGACGCTGCGTCGGATCAGATTCAAACCATGGATCGATGTGTCTTGTTCGGCCCTCAAGGCCGTGCCTGGGACAGAGTGCAAGCTGGGGGCCGGATACGGTAGTCACGTTGGGCCTGCCCAAGCATCGCCTGTAGTTGGACCAAGAGACTGGGGACAGGGTCATGATGCTATCGCAGAACTTCAGCCTGAAAGAGGCGGTCAAGTCGCAGACGGCAGTGCGCTGCGGCATCGACAACACGCCGAATGCCGAGCAGATCGACTGCCTGCGCAGGACGGCGGAGCAAATCCTTCAGCCCGTGCGGGACCATTTCGGCGTGCCGTTCTCGCCGTCCTCCTGGTTCCGCAGCGAGGCCCTGTGCTTGCAGATCGGGTCGAAGACGACCAGCCAGCATGCGAAGGGGCAGGCGGCCGATTTCGAAGTGCCCGGCATCGCCAATGCGGAGCTGGCCGCCTGGATCGTCGCCAGCCTGGATTTCGACCAGCTCATCCTTGAATTCTGGGACGCCGCCGACCCCGCCGCCGGCTGGGTCCATTGCAGCTATGTGGGCCCGGGCGAAAACCGCAAGCAGGTGCTGCGGTACGACGGCAACAGCTACCAGCAGGGGCTGCCGTCATGACAGGTCCGAGAAGCGTGGCATCGCTTCGCGGTCTGGCGGCGTTCATGTGCCTGGCGCTTGTCTGCCTGGCATCCCCCGCTTGGGCGAACGCAGAGAGAATCGCGCTCCAGTCGGACGCTCTCTTTCTGGAGTCCGAGGCGAAGCGCCGCCTGGAAGAGAAACACGAAGTAACGCTTACGGTCAGGAACCTCGTTAAGTCCTCCGACGTCACTGTCCTGTTGACGGGGTCCGCCCTGACGCTCGACAACAACCCGACCGCGCCGCCCGCAACCTTCAAGGGGCTGCCGGCGACGGTCACGGTCGGGCCCGACGGCACAAAGCCCGTAACTCTGGAATTCGAAGGATTGGACCGCACCGGCTCCTACAAGCTAACGATCACCGCGAAGGTGGACGGCGATGCCGCCGACCCGGTTATGCACGACGTTTTCGTGGTGCGTCCCAGGGCCGAATTCGAGCCGCAGGTCCGGGCGGCGGAGCAGAACGAGCAGACGGTCATCGTCCGACCGAAAAGCAACAGCCAAAACGACAGGACCTTCTTCTTCAGCGTGGTCAACCCCGATACGGGCAGGCTGTGCTGTATCGGGATCGCGGATGCAGAAAAGAACAAGCGGAGCGAACTGGACGTGCGCTTCGAATACGACGGTCCGCCCGCTCTGCAGGGCTGTAGTGGAACCGTTGGCCAGATGGCAAAGTTCGCGCCTGGCGACAGCCGAACGGTAACGGCGGTCATCGCCAACGACCTTGGCGACAAGACGACCTATACCAGCCGCATACCGCTGTACGATCCGACCGATCGCAGCACGCTGCAATACGACCTGCCGCTGTCCGTCGCGACGGCCTTTACCGATTCCCTGGCCGAGTGGATCTCCAGGCATTTTGGCTGGTTGTCGCTGATCGCCGTGGTGGTCGGCAGCTTCTTCTCCCTGTTGCTCAATCACGCGGGACCGCTGGTGCGCAACAAGCTGAAGTGGCGCGCCGAACTCAATGGGATCGACGAGGAAATCGACAAGATCCGCCACGACATATTGCGTCTGCGCATGCGGGTGCTGCGGCACGAGGTGTTCAGCAAGTTCTACGCGATCAAGTTCTACAACGAGGAGTCGGAGAACGAAGCGATCGACGCGGAGATCAAGGCGCTGGAAGAACGCGTTTCCCTGGCGACCAAACTGGACCAACACAGCCGTCGGCTCGCCGATCAAACCCAGACGCCCTTTCTGCTCGCCACCACGATCGAAGAAGAGATCCGCTCGGGCGTGTGGAGCCTGTTGAACGGCGATCCCGAGGCCGCAGCGGCGCGGGAGAAGGCGATCGCGGGATACTTCGCGAAGGATTCCGCGCGAGACAGCGCTCTCCAGAAACGTCTCGCTACGCTTGTCACGGAGCTCGTGAACTTGAAGTCCCAGGGCAGTCTCGGTGCGCTGCAACAAACGTTCGAGGACGATCTTACGGCCCTGAGCGCAGGCGTTCCGGCATTGACGGCCGGGGATCTAGACAGACAGGACTGGCTTTCCTTGGATCGGCGCTGGTTCCGCCTCCATCTCCTGGTCGACCGGTTCGACAGGGGGATTATGGAGCGCAAGTCGGTCTGCAAGCTCTTGTGCCAGAACAAGCCAGATGAGGGCAAACATCTGGAGAAGCTGCGGAAGCGGTTGGTCAAGGAGCTGGAACTTGCCGGCGGCGACCCGCTGTTCGCTCCGCTGATGATGGAGCATCTGCGAAACGCGCAGCGCCTGGTCCGGGAAATGGAAACCGGCTTCCTGCCGGAGGACATAATCGACCGCTTCACGGGCGAGAACGGCGAGGATGCCTGCAAGGTCGAGATCGACCCGCCCAACCCGCGTATGGGGCAGACTGTACGGTTTACCCTCAATATGGGAGACGGAATCGATCAGAGCTTTGCCGCACGGGACCTGTTGTATGACTGGGACTTCGGCGATGGCGAAAAGCCGGCCGTCGGAAAGCGCTGTTTCCACTACTACAAGGAATCGGGTCCGTATCCGCTGACGGTTCGGGTGAAGGCGCCCGGGGGCGTGTGGAAGCCGGTGCGCTTGGCCGATGCAAAGGAACGGGGCTTGAGGGTCTTTGTGGGGACCAAGTCGCGAGGAGCGCTGTGGTCACTGAGTTACGTTCAGATGGCGATCTTTTTCGCCAGTCTGTTTGTCGCCATTCTGACCGCGTATGTGCTGCACCTGTCTTCGGCTGAAGGCAACAGCTTCAACGACCTGCTGATCCCCTTCCTTATCGGCGTGGGCATCGACCAGGTCCGCGACAAGATCGCCAACAAGGCAATCAAGGTGGAAACGCTGGCGGAAAAGGTGCAGAAGAAAGAGTAACGCGGTTGCCTTTCCTCAGTCCCGCCGCCTGCGCCGCATCCAGCCCGCCGCCGCTACAACCAGCGCCGCGCCGATCAGGACGGCGCTGATGGCCGTTCCGATCATTGCAGCGGCATCCGCCGCCTTCCGCCGCGAAGAGGCAGCAAGGACGACCGGCTTGCGGTCCAGCAGGTCCGCGACAAGCTGTGTCTGCTCCTCCCGGAAATGATCGCCGGGCGCGCAGCCGTTCGCTTCCGGATAGACGTAGCAGGCTGGGTTCTTGAGGTTTAGCGTCCCGTCGGGCCGGGGCGGCCCGATTCCGCCGGGCCTCAGGCTGCCGAACGAATAGCGCTCAAGCCGGTACCCGAACAGCGGCTCGTAGCACAGTGCGTTCGACGCGCCGCTGAGAAAGGCGTGGTCATAACGCGGCGACCATTGCGCCTGCGTGTTGCCGGCATCGTCCTGCTTCAGGCGCATGCCGATCTGCGTCACCCGCGGCGGCGTGGCGTCGCGGTCGTGGATCAGGGTCCAAGCCTGCAAGGTCTCGGCCGGATCGTAGTTCTGGCCTTTCTTCATGGCCTCGGGCGGGACGACCAGCTGGAACGCCGTCATCGCCACGACCAGCGCGGCGGCAAGGCCCGACCGCGCCGCGGCGGGCAGCTCCCAGTAGCTCGCGCTTCGCCCCGCCGCCAGCGCCAGCAGCGGGACGAGGACAAGGGTCCAGCGCACCAGCGTGTTGACGTTGCCCAGCAAGGGCACGCCCTGAAGAAACTCGTTCCAGCCCGTGATCCGGATGTTGAGCGCGGCCACCAGTACGAAGCAGGCCAACCCCAGCGCCACGACCGCCCGGTTTCCTTTGATATCCGCAAGCATGCGGCTGCGCCCCCGGGCGGTCGCCAGCGGCGCGACCAGCAGCAAGAGCACGAAGGGCGTCATCCCGAAATAAAGCGCATGCCAGCCCATGCGAAACGTCCTGTCGAGCAGGGCGTCGTTCAGCGCCTCCGGCGTCGGGCTGAAGAACAGCCCCTCGGCCAGAAACCGCAGCAGCCCGGCGACGGTGAAGCCCGGCAGGCTGTAGTAGTCCTTGGGCAGGTTCGTCATCAGCGCTAGGCCTGCCTCGATCTTCGGCGCCGCAAGCGCAAACGCCAGCAAGGCGAGGACGCACAGAGCGGCCAGCGCGCGCAGGACCGCGCCGCGCCGGATCCCGTAGAGCAGGGTCAGGATGCCCACGATGGCGCCCATCTGCAGCACCAGGGCGGCGCCGCCGGAATAGACGACGGCGGCAAACAGGAGCGCTGCGCCCGCCAGGCAGGCCGCTGCGGTAAGGCGTTGCGCCGTTGCGAAAGTATGAAGGCTTTGCATCGCCAACCAGGCGATCAAGGGCGCCAGCGCGATGGTGTGCATGGCGACATGGCCGACCATCATGCGGGTGATCAGGTGTCCGCTGAAGGCAAAGGCTGCCGCTGAAACCAGTGCGGCGTCCCGGTCCATGTCCAGTCGTCGGGCGATCAGGTAAATGCCCGCGCCCCCCAGAACCGCAAACAGGATATAGGTCAGGCGGATCGCAACGACGGGGTCGACCGCAAACAGCAGCACTTGCGGCACGGACAGCGCAATCGACTGCGGATTGGCGAAGACGAAGATCCCGGCGCAAAAGGACGCCGTGTAGTCCTGAACGGCCAGACCGCTCGCCTTCATGAACAGGTAGCTGTCCAGCATGCGCGGGAAGAAATAGGAATAGTCGTGCCCGGTTCCGTCGATCAGGTGCCACGCAAGCACCGCCAGGCAGGCCAGCCCCAGCGCGGCGACGGCCCATCTGAGGCCCGTTATCTTGTCGAGGCGAAGCGACATTGGATTATTTCCTTAGACCGCCTGGCGTGGTTGACGCCGTCTGATCCATCCCAACAGGGACGCGGCTGCCGCGGTCCCGATGACGCAGGCACAAAGCAAGAGCGCAACCGCGCCGACCGTATCGGCAAATTGTCGCCGTGCCGAAGTCGCAAACTCCACCGGCTTGCGGTCCAGGAAATCCGCGACCAGCGGGATCTGTTCCTCCCTGAAATGATCGCCAGGGGCGCAACCGTTGGCTTCCGGATAGACGTGGCAAGCGGGGTTCTTCAGGTTCAGCGTGCCGTCTGGTCGTGGCGGCCCGATGCCACCCGGCTTGAGGTCGCCGAACGGGAAACGTTCCAGCCGGTACCCGAAGATCGGCTCGTAACACCCGGCGTTGGATGCGCCTTGGAGAAAGACATGGTCCATCCACGGCGACAGGAGCGGCTCCAATTTGCCGGCATCGTCGCGTTGCAGGCGCATGCCGATCTGCGTTACCCGGGGTGGCGTTGCATCCCGTTCGTGGATCAGCGTCCATGCCTTCAGGATTTCGCCTGAATCGTAATTCCTGACCTCGTCCGTCTCCGTCGTCAGCATAACCATATTGAACGCCGTCATGCCGACGATCAGCCCCGCTGCCAAAACCGGCTTCGCGACAGCCGGAAGATCCCAGTAGGTGATCGACAATCCGGCAAGCAAGGCGACCAGCGGGACCAGGAGCAGCGCCCAGCGTATCATCGTGTTGACCTGACCGAGCAGGGGCAAGCTGTGCAGGAATTCGTTCCATCCCGGGATCAGTAGGTTCATTGCTATTGGCACAAGCGCGTAGACCCCAGCGAATATGACAACCGTGCGGTTCGCGGCCATGTTTGCAAACAAGCGCCGGCGGGCCGGCGCCCAGAAGAGTGGAGCGACCAGCAAGGCAAAAACGAAGGGCGTCATCCCGAAATAAAACATCTGCCAGCCGACGAGGAACGGTCGGCCGATCAGCAGTTCGTTCAGAACCTGCGCGGAAGGGTTGAAAAAGAACCCCTCGACAAGAAACCGCAGCAGGCCCCATGGCGTAAAGCCCGGCAGGTCGTAGTAGTTCTTCGGATAGATCTCCATAACCGACAGCCCGGCCTCGAATTTCGGCGCTGCCAACATCAGTGAAAAGACAGCGACACCGGCCAAAGCGACGAACGCCCTGATGACCGCACCCTGGCGCAGTCCGTAGAGAAGCGTCATGAACCCGATGATTGCGCCCATCTGCGCCAGCAGGGCCGCAACGCCCGAATAGAACGTGAACGCGAGCACAAAGGCAGCGCCGGCAAGAAATGCTGCGCTTGCAAGGCGCCTGGCTGCGGCATAGCGGTGAAGCCCCTGCATCACCATCCAGGCGATCAGCGGCGTCAGCGCAAAGGTTTGCATCGCGACCTGACCCACCATCATGCGGGTGATCAGGTAGCCGGTGAAGACAAAGACGATGCCGGACGCCAGCGCTGCCTCGGGTTCCAGGTCGAGCCTCCTGGATGCGAGATACATGCCCGCACCGCCCAAGGCGGAAAAGAACACGAATGTCAGGCGGACCGACATCAACGGATCGACCACGAAGAGCATCACTTGCGGCAGCGACAGCGACACCGTTTGAGGATTGGCGAACACGAAGATCCCCGCGCAAAAGGAAGCGGTGTATTCCTCCAAGGCCAGACCGTTTGTCCTCAGGAACAAGTAGCTGTCCAGCATGCGCGGGAAGAAATACTGAAAGTCGCCGCCCGTGCCGTCTATCAGGCGCCACGCAAGCACCGCCAGGCTGGCCAGCCCCAGCGCGGCAACGGCCCATCTGAGGCCGGTGATCTTGTCGAGTCGAAACGACATTGGACTACTTCTCTAGATCGCCTGGCGCGGCCGGCGTCGTCGATCCTGGCTCTTCGACGTCATGCCCCATCCATTCGGCTTTTGACACCCCCACCAATGGCCGGCGCCGCGGTCCGGTGGCGCGACCATACCCCTGGCAAAGACCCGCAAACATAGCCGCTTGCCACAGGCGCGCCAACCGCGGCCGTGTCGCCGCGACGTTTTGTTTGCACCGGAATTCCTGTAGAAAGGCGCGGTTTGGGAGGGGTGCATGTCACGGCACGATCGAAACAAGCAGGCCATCGCCCGGTTCCGCGTCGCGCTTTACGACTACGACGCTGCAGGGTTCCGCGCCGTTCTGGCCGACCTGTTCGCGCCGGGCTGTCCCGTTCGCCTGGCCTATCCGTTCGAGGATTTGGACGGTCCGGACGCGCTGTTCGAGACGGCCTACCGCCCGCTCGTTGCGGCGCTGCCGGATCTGGAACGGCGCGACACCATCGTCGTCGCCGGCGATGTGGACGGCGCCGACTGGGTCGGCTGTTGCGGGTACTATACCGGCGTTTTCGAAAACCCATGGCTGACTATCCCCGCTACCCGTCACCAGATCGCCATGCGGTTCCACGAGTTCTTCCGAATGGAAGAGGGACGCGTCGTGGAGATGCAGGCGCTTTGGGACATCCCCGAAGTAATGATGCAGGCATCGGCATGGCCGATGGCGCCAAGCCTGGGTCGGGAATGGCACGTGCCCGGTCCGGCCACCCAGGATGGGATCGTGCCGGCACCCCGGGACCCGGACAGGTCGGAGGCCAGCGTCCGGCTGGTGTTCGATATGCTGGAGGCGCTGACCCGCTATGCCGAGGGCGGAGTGGAGGCCATGGCGCTGGACCGCTACTGGCATGAGAAAACGAACTGGTACGGACCGGCCGGCATCGGCACAGGCCGGCGGATCGAGGGTTTCCGCAACTTCCACCAGATCCCTTTCCTTAACGCCATGCCAGACCGGATCGGCAGCGCGGGCAAGGGCAGCCTTTTCGGAGACGGCGACTATGTGGGTTTTACGGCCTGGCCGTGCCTTACGGCCACGATATCGGGCGACGGCTGGCTGGGGATCGCGCCTGCGAACCAGAAAGTCACCATGCGCAGCCTGGATTTCTGGCGCTGCGAAAACGGCAGGATCCGGGAGAACTGGGTGCTGGTGGATATCTTGGACGTCTACCGGCAGATCGGGGTCGACGTATTTGCCCGCATGCGCGAGTTCACGCATGATCGCCAGTGACGTCCTGTGAAACGCCGCAGACTTGATAACATCTTGCTAATCTTTGCAGCCTACCGTCAGTCGTGCTAAGGGAATCATGGGATTGCGTCGGCCGGCGGATGGACCACCGCTGCCGGCGTCGCAGGGGCCGGGTGACCCCGGTCGTTGCGCGGGGGAGGAGCCATGTCATGCGTCTTTAAGAACGACGAGACGCTGGGCTGTATCTTGGTGCAATGGCGCGGCACCTTCTCTAGGGAGGAGGCCGACGCTTACAGCCGCGACGTCGCGAAATTGCCGGGCTTCAGCGCCGGGCTGGATTTCTTTCACGACATGCGCCAGGCGGACGTAAAGGTCTCGGGCACGGTGATCCGCGATGCGGCCAAAGTGGAATCGCCGCCCAGCAACCCCGACACCGTCCGCAAGGCTGCGATCCTGGTTTCCTCCGACGTCGGTTTCGGAATGATGCGCATGCTGGCCACCTTTCGCGATCGCCCGGGCCTGGACCTGAATGTCTTCCGGGACCTGGAGGAGGCAAAGGCCTGGCTGGGCCTGCCTGCGGGCATCGGCGATCCGTTTACCGACATGGGCGAAAGCTAGGTAGTCGCCGGGGGGCATGGAAACGCGAGCCTGTAGGACGTGGAATCGATGACACCGCCGTGGGTCATCTCCGTCGACACATCGGCGAATTGCATCTTCGTCAAATGGAGCAGCAATCCCAAGCTTACGGACGTTCGTACCTACTTCCAGGAACTCATGCGCATTCCGGCCCTCGCGGCCGGCGCAAACGTCTTCAACGACGTGCGCGCACTTTCGCCGGACTTGCCGACGTCTTTCTTCCGTCAGGCAGCGCGGCTGGGGCCGGACGCCCCGAACACGGGAGCGGAGCAAAAGCTTGCCCTGTTGGTATCTTCAGACGTGGGCTTTGGCCTGATGCGAGTCTTCGCAACATTTCGCCAGCGTCCCGGCATCGAGATCGAGGTTTTCGACAGCCTGGAAGAGGCGAAGGCCTGGCTGGGGTTGCCTGCGGAAATTGGCGACGACCCGTTTGCCGCTATGGATATGCAATAGCCATGCGCGGTCGCCGCTTGTGGCTCAACTCCTTCGGCGAGAAACTCGCGGCATGACTCGTCAATGGGCAATAGCGGTCGATGAGCCGTCAAATTGCATCTTCGTCAGATGGGGCCGCAATCCAACGCTGGAAGACAGCCGCACCTATGCCGAAGCGCTTGCCAGCCTGCCGGCATTTCACGCCGGGGCGAACATGTTCAACGATCTGCGGGCCCTGGCGTCGGATCTGCCGGCGTCGTTCTTCCGCCGGGCGGCGCGGTTCGGGCCGGCCACGGCGGTGCCGGCGAACGGCCAGAAGCTTGCCCTGCTTGTCTCCTCGGACGTTTCTTTCGGTTTGATGCGGATCTTCGCAACCTTCCGCCAGCGCCCGGGCCTGGAGGTGGATGTGTTCGACGATCTGGACATGGCGAAACAATGGCTGAACCTGCCGCCGGATATCGGCGATCCGTTCGCATCCATGGCTGGCGACGACCAGGTCGACGATTGAAGGCGGTGCAAATCGAAGCGATCCGCTGCGTTACCTCCGCGCCGGTTGCCAAAGCCCTGCCACAAGCCGCGTTCCAATGGCTGAACAGAACGTCCGGTCGCAGCGGGAAGTCTGGCCGCCTCGTCCCAAATCCAAGATGACAGAAGAGGCTTGCGGTCAGGCGGCCGCAGTCGTGCCCCCCGCCGGAAGAAAGATCTGCGCGACCGCGGTGATGTTGTCGTCGCCGACCCCCCCGCCTTCGCAGACCATCTTGTCGCGGCGGCCATCTGATGAAGGCGTCCGCATCCTTGCAGCGAGGTGCTAGTCTTCGTATTACGAAAGTGGCGGCAATGTGAACGTCAGGGGATCTTGCGCGTCTTCCGGCGGCTGCGGGCGAAAGCCCGGCAGGTCTCGTCCAATGTGCCAAAGGCTTCGGGGGGCATGGCAGAAAGCAGGACATCCGTAATCGTGGTCGGCGCGGGTCCCGTGGGACTTGTCTGCGCGCTGCGGCTTGCCGGGGCCGACATGCCGGTGACTGTGCTGGAGGCGGGCGCGGCGATCCACGAGGATCTGCGCGCCTCGACCTGGCATCCGCCGACCCTGGACATGCTGGCGGGATACGGCCTGGCGGATCCGCTGATATCCCAAGGGCTGATCACGCCCACCTGGCAGGTTCGCATGCATTCGACCGGCGAGCGGGCGGAGTTCGACCTGTCGATCCTGAAGGACGAGACCGACCATCCCTACCGGCTGCAGTGCGAGCAATGGAAGCTGGGCCATCTGATCGTGGCGCGGTTGAAGCGGCACGCGATGGCCGAGCTCAAGTTTTCGACGACGCTCAAATCCGTGACCCAGACTGACTCCCGGGTCGCGGCCTTGGTGGAGGGTCCCGGCGGGCCTGCCGAATTGACCGCCGACTGGCTGATTGCCGCCGACGGGGCGAACTCTACCGTGCGGCGCGGACTGGACCTCCCCTTTACCGGCCACACTTATCCGGAAACCACGATCCTGGCGACCACACGGTTCCCCTTCCAGGACCATCTGGAGGGGCTGTCGAACGTGAATTACGTCTGGTCGGAGAAGGGGACGTTCAGCCTCTTGCGCCTGCCCGACCTGTGGCGGTGCAGTCTCTACCCCGACCCGGACGAGACGATTGAACAGGCAATGACCCCAGAGGCGATCGAGGCGAAATTGCAGCGTATCGTGCCCACCGGGGAGCTGTACGAGGTTATGGAAGTTCGGCCCTACAGGGTGCACCAGCGTATCGTCGAGGACTATCGCCACGGGCGGATCCTGTTGGCCGGCGACGCTGCCCATATCAACTCGCCGTCGGGCGGCATGGGCATGAACGGCGGCATTCACGACGCCTTCAACCTGACCGAGAAGCTGATGGCCATGGCAAAGGAAGGCGCGGACGAGAGCCTGCTGGATCTCTACACCCGGCAGCGACGGCCGATCGCGAGGGAGGAAATCCTGATGCAGGCGGACCGCAACCGCGCCCGGATGCAGGAGCGCGACACGGAAAAACGGCTCGCCATGTTGCGCGATCTGCAGACAATCGCCGCCAACCCCGAACGCAGCCACGCCTACCTGTTGCGGACGTCGATGATCGAAGGCCTGCGGCGAGCGGCGCTGGTGGGCTAAGCCCAGCCCAGCCACTGCGGCAGCAAGAGTGCGATCGACGGCACCAGGGCGATCAGGATCAGACGGGCGAAGTCGGCCATCAGGAACGGCACGATGCCGGCGAAGACCTGCCGCAGCGTGACGCCGCGCGCGACCCCGTGCAGGACGAACACATTGATCCCGATCGGCGGCGTGACCAGCCCCACCTCCATCACCATCACCATCATCACGCCCCACCAGATCGGGCTGTAGCCCATGTCCAGAATCAGCGGAAAGACGAAGGGCAGGGTGATGACCATCGAGGCCACGGTGTCGAATATGCTGCCCAGAACCAGATACATCAGCATCAACAGGAAGATCACCAGGACGGGCGCAAGGCCTGCTTCGCGGATCCAGCCGACCACCTGGTCTGGCGCCTGGGACAGGCTGATGAAATAGCTGAAGATATGGGCGCCGATCAGAATAACGAAGATGAGGCAGGTGTTGCCGGCGGTTTCCAGGAGGCAGTCGGTGAATTCCTTCCAGCGCAGCCGGCGCAGGGCGAAGATCAGGGCCAAGGTCGTTCCGACCGACGCGGCCTCGGTGACCGTGAAGACGCCGCTGTAAATGCCGCCCGATACAGCGACGGCCAGTGCCACGGCGCGCCAGCTTCCGGCGACGATCGCCCAGCGTTCCGGCCAGCTCAGTTTCGGACCCGGCGGACCGGCCGCAGGTCTCAGCCGCACATAGATCTCGATCGTGAAAATGTAGAACAGAACGGCGACCAGCCCCGGCAACAATGCGGCGGCAAACAGCGCGATCACGAATTGCTCGGTCAAGACGCCGTACAGGACCATCAGGACCGACGGCGGGATCAGGATGCCCAGCGTTCCGCCCGATGCGATGGACCCGGCGGCGAGTTCCGGCGAATAGGCGCGGCGAGTCATCTCCGGCATGGCGATGCGCGCCATCGTGGCCGTGGTCGCGACCGAAGAGCCGCAGATCGCGCCGAAGCCGGCGCAACCGCCAATCGTCGCCGCGGCCAAGCCGCCGGGCCGGTGCCCCAGGAAAGCATAAGCCAGGCGGTAGATGTCGCCGGACAAGCCGGCAGCGTTCGCGAAACTGCCCATCAGCAGGAAGATCGCAATGATCGCCAGGTTCTCGTTGGCGATCGCCGAGCTTGCCTCGATGGCGAACAGAGAGAGCGCCGGGTCCAGGCCGACGAAGGCCGCAACGCCGGCCACGCCGGTGATGCCCATGGCCACCCCGATGGGAACGTGCAGCGCGATCAGCGCGAACATGGCGCCCAGCCCCACCATCGCCAGCCAGAACGGTTCCAGTCCCATCATTGCGGTCTCTCCCGGTCCAGCGCCGTGTCGGTCAGGCCTTCGGTCACGCCAAGGGGCGGCTGGTCCGCCTCGCTGTCGGCTATCACGTCCTCGGTGATGACGTCGCGCCGGGTCACCACTTCCGCCACGCGCGCGCCCACGACCCACACCTGGACCGGCAGCGCGACGAAGAACAGGCCGGTCGTGATCCACCACCAGGGTGCAACCGGAATCCCCAGAGTAGAAGTGGTGCGGCCTGCTGCCGGCATCTTCTGGGTCATCTCTACGAATTGAACGGCTACGAACGCGAAGAAGCACAGCGTGACGAGGGCGCCGAAGGTATCCAGGACTGCTTCGCCGCGTCGTCCGAAGGCGCGGCCCAGATAGCCGATGGTGATGTTCTGGTTATGCAGCAGGCCGGCGGGAAAACAACTCGCGATGATGATGGCGAAGGCGACCTCGCCATAGTCGTCGAAGCCCGGGATACGCGGCAGGCCCAGATGACGGGACAGCGCATCGACCATGGTGAGCGCGCCGATCGCCACCAGGCCGACGAAACCGACGATCGCAACCGCGCGGGTGGACCGGTCCAGCAGGTTCCGCTGTCGCGCCAGCACGTCCACTGTGACTGCCTCCGTCGCGGTTACGTCAGGCCTATATGAAAGGTGCGGGGAGGGTCGATTTCTCTTCCGCCCCCGCGCTGCGTGGTCAGCCGCCTGAGCGGTAGCCGTCGATCAGTTTCATATAGAGGTCGTAGACCCGCTGGCCGTCGTCGTTATCGGCGATCCAGTTGTCGTGCACTTTCCTGAAGGGCACTTTCTCCGCCGTGAGGTCGGCAGCGGCCGGGCGCACGACCGTTTAGTCGGGATCGGCTTCCTTCTCCTTCTGGATCTCCTTGGAAATGCGGTCGTAAGCCTGCCCGCCCTGGCGCGCCAGTCCTTCGCCGCCATGTTTCATCATCGCGGCCTGCACCTCGGGCGGCAGGCTTTCCCACTTCGACTTGTTCATGACCAGCAGGAACGGAAAGGCGCCGAACGGCACGTCGAACGATCCGTTGACGACCTGGAAGCTCTTGAAGGTCCGCATGCCGGTCCAGCCCTGGACAAGCCCGTCGATGGCGCCGCGCATGGCTGCCTCGTTGGCTTCGGTCGAACTCATCGTCTGCGGCGCGCCGCCCAGCGCCTCCACGAACTTGCCCTGCACGGACCCGACGGTGCGCAGGCGCAGGTTCTTGACCTGGTCCAGATTGTCGATCGGCTTGACCGTGTGGATCACGGCCGGCTCTGCGTTCCAGACGGTGATGATCTTGACGTCCTCGAACCCCTTGAGATTGCCCTGGTCGAACAGCCGCCATCCCACGACGGACGCCTCTTCGGCGGTCTTCACCCCGAACGGCAGTTCCATCACCTGTAGCTGGGAAAACTGCCCGGGCGTGTAGGCGGTCAGCACCCAGGCGACGTCGATCACGCCGTCACGCACAAGTTCGTATTGCTTGAACGGGTTGCGTCCCAGGGAACCGCCCCAGAAGCCGCGCATCTGAACCTTGTCGCCGACGTCGGCCTGGACGGCCTCCATCCAGGGTTTCATCACGAACCGCACGCCGACGGCCTGTTCCGGCGTGAACGAGGCGACCCGGATCAGTTCCTGGGCCTGGGTCTGGACCGCGCCCAGCGCGGCAAGTCCGGCAACTGCCGAAAGGATCCGTCTCATCTACCAGTCTCCTCCCCTGTGTTATTCCGCGATGACTTGATAGCACAAACACCCCGAACTCAAGGCTGCGAAGGTTTCTGCGCGGAAAACCTCTGCTTCCAATGTTCGCCCGAGATCCAGCCGCGAAGGTCCGCCGCCTCGGGCGCGCGGCCATCCACGGCGGCGACCGTACGCCACGCCAGCGCCAGCATGCAGGACATCGCCGGCACCCGGCCCGCCTCTGAACGCTGCAGGATCGTCTCCAGGGTCGGCATTCCGGTCCCCAGCATCACGATGGCATCGGCGCCTTCGGCCTGAAGCCTGTCGAACGTATCGGTCGTTTGTCCCGCCGGGATCGAATAGATCGGATGGAACTGTGTTTCGTCCAGCCTGGCGCTGGCAACGCCCGCCACATCGAAGCCGCGATCATTCCAGTAGGGCACGCTGGCCTGGGTCAAAGCCGGCGGGTAGGGCGATACCAGGCCGATGCGCCGGGCGCCCAGCGCGTCCAGGCCGTCGGCGACGGCCTTGCCGGCGGTGACGAAAGGAACTTCCAGTCGGTCCGACAGACGCGCGACAGTGTCGTCTTCAGTCTGCGCGCCGACCAGGTAGGAGGCGCCGGTGCAGGCGAACGCGACCGCCGCGATCGGGGCGTTGGCGAAGCGTGTCAGCACGGCGTCCAGATCGTGGAAATAGTCCACCAGCCTTTGTTCGACGGTGTCCTTGTCGCTCACCATGCGCGCGTTGATCATGGCATAGCCCGGCGGCCACAGGATCGAGAACTCAGGCTCGACCGTGGTGTTGGCCTGGGGGGTAAGGACCCCGATCAGACCCAGCGGGGCGTATTCGACGGTCATGGACAAGGTCCCTCGGCGTCCGACGCGACCACTATGGGGCATTTGCGGGCGCCGATCACCCGCCGATCAGAAAGCGGCCAACGGGTCGATGCCGATCACCGGGGGTTGGGCGGCCAACCCGTCTCCGTAGTTCGAATAGCCCGAGCGATAGGCTGCGTGGCTGACGGACCCCACGGCGATCACGCCATTTCCCTCTCTCTTGGCGAGACTCGCTGGATATATCAGGTCGCTCAGGCCGTCGTTGCCTGCGGCACATACCACCGGTATGTGCATGCTGACGGCCTCGATAACCTTGTCAAGTAACGCCCAGGCGGGGTGGTTGTTCGGGTCGTCCTTGTCGGGGTCGAGGCGTGTCCTTTCCGCGGCATCCAGCTGGGCAGGCATCGTGTGATTGGGGTTGGCGGCATCTCTCGGAAACAGGATCACATCAACGTTCAGGGTGGAGTTCCCCCGGTTTGATGGACAGTTATGAGCTTACAGACTCCAGTCGCTCACGGGCGTTCTTTTCGTAGTTGATGGGGGACTGGTAGCCGAGCGCCGAATGACGCCGGCCGGGGTTGTA